>Ga0153915_10005495_pt1 | contig 11793 bp, 9 predicted proteins | sample Opewatmetagenome_2_FD_107003 | JGI IMG/M metagenome (GOLD analysis project Ga0153915, IMG submission 107003) | Freshwater wetland microbial communities from Ohio, USA - Open water 3 Core 3 Depth 3 metaG | ecosystem: Environmental > Aquatic > Freshwater > Wetlands | place: USA: Ohio, Lake Erie...
CGCCAGGAACGTCGTGGCGCTCGTCGCGGACCACGGCGAGGTCGCCGCGGTCCGGCGGAACATCTATAGCGCACGCTTGCGGTGGTGATTCACGGGGCGAGACGGATCGTCTGAGAGATGCCCAATGGCCTCCCGAGGATAGTCGCCGGCTGGACGAGCAGGGTTGCCTCACGCCAAGCCGGCGCGACGCGCGCGGCGAGAGCGACGACTTCGGCCTCGACGGCAAGGACAAGCTGAGCCGGGTGGCTCAGCCCCGGGCGATGCGCGCCGCGCGGGCTGCGTGGGCCCGGGCGTCGTCCGGCTGCCCCTCGGCCGCCCGGTCGCCCTCCACCGTGGCCCGGTAGCCGGACACCTCGCGGCTGCGGCGCGCGCCGTCCCATCCGAGCAGCTCGCCCACCAGCTCCGCCACCCGCGGCGCGGCGGCCAGGCCGCGGTCGGGTACCTCCATGGCGACGTGGGTCCGGCGGGCGAGGACGTCCTCGAGGTGGAGCGCCCCCTCGTGGCTGGCGGCGTGGACCGCCTCTGCCTCCATGTAGCGCAGGGCCCCAGGGAGCGGCCGGGCCAGCTCCGGGCGGGCGCGGAGCAGCTCCAGCAGCTCGGTCGCCAGCGCGCCGTATCGCCCGACCAGCCTGGCCATCGCCTCGGGCTCGAGGCCACTCGCGCGGGCCAGCTCGTCCACCCGGTCGCGCAGGTCCTGCCAGCCCTCGGCGCCGAGCAGCGGGGTCTCGGCGGTGACGCAGGGAGGGACCGCTCCGCCCTGCGCCCGCAGCGCCGCGTCCAGGGCGTCACGGGCCATCACCCGGTAGGTGGTGTACTTGCCGCCGGTGACCGTCACCAGCCCGGGCGGGCCGGAGAGGACGGCGTGGTCGCGGCTCAGGGCAGCGGTCGAGTCCCCCTTGCCGCTCACCAGGGGCCGCACACCGGCGAAGACCCCCACCACGTCCTCGCGCCGGAGCGACCGCGAGAGCCACCTGCTCGACTGCTCCAGCAGGTAGTCGACGTCGGGCGCGGCGGCGACCGGAGCGGCCCGGTCGTGCATCCAGGGCGTGTCGGTGGTGCCGATGAGCCAGTGATCCCACCAGGGCCGGATGACCAGCACGCTGTCGGCGGTCGGGGCGATGAGGGCGGCGCTCCCCTGGATGCAGCTCCGGGGCACCACCACGTGGATCCCCTTGGCCGGCCGGACCTCGATCTGCGCCTCGCCCGCCAGCCGCTGCACCAGGTCGGCCCAGGCGCCCGAGGCGTTGACCACGCACCGGCCGCGCACCTCCAGCTCGCCCCCGCCCAGCCGGTCGCGCGCCCGGACCCCCACCACCGCCGGGCCGTCCATCAGCATCCCGATCACTTCCAGCTGCGTGCCGACGGCGGCGCCGTGGCGCGCGGCGGTGCGGGCCACGGTCATGGTGTGGCGGGCGTCATCGAAGACCACGTCGTGGAACTCGACCGCGCCGCAGATCCGCTCGGCCCGGAGGGAGGGCACCTCGCGGAGCGCGCCGGCCTTGCCCAGGTGGCGGTGTCCCTTCATGCCGGTGGGGCGGCGCCCGCCCAGGAGGTCGTAGAGCAGGACGCCTGCGCCCATGGTGAGCCGGTCGACGCCGGGGCGGGAGAGCGGGAAGAGGAAAGGGGTCGGATGGGTGAGGTGCGGGCAGAGCCGCTCCACCATCAGGTTGCGCTCGTGCGAGGCCTGGCGGACCAGCGAGAAGTCGAGCTGCTTCAGGTAGCGGAGGCCGCCGTGGAAGACCTTTCCGGAGCGGGAGGAGCAGCCGCCGGCCAGATCGCCCATCTCCAGCAGCGCCACCGAGAGACCGCGGCTGGCGGCGTCGAGGGCCACGCCGGCGCCGGTGACGCCGCCGCCGACCACCACCACGTCGAACCGCTCCGCGGCCATCCGGGCCAGGTCACGGGCCCGCTGGCCCGGGCCGAGGGCGCCCTGCCCGGCCCACCTCGAGATCTCCATGATCCGCCCTCTCCTCGCGCCTCAGCCGGCCTGACCCGCCGCGCCCTGCCTCACCCGGGCCAGCTCCCGGAAGCTCTCGACCAGCGCCGGGTAGAGCCGGCGGTAGAGGCCGTAGTAGCCCTGGTAGGTGGCGTGGCGGCCCGGGTCGACCGGGAGGGTCTCGCCCACCCGGTAGCGCTGCCGGACGCCGACCGCCAGGCTCGGGAGTATCCCCGCCCCGACCGCCGCCACCAAGGCCGAGCCGACGGTGGCACCCCGGGCCTCGGCTGGCACCTCCACCGGGAGGCCGGTGACGTCGGCCTTGATCTGGTTCCAGGTCCGCCCCAGCGCGCCGCCGCCCACCACCTTGAGCGTGGGGAAGCGGAGCCCGAGATTGCGCATCTCCTCCAGGTTGTGGTTCAGACCGTAGGCCGTCCCCTCCAGGATGGCGCGCACCACGTCGGCGCGGGTGGTGGACATGGAGAGCCCGAACAGCACGCCGCGGGCGTCCGAGTCCCAGATCGGCGAGCGCTCGCCCAGGAAGTAGGGCAAGAGCACCAAGCCGTTGCTGCCCGGCGGCGCGGTGGCTGCCAGCCGATCGAGGACCGAGAACCGGTCGCCGGTGTGGGCCAGCGCCTCCGCCACGGCCGCCCGCAGCGCGGGCGTGGGCAGGTCGGAGGAGATGGCCGCGGCGCCGAGCTGGTCGCGGAACCAGCGCAGGATGCCGCCGGTCGCCACCATGGTGCCGGCCAGCAGGAAGAGGCCCGGGATCGGGTATGCACACGTCGTGAATGCGCCGATCCCCTTGGCCAGGACCTGGTACGGCACCGCGGCGTTGAGGACGGTCGACTGGCCGGTCATGTCGCAGACGTCGCCGGCGTCGGCGAGCCCGGCCTCGAGGCTGGCTGCCACCGCGTCCACCAGCCCCGCCACCACCGGTGTCCCCTGGCGCAGCCCGGTGGCCGAGGCGGGCGCCGCGGTCACGCCGCCCAGCACCGCCGTGGGGTGGGCGATGGGCGGCATCCAGTCGGGCGGTATGCCCCAGAGCTCCAGCAGCTCCCGCTCCCAGCGGACCTGGGGCGTCCCGGCCAGGCCGGTGAGGCCGGCGTGCCCCTCGTCGATCGAGTGGACCCCGGTCAGCCGGAAGGCGACGTAGCCGTTGGCCATCACCACCCGGTAGGTCCGGCGCCGGGTCTCCGGCTCCTGCTCCACCAGCCAGGCCAGCTTGGCGGCCGCGTAGTAGGGATCGATGGCGTTGCCGGTGAGGCGGCGCACCGTCGGCTCGTGGGCCGCGCGGGCCCTGCACTGGCCGCCGCTCCGCCGGTCCATCCAGATGAGCGCCGGCCGCACCGGCGTCCCGTCCCGGTCGAGCAGCGTCGCGCAGGGGGCCTGGCTGCTCACCGCCACCGCCGCCACGTCCCCCGGCGCCGCCTTCGCCAGCTCGATCACCTCGCGGATGGCGGCGGCGCAGCCCTTCCACCAGTCGTCCGGGTCCTGCTCGGCCCCCGAGGCGTGGCCCGGCGGATAGGTGGTCGCGTGCTCGCGGGAGGCGCTCTCCGCCAGGATGCGGAGGTCTCGGTCGAGCAGCACCGCCTTGGTGGCAGTGGTGCCGACGTCCACGCCGATGACGTACCGTTCCACGAGGCCGCTCCGGGAGACCGCGCCCAACCGCGCAGGCGGGGAGCCCCTGCGCCGGCGACCGTGGCGATCTCCATCTCAGGGCCCGGCGCCGTGCGGGCCGGGAGTCTGCCTCAGCCCTCCGCCGGAAGCCAGCACAAAGGCTCCCGCGTTGTACTCGCGACCCGCTCAGTCGGATCGGGAATCCAAAGGGGGCAGGTGCAAGGAAGTGCACGGGGATGCAGGGGAATGCAACCTTGTGCCATCGCATTCGTAAAAAACATACACGGACAGTCAATGATCACAACAAGTAACAGCGGCGAGCAATCGTCACAGGTTACAGGTGCTGGCAACCCCGGTTCGGGTATGGTTACGTTCCAAGCGTCACAGCCAGTCGATGCCTTTTCGAACTGGTTTGCTACCCGCTTGCTACCCGGGGCCGTGGCCTTCCAGATTCGCGCTCCGAGCGGTGGAAGGGGGCCGGGGCCCGCTTCTGACCGTGCGCACGGCAGCCGCCCGCCTCTGCGTCTGCGAGGCCACCGTCTACAAGCTCTGCGCGAAGGGCACGCTTCTTCACTACCGGGTCAGCAATGCCATCCGCATCGCCCCGAGCGACCTCGAAGGCCGCTCTGCTGTCGTTCGAAGGGCCTTCCGCTGCCCCGAGAAAGAAGGGCAACCCACGATGAACACCGAAGATGGAGTTGATTGCGGATTCCGGCCTAGCCGATCGGCCATTCCGGCCGATGCCGATCACCCGTTCCGGCAAGGCGATCACTCCGGGCGTGATGGCGCTGAGTAGGTCTACTTCGCTGGCTTCTGGGTCTTGGTCAAGTCCGCCTTCGTCTTCGTAACGGCGCCTTCGCACCGTTCGTGCGACCTACTCCTCAAAGCGACCCGTGGCGTCACGATCGCGGTCGTATCGTCTCGTGAGCGGAAACGGCGGCAACCAGGACTCGCGACGGACGATCCAGCTTTCGTAGGTGGGCGTCAGTTGGTCTGGGGCATCCAGGGATCCTAGGTTCACTTCGATTTCGTCTGCGCTGCGTGCGAAAATAGACGAGCCGCAGCGGGGACAGAAGAACCGCCCGGCGTAGTCGCGTGTTTCGCCGTCGATCGTCACCGCATCCTGAGGGAACACCGCAGAAGCGTGAAAAAGGGCCCCATGATGCTTGCGGCAGTCGAGGCAGTGACAAAGGCCGACCCGGTATGGGAGTCCCGACGCCACAATTCGGACGTTGCCGCACAGGCAACCGCCGGAGAATCGGTCCATGCTGCGTCTCCTCTAAACGGTCGGTATGGTTACAACGAACAGCACTGTCATTGCTGCGGATTCCGGCCGAAGCCGATCACCCATCCCGGCAAGGCGATCACCCGGGGCGTGACGCCGCTGGGTAGGTCTACTTCGCCGGCTTCTTGGCCCTTGGTCAAGTCCGCCCTCGTCTTCCTGAGCGACTCGCCGCTGAGCTTCACCTTGTGTGCGTTGTGGACAAGCCGGTCGCAGACGGAGTCAGCGATGGTTTCGTCGCCGATGGTGGGGCACCAGTTGTTGGGGTTGTGGCTCGCCAATTCACGGTCCGTGGGGGTCATGAAAGGGTGAGCCGGTGCGGCCGGGGCTTGAACGGCTCGAATCGGCTGCGCGCTCGCGACGCCGGGGGCGGGAACCGAGCGCGCCACCGGCCCGCAAGCGGGCGCTTCAGCTTGGCCCTCCAGGGCGGCGTCGATCACGAGCCGGCGCGCGATGGCGTACGCCCAGGGCAGCACCGCGGCCCCGGGCCTGAACTGGTCGCGCGCGCAGTGGATCTGGAGCAGCGCCTGCTGCACGACGTCCTCGGCGGCGGCCCGTGGAGAAGGCGGCGACGTCGCCGTCGGCGTAGTGCTCCATCGGCGCGTCCGCGCTGGACGGCGAGCGGGTCTCGTCGACGGCGGCCCTGTCGTCGCTGGCCATCGGGGCGACCCTCCACCCAGCTACGCATTGGAGCCCGGCACGCTGCCGGCAATTACGCACGAGGGCCGTGCCGGTTACGGCGAGCGTCAGGGACGCTTTCCGGGGGAGCGCCCGCCGGCAGGGGCCCCTGGCGGGACGCGTGTCCGCGGTCGCCTCCTGGAGCGTTCCCGCGGCCGGACCGCCCTCCCCCGTGGGCGGCCGCCCGAAGCGCCGCATCGGCGTTCACAGACCGTGCACATGCGGTCCGCCGCGATCGCGGCGCCCGTAACCTCACGCCTCGTGTTCCGTATCCAGACCGAAGGGCATCCGCCCGGCAGTCCCACGAAGCGACTCGAAAGGAATGACATGACGAATAGCACTGCATGGAACGACGAAGCCACGCGCCGCGTCCGGATCGCCGCCCGCGCCACCGCCCTCGCGTTGGCTCTCGCGGCCTCGCTGCCGCTGCTCGCGCGCGCCGACAACGTGACGCCGCCGCCCGTGCCAGCCGACCTCCAGGTGGAGGCGGGGAACAAGGCGTTCCTGGTGGGCCACGCCGTCGGCACCCAGAACTACATCTGCGTGCCGGCGGGCACCGGCGTCGCCTGGACGCTCTTCACGCCCCAGGCCACCCTGTTCAGCGACGACGACAAGCAGCTCATCACGCACTTCTTCAGCCCGAACCCGTTCGAGGACGGAACGATCCGCGCCACGTGGGAGCACTCGCGGGACACGAGCACCATCCAGGCGAGGGCAATCCACCAGGCGACCTCGTTGACCGATCCCACCTTCGTGAGGCCGGGCGCGATCCCCTGGGTCCTGCTCAAGGCGGCGGTTGGTGGAGCGCAGGTGGGCCCGACCGGCGGCGACACGCTCGCGAAGACCACCTTCGTCCAGCGGCTGAACACCGACGGAGGGGTCGCGCCCGCGACCGGCTGCTCCGTCGCGACGGACGTCGGCGCGAAGGCCTTCATGCCCTACACGGCCGACTACTTCTTCTACTCGCAGGACGCCGAGTAGCGGCGCAGCACCACCCGTTCACGCCCAGGAGGCGAGCATGTTCGCATCGAGCAGGTCGGCAGTCGGAATCGCGGCGCTCATTCTCGCCGCCTGCGGCGGGGCGGGGTACGGCGGAGGGGGAGGGGGAGGAGGCGGCGGCGTCACCCCGCCGGTGTCGGGCGCGCCGACGGTGACGAGCGTCCGCAACGACGCGACCGGGCTTCCCTCCGGCGGCGCGGCCGGCGGCGATGCGGTCACGATCACCGGCACCGGGTTCGCGCCGGGGGCGACGGTCCTGTTCGGGGCGGCGGCTGCGACCGACGTGGCTTTCGTCTCGGAGACGATCCTCAACGCGACGACGCCGGCCGGTCAGGCGGCCGGCGCCGTGGACGTCACGGTGGCGCTCGTTGGGAGCGGGCTCGCGGGGACGATCACGCGCGGCTTCACGTTCCTCGGGCCCGCGCCCCATGCGATCGCGTTCGACGTCCGCGGCTCGCCCCCCGCCGGCGGCGGCACCCTCCGCATCCGGGGGCTGGACATCGACGCGAGCAGCACGGTGACGTTCGGCGGGATCCCCGCCACGGTCACCGCGTTCACGCCCGGTGTCGTCACGGGCTCGGGCGTGCTGACGGTGGTCGTCCCGCCCTTCACGCTCGCGCCCGGCGCGACCGACGGCTTCGCGAGCGTCGTGGTGTCGAACGCGGACGGTCAGTCGAGCACGCGCACGCCGGACGTCTCGGCGGACGGCACGCCCTGGCCGGCGAACTTCCACTACGGGCCGCCGCCGGTCGTCACCGGCCTGAGCCCCTCGATCGGCCCGGGGGGCGACGTGACCATCACCGGGAGCGGCTTCTCGTCCGACCTCGCGGGCGCCCGCGCCGGCCTGCAGGTCCAGCTCAGCGGCCCGAGCTTCGCCATCCTCCCGGTCCGGACCTGCCCGAACGACGCCGACCCGGCCTGCCCGGCCAGCGTCGTCAGCCCCAGCCCGACGTCGCTCGTCGTGACCGTGCCGTCCGGTCAGCTCCCGCCGGGCGAATACATCGTCGGCGTCATCGACTTCGACGGACAGGCCGCGCTCGCCGGCGAGCTCCTCGTCCCGTGACGCGCCGTCCTCAGCGGCCCGGCTGTGGTTGCCGAAAACTCCATCGGGGTGAACTTCGGGTCCCACAGGCGGCCGCCTTCCCTCGCCCGACGTCATGCCCTCTGGGACGTGCCCGAGGTGGACCCGAGCCCAACCGACGAATACGTCGCCTACACCTGCATGACCATGGCCGCGGACCACGCCAGGCTCCGGCTACGTCAACGCTGACCCGTCAAGCAGGCCCCTCCGGGTCCAAGATTCGTGACGACAACCGGGCCAAGTCACTTGACGAAACGCAGGCCCCAGGGAGCGAGTGAAAGCCGTTGCAGGGCTCGGGTCGCGCGCGTAGAAATCCGACTATGGGTGGGAACTCGGTTCCGACGTTCTGCCCGTTGTGTGTGTCGCGCTGTGGGGCGCGCACCGAGCTCAGGGACGGGGCCTTCCTGGCGTTGCATCCGGATCCGACCCACCCGACGGGCAAGGCGATCTGCCTGAAGGGCAAGGCGGCGCCCGAGATTGTGTATCACCCGTCGCGGCTCCTTCACCCGCTGAGGCGGACGATGCCGAAGGATGCTGCGGATCCGGGTTGGGAACGAATCAGTTGGGACGAGGCGCTGGACACCGTCGCTGAGCAGCTCAGGTCCGCGGCAGCCGCCGACGGGCCCGAGTCGGTGGCGTTCAGCTCGAGCTCGCCCTCGACGTCGGCGATCAGCGACGCGGTCGACTGGATTCAGCGGTTGGTCCGTGCCTTTGGGAGCCCGAACTACTGCAACTACATGGAGCTGTGCGGCTGGGGCCGCTACCTGGCCCCGCTCTACACGTTCGGCGCGTCCGTGCCCGGCGTCTACGTGCCGGATCTCGAGAACGCCGGGTGCATCTTGTTCTGGGGGTACAACCCATCCGTGGCGCGGCTGGCGCACTCGACGAGCACCGCCGCTGCGCTCGGGCGGGGTGCAAAGCTGATCGTGGTCGACCCGCGCAAGGTGGGGCTTGCCTCCAAGGCCGACCATTGGCTGCGGGTTCGACCCGGGACCGACGCGGCGCTCGCCTTATCCCTCATCCACGTGATGATCGAGAACCGCTGGTACGACGCCGACTTCGTCCGCGACTGGACCAACGCGGCTGACGTCGTTGACGGCGAGACGGTGTGGAACCTACTCGCGTCGCGCTGTGCGGAGTTTCCCCCGGACCGGGCAGAGGCGATCACCGGCGTGTCCGCTGCCGACATCGTCGCCGCCGCGAGGACGATCGGGGAGGCCCGGCCGGTCGCTTTCTACACGTGGAGCGGACTGGAGCAGCACAGCGGAGCGACGCAGACGATCCGTGCAATCAACGTCCTCTACGCCTTGACCGGAAGTTTGGACGTGCAGGGCGGGAACGTGCTGTTCGAGGCGGTCCCGTCGAACCCGGTCGACGGCAGGGAGTTCCTTTCCGGTGCGCGGCCCCAGGCGGTGGGCGTCGACCAGCGCCCGCTTGGACCGGCTCGTTTCGAGTTCGTCACCGGCGAGGACTTCTACACCGCTGCCCTGGACGGCCGGATCAAGGCGCTGGTCGGCTTCGGCGGCAACATGGTGATGGCCCATGCGGATAGCCTCCGCGGCCGCGAGGCACTGCGCAGCCTGGACTTCTTCGTCCAGGCCGACCTCTTCATGACCCCGACCGCGGAACTCGCAGACATCGTGCTTCCGGTCACGACGCCGTTTGAGTCTGAGGCACTGAAGATCGGTTTCGAGTACAGCCAGGAGGCGCAGTCGCTGGTCCAGCTGAGGAAGCCGCTCGTCGCCCCTCGCGGCGAGGCCCGCTCGGATCTGCAGATCGTCTTCGACCTCGCGACCCGGCTGGGCCTTGGGGCGGACTTCTGGGACGGCGACATCGAGGCGGCGTTCCGCCATCAACTCGCACCGAGCGGGATCACTCTGGAAGACCTGCGGTCGCACCCCGAGGGAGTGCGAGTGCGGCTGACCACCCGCTACCGCAAGTACGCCGACTCCGGGTTTAGGACTCCGTCGCACAAGGTCGAGTTGTACTCCGCCACGCTCGCCTCCCACGGCTATTCACCACTACCGGCCTTCGAGGAACCGCTGATCAGCCCCCGCTCCCGCCCCGACCTCGCCGACCGGTACCCGCTCGTCCTCAGCTGTGCCAAGTCGCTGTTCTTCTGCGAGACCCAGCACCGGCAAGTGACGGCCCTGCGCAAGAGCGCGCCGGACCCGCAGGTCGAGGTGCACCCATCCACCGCCGCGACCCGCGGCATCACCGCGGGTGACTGGATCTCCCTGGACACCCCGCACGGCAGCGTCCGGGCCCGCGCGAAGCTCAACCCCAGCCTCGACCCTCAGGTCGTCTTTGCCCAGCACGGCTGGTGGGAAGCCTGCGACGAGCTGGGAATGCCCGGCTACCCGCCTTACGGACCCGACAGTGCGAACCTCAACCTCGTGCTGCGCCAGACGCCGAGCGACCCGATCAGCGGCAGCTCACCCCTACGGGCGTCCGTCTGCGACATCTCCCCGCTCAGCTCTGCTGCCCCGGCAGATGCGTGACGTCGACCGATGAGACGCTGAAAGCGTTCAACTTGCGGCGAGACGTCACCCGCGTCACTCCGCCGCGACAACTGCGCGTCGGACCTCTTCCCCTGCTTCCAGATCGACTTCACCACGGCCTTTCCATCTGCAAATGTTCTCCCATCGTAAACGTCCGCCAGTAGTTCCGGCGCGTCGAGGCGGCGGGGGGGCCGTCGCCGCCTTGCCATTCCTGGTGGAAGCCTGGGGCCCGACGGATTCGCCAAGGTACGTTGTGTCAAAGGTCAGTCACCACGAACTGGTGGGTGACGACCGATTCGTGCCTGGCGTGTCGCTGGAATGGTGGAACGGCATTCCGTTCGATCGAGCAGTCGATCTCCACGCTGACCGCGAAACGGGTGGCCGCCCTGACCCGAGGCGCAGCCTGCCGGGCGCGCGAGCCGTTTGCTGACGTTTTGCTGACGACAGTACTTTCCGTGAAAGAGAGGGCCGGGACCCCGGCCCAGAATCTCCTGGAAGTCCCGACCCTTGACTTGGCGCGCCCTAGAGGATTTGAACCTCTGGCCTTCGGATTCGTAGTCGGTGTTGACCTAGGGTCAATAGGCCCAACGGTTGCTAACCGATTGGAATCCTTCCAGGGCGAGGGTAGGGTCACCTCCCAACGGGGGCGATCCATCACAGCCGTTTCGAGCCCGTTTGCTACCCGGTTGCTACCGGGGTCGAGCGAGCCAGCGCCTGCAGGAGCGATGCTGCGGAAGGGCGCGCTCCTCTCGGTACGGGCCGTGGCGGCCCACTTGGGCGTCTCGATGGCCACCGTGTACAAGCTCTGCGCCTCGGGAGCGCTCCCGCATCTGCGCGTGTCCAACGCCATCCGCCTCGCCCTGGACGATCTTGCAGCCTACGTGGCATTGCGCGGCCGCGGCCGCGGTACGCGGGCGCAGTCCCCTGACTCTCACTGACTCGGTGCGCGCCCGCTACCGTGAGCATGGGTCGTCCGCCGGAATCATTCCCCGGTCAGCCGACGAGAACCTGATCGAGCGGTGCGGCCAGTTGCGAGCAGCCCAACCCCAGACGCGGCTGAGGGTCTCGACCCAGGGACACAGCTACGGGTGCGGCCTGAGCTGGGATGTCCGCTCTCCGGAGCCCCTGGCTATCTGGAGGCCGAGGCGGTCTACGCTGCCAGCAACGAAGGCGCACTCCCCTCGAGGACACCATCGCGCGCCGGACCCACGCAGCAATGGAGACGCCGGACCGCGGGCTCGCCGCCGCGCCGCGGGTCGCGGAACTGATGGGCGAGGTGCTGGGCTGGAGCGCCGCGCGGCGCGAGCGCGAGGTGGCGGCATACCGGGCGCTCGTCGAGGGCGACCGCCTCGCCGAGGCCCAGACGGATGATGAGGCTGCCGCCGTGCGAGCGGCGCGGATCAGGCAGGGGTGAGAGGCCACGCGCCGCTTGCCCGCACACCCGCTTTGGTCTATTCCGGAGGCGTGGATCGTGCCCGCTAGCCCGAGTCGCCGCGTCCGCCCGCCAAGCGGCGGGTGACGCGCCCGTCCGGATCCCGCCGCCGCCGTCGAGGGGCGCGGATCCCGTCCGTCACTCGCGCTCCCGAGGTACGCCGTGGTCCATCCCGAGCTCATCGGCTTCGGTCCCTTCTTCTCTTCCCAGCTCTCCCTGGAGGAGCTCCAGTCCTCCCTCGTCGGCCACGCGGTCGCGGATCGC
>Ga0153915_10005496_pt1 | contig 11791 bp, 12 predicted proteins | sample Opewatmetagenome_2_FD_107003 | JGI IMG/M metagenome (GOLD analysis project Ga0153915, IMG submission 107003) | Freshwater wetland microbial communities from Ohio, USA - Open water 3 Core 3 Depth 3 metaG | ecosystem: Environmental > Aquatic > Freshwater > Wetlands | place: USA: Ohio, Lake Erie...
AAGCGAGTTCTGATAGACAAGAAACAATATTTCCGGGAGATAGACCGCGAATCCAAGATGAGACAGGAGGATATTAATGTCAGAGAATTTTATCGGGTTAGAAAGCCGCGTCATTTCCGAAGTGGACTTGTTGCAAAAATTGAACGTTCCAAAACCGGTGTTAGATCGGCTGCGCCTAGAGAAAGGATTTCCTTACGTCAGACTAACGATCAAAGACCGGGTTTATTTGATTAACGATGTTTTAGCCTGGTTAGAAAGCAACAAGAGAGCAATCCAGGATTAAACGCCATAAAGAGTTTTACCTGTGCCAGCAAGGGAAAATTTACAGGGTGTAGTATAGATAGGGGTTCGGTATGAAAGTTGCAGTTTATCTCAGAGTCTCCAGCGAATCGCAAACAGTAGAAAACCAGCATTCCGACATCGGGGGTTGGCTGAAATCTCATAATGTTAATTTTGAGCAAGTGACCTACTATTCAGAAAATGAATCCGCCTGGAAACTTAATCATCAGAAAGAACTCGCCAATCTGTTGGAGAATATTCGCTCAGGGAAAGCCCGTTACGATGTTTTATTGTGCTGGAGTCTAGATCGCCTCTCCCGACAAGGAATTACCTCTTTGATTGGTATCGTAAATACCTTAAAAGCTTATGGGTGTCGAGTTGTATCGGTGAAGGATCCCTGGACGGAAGCCCCAGATAGCTCTCTCACTGAGATGTTTTATGCCTTTATAGCCTGGGCAGCGAAGTTTGAGTCGGACCGCAAGAGTGAACGGGTTCGAGCTGCTCATGCCAGGTTGAGGCAACAGGGCAAGCATCTTGGAAGGCCGAAAGGCTCTAAAGATACCAGTACTCGTAGAAAAGGCGGTTATTATCTTCGCTGGCAAAGTAAAAAAGTATCCGGTCAAAATATCGGTGTTAGCCAAATGTAAAAGTGGGCAGAAAAACCATGATAAATAAATGTTCAGTTTTTTATCCGTAGGTTACCTATTGACAGAGCAATGAGTTATTGTTACACTACTCATTATACTAATATATTTAATAATTTGGTGAGGAGGTAGCAGTGTCGCCGGTAATTAGAATTGATAAACAGGTAATGGAAGCAATAAAGCGTAGGGCAGTCGAATTGGATTTAATATTTGAATCTCCCAATGCTACCTTAAGAAGAGTATTTCAATTGGATGTTGACGAATCAGAAGATGAAGAAATCGAGGTTGACGATGAAGAAGAAGTAATGGATATGGAACCAGGTAGAGAAGTATCATATTTTCTTACTATACATCAACCGTTACCCACGGATCGACCAAGAGATGATGATGATAATGGCATTTGGGTTAATAGAAAGAGTGAATTCCGTCACTGGGTTACGGAAATTAGACAGGATGATATCGTCTTTGTTTATGAAGTAAAATCAACCAAACGTCCTGGATTTGTTGAAGATAATAGCCAATTAAAACCTTGCCATGAACCTCGCGGCGGTCTAGTGTCATGTTTTAGAGTAGATGGGGAATTTATTCCAGGTGACCAACAGACATATGAAGGTAATAAGTATATTGGAGGATACTGGGGAGAAAACCTCAGCCGAGAATATGTTGAGCTCGATACGCTTAAAGAAGAATGGCAAAATGCTACTGGCGAGGAGTTTAACCCAAGAACTCCGGGTGGTATTAGATTGCTATCTAAAGAACAGTATCGTTGTCTTGCTAGATTGATGGGGGTGCAGATTTGAATAAAGCCGCAATCTATTGCCGGGTATCCACTGAGGGCCAGGAACAAGATGGAACTAGCTTGCAGACACAGCTAGAGGCATGTCAAAAGTATTGCCAGAGCAAGGGATACGAGGTGGCTAATAGCTTCAGTGAGGCATATTCCGGGCTATCATTAGAACGGCCAGAGCTCGACAGACTACGGGAGTTAGTAAGGGCAGGCGCTATTGATGCGGTAATAGTTTACAGCCTTGACCGTTTCACCAGGGACCCTGTTCATGGCGTAATTCTGATGCAGGATTTGGAAAAGTGCGGGGTTAAACTGGAAGCGGTTACCGACACGGTTGATAACTCCGAGACAGGCAAACTAATTTATTATATAAAGGGCTATGCTGCCAAATTGGATGCAGCTCGTCGCAGGGATGCCACAGGCCGGGGCAAGCGTGCATTGCTTAAACAAGGCAAGATGCCGCAAGGGACGGGAAAGGGACTGTTCGGGTATAACTGGGATAAACAAGCTAAGAAGCGTGTCGTTAATCCTCCGGAAGCTGATGTTGTCAGGGAAATATTCTTTAAGATCGCCAATGGCCAATCGTTATTTAGCCTGGCATTAGAGCTAAATAACAAATGTACACCTACCAAAGCGGGAACGAACGCGAAATGGCACCCGCTCACCATAAAGCGCATAATTATGAATCCAGCATATTATGGTATGACCATATTCAACCAGACTCATAGAGTAAACAAAACCAAAACGCAGATACGACCCAAAGCGGAATGGATTGAGTTGCCAGACATTACTCCAGCTATTATAGATCGGGATTTATTTGATAAGGCACAAAATTCCCTTAAACAGGTACGCTCACATACTGGTAAAACGATAGCAGAATATCCATTGCGAGGTCATGTTTATTGTCCTTATTGTGGTAGCAGACTTACCGGAACGCTTCTAGGCCATAAATACCGTTATTATCAGTGTGCTGGTACTAAACACACGGTCCTCAGGAAATCCTTTTGCAAGGCCAAATATATCAAAGCGGACTGGTTAGAGCATATCACATTTGAAGGGGTGAGCGAGGCCATGCAACACCCGGAAGTTATTCTTGCTTCAATAAAAAAGCAGATAGATCAAACCAATAGCAACCAGGGTGAAAATGACATTGACCGCGAGATTACCCGGTTGAACAATAAGATCAAAAGTTATGATGGGCGCCGTAAGAAGATAATGAGCCTTTTCAGTTATGAGGCTTTTACAAAAGATGAGCTATTAGACCAGATAAATGAAATCAATAAAGAAAAACAAGCGGATGAACAGAGGCTGGCTGAGTTGCTACAGACAAAAAACGCCTTAAATCAACTTAAAGAGACTGAGATCAAGTTACAAGAATACCAAAAAACGACTCACGATTTAGCGACAGGGCAAGGGAAAGCCCTTGCCCTGGCCGCATTAAATATCAAAGTTTACGCTACTCGCGATAACGTAGACGTTAAGGGAAACTACCCGCCAGATTACGTCACCATTGCACGAACATGGGCATGATCACGTGGACGTAGGTTTCGGAGCCGACCGGGCGCATGACGCCGGGGCTGGAAGGGCTGGTGGTCTCCAGTATCACCTGGGCTTCCTTGATCACACCGAGCACATCCGTCAGGTATTTGCCGTTGAAAGCAATCTTGGCTTCATTACCCTGCACAATGGCATCGATCTCCCCCTGGTCATCGCCGATCTCTTCCGAACGGGCGGAGACGGTCATCTTGCCGGGAGTAAGCTCGCCGCCGGGAGCGATCATGAGGCGGACGATGCCGGTGCCGTCCCGGGCAAAGATGGCAGCAGTCTTGGTCGCTCTCAGAAATTCGGCGACATCGACCGTGGCCTTAGTGCCGGTGGTCTGCGGAATGAGCTGCTCGTACTGAGGAAAGCTGCCCTGAATGAGCTGGGATACCAGCTCGATATTCTGTAATTTAAAGAGAATCTGGCTTTTATTAGGGTTAACGGTTATTTCGATCGGCCCGTATGTAACAGGCATCTTGATGGCTTTAGATTTTTCAAGCTTAATAGTTGTTTGATCCCCATCAGCACTGGACGATACTCGCAAAGGGTCCTCACCCTGGGCTCCCATAAGGCGGTTCAATTCGGTCAGGGTCTTGGCAGGGATAATCACTTCGATCTTCTGATCGACGGGTTTGGAAAGATTCAGCGTGTAAACGGCCAGCCTGAATCCATCCGCGGCCGCCAGTGTTAATTTGCTGCCTTCGAACTTGGCATCCACGCCGGTGAGGACCGGGCGGGACTCCTCGGAAGCGGCGGCAAAGACGACCTGGGTAATGGCCTGGCGGAGGGCTTCGACCTCGATAGTGGTGCCGATGCCCTGCTCTACCGTGGGTATGGGCGGGAAGTCCTTGGAGTCCATACCGCTGATGCGGGCTTCATAGCGGGCACAGCGCAGAGAGACCGTTTTGGTCTTGGGCGCCATGATGACGTCCACTTTATCTTTAGGGAGAGAGCTGATGAATTCCGTCAGCAATTTAGCGGGGACGGTAATCGTGCCTTCCTCCTCAACCTTGGCCCCGATCCAGCAACTGATGGCCATTTCCAGATTAGTGGCCACGAGTTTCAAACGAGATTGGTCAGACTCGAGCAAAATATTATTCGTGATAGGCAGGGTGGTCCGGGTGGCGACTGCCCGTCCCACGACCCCCAGCCCCCAGTTAAGATTTTCTTGAAGACAAGAGAGCTTCACATTACACCCCCAAGATGTTTAAATTCTAGTCTATTTGATAAATGTTGTAGGGTAGATTATATACCAAAGCTTAGTATGTGTCCAGTGGTTTTGGGGATAGTATTATTATACTATTCTAATTCGATCAGGCCGCTTTTACCACCGGACTTGCGGACAAGGCGGATATTGTCGATGCGCATGCCCCGGTCCACGGCTTTGCACATATCATAGATCGTCAGGGCGGCGACGGCGGTGGCAGTCATGGCCTCCATCTCGACGCCGGTCTGGCCGGTATTTTTAACGGTGGAGGTGATATGGATGGCGTGTTCCGCCTCATTAATCTCGAACTCCACCTTGATTTCTCCCAGCAGGAGGGGGTGGCAGAGGGGGATGAGGTGGGGGGTCTGCTTGGCAGCCAGAATGCCGGCCAATTGGGCGACCGTGAGGACGTCTCCCTTGGCGATCTGGCCCTGTTTGATCAGCTCCAGGGTCTCCGGCTGCATATGGACGACTCCCTTAGTAACGGCTTCCCGATGGGTCTCCGCTTTCGCGGTGACGTCCACCATGCGGGGGCGTCCGGTCTCATCGATATGGGTTAGTTTTTCCATTGGCTACCTCTCTATCCGCCGACCTGGCAGAAGGGACGGTCATTGGGTTTCCGGCCTTCCGATAAATGATGCCCCATGGGCTTGGCGTTGACGGCCTGCTGGATCAGATCTTTGAGCTGATCCTCGGAAACTCCGCTGCGGAGCGGCTCCCGGAGATCGATCATAGTCTCGGACATCAGGCAGGGGCGCAGCTTGCCGTCGGCCGTCAGGCGCAGGCGGTTGCAGCTAAAACAGAAGTGCTCGCTGAGAGCGGTGATAAAGCCGATCGTGCCTTTGGCGTCCGGCAGGCGGTAGTACTTGGCGGGGCCGTTGCCCCATTTATGCTTATAAGGCTCCATTTTGCCCAGGGGATCGATGCGCTGCTTGATTTCGCGGGCAGTCAGCCCGGAAGGGGTCCGGCCGTTATGCCCGGTAAAGGGCATCAGCTCGATAAAGCGGACGTGCCATTCCTCAGCCAGCGTTTTGCGGGCAAAGTCCAGGATTTCATTATCATTGATCCCGGACATGACCACGACATTGATTTTCACCGGGTTCAGTCCGGCGCTGCGGGCAGCTTCGATGCCGGCGAGCACGTCGGTGATATGTCCGCCTTTCTCTCCGCCGCGGCAGATCCTTTGAAATTTATCCGCATCGAGCGTATCCAGGCTGACGTTGACGCGGTTCAAACCGGCCTTTTTGAGGCCGGCGGCATATTTGGCCAGGTAGATCCCGTTGGTGGTCATGGCGATATCTTCGATGCCGGGGACCTGAGATATCATCTGCACAAAGTCCACAATCCCCAGTCTGACCAGGGGCTCACCGCCGGTGATGCGGATTTTAGTGATGCCCATGGCGGCGGCTGCCCGGACGATGGTGAGGATTTCCTCGTAGCTGAGGATATCGGAATGAGACAACCAGGGCACTCCTTCCTCGGGCATGCAGTAAATGCAGCGCAGGTTGCAGCGGTCGGTCACGGCAATGCGCATATAGTTTATGGGGCGGTTATAGGTATCGGCTAAGACCATCACAGTACCCTTCTTTCAGGATCAATTGTATCCTATTATAGCACCAAGAAGGGAAATGGGAAATTAAGGGGAAAAGGAAAGAAGCGGCAGCCGGGACGGCGCGTGATATCAGGGGCACGGCAGGCCGTGCCCCTGTAAAAACCAGGTCGAGGAAGCAACCACTCTGATTGAACAAGCCCCTCAGGGCTATCTCAGAACCGTTACTTTTTCACGGGACTGGAGGCTTTCCACCGGATTCGGACCCTCGGTTTCCAGGCGGTAGTCCTGGCGGTTTTGGCGGATATTTTCCTCGATGACCTTCTGGCTGGGAATGAAGTCCAGGCCGTCATTAGCCGCTTTCTGGTACTTCTGGTAGCGAGACTTATCCTCGACTTCAGCCATGGGCAGGAACTTCATATCGCTCTCCATGTAGTCGACCTGCGAAGCCAGTACCTGGCGGACGTAGTCCTTGTTGGACTGGAAGATGGTGAGCGCCGGCAATTCGGACGGCAGCATCACATCCGCCGGGTCTCTCCTCTCATACTGCTTCATCATCTCTCTGGCGATCCGGAGATGCTCAATCTCCTCGTGGAGATGGCGCTCCCAGATCTGCTTGATGCGGTTATCCGGCTCAGTCGTCATGAAGGAATAGTACAGGTAGCATTCGTTATATTCATGAAGGACCAGCATCTCGAACCAGGAGACCGTGGGATCGGCCAGGGACTCGTAATGGGAGACATGCTCCTCTTCGACCATGGCAATCTCGGCATAAAGTCCGCGGCCGAGCATATCCAGGGCCCGGTTGCCGACGTTCATATAAAAGTTCATGGTCTGCTGCTCGCCGGCGGTAATGGTAGCGACATGCAGTTTGGTGAGGATGTCAGCCCGGCTGGCATTGTAAGGCCGGGTCAGGTTATCCGAAGGATAGCGGTGCTCGGCGTAGGTCGGCCTTCCGGGTGTAATCTCAGTTAAATCTTTGACGATGGACTCGGCCTTTTTGCCTTCGGTCATCTCCATGAGGTTGGCGTAGCGGTAAAGATGATCGAAATCCTCCAGCAGGGCGAAATCGAGGGCGGATTTAACATAGGGGTCAGGCTCAGTGCGGGCGAGATAGGCGGTGAGGTCGACGGCGACCTGCTCATAGCCGATGGTGACTTCCAGGGTGCTCTCATTCGCCGGCACCAGCCAGTTGACCATTTTTTGCTGCTGCTGCTCGATGGCCCGGGTCAGGGCCAACTGTTTTTTGACAGCGATATTATCGGTATGGCGGTTGAAATGATGCTTGAACAGGGCGGCATCCACCTCAATCCCGTTCATGAGAATGATGCGGGTGCGGGTGTAAGGGTGGACGGTGTTCTTATCATAGGGGGTCACGTTGATATCGGACCAGCTATGAAATTGCTTTTCCAGCGGGGTACCTTTTTCTTGAATTGGATTGAAAGCCATGATTCTCCTCCTCTTTTAGAATATATTCGAGGTGACTTTTAGATGTTATTGTAACCGGATAATGGCGGAAATTGATCCGCCGTTAGAGGGAATCCGGATGCTGAATTTGGCGCGGGAGGACGCTAATTTCAAGGTGGGGACTAAGTGGAATTGAGTACCCGGAGCCGCCCGGCAAGTCAGGTACACAATCCGGGTGAGTACGGGCTTTTGAAATGCGTAGCGCCGTCTCCATCTTGCGAGGCAGGCGGTTAAAAAATTTCGAAAATAAAATAAGTGCTCCGGCGGGTAAAATCGGAGCCAACCGGAAGTAGAATGAAGATAGGTTTACAGCTTGTAACTGGGTGAGTGGATCTTCTGTAAAATATAAAAAGGAGGGAGCGACATGCTGGATAACAATACCTATAATCTGATGGCTCAAATCGTAGAGGAGAGCCAGAGCCTGTGGCGCATTCGCAATACCTACATGGCCGATTCGACGGCCTGCATGGGGTGCCAGGACTACAGCTTAAAGCTGGCCCAGGATATAGAACTGCATATGAAAGACCTGGAAAACCTTATTGTCGAGCATACGCAGCTATTTGCCGGAGCTCGATCCTGAGGCCGTGATATGTGTGTGGCGGTGAGGAGAGATGGTAGCCCCAAGAATGGGAGTCAAAAATATTCTGGTCAACTGGCCGGAGGAAGCCCGGGAAATCGCCCAAAAAATTATTGATAAATACGGAGAGCCGGAGGAAGCGTCCGTCTCCAGGCTGATCTGGAGAAAGAACGGCCCCTGGAAACGGACGGAAATTTATCGGGACCTGGTAAGGCATGATTTTCCGTTTCCCCATCTGGATGGGGTGGAGCAAATCGTGAACTACCTGGTACCCTGGGAAAAGTGCTGCGAGCTGGTGGCTTTTAACGGCAGCCTGACCGTCTACCGCACCCGGGGAGAAATAGCGGCTTGCTGCCAGAATGAGGCAATGAACTTCTTGATTTTGAATCTGGCCCATGACATCATCCGGGAGGCCTGTAGTTTTGAAGAGGCCCGGCGGTATTTCCTGGAATATTTACTGGCCTACCAGCGCAGAGGGGAGGTCCCGTATATGCAGGCTCTCCAATTCATTCCGGAATCAGAAACCGCGGATGCGGATATCAGCGCAACATCAGCGGAAGAACTGGATAAAATGGGAATCTCACAATCCGGGTGAGCTACTCTGAGTGTTCAGTCTTAGATGGGGACTAAGCTCAGGGAGATTCGGGAATCTAAGAATCTCGTCATGACGAGGGATTAATAACGAGGATTGAACGGGACCGAATTACGGCAAAGGCTGAAGCAGCCGGGAGGCGATCCGGGCTGCCCGGGCCCGGTGGCTGATGCGGTTTTTGATTTCCGGCGGCAGCTCCGCCATAGTTTTCTTGAATTCGGGGAAGTAGAAAATGGGATCATAGCCGAAGCCCTGGCTGCCCCGGGGTTCAAAGGTAATAATTCCGTCGCAGCGTCCGGAGGCATACTCCACGCGGCCGTCCGGCCAGGCAATAGCGATGATGCAGCAGAAATGGGCGGTGCGCTTCTCAGGAGGGACATCTTTAAGCTTAGAAAGCAGGTAGGCAACCCTATCTTTATCACTGGCTTTATCACCGGCATAGCGGGAGGAGCGGAGGCCGGGCTCGCCGTTCAGGGCATCCACTTCCAATCCGGAATCATCGGCGAGAGTCAACCGTCCGCTGGCTCTGGCAAAAGCCGTGGCTTTGAGACGGGCATTCTCCCGGTAGGTGGCGCCGTTTTCCTCGACTTCCAGTTGGAGGCCTAGCTGAGCGGGAGTCACCAGGTCAAAGTTAATTCCTTCGAGAAGGCTCCGGAATTCCTGGACTTTGCCTTGATTTCCGGTAGCCAGAAGCAATTCAGACATGAGCCCATTATAGCAAGTCAAAAGTCAAAGCTCAAAACCCTATTTCGAGAGTTTATCAATGATATCCATGATCTCCTCAATTTTTGGGGAAGCCTCGCCTTTTTCAAAAGCTGCGGTGACGCAGCTTCCCAAATGAGCGTGCAGCACCTCGCGGTTGATATTGCGTAAAATGGCCTGGGTGGCCATCAATTGATTCGAGATATCGATGCAATAGCGGTCTTCTTCCACCATTTTAAGAAGGCCGTCGATCTGCCCCCGGGCGGTTTTTAAAAGACGGGTCACTTTGACCTTATCGGCTTTCATTCGCGTTCTCCTGACTGTCTTCCGTTATTGGTTCTTGCCTGGCTTTATGGAAACCACCTCATAGCCGGCTTCCTCGACGGCTTTTTGAAGCGTCTGGTCAGCGACCTCGTTTTTTAAATCGACCACGGCGATTTTTTTCTTTAGATCGACTTTGGCTTCAACGCCATTGATGGCATTCAGGGCTTTCTCCACCCTGGCCTGGCAATGCTGGCAGGTCATACCGTTGATGGCAATTACTTTTTTCATTTGATTAGATTCTCCCTGGATATTAATTTCAGAATTATCCCGGCTGCTACCGGCAAGCCGGGGTTTAAAAAATCTTAATCTTAAGGCATTCGTCACCACGAAGACCGAGCTGGCGCTCATGGCGGCGGCGCCGAACATCGGATTCAATTTCCAGCCCAGAAGGGAATAGAACGCTCCTGCCGCCAGGGGAATGCCCAGGATGTTATAGAAAAAAGCCCAGAACAGGTTCTGCCGGATGTTGCGCAGCGTGGCCTTACTGAGCTGGATAGCGGTGACGGCATCCAGCAGATCGCTTTTCACCAGGACGATATCGGCGGACTCAATGGCCACATCCGTTCCCGCGCCGATAGCGATGCCCACATCGGCCCGGGCCAGGGCGGGGGCGTCGTTGATGCCGTCACCGATCATGGCCACTTTTCTACCGTTTCCCTGGAGGCGGCGGATTTCGCTTTCCTTATCCTGCGGCAAGACCTCCGCGATCACATTATCGATATTCAACTGCCGGCGAATGGCCTCGGCGGTCTTCCGGTTGTCGCCGGTCAGCATGACGACATCAATTCCCATGGCTTTGAACTGTTCGACGGCAGCGCGGCTGGTAGGTTTAACCAGATCTGCTACCGCAATAATTCCCCAGAGTTCATTATTAACGGCAAAATAAAGGGCGGTTTTGCCTGCCTCTGCCAGAGAATCAGTGCTATTTTTAAAAGAAGCGACATCGATGCGGTGGTCCTGCATAAAGGCCAGGCTGCCGGCGAGATATTGCTGCCCGTCTATGGCGGCAATTACACCGCGGCCGGGGACCGCGCGAAAATCAGCAACATTTTTCAAAGAGAGTCCGACCTCGCCGGCCCGGGCCACAATCGCCTCGGCTAAAGGGTGCTCGGAAGGTTTTTCGATGGAGGCCGCAATTTGCAGCAACTGGGACTCGGTGGCGCCGTTGGCCGGAATAATATCCGTGACCCTGGGCTTCCCCTCGGTCAGAGTTCCGGTCTTATCCAGCACCACGGTATTAACAGCCTGGGCGGTTTCCAGGGCTTCAGCCGATTTGATTAAGATACCGTAAGAGGCGCCCTTCCCCGTTCCTACCATGATGGCCACCGGCGTGGCCAGTCCCAGGGCGCAAGGGCAGGAAATCACCAGCACGGCGATGCCGATGGAGAGAACGAACTCAACCGATTGACCCAAGACCAGCCAGGTAACGGCAGATATAACAGCAATGCCAATGACGATGGGGACAAAGATACCGCTGATTTTATCCGCCAGTTTGGCGATGGGGGCTTTGGAGGAACCGGCTTCCTCAACCAGGCGAATGATCTGGGCCAGGGTGGTATCCGCACCGACCTTTTGAGCCTTGAATTTAAAAAATCCAGCTTTATTGAGGGTGGCTGCGATCACCTTATCGCCAACCTGCTTTTCCACGGGAAGGCTCTCACCGGTCAACATGGACTGATCGACAGCGGAACTGCCTTCGATGATAGCGCCATCTACGGGAATGCTTTGTCCGGGCCTGACCAGGACGATATCATTGATGACCACATCCTCAACCGGGATTTCCATCTCCTGTCCCTCACGGAGAACGGTGGCGGTCCGGGGAGCCAGATTCATAAGCTTGGTAATAGCTTCGGAGGTCCGGCCTTTGGAGCGGGTTTCCAGGAATTTGCCTACGGTGATCAAGGTTAAAATCGTCGCCGCAGAATCAAAATACAAGTTCATGGCGTACCGGTCAACCATCTCCAGATCGCCGTGTCCCAGACCATAGCCGATCAGGAAAATGGCCAGCAGGCCGTAGGCTACCGCAGCCGAGGTGCCGATAGCAATCAGGGTATCCATATTGGGGGAGCCGTGAAACAGGGTCTTGAAGCCGACCTGATAGTATTTCCGGTTGATATAAAC
>Ga0153915_10005497_pt1 | contig 11790 bp, 9 predicted proteins | sample Opewatmetagenome_2_FD_107003 | JGI IMG/M metagenome (GOLD analysis project Ga0153915, IMG submission 107003) | Freshwater wetland microbial communities from Ohio, USA - Open water 3 Core 3 Depth 3 metaG | ecosystem: Environmental > Aquatic > Freshwater > Wetlands | place: USA: Ohio, Lake Erie...
CGAAGGGCGAATCGTTGGCGAGCGCCAGGGCTTCCTCAAAATCGCGGACTCGGTAGAGGCAGGTGATCGGCCCGAACAACTCGCTCCGTGAAATTTCGTCATCGGCCGAAACATTTTCAATCAGGGTCGGGACCATGAAAAATCCGGCGCGATGGGCGGGCGTCGTCATCCGCCGTCCGCCGGTCAGTACGACCGCCCCGGCCGCGCGGGCCTGCTCGACGGCGCGGAGCATGTTTTTAAGCTGTTCCTCGTTGATCACCGGGCCCAGGTCGTCTTCATCGCCGCTCCCGACCTTCAACGATTCGGTCTGTTTGATCATCCGATCGCGGAAGGCTTCATAGACCGAATCCATCACGATCAGGCGGCTCCCGGCCGCGCATCGCTGTCCGGCATTGCTGAAGGCCGATAACACGGCCGACCGGACGGCCAGATCCAGATCGGCGTCCTCGCAAACGATCAGGGGATTCTTGCCGCCCAGCTCCAGGCAGACCTTGGCCAGCCTCGCCCCGGCCGACTTGGCGATGATCCGGCCGACTTCGCACGAGCCGGTGAAGCTGACCACATTGACGTCGGGCGACTCGACCAGCGGCGCGCCGGCCTCCTCGCCATATCCCTGAACGATATTGAAGACGCCGTTGGGCAGTCCGGCCGCGTGAAGAAGTCTGGCAAACGCCCAAGCCGTAACCGGCGTGTCCTCGGATGCCTTGAGGACGGCCGAATTTCCGCAGAGCAGCGCCGGGAAGGTCTTCCAGGCCACGTTCGCAATCGGCGTATTCGCGGCGATGATCAGACCGGCCACGCCGAGCGGCTGTCGGACAATCATTGCGGCCTTGTTCGGAACCGCGCTGGTGGTCGTTTTCCCGTAAAAACGCCGTCCCTCCCCGGCCACGAACAGGCCCATCTCGACCGCGGCGTTCGTCTCCATTAACGCATCCTTCACCGATTTGCCGGTCTCCTGCGAAACGATTTTTGCGAATTCGTTTTGGTGCTCGCGAAGCGCCAGCGCGGCCGCGCGAAGCAGATCGCCGCGATGGACGACCGTGGCGGCCGCCCAGGCCGGCTGGGACCGGCGGGCCGCATCAACCGCCGCCCTCACATCCTCCGCGCGTGAACGCGCGACGCGGCAGATCGACCGTCCGGTGACGGGAGACAATTTTGAGAACTCTCCGCCCTTGACCGCCCTGGCCTCCTTGCCGTCGATCCAGTTTGCTGCGAAATCCGGTATCAAATAGTCAGCCATGATGCCTCCCTACCAGACGGTGTAACCGCCGTCCACCTTCAGGTTGGCGCCGGTCACGTAAGACGAAGCGTCCGAGGCCAAAAACAGCAGCGGCCCGATCAGGTCGCGGTCGACCGCCATGCGGGCCAGGGGAACGCGACTGGAAAATTTCCTGATGAATTTTTCATCCTGTCCGCCCTGAACGCCGCCGGGAGACAACGCATTCACGCGCACATTCCGCGCCGCCCAGACCGTGGCGAGATATTGCGTCAGGTTGACGACCGCGGCCTTTGAAGCGCCGTAGGCCGGCGGTTTCAAGAAGGGCGGATCGGACGGGATATGATCGTAGAACCGAAGGTCCGGCGAGACGGAGGCATAGAGCGAGCCGATATTGATGATCGATCCCCGTTTTGCTTTGAGCATCGCGGCGCCGAAGACCTGCGCCGACTGGAAAAGTCCGAGCACATTGACTTCGAAAATCGCACGGCTGATCTCGACCGGAACGTCCTCCATCCGATAGGACTTTTTCAACTTCCCCGGCGGCTGATCGATTCCGGCGTTGTTGACGAGAATCGCGGGCGTTCCGAACTCGGAAAGACAAAATTCCCGCGCCTTGATCAGCGCGCGGCGGTCGCAGACGTCGGCGCGAAACAGGCCGAGACGCTTTTCACCATACCGATCCTGCAAGCGCCGGAACCGCTCCGTCATCTTGGCTCCCGGACGGTCGATACCCAGTACCGCGGCGCCGGCCTCAAGCAGGCCCTCGGTCCAGACCGGTCCCAGATTCCCCAAGGCTCCGGTCACAACGGCGACGCGATGATCCAATCGGAACAGATCTCTCACGGCGTCTTATCGACCCTCCAGCAGTTCAAACGTGATGTTGTCGTCCGTCTTGAGCGGTTTGCGCGTGCTCTTTCCGATCACGCGGTCCAGTTCATAGGGCGGCAGCCCGTCTCCGGGCGACTTGATCGCCACGTCATGCACCGTCAGGACATGGCCGGCCGGAAGATCTCGCGCGGCCACCAGCTTTTTGCCCATTTTCGTCGCCGGCGCATCCTCGCTGGCGTACCGTTTCTTCTGGCCGTCTCCCAGAGCCTCGCGGGTCCGTTTCAGATCCCGTATCATCTTTTTCAGACCGACCGGCTCGAGCGAAAAAGCATGGTCCGTCCCCTTCATCGCGCGGTTCAAGGTGAAATGTTTCTCGATGACGCGCGCCCCCAGCACGTAAGCGGCCACGGCCATCGCAATACCGCTGTCATGGCTGGACAGTCCGACCACGACCTCTGGAAACTGCCGGCGATAGGTTGCGATCACCTGGAGATCCAGTTCTGTAAAGGCCGGAGGATAACCGGCCGTGCATTGGAGAAAACAGAGACGGCGGTTGATCGGCATGATGTTGTCGTAAATCCGCTGGACATCCTCCATCTTGGCGGCGCCGGTGCTGATGACCATCGGCTTCTGAAACTGGGCAACGTACTTCATCAAGGGAATATTCTTTACGTCGCCCGACGCGATCTTGAAGGCCGGCACATCGATCTTTTGCAGAAAATCGGCGCTGGAGAAATCGAACGCCGTCGCAAAGAAGGCCATGCCCAGCTCTTTGGCATACCGTTTCAGTTCCTGGTATTCCTCCAGACCGAATTCCAGCGCCTCGCGGTGCTGTCCGTAGGTTGCGCCGAAACTGTTTTCGTTGTCGTACGGCTTGTCGTACATCGCCTTCGTGTAGAGCGACCGGTTGTCGCGCTTCTGGAGCTTGACGGCCGAGGCCCCGGCCTCCTTCGCGGCCCGAAACAGTTCCCTGGCCTTTTCCATGTTTCCCTGGTGATTGTGACCGATCTCGGCGATCACATAACAATCGCTGTCGTCGTTAATTTGAATCCCATCAATTTCAAGTTGTCTGGCCACCGCGCCATCCTCCCTCTGTCCAATGATTAAAGATAGGTCCTCACATATTCCCTAACATTTCTTCCAACCTGCGCCATGTTATTCAAGTAGTCCGCCATCGGCGGATAGAAAAACCGGGCCATGTAAATATATCCCATTATCCCGGCTAAAATCCAGAAATACGTTGCGAGCCCGCCATGAAAAAATTGGCTGATCAGATAGGATGCCCCCATCACGACCAGGCTTAAAAGAATGAAGGGCATCGTGTCTTTTAGGATCCAGTCCCTCTTTTCGGATGGAAGGATATAGCGATGCATGATCTGCGGGATAACCCAATAATAGACGGTATTGAAAAGAGCCCATGCAATCGCGCCTCCGTTAATGCCCATGAAACGGATCAAGAGATAAATCATGGGCGTCAGAACGATCACCGATAACAGGTTGTTCCATAACGCCAGCCAGGTCAATCCCGATGCCAGTTGCAGCGCATAGGGAACCTGCATCATCGCATTCATCAAACCGGCAAAGGCCAGGATGGACAGGACGAAATGCGCTTTGGAAGCCACGACCTCGGATCGGGTCCAGAGCAACAGAAGATCATAGGAATAAAAAATGAGAACCCCCGCCGCCAAACCGACCACAAACGACATGAATTGAGCCGTTTTGTGGAAGGTTTTGGTAAGCCCCGCCGTATCCCCCATCGACACCTGACTGGTAAAGCGCGGGAAGACGGCGCTGAACATCGGGGAGATCACCAGATAAAGCCCCATGCTGGCCGAACTGGCCGTCGTATAATAGCCGAGTTGCTCCAGCGGCAGAAGCCGGCTGATCAAAACCTTGTCGAGCTGTTTTAAGATAACGGCCATGAAGGATATGATCGACATCCCACCGGCAAATCTCCAGATCGATCGGAGAAGCGGGAGGCTGAAGGCGGCCCAGCCGGAGCTGGCCGGAAGCGACTTCCAGGCCATCCATCCGAACAAAAAAACCTCGACCCCTCCGATGAGCAATTGCCAGATCAAGAAGGCGGTCAAAGTGGGGGAAACAAGGATAATGACGATCAGGGCTCCTCCGCTTTTTAGCGTGGCGATCACGGCCGAGATTCCATTGAGCGAAACGTGCTGCTCCAATCCGCGAAGAACGCCCATATAGAGCGAAACCGGCCACCGAAGAGCGATGGTGAGCCCAAAAATGATCACGGCCAGCCGCACGGAATCCACCGAGAGATGTTCGATCGTAAACCATTCCCGGGCGAGCCAGCCGGAGACCACAATGAGAACCAGCCCGATCAGGCCGCCCACCAAAAGGTAGATCAACTCCATGGTTCGAACCAGGTTTCGCGATTCCGAGGCCAACTCCGCTCGGATCGCCCGGCGGGCGATTTCACGATTTGTCGTCGTGCTCAATCCCATGTCCATGACGCCGATGATCGCCTGCAGCGACGTGAAAAATCCGATCAACCCGTAGGCTTCAACGCCGAGGAAATGGAGATAAGCCGGCACGAGAGCCAGTCCCAATAAGGACGTCCATGCCTGCCCACCCAAATTGGCGATGATGTTTATTTTCAGTCGAGACAAATCGTCCGGTCTCCAGAACGGTTATTCATCCATCAGATCGTCTTCCGGGCCGCCAACCGGATCCATTGCCGGTGGGGTCCGTAGTCTGAGACGTGCCGAATTAAGGTATCGAACGGTCCACCTTTCCTGGACTTACGTATGAAATTTAACAACGGGCCGGGAAGAATCTCACGAACAATCCTTTTGAGCCGGCTGACCGATTTAAGCCGGGTCAAATCTTCAAGCAATAACCCGCAGGTGTCCATCTTCAGTATCCGGTATCCCGACTGAATCACGGTTTTTGACAAAGTCTCCGGGGTAAAAAAGATCAGATGCGGTTCGTTCAGAGGCTTGTAAAGATAATCCTGATTGGGAACCTCGATAAAGAGAATGCCATCCTTCTCAACCCGGTTCAGTTGATCCTTCAAGAATACAGCGGGAGATTTCATATGTTCCAGAATATGCGATAAGATTAACAGTTGATAGGGTCCCTTGCTTTCATTGATCGAGGCGAAGACGTCTCTCGGCCTGACCGTTCGCCCATCCCCTCTAAGATAATCGACCGCCACGGGATCGATCTCCACGGCATCATAATTTAAACGACACCCTGATAATTTTGAGACCATGACGTTCTGAATCAGTCCGAATCCGGCGCCCACATCCAGAACATTCATTTCTTGGACTATCGGCAGATCCGATTTTATGAATTCGTACCGCGCCTCGGCCTGGGCCTGCAACAAGGGCATTTCCTCGGCCAGATCATGCCGCTCCCAATAGCGGGCGTAGTAGTCGTCCAGTTCCACGTCGGACGGGAGCGGTATCATGCTCAGACCGTCACAATGAAGACACCGGACGATCGTCTTGTTCTGGAAACAGGCCGCCTGGCCGCGATACGCCACCCGATCTTCAAAATCCTCCGACCCGCACAAGGGGCAATGAAATGGAATCATCCGATCACCCGCTTCAACACTGCCGAACCCCTCCCATCAAGTCCAAGCAACTATCTTGTAAAAACATAATTTGCGGTTTCAGAATCTTGATTGCCATGATTCCTGAATGAATGTATCTTAAATCCATTTTCGGTCAATAAATGGATAATTCGCTTTGTAACATCCTGGCTGGGCTCTACTTCCACTAAAATCGTTTTCAGATCATCGGAAGCCAGGATCGTTTTGGCCCCGTTTAGAATATTGAATTCCGTTCCGTCCACATCCAGTTTTATATGATTGGGTTTCTTTAAACCGAATGAACCGATAAAATCGTCGAGCCTATACGATAGTATGGGCTGTTCAAGAGCCGGCAGAAATGGCCTCCCAATATGATTGATCGGTTCTCCCAATGCATGAATGGCAGATCCCGAGTCAATACTACTATAATTAAAAACGGCCAATTCCGTCTTATCTGATAACCCGATTTGGAAAGGGACAATTCGTCCGGTGCACTTGTTTAATAAAATATTATTATTGAGTTGTCTGAAGGTTGAAAAACTCGGCTCAAAGGCATAAATCATGTTCAAACCCTGGTTAAATTTGTCAATCACCAAAGAATAGGCCCCGATATTAGCTCCTATATCATATACAGTGTCTCCGGGCTTGATAAATGTTTCAATCCAACTTATGGTCTCCGGCTCCTTTTTGCAGGATATGACCCTCGGCATTTCCTTCCGAGACTCAATCACCAAGAAAATATCGGCTTTATCATAGTCCAACTTCTTGACAATCTTCAGATCCTCTTTGGCCGCCACTGCAATTTGTGCGGGGAGCAGACGTAACAAGAAAACGACAGGATAGGAAAGTGCTTTTATCATTTTTTCTTTAAGCTTTAATAAATTTTCCTTTCGACCGGGAGAAAGACGACCGATCAAGTTTTTCCTGATTGCCAACCAATAACTCATAGTTTTACCAAAAAATCGGATCAGTCCCGATGGGGCTTCGGATATCGGACATGGAGAAAACCCTGTAAATTCTTTATTTTATACCAGATTTTCAGAGGGAAATCAAATCGGCTATCAGGAGGAGGGATATTCGACTCCGGTTCAAATGATCCCGTTCATTTTGACTGTGACTGAACCATCAACGCCGCGGTTTCCCTGGCGCAACGATCCCATCTAAATTGCCTGGCCCGCTCCATTCCCTTTCCCCGTAATTTTTCTCGTAAAGTGGAATCGTTCATAAGCATTGTGATCTTTTCGGCGATATCCTTCGGATCGTCCGGATCGCAATAAACGGCCGCGTCCCCGCAGACTTCGGGCAGAGATGCGGATCGGGAAACGATCACCGGGCAGCCGCAGGCCATCGCTTCGAGCGGAGGCAGACCGAACCCTTCATAGAGCGAAGGATAAACGAAACAAGACGCGTGCTCGTAAAGAGTTCTGAGTTCTCCGTCATTGACATAACCCAGATGTTTAACGGCCGCCGGGAGAACGGGTCGAGCGGAGCCGAAAACTCTGGGATTGACCCCTCCCGCAATGACGATATCAAAGGGCGCATCACCGAGCCGCTCAATGGCCCGAACAATTCCGTCAAAGTTCTTGTTGGGATTCATGCTGCCCACCGCAAGCACGAACGGTTTACGACCGATCTCGTGTCGTTTTAAAATCGTTTCGTCCGTATTCGTTGAAAAGACATGTTCGGCGCCGAGCGCGATCACCTCGATCTTACGATCGTCCATCCCCGCGTAACGAATAAGCTCCGTCTTGGAAAAGGACGAATCCGTCATGATTTTCCGGGCCGTTTTCCCGAGGACGGTTAAAAGGATCTTATACCAGGTTCGAAAAAAATAGGAATAGGCGTTCGGCGTGGCAAAAACGGACGCGTCATGAATCGTCACGATCTGGTTGCGCTTGAAGAGAGGCGCGGCGTTGCAAAGATTCAACAGAAGGCCGCCCCGCGCATAAAACGGCAATTCAAACTGTTCCCAAAGATGGCCGCTCAGATGACCGACGCGCTTGAGAGGAATATGTTTCAGAGGAAGGGCATAACGAATTTCCCGCGGGGCAAGGAGAACGAACAAAAATCGTTTAGGATCGATCAGCCCACGGTCAAGGAGATCATCCAGCGCCTTTACTAAATGAACAGCATACCGCTGGACGCCCGTCACGGGCTGCGTCAGAAAGCGGGCGTTGATCTGAATTTTCAATCACAATCTCCGATTCCGATAGGATGGCGCTGAAGATCCACTTCAAGAAAATTCGTCGCCGCGTGTTTACTCGCACACGAAGATCGAATGCTTGCTGAAGTGCTTCCACCAAAATGAGCCTCTTCGGTGAAAAAAAGCGCCTGGAAGGAGAAAATAGGTGAATCGCGGCAGATCATAACCTCCATATACCTTCACCGTCCCGAACCCGGCGGCTTTAATCAAACTCACCCATTTTTGATTTCCCATGAGGCGCTCATCGCCAAACATTCCGGACGTATTCTTGATCCGGTTGTTCGGGATGGCGAATATCACCTTTTTTGAAATGATCCTCTGCTCCGACAAGCTGGCCACAATATCTTCGTCCTTGAAATGTTCCATCACGCCGCTATGGCAGATCGTGTCAAAATGCTGATTTCCAAATAAGGCGCTCAATTTGAGAATATCGCCTTGAATGAATTTCAAACGTATTTTGTTCAAGAACAGGCGTTCTTTGGCATAGTCCAGAACCTCCTGGCTATAGTCAAGGGCGGTAACATCAAAACCATAGTCCGCCAGAATGATGGACAATACCGCCGTGCCGCATCCGGCCTCAAGAATCCGGCCGCCCTTGGGAGTCTGATCGATGACCAGTTCAATTAATCGCCGGGTCCCCTCCACACGATCAAAGATTGATCTTCGCGTCTTCTCAAAATATTTTACCCAATCTGCCATTTAATTCCTCCACAATCGCAATTAAACCTGTACTCCATCCCTCAAAGGGAGAGGTTTCCGAGACGGTTTAATGGGGCAAACCGTGAAATAACCCTTAGCCGATGACATGCTTGTCGTAGCCCGGAACGATTTCCTTCAACTTCACGACCAGGCCTTGTTCGTCGCCCTTGCCGGCTAATTCCTCCAGCTCATCGATCTGCCGCATCAGACGCGTTGCATCGCCGAAGGATTCGCTCAGAGCTTTATTAATCTTTGCGTGGCTCGTCGGTTCCACATGCTCCGAACGATCAAACAGTTCTTCCCGTAATTTTTCACCCGGACGAAGACCGGTAAAGATAATCTTGATGTCTTCATCCGGCACATATCCCGAAAGGGTGATCATCTGCCGGGCCAGGTCCAAAATCTTGACCTGCTCGCCCATATCCAGGACAAAGATCTCACCGCCCTTCCCCATGATCCCGGCCTGAAGGACCAGTTGCACCGCCTCCGGAATTGTCATGAAATATCGCATCATCTCCGGATGCGTCACCGTCACGGGGCCCTTCTTTTCGATCTGCATCTTAAACAGGGGAATCACGCTCCCGTTGCTTCCCAGCACGTTTCCGAATCGAACGATCACAAAATGAGTCTTGTTTTGTTTCGCCAATTCCTGGATTAAGAACTCCGCCACTCGCTTGGTCGCCCCCATGACGCTGGTCGGATTCACCGCCTTGTCGGTCGAGATCAGAACAAACCGATCCACGGAGGCGTCCTTGGCGATCCGCGCCAGATCCCGGGTCGCGATAATATTGTTCTTGACCGCCTCGGATGGATTTTGTTCCAGCAGCGGAACGTGCTTATAGGCGGCCGAATGAAAAACAATTTCGGGCCTCCATTTCTCGAAAATTCCCCGAACGCGACGGACATCCTGCAGGTCTCCGACTACCGGGATGAAGGAACCCCCCGGATGGCCGGCCGCCAACTCGAGCTCGGTGAAGTAAAGACTGCTTTCGGACTGATCCAGCAGTATCAGATTCCGTGGACGATACCGGGCGATCTGTCGGCAGAGCTCCGACCCGATGGAGCCGGCAGCCCCGGTCACGAGCACCCGCTTGTCTTTCAGATAGGCTCCGATATGGGGCGTGTCGATTTTCACCACGTCCCGGTACAACAGATCCTCGATCCGGACCTCCCGGATCTGAGAAACCGAAACGCGGCCATCCAAAATGCTTCCGATGCCCGGAATGGTTTTCAACGTCCGGCCGGTTTTCCGGCAGTCCTCGATAATCCGTTGCATCTCGCCGGCCCCGATCGACGCGATGGTAATAATAATCTCCTCGATGTTGTACCAGTCGATCAGCGAGGGCAAATCCTTGCGCGTGCCCAGAACGGGTACGCCATGGATTTTCAGCCCGTGTTTCCTTTCATCGTCATCGATAAAACCTACCGGCTGATAGGGAAGAGCCTTGTTCTGTTTGATCTCTCTTAAAATGATCTCCCCGGCGTCTCCTGCGCCGAACAGAACAACCCGCTTTTTACCAACCGTATTCAACGACTGGAGCTCACGCAAAACCCGCCGCTGCATCCGCATCCCGCCCATCAGCATGATCAAAACCAGCCAGTCGAGGATATAGACGGATCGTGGATAGGAATACAGGCCCAATAAGAAATGAATCGTGAAAACCGATAGAACCGAGCCGAGCGTGACCGCCTTGAAAATCGTCAGCAGATCCGCGATTCCGGCATAACGCCACAGGCCCTTATTGAGTCCGAAAAAGGAAATGCAGGAAAACTGAACCGCGAGCACCAAGGGAAGGGTCTTCAGAAAAAGCGAATATTCATCGGCCGGAATGTTGCCCTCAAACCTGAGCCAGAAGGCCGCATAATTGGCGAACACGATCAAGACGATATGGGCCGTGATTACGAGGGTCCTTCGATAGACGGTGTTCAGGACTAACTTTTCAAAACCTGATATGCTTTTCCAGAGTCTCGAACGCATTATCCATCCTATTCTAGACAGCCCTGCCCCTGGACCATATGATTCGGAGAACGGTCTTCACAATCAGGGAAAGATCAAAGAAAAACGAAGACCGTTTAAGATATTCTTTGGCCAGCCTGATTTTATCCGGCAATATCTTGGAAATGTACATCTTATCCGGATCGGTTGCATTTCCGAGAATTTCCCCCTCCTGGTGATATTCAATGGAGGCCAGATCTGTAATGCCCGGCCGGACCTTCAGAATCTCCTCGTAATCCCGCCGAAATATTTCGACAAAGCGCTGGGCTTCTGGACGCGGACCGACAAAGCTCATTTCGCCCTTAAAAACATTGATGAGCTGGGGCAATTCGTCAATCTTGGCCTTGCGGAGAATTCTTCCAAGGGATGTGATCTTTTCACGTTGAGTGGCCGCGATGTAAATTTCCTTCTGATCGGGCTGATCAATCATCGTTCGAAACTTGTAGATCACAAATGGAGCAAAGTTCCTCCCGATCCGGATTTGTCTGAATAGGACGGGACCTGGCGAGTCGAGCTTGATCAGCAAAACGACCACTAAAAAAAGCGGAGAAAGAACAACCAATCCGGAGAATGAAAGCAAGACGTCAAATAGACGCTTTGCCATGACCTATCTTTCCGTCCCCTTTCAGCGTTTAGACCTTTTCCATTGACTCATTTAACCGATCAACCACATACACGATCTCTTCTTCTTCAAGCCTTCCATGAAACGGCAAAGCGATCGTTCTTTTCGACACGTCCTCAGCAACGGGGAAGTCTCCAGTTTTATAGCCGAACATCTCGACATAGAAAGGTTGAAGATGAATCGGAGGGAAGTAATTACTGCAACCAATTCCCCGCTTTTTCAACCGATGAAGGATTTGATCTCGTTCCTCGCCAGTAGATGTATTTTCTAAGACGATAACGTATACAAACCAGCTCATCTTGATATCCAAGGAAAGATATGGAATTCTGATCCCCCGTATCTTTGAGAGCAGGCGATTATAAATTTCCGCCACCTTCTGCCTCTTGAGCAAGAGTTCCTCGATTCGCTCAAGTTGGGCAATACCAAGGGCGCACTGGATATCACTTAACCGGTAATTATAACCCAATCGCTCGTGGGCCAGCCATGTCTGTCCATCGCCCCGACCCTGGTTCCTCATGCTTCGGCAAAGCGCGGCGATTTCGTCGCTATTTGTAACAATCGCGCCGCCCTCCCCCGTGGTCATCTGTTTGTTCGGATAAAAAGCGAACACCCCGCAATCCCCTAAAGTTTCGGCTTTTCGGCCTTTGTACAATGCCCCAATAGA
>Ga0153915_10005498_pt1 | contig 11789 bp, 8 predicted proteins | sample Opewatmetagenome_2_FD_107003 | JGI IMG/M metagenome (GOLD analysis project Ga0153915, IMG submission 107003) | Freshwater wetland microbial communities from Ohio, USA - Open water 3 Core 3 Depth 3 metaG | ecosystem: Environmental > Aquatic > Freshwater > Wetlands | place: USA: Ohio, Lake Erie...
ACCACCACCTGAGGATCCACTTCTGGACCCTCCGCCACCAGAGGATGAGGAAGAGGATGAAGATCTGGCACTGGAACTTGAACCTACGCTGGAGCTCGAACTGGATGAAGGTGCAGAGTATGATGAAGAACTGTTTGACGATGATGAGGAAGACGAACTTCTGCTTGAACTGCTTGATGATGGGGTCGAGTACGTTTTGGACGAGCTGCTGCCCGATCCGCTACGAGTTACAGTTGGCGTTGAAGAAGTGGAAGACCTGGTTGAACCAGTGCTGGTGGCAGTACTACGGCTTGAGGACGTTGTCGTCGAACGTGTTGATGACTGGTTGGTGGTTACAGAAGACCTGGTTGATGATGTTCCTGACCCTGAACGGGTATAGGTTGTTCCGGTTCGTGTGCCAGTCGTTGTACGGGTCGATGTAACAGCTCCGCTACGGTTTTGATTGGTGACATAAGATGAGCGACTGCCGGTTTGGGCGCCTGATCGTGTACCTGTATTGGTCGACCGGGAAGCTACACTGGAAGTCGTAGTTCTGCTTGACCTGGATCCCAGCGACCCGTTTAGCCGTGAATTCGGGCTGGCAGTTGCATTCCCATACAGAAAATCCCGTTGGTTGTGATTGAGCCGGCCTCTGTTCGTTGAATAATATCCCCATTGATTATCATGATTGGAATGATATCCGCCACCGTAACACCATCCCCCGTATCCATAGTAACCATAGCCGTAATACCAGGAATCGTAATAACCCCAGCCGTAGCCGTAGTACCAGGGATCATAATAGCCATAGCCATAATACCAGGGATCGTAATAACCATAATAACCCCAGCGATTCCAGTATCTGCCGTAATACGGATAATAATAATTATCGTAATAATAAGGGCTCATCCAGCCGGAATAACCGTCAACATAATAGACATCAACATTGGCGCCATCCTCGACATAAATGTTCAGGTATTCGCCATCGGTGATTTGTGTTGTAAATTCAGGATTGTGAAATCTTCGGATCCGTTCGGAATATTCATACTGATCGTTTGTTGACAAGGAGTCAGCTGTCAGTGTGTCTTCAACATAGGCTTCGTCTTCAGCAGCATAGTAGGTCGTGTGACGGTTGTATTCATCCACATCACGCAGGTTGTTGACTTGCAGTGTTCCGGTATTATCATACACATTGACTGAACCATTGGAATATGAGTCTTCGGATGTGGCTGCAGGGGCCTTTTCCACTACGACAACATGATCAGTTTTAGGATTGAAATAAAGATCATCCTCATAACTGGCAGACATCACTGCAGGCAAAGCCAACAAGGCTGTCGCAGCGGAAAGAATCATCCATCTTGTTTTCATACTATCATATTTTTTTCGTTCAAGGTAGTATGAAACGCCGCCTGTCGAATGATATCACGCTTGGATATCTGGTACAAACATGCTCGTTTCATAGCTTTTATTATTAGATGTTTCATTCAGTAAATAAGGTTACCTTTGGGTATTGTTTTTGCCAGAGCTGTTGCGGCATGAACCGAAATGACCTACCTTATAACACAAAGATAGTTTTTTTTTGAAAAGGTTTACAGTAGTTTTACTAATTTAACACAAGTACATACCATGGATTATATCGCCGTTAAATTTTCCATCTTCCCCTTCAATACTACTGTCAGCGACATCCTTGCCTCCATGCTTGCCGAAACTGGATTTGAGAGTTTCTCTGAAAATGAAGACGGTATGACAGCTTATGTTCCGGCTTCTCTATTCAACGAAGCTACGCTGCGTGAGTTCATTCCTGATATTCTCTATGGCTCTTCTGTCGCTTATGCCTGGGAACTTATTCCAGGTCAGGACTGGAACCATGAATGGGAGAAAAACTATTTCAAACCCATCTTGATTGGCAAAGACTGTGTCATTCACAGCTCGTTTCATACTAATTATCCTTCTGCCACCTGGGACATTGTCATCGACCCAAAGATGGCTTTCGGAACTGGTCATCATGAAACTACCAGCCTGATGCTTGAGTACCTACTCAATCTTGATGTGCAAAACAGATCCTTTCTGGATATGGGTTGTGGTACCGCTGTACTAGCCATATTGGCCTCCATGAAAGGCGCCGATCCTGTAATTGCTATAGACATAGACGCATGGGCCTGCCGAAACGCTACCGAGAACATACGATTAAATCTGACGGAAAATGTGGAAATATTGGCAGGCGGAGCGTCTTTGTTGTCCGAAAAGCAACCGTTTGATGCGGTTTTTGCAAACATCAACCGCAACATTTTAATGGAAGATATGTGTCACTACGTCAAGGTGATGCATCCTGGCAGTGAATTATATTTGAGTGGGTTTTACAAGAAAGATGTTCCTGTTATCTGTGAAAAAGCAGAAAGTATGGGGCTTAACTATCACGATTACCGCACCAAAAACAACTGGGCAGCCGTTCGATTTGTTTTATAAATACGAACAGCAACCATTGATAAAACAGTCCTGGATTATCTGTTGTTTATGGATTATTTGCCTTGTTCCAGCATCAGCGTTTTGGTTGGCTGATCACATACTTCCGTCGGGCCAAAATACTGGATCGGACCCGGGTACACATAGCTGGTATGTACTGCCCAGGCAGCACGTTTTGCAGCAAAGGTTCTGAAGGGAGCACCATTCAAGTCAACTAAGGCTTTTTGAATAACAGGTTTCATCTCACCATGGCGTTTTTCCATATTCATCATCATCGTGATGGGAACCCCGCCGGCAATCCATTCAGACGCTGAAGCTGTGGTATTGCGAACGGATGACATATAACCAGTCTTGCCAAATCCAACCAAACCGGCGGCTGTATATCCCAATGAATAGCAATAATCGGCATCGTAGTTTGACGGAGCGGCACAACGACCTTCATAACCAAAGAAGTGGGTTTGAGTGGCAAACTTGCCGACATATTTTCCTTCTTTTTTCCATTGGGAAAGCTTGACATCAACCATTTCAGCCAGCAATTTTTCAGTTTCAATAAGTGATACCTGCACATTGCCGTGCGGGTCGCGGTCAAGCGTAAGCTGACGAGCCACACTTTCGGGCAGTGACGCATAAATAGCTGAGTTTTCCTTGGATAACATTTTAATGATGTAATTTCGCTTTTCGGATTGACGGATCAATTCAAACTCCTCTTTATGAGAAGCCAGAAAATCATTTAATTCAGTCATCAGCTTCTTCATGGCTGGAATGAACTCAATCACACCTTCAGGAATCAGTACCGTACCGAAATTGTTGCCTTGTTCGGCACGCTGGGCTACCGCTTTGGCAATATCGGTAACCAGGTCATCCAGTGACATATTCTTAGCTTCTACTTCTTCGGAAATAATGCAATAGTTGGGTTGAACCTGTAAGGCACATTCCAGTGCAATATGAGAGGCTGAACGTCCCATTAGTTTGATGAAATGCCAGTATTTGCGGGCTGAATTACAATCACGTTGTATATTGCCAATCACTTCAGAATAGACTTTGCAGGCAGTATCAAAACCAAAAGACGCTTCGATCATCGTGTTTTTAAGGTCGCCATCAATGGTTTTCGGACAGCCAAGTACCTGAACACCGGCTTTAATGGCAGCGTAATACTCTGCCAGAATACAGGCGTTGGTATTCGAATCATCACCACCAATAATAATCAAGGCTTTAATGTCGAGTGCCTTAAGGATGATCAGTCCTTTATCAAACTGATCTTTTGATTCCAGTTTGGTACGGCCGGAACCGATGATGTCGAAACCGCCTGTATTGCGGTATTCATCAATAATTTCTGCTGTCAGTTCCATATAATTGTGCTCAATAAGACCGGAAGGGCCTAAAATGAAACCAAACAACCTGGATGTCGGATTTAGGGCCTTGATACCGTCAAAAATACCGGCGATCACATTGTGTCCGCCAGGAGCTTGTCCACCGGAAAGAATGACACCAACGTTCACTGGCGGATAGTTTTTATGTTCATTACCAGGTTTGAAGGTGACTATCGGAAGGCCATACGTATTCGGAAACAGACTCTTGATTTCTTCCTGATTGGCAGCGGACTGGGTATTTTCTCCTTCCTCCATTACAACAGAACCGCCCAGTGAAACGGGCATTTTGGGTTGATAGGATGCGCGGGCAATCTGCAGGGCACTTTTTGTAGTTTTCATTTGTACTATTTATCGTTGAATTTGATGGATTATCCTATTGAAAAAACCGGCACAAATTTCGTCATTATTTTCTGAAAAATAAAACAAATAGGCGTTTGAATGGCTGTAAAATTCAAAAATATTAAGTATTTTTGTGCGTTGTTTCCAGAAACGACTTGGCGACTTTTCAAGCGCTTAATTATGAGGGTGTTAGTATTAGATAATCCAGTATAATTTTCACAAAAAAGCAACAAAAAATGATTTATTCACACGAAGTGCAACACATGTGTTGTGTCAAAAAAGGAGCCAATCATGCTTCCGCACCCATTCCTGAAGAAGGAAAATGGGTAAGAGCCAAAGAAGTGAAAGACATATCCGGTCTGACTCACGGTATAGGTTGGTGCGCTCCTCAGCAGGGTGCCTGTAAACTCACTTTAAATGTAAAAGACGGTATCATACACGAAGCGTTGGTTGAAACGATTGGTTGTTCAGGCATGACTCATTCTGCCGCCATGGCTTCTGAAATTCTACCAGGTAAAACGCTGCTCGAAGCACTTAATACCGACCTGGTCTGTGACGCCATCAATACAGCCATGCGTGAATTGTTTCTGCAGATCGTGTATGGTCGTACTCAGTCAGCTTTTTCTGAAGATGGTCTGCCTATCGGTGCCGGTCTTGAAGATCTGGGCAAAGGTCTGCGCAGCCAGGTTGGTACCATGTATGGAACACTTGCAAAAGGTACCCGTTACCTTGAAATGGCAGAAGGGTATTGCAATCGTATGGCACTTGATGCTGAAGGTCAGGTTATCGGATATGAGTTTATCCATCTTGGCAAAATGATGGACGACGTTAAGAAGGGCACTGATGCCAGCGAAGCCTTGAAAAAAGCCACTTCAAGCTATGGCCGTTTTGCCGAAGGAGTTAAATATATTGATCCACGTCACGAATAATTGAAGGAGGAACATACTATGGCATTATTTGAAAGTTATGAACGCAGAATTGATACCATCAATGCTGTTTTAAAAGAAAATGGCCTGTCAAGCCTTGAAGAAGCAAAGGCCATCTGCACCGCCAAAGGAATCGATCCTTACAAAATTTGTGAAGAAACTCAGCCGATTGCCTTTGAAAACGCCAAATGGGCATATGTGATGGGAGCCGCCATCGCCATTAAAAAGGGGGTCAAAAACGCAGCTGCTGCCGCTGAAGCCATTGGCATTGGCTTACAGGCATTCTGCATCAAAGGCTCCGTTGCTGATGACCGCAAGGTTGGTCTTGGTCACGGTAACCTGGCCGCCATGCTGTTGCGCGATGAAACCAAGTGTTTCGCCTTTCTGGCTGGTCACGAATCATTTGCTGCTGCTGAGGGAGCCATCAAAATTGCGGAAAAAGCCAATAAAGTCCGTAAGGAACCTCTTCGCGTCATCTTGAACGGTCTTGGCAAGGACGCTGCTATGATTATATCCCGCATTAACGGATTCACCTATGTCCAGACAGAATTTGATTACTATTCAGGCGAAGTGAAGGTGGTTAAGGAATATCCTTATTCAACAGGACTGCGCGCCAAAGTGAAATGCTATGGTGCTGACGATGTCCGTGAAGGTGTGGCTATCATGCACAAAGAAGGTGTTGATGTTTCCATTACCGGTAACTCAACTAACCCTACCCGTTTTCAGCATCCGGTTGCAGGTACGTACAAAAAAGAATGTGTTGAACAAGGCAAGAAATATTTTTCAGTGGCATCCGGTGGTGGTACAGGCCGAACCCTGCACCCCGATAACATGGCTGCCGGTCCTGCTTCCTACGGTATGACAGATACCATGGGGCGCATGCACTCCGATGCTCAGTTTGCAGGTTCATCTTCCGTTCCGGCTCACGTTGAAATGATGGGCTTCCTGGGTATGGGTAACAACCCGATGGTAGGTGCTACCGTGGCTGTGGCTGTTGCTGTGGAAGAAGCAATGAAGTAAGAGCTTCTGTATAGTCAAAAAATGACCCCTGCAATGTCATCTATTGCAGGGGTCATTTTTTTATACCCCTCAACAAGTCTGATGGCAGATTTTATTTATATTTGTATGAACCAATTCTAATTCTCCGTATTGTAATGAAACGAGCATGCCTTTCATTAGTTGTTTTCTTTGTAATTATTCATTGCCTTGCAAGTGAAACCACCAATGACAGCATTCAATTCCAATGTTCTGACACAATAGTACTGGATTTATCAACCTTTGTTCAGGTTGTACCTGTCAAAGGTAAAGTGATTAGTCCTTTTGGTTACAGAGGGGGAAGAAAACATACAGGGGCAGACATCAAACTTCATAAGGGCGATACAGTCAGGGCTGCTTTCTGCGGATTGGTTACAAAAGCAGACTCTTATTATGGCTATGGAAAACTGGTTATTTTAGAACATACCAATGCTATCGAAACCTATTATTCCCACTTAAATGATTGTTTGGTGAAAGAAGGCGACAGTATCCTTGCCGGAGAGGCAATTGGCCTGGGAGGACGCACTGGCAGAGCTACAACAGATCACCTGCATTTTGAAGTCAGGCATAATAAGAAACCTTGCGATCCGGAAAAATACTTCAATTTCAATGACAGCACTCTTCATGCTCCTTTTATTGAATATCGAACTATTGTTCAAACCAAACAGGAAGAGATCAGGGAAGCAGATAATTCAGAGGCCAGTGTCATTATACAGAAAGGCGACACATTGTATTCTCTTGCCAAGCGTCATGGTACTACCGTAAAACAATTACAGGAGCTGAATCATCTGGAAGGCACCCTTCTCAGTATTGGTATGACGTTAAAAGTCAGATAATCACTCTTCCCCGTTTCCGTTTTCTTCTGTTTGTTCGTGGAAACGGCTTCGTTTCTTGTTGATGATGAGAGTGGAAGGAATAAATTCCAATTCATTTTGTTCTGATGCAACGAGTTGATTCCATGCCTGATAGCTAATCAGCATGAAACTGAAACCGCTCATGTATGGCTGATCGTTCATAGAAGGTTTGCAAAGCTGGACAGCATCGGGGAATTCTTTCATCAATTTCAGTATGCCCTGAGCTACTTCTTTGTTGGAATCACTTAATCCAGCCAGGTCTTTGATACGGATGATCACTGCTGGATTGTTTCGCAATAACCGACGGGCATAGCGCAACAGAAAAGCATCTTCTTCCTGTTTTAGTATAATCAACGTCTTTTTGATGTGGAGAAAATTCCGGTTGACAAAAACGCCCACGCTGCAAAAACAATTTTCAATAAAATAGCGCGTCTTGTCTTTAATCAGCGTGCTGGGATAGAAAACTTGTTGCTGATGGAGGCTATTGTAAATAACCTTCAGAAATGGTACCTTTTCGATGAATGAGGCTTTTTTCCGTCCTTTTTGAGCAGCCATCATGATGCCACCTCCAACCAATAGGAAATCATATTGATCTTCATTTGTTGTATGTACAATTTCATGACTGACATTGTCAGTGATTTTATACTCCGTTTCAATAGGAATCCCAAGCTGTTCTGCTTCAGCCCTGACGCCCTTGAAACTATCTTCCAGGTATTGCTCACCGGCAAGCATGTTGACATCAGTTCCTTCAGTTATATGCAGGACATTGACCGCCAGGTTGTTTTTCGAACCATCGAGTACAGACTTGGCCACCGTAAGCAGGATTTTTCCGTTCGCTGGATTACCGACAGCCACCAGTGCCTTAAACAGGCCCATTTTTTGCCTGTCAAGTAATTCCTGATGTTTGTTCCTGATGGGCAACAGCCTTTCTATCAGGTTCAAAAGCGGCGTAGTGATAAATGTGGTGAGTAACGCCATGATGACCAACATGACAAATAAAGGTGGGGGCAGAACGCCCATTTCATAACCGATGTTCAGGACAATCAACTCCATCAGTCCCCTTGTATTCATCAAAACGCCCATGGAAAGACTGTCCCGGGTGTTAACGCCCATTATCCGGGCCGTGATAGATATACCACCAAATTTCCCAATAATAGCGACCAGTACGATCACTCCACAAATCAACCACAGATGAGGGGTGTTCAACAGACCAATTTCCGTTCGCAAACCAGTGAAAACAAAGAAAAGAGGCAAAAGGAACGAGACGGAAACATCTTCCATTTTTTCAGCAATGATTCTCCTGAAATTTGTAAGTGGTGGCATCACCACGCCGGCCATAAAAGCACCGAACAACGCGTGAATGCCAATGGCTTCAGTGGTATAGGCTGATATCAGCAGGACTAAGAAAATGAAGGCAACCGTACTTTTATTGACCAGTTCGGAGGATTGATAAATGGTACCGATTTTTTTCAGGAAAGGGCGGACAACAAACAACATCATCAGTGCGTAAATCACCGTTAACAAGATGGTAAACAGTGAATTGGCCATGCTTCCCGTTTTAGTTATGGCAATAACGGCTGCCAAAATACACCAGGCTGTTACATCATCGATGGCTGCACACCCCAGGGTCATGGTTCCCAGAGGCGTTCTGGCAAGGTCTTTTTCCTGTATGATTCGTGCCAGAACAGGAAATGCCGTGATACTCATGGCAATGCCAATAAACAAGGCAAAAGGCAAATAGGCTGTTTCCCCGGCAGCAAATTCGGTGTAAACGAAATAAGCCAGCAACATCCCCAGGAAGAAAGGAAACAGTATACCCGCGTGACTGATGACCAGTGTTTCCCCGAGTTTGTTCTTCAAGGTACTCAGATTGAGTTCCATGCCTATGATGAACATAAACAGGATCAGCCCAACCTGGCTAAGGTAATAGATATTGGCTAACGAATCCGGCGCAAATAAAAAATGAAAGATATCTGGACAGAATTTGCCTAAAATGGAAGGTCCAAGGATAATGCCTGCTAAAATCTCTCCAATGACGGTTGGTTGTCCAATTCGTCTGAACAGATCGCCAAAAATACGCGCGAAAAACAAGATAGATATCATTTGCAGCAGCAGCAAGGCCCCTGGCTTTCCGATATTCAGCCATAGGGAATCAATATACATGGAAAAATCGGGAGCTTTTGAGAAGTTACCCGATCCATGGTTCAGTATATCTGCAAGATCCGTTTCCTGTGACTTGCCCAAGATGACAAGTACATATATTAAGGCGGTGGAAACCGCCAGCATGACGCCATAAAAAAACCAGATTTTTTTGTGTTTCGATTTCATGGAATGACATGATTACCGGCATATGTTGCAAAGATAACGTTTTCCGTTTTACCGGCAAGATGCGTTTCCCGTTAACTTGTGCTTGTACCATTTTTTTAACTTTAACGCTAAAGGCACTGTCATTCGAAAATAAAAGTCTTACCTTTGTATTAATATAACTCATTTATCATGTCCGTACATCAGGAAGATAACCGCAAAGTCACCACCCACCGACTGTTTGAAATGAAACAGCGGGGTGAAAAAATCGCCATGCTGACAGCATACGATTATTCAATGGCCAAACTAATTGATCAGGCAGGCATGGACATTATCCTGGTTGGTGATTCGGCTTCCAATGTGATGGCCGGAAATATCACGACTTTGCCCATTACGCTGGATCAGATGATATATCATGGTATGTCTGTTACCAGAGCCGTCACTCGTGCACTGGTTGTTGTAGATATGCCATTTGGCAGCTGTTCTGGCAATACGACAGAATCCCTCAATGCTGCCATTCGTGTTATGAAAGAAACAGGAGCCGATGCACTGAAAATTGAGGGCGGTAAAGAAATTGTCGATGATATAAAAAAAATCATTGATGCAGGCATGCCTGTCATGGGCCATCTTGGACTGATGCCTCAATCCATCAATAAATACGGGACTTATACCGTACGTGCCAAGGATGAAGCTGAAGCCAAAAAATTGTACGAAGATGCCATTATCCTGGAAGAAGCCGGCTGTTTCGCCATTGTACTGGAAAAAATACCAGCCGTGGTTGGTAAAAAAATTGCATCCAAACTACGAATACCCATTATCGGCATCGGTGCCGGCAATGGCGTTGATGGTCAGGTTCTTGTCATGCACGATATGTTGGGTATCACACAGGCCTTTTCACCACGCTTCCTCCGCCGGTATGCTAATTTGCAAGAGACCATCATCCAATCTGTCGGAAACTATATCAAAGACGTAAAAGATCAGGAATTTCCTAACGACAGCGAACAATACTAAACCATGGCTGCACGATCGTTGAAGCACAGACTTCTGATTGCATTGACTTTTATACCACTAGTTTCCTTTGCTCAGATGTTGGAGCCCATCAAATGGCAGATAACACTGGAAGAGGGTAAAAATCAGGAAAAAGAACTGTATTTTACTGCAACCATTGATAAAGGATGGCATTTGTATAATATGAACCTGCCCGAAGGAGGTCCTGTTTCCACGTCTTTTCAATTTGAGAAGGCAGAAGGTGTCTCGCTTGTAGGTAAAACAGAAGCCATTTCAACGCCCGTCACTAAGCAAGACGAAGCTTTTGGCATGATACTCAGTTGGTTTGTTGATAAGGCTGTTTTCGTACAAAAAATAAAACTGAAGAATCAATCCGCTTATCTGATCAGTGGTCAGATAACCTTCATGGGGTGTAACGATGAGAGTTGCATCGCTCCTGCTTCCGTTCCCTTCGAATTTAAAGGAGTTAATCCTGCTGACAAACCAACGACCGTTCAACCAACTGTTACCGAGACACTTGTTTCTGATTTAGACTCGATAAATCAACTCATTGCAGGCCCGGACATAGATATGTGGGCTCCTGTCATCGACGAATTAACTACTTTTGGTAATAAAACAACCAAAGGGAATACCTCGTGGTGGATTCTTTTGATCACGGGTTTCCTGGGTGGTTTTCTGGCACTTCTGACTCCCTGTGTATGGCCAGTCATACCCATGACTGTCAGTTTTTTCCTGAAACGAAACAAACAACGTGGCAAAGCTATCCGGGAAGCTGTTCTATATGGTTTATCCATTGTGTTCATCTATTTGCTGTTTGGACTTGGTATCACACTGATTTTTGGAGCAAGTGCCCTTAACAGCCTGTCTACCAGCGCTATTTTTAATATGCTCTTTTTCCTGTTGTTGCTGACATTCGCCATTTCCTTTTTTGGAGCGTTTGAATTGGTGTTACCCTCATCCTGGACGAATAAAATGGATAGGAAAGCCGATAATACAACAGGCCTGATCAGTATTTTCTTCATGGCTTTCACGCTGGTTCTGGTTTCTTTTTCCTGTACTGGTCCAATCATTGGCACGCTACTGGTCCAGGCTGCCTCTATGAGTTCCATTGTGGGGCCGGCGATCGGCATGTTTGGTTTTGCCCTGGCACTCGCGATTCCCTTCGCCCTGTTTGCCATTTTTCCGAACTGGCTGCAAGGTATACCCAAATCAGGAGGTTGGCTTAATACGGTCAAGGTGGTTCTGGGTTTTCTGGAACTGGCCTTTTCCTTGAAATTTCTTTCTGTTGCTGATTTGGCTTATGGTTGGGGAATACTGGACCGTGAAACGTTTCTGGCATTATGGATTGTCCTGTTTATCCTGTTAGGTTTGTACCTGCTTGGGATGATCCGGTTACCTCACGATGACAAACAAGACCATGTCTCAGTGACACGTCTGTTTATGGCCCTGATTTCGTTAGCTTTTGCTGTTTATATGATACCCGGATTATGGGGTGCTCCGTTAAAATCCATCAG
>Ga0153915_10005499_pt1 | contig 11788 bp, 9 predicted proteins | sample Opewatmetagenome_2_FD_107003 | JGI IMG/M metagenome (GOLD analysis project Ga0153915, IMG submission 107003) | Freshwater wetland microbial communities from Ohio, USA - Open water 3 Core 3 Depth 3 metaG | ecosystem: Environmental > Aquatic > Freshwater > Wetlands | place: USA: Ohio, Lake Erie...
CTGTTGCGGCGGCCGAAGCCGTCGTCCACGCCCGGCGCGGCGGGATCGGCGACCCAGCGCCGCCCGTCCACCACGAACGCGTATTGATGCTGGCCCGCGGGGAGCGCGACCGTGACCGTCCAGACCCCGTCGGCCCCGGTACGCGCCAGCGGCGTGGCCGACTGATCCCAATGATTGAACGTCCCGGCGAGACCCACCTGGCGGGCGCCGGGGGCGTAGAGCACGAAGCGAACGAACGCGCTCTCCGGAACGACCGCCGCGGTCGCGACGGGGAGGGGCGCGGGGCGCGGCGACGACGCATAGAGCCGTGCAATGCCGCAGGATTGGCGCGCCATTGCAGTGGCCAGCAATGCTTCACCAGGACGCCGCACCGTGAAAGCCAAAACGCCGCGAAACGGTGCGCAGTGAGTACCGCGTGAGTACCTAGGCATCGCGACGCTCCTGCCGTCCAATCAAGTGTTGGCAGTGGCTGTCGACCAGCATCAGCGCGTGCCGCCGGCGGCGGCCGCCTCTTCGATATAGCGCGGGAACACTGGCTGCGGCTTGGGAAGCTGGGTGCCGGGCTTCAGCGGGCTGGCCAGCGCGCCGAACGTGCGCGCGTCCGCTGGCACCGCGACCTGATCCAGGATTTTTCCGGCGGCGGTCGGCATGAACGGCGCGATCACCAGACCCACCGCCCGGATCGCCTCCACAAGCGTGTAGAGCACCGTGCCGCATCGCGCCGGGTTCTCCTTGCGGAGCTTCCAGGGCGCCTGATGGTCGACATAAGCGTTGGCGGCGCGCACCACGACCCAGATCCGCTCCAGCGCCTCGTGGAACCCCTGGGCATCCATCAGCGGACGCAAGTCGTCGAGCAACCGCCTGGCAAGTCCGCCCAACGTGCGATCGCGCTCCTCCAGCGCGCCAACGTCCGGAATCTTGCCGCCGCAATATTGCTGGACCATCGACAGAACGCGTTGCACCAGATTGCCAAGATCATTGGCCAAGTCGTTGTTCAGGCGTCCAATGACGGCGCGGCGCGAGAAGTCGCCATCCTGCCCGAACGGCACCTCGCGGAGCAGGAAGTAACGCACCTGATCGAGCCCGTAGGCCGCGACGATCTCGTGCGGGTCGATCACGTTGCCGAGCGACTTCGAGATCTTCTGCCCCTCGTTGGTCCACCAGCCGTGCGCGAACACCCGCTTCTGCACCGGGAGCCCCGCCCCCATCAGGAACGCCGGCCAATACACCGCGTGGAAGCGCAGGATATCCTTACCCACCATGTGAAGATCGGCCGGCCAGTACTTTGAATACATTGGGCTCGACCGGTCCGGATAACCGACTGCGGTGATGTAGTTGGTGAGCGCGTCGAGCCACACATACATGATATGTGCCGGGTCATCCGGCACCGGCACGCCCCATTTGAAGCTGGTGCGGGAAACCGACAGGTCCTGCAGCCCGCCTTTGACGAAGCTGATCACCTCGTTGCGGCGGCTGGCCGGCGCGATGAAATCCGGGTTGTCGTCGTAGAACTTGAGCAGCGGCTCGCCCCATTTCGACAGGTCGAAGAAATAGCTCGGCTCCTCGACCCATTCGACCTGGGCGCCGGACGGCGCGAAGCGCTTGCCGTCGGCCCCGACGGTGAGCTCCCCTTCGCCGTAGAACGCCTCGTCGCGCACCGCGTACCAGCCGGCGTACTTGCCGAGATAGATGTGGCCGTTGGCTTTCAACGCGCGCCAGATTTCCTGGCACGCCGCGACGTGGCGCTGCTCGGTGGTGCGGATGAAGTCGTCGTTCGAATAGTTCATCAGCGCGCCCAGCGCGCGGAAATTCTGCGACACCTTGTCGGTGAACGCCTGTGGATCCATGCCGGCGTCGGCTGCGGATTTCTCGACCTTCTGCCCGTGCTCGTCGGTGCCGGTCAGGAAAAACACGTCGTAGCCGTCCAGCCGCTTGAAGCGCGCCAGCACGTCGCACGCGAGCGTGGTGTACGCATGCCCGATGTGCGGCGAGTCGTTGACGTAATAGATCGGCGTCGTGATGTAATAGGTGCGCGGCATGTCACTTGCTCCGCGCGGCTTGTTCCAGGGCAAAAAAGGCGTTGAGCGCAACCTGCTTGCGGTCGAGATTGACGCCATCGGTCTGCGCGGCGAGGCGGCCGATCTTCTCCCACACCTCCACCCACCGATCAAGGCTGGCAAGTTTCAGCAAGCGCTGCGCGGTGTAATCGGGCGTCATGGCGCCGGCGCCCGCGCGCACCACGCGCGCCAGCCACCACTGCATCAGCTCGAACGCAGTTTCGAACAGCCGTTCCGTGCCGGCGCGGCCTACCTTGTCGGCGAATGCGTGCACGGCCGGCAGGTCGAGGTTCGGCAACTGATCCGCGATCTCGACGATCGCCGCGTAGATGCCGATCCCCCCCTCCGCATCCAAGGCCACCGCGCGGCCGATCGAGCCCTCGGCGAGGCGCGCGAGCACCTGGGCCTCGTCCGGTTTCATGCCCGGCATGAAGCGCGCGATGAGAGTCGCCATCACATCGTCCGACAACGGTCTTAGATCGAGTCGACAGCAGCGCGAGCGAACGGTGGCGGGCAGGCGTCCCGGCGCGTTGCTCACCAGCAGCAGTAGCGCTCGGTCCGACGGCTCCTCCAGCGTCTTCAACAGCGCATTGGCGGCATTCGTATTCATGTCATCGGCGGTATCGACGATCAGCACCCGCCAGCCGGCTTCCGCGGGCGTGAGATGCAGGAAATCGTTCGCCGCACGAACCTGCTCGACGACGATCTCGGTCCGCATCTTGCCGGTGTTCGGATTCTCCGTGCGCTCGAGCGTCATCAGGTCGGGATGCCCGCCCGCGGCGACGCGGCGGAACACCGGGTGTTCGGGCGCGACATGGAGCGATGCCGGCGCTGAAGGTACGTCACCGAACAACGATGGTCCTGCATCCTTGGGAGGCGCGCTCAGGACGAAACGCGCGAAGCGGTACGCGAGCGTCGCCTTGCCGATGCCGGGCGGGCCGGTGAACAGCCAGCCATGCGGCAGCCGGCCGGAGCGCCATGCGTCCAACAGACGTTTTTCCGCATCGGCATGGCCCAGCAGATCGGCCGTGCGGCGCGGAGTGCGCTCGGTTTCAATTCCGGCCATGTGAGGAACTTAGGGCGCTTCGGCCGCGAGCGAAAGCCGCGCCCGAACGGCGGCAAGCAGGTCGGCGGTGACTTGCTCCAGCGGCGCGCTCGCCGAAATCACGACGCAGCGCTCGGGTTCGCGCCGTGCGATGTCGAGGAAGGCTTCGCGGATCTTCGTGTGGAACGCGATATCCATCCGTTCGTAGCGCGTCGCCGCGTCGCCGCGCTTGCTGGCGCGGCGCAGGCCTTCTTCCGGCGAGATATCGAGGACGATGGTGAGGTCGGGACGTAGCGCGCCGACCACGTCGCGGTACAGCGCCGCGATCTTCTCCGGCCCAAGGCCCAAGCCATATCCCTGATACGCCATCGTGGAGTCGGCGAAGCGGTCGGAGATCACCCAGGCGCCGCTCTCCAGCGCCGGCAACACAGTCCGCGCAAGATGCTCGCGGCGCGCCGCGAAATGGAGCACCGCCTCGGTGAGCGGATCCCAGCGGCCGGGCTCGCCCTCGACCAGAAGCTTGCGGATGTCCTCGGCACCCGGCGCGCCGCCCGGCTCGCGCGTGGTGACGACGGTGTGGCCGGCGGCGCGCAGCAACTCCGAAAGCCGTCTGACCTGCGTCGACTTTCCGGCCCCCTCGCCCCCTTCGAAGGTAATGAACTTGCCGCGCGCCAAGCTCGATCCCTAGCCCTGCGGACCCATGAAGATCTGGCGCACCGCAGCGCTGAACCGCGCGACCATGCCGAGCTTGTCGACGCTCGCGCCCGCGAGCAGCGGCACTTCGAGCGGCGCCTTGCCCGGCGCCGTCACGACCAACGTCGCGACCTGTGTGCCTTGCACGACCGGGGCCGGAATCGGGCCCTGGTACTTCACGGTCGCCTTGAGCTCGCTGCGCATCTTCCGGTTCATCGTGACCGCGACATCGCGGTCGGCCACCAGCGGCACCGATTTCGCGTCGCCCAGCCAGACCTCCGCCGTATCGACGGTGTCCCCCTTCTTGAACAGCGCATAGGTCTGGAATTCGCGGAATCCCATCTCCATGAGCCGCGCGGATTCGCTCGCCCTCTCGTTCATGCTGGTGAGCCCGTTGACGACCAGGATCAGCCGCTCATCGCCCTGCTTCGCCGACGCGGTGAGCCCGTACCCGGATTGCTCCGTATGGCCGGTCTTCAGCCCGTCGCCGATCACCTTGCCGTAGATCAGGGGATTGCGGTTGCCCTGCTTGATCCCGTTGTAGGTGAAATCCTTCTCCGAGAAGAAGCTGTAGTACTGCGGGAATTCCTGGATGATCTTCTGCGCCAGCAGCGCGAGCTCGCGCGCCGTCATCAGGTGTTCGTCATCCGGCCAGCCGGTCGCATTCTTGAAGGTGCTTTTCGTGAGCCCGATGCGGCGGGCCTCCTGCGTCATCTCTTCGGCAAATTTCTGCTCGCTGCCGGCGAGGCCCTCGGCCACCACCACGCAGGCGTCGTTGCCCGACTGCACGATGATGCCGCGCAGCAGGTCCTCGAGCTTAACGACGGAGCCGACCTGCACGAACATCTTCGAGCCGCCCATGCGCCAGGCGCGCTCGCTCACCGGGAACGTGTCGGTGAGCTTGATCTGACCGTCGCGCAGCTTCTGGAACACCAGCCAGATCGTCATGAGCTTCGACATCGATGCCGGATGCATGAGCTCATCGGCATTCTTTTCCATCAGCACGGTGCCGGTCTTGGCATCGATCATGATCATCTGCTTGGCGACCGTGTCCTGCGCACGCGCTTCCCCGCCAAGGGCAAGCGCCGCCAGCAAGATGAAGGCGAATAAAGTCTTCATGGCGATCCTCCCACTACCACTATTCGACGTTGATCTTGTCTTCCGGATGGCCGGTTGCGACCACCCGGTCGAGCACGCGGTCGGCTTCGTTGACGCTCACGAGCGGTCCGATGCGGACACGGTAGAAATCCTGAGTTCCGATCTTGGCGGCCGATACCTTCGCCTGCCCGAGCCGGGCGAGCTGGCCCCGCAAGCGCTGGGCATTGTCCTGCCGCACGAAGGCGCCCGCCTGGACATAGATTGCCGTCGACTTGACCGACTCGACCTCGACCAGCGGCTGCGCCTTCAGGGGCGGCGGCAGCGGCGGTGGAGACGCGGCCGTGACCGGTGCATTCGCCGGCATGATCGGCGGGGGCCCGGCGACGACTGTCGGTTCCGCCGATGCGACCGCGATCCCGCCGCGCACGCCGGCGAGCGCCGCCATTTTCACCTGCTTGCTTTCTTCCGGCAGTATCTGCACCCGCACCTTGGCCGTTCCCGGCGCATGGACGCCGAGAAGCTGCGCCGAACGGCGCGACAGGTCGATGATGCGGCCGCGCACGAACGGCCCGCGGTCGTTGATGCGGACCACGAGGCTGCGGCCGTTCTCGAGATTGGTGACGCGCACGATCGATGGCATTGGCAGCGTCTTGTGTGCGGCGGTGACGTCGTTCATGTCGTAGCGTTCGCCGCTCGCCGCGTACTTGCCGTGGAAATCCGGGCCGTACCACGACGCGATCCCGGTCTCGTCGTAGCTGTAATCCTCGGCCGGGTAATACCACGTGCCGTCGACCTGATAAGGCTGCCCGATCTTGTAGGCGCCCTGGGAGCCGCGCGAGCCTTCTAATTTCTTGGTCGCCTGGGCGGCCAGTTCCGTCTGCGCGCAGCCGCCAAGCGCCAGCGCGGCGATGCAGCCGAGCGCCAACCAACCGTTATGCAATGCCGCTGCCCTCATGCAAGGCCTAGCCGTCGCCGATGCGGTCAGACAGAACGCCCACGGCTGTCGCGAAGGACAAGGCTTTGTTCCAGCGCATCAGCGCGCGGTAGTTATCGTACACCAAGAACGCCGGCCACGCCGTCTTGGCCGGAATGACGATCGACGCGACGAGGTCGCGCTGCGGCAGCGGACCGCCATCGGCGCGCCGCACGCCGAGCCTCTGCCATTCCACGAGCGGCTTCTTCACCTCGAGATCGGCGAGCTTGAGGTCGAATCCCTTCGGCAGCCTGACCGCGCGGCCCCAGGTGAGATCGTCGCGCCAGCCGGATTGGTGAAGATAATTCGCCGTCGAGGCGAACACGTCCGGCAGGCTGGTCCAGATGTTGCGCTTCCCGTCGCCGTCATAATCCACGGCGAAGCGCATGAACGACGAAGGCATGAACTGGTTCTGGCCCATCGCGCCGGCCCAGGAACCAGTCATCGTCGCCGGCGTCACGTGGCCCTGGTCGATGATGGTCAGCGCTTGAAACAGTTCGTTGCGGAAAAACCCGGCGCGACGGCCGTCATACGCGAGGGTCGCCAGCGCGGGAATGATCGGAAAGCCGCCCGTCAGCTTGCCGAAATCCGTCTCGATGCCCCACAGCGCCACGATGAAGCGGGGTTGCACCTGATACTTCTCGCCGATCTCGGTGAGCAGCGCGCGGCGCTCCCGGAGCTTCGCCTTGCCTTCCGCGACCCGCGCATCGTTCACCACGCGCGCGAGATATTGATTGAAGTCGATCGTGAACTCGGGCTGCCGGCGGTCGAGTTCGAGCACGCGCGGAATTGGCTGAACGTTGGCAAAGGCGGTATCGAGCGTGCCCTGGCCGATGCCGCGCAAGAGCGCGTCGGACCGAACGCCTTCCAGCCACGTCGCGAAATCGGTATCGGCGGCGCGTGCTCCGCCCGCTACGACCAGCGCGGACAGCAGCGCTACACACGACAACAACTTTGACATTCTGAACAACCGCACGCCGGGGATTCTATCGCTACAACTGCCACAGGGCCATGAGTCGTAGCAAACCGAGCGGCCTGAATTATGGCGATGACGTCTCAGGGCGCCGGAAAAAGCGCGCTGGTGCGCCCGACCAAATAATAGGTGATCAGCCCGAACCATTCGTAGGCGGCGCCGTTCAGCATGCCAATGCCCGCGCCGAAGTCGAAAGACCAGTCGAGCCGTGTGTCGCCGCTCGTGTGATAATCGACTGGAAACGGCGTCACCTCCCAGCCGAGCTTGCGAAAACAGCCGACCGCGCGCGCCATATGATTGGCCGATGTGACGAGGAGCCACCGCTCGCCCTTGGCCGGGTGGACCAGGTTGAAGCTGAACACCGCATTTTCGTAGGTCGAGCGCGACTCGCTCTCATAGATCACGCGGTCGGCATCGAACCCCATTTCCGCGAAGAACCGGCGGGCGAGGATCGCTTCCTTGAGATCCGGCCGCAGGAACGAGGCGGACCCGCCGGAGAACACCAATTTCGCCGCGGGGAACCTGCGGCCGAGCGCCATGAATTCGGTCAACCGCTCGACCGGTTCGCTGATCGCGACCTGGCCCCGCTTCTCGGTGATGTAGGTGTTGAATGAGCCGCCAAGCACGATGATGCCATCGACCGGCCCGTCGACCCGATGGATCGTCGGGAAGCGGTTCTCGAGAATCGTGGTCAACCATGAGCCGATCGGCAGCGCACCGATCAGAATCATGACGACGACGGTCGCGGTGACCACATATCGCCCGGTCCGTCGCCAGCGCAGCCACAGCAAAGCCGTTCCGAGGACCAGGAACACGAGCACGACGTTCGCCGGCTCGCTGAACCAAAGAAAGATTTTGCCCAGGAGGAACACCGGCGGGTTGATAACCCTGACCGCGCAATGGTGCAATGCGGCAACGCTCGAGGATGTTAAGCATACGGCCAAACATCGCCCGATCGGTCGCGGGCGCGCTATAGTCAGGTCATGCCAAGACCCGAACGCGGACGAACATTTTCCGGGCGTAAAGCCAATTCCGGCTTCGAATGGGGCGCGCTGCGCACCCTCATCCCCTATTTGTGGCCGCCCGGAAACATCGATCTCAAGATGCGCGTCGTCCTGGCGCTGAGCTTCCTTGTCATAGCCAAGGTCGCGAACGTGTTCGTTCCCATCCTTCTGAAGCGGGCGGTCGAGATCCTGAGCGGCCACCAGGGCCCGATCGTCGCTCTGCCGGTGGGACTGTTGGTCGCGTACGGCGTCGCGCGGGTCTGCGCGATCGCGTTCGCCGAGCTCAGGGACGCGGTCTTCGCCAAGGTCGGACAGCGCGCGATCCGCCAGTTGGCGCTCAAGACCTTCCGGCATCTGCACCGGCTCGCGCTGCGCTTCCACCTGGAGCGGCAGACCGGCGGCCTGTCGCGCTCGATCGAGCGCGGCACCAAGGGCATCAACACGCTGCTCAGCTACATGCTGTTCAGCATCCTGCCGACGCTGTTCGAGATCACGCTGGTCTGCACGCTGCTGTGGTCGTTCCTGGACATCTGGTTCGCGCTGGCGACCCTGGTCACGGTGTCGTTCTACGTGACGTTCACCGCATTCGTGACCGAATGGCGCATCAAGTTCCGCCGACAGATGATGGAGACCGATCAAGAGGCCAACACCCGCGCCGTCGATTCATTGCTCAACTACGAGACCGTCAAATATTTCGGCAACGAGGAGCACGAGGTCGCGCGCTTCGACCGCTCGCTCGCGCGTTACGAGAAGGCGGCGGTGCAGTCCGAAAGCGCGCTGTCGCTGATGAACGTCGGACAATCGGCCATCATCGGCATCGGCCTCACCGTCGTGATGGTCATGGCCGGCGACGGCGTGGTCGCGGGCCGGCTCACGGTCGGGGATTTCGTGCTGGTGAACGCGTATCTCATCCAGCTCTACCAGCCGCTCAACATGCTGGGCTTCGTCTATCGCGAGGTGAAACAATCGCTCACCGACATGGAGGCGATGTTCCATCTGTTCGACTTCGCGCCCGAGATCGAGGATCCGCCGAATGCGAAGCCGCTGCCGCAGGGCGGCGGCGAGATCGCGTTCGACCACGTGTCGTTCGCATACGACCCGCGCCGGCCGATCCTCGATGACGTGAGCTTCCGGGTGCCGCCCGGCAAGAAAGTGGCCGTCGTCGGCCCGTCGGGCGCCGGCAAATCGACCATCGCGCGGCTGCTGTTCCGGTTCTACGACGTGACCGGCGGCGCGATCCGGATCGACGGCCAGGACATCCGCGCGGTGCAGCAGGCGAGCGTTCGGGCCGCCATCGGCGTGGTGCCGCAGGACACGGTGCTGTTCAACGACACGATCTACTACAACATCGGCTATGGGCGGTCCGGCGCCTCGCCGGCCGAGATCGAGGAAGCCGCCCGGCTCGCCGCGATCCACAACTTCATCATGTCGACGCCCGACAAGTACGAGACCATGGTCGGCGAGCGCGGGCTGAAGCTTTCCGGCGGCGAAAAGCAGCGCGTCGCGATCGCGCGGACGATCTTGAAGCAGCCCCGCATATTGCTGTTCGACGAGGCGACGTCCGCGCTCGACTCGCGCACCGAGAAGGAAATCCAGGCCTCGCTCGAGCAGGTTTCCACCGACCGGACGACGCTGGTGATCGCGCACCGGCTGTCGACGGTGGTCGATGCCGACGAAATCCTGGTCCTGGACCAGGGACGCATCATCGAACGGGGCGCGCATGCCGAGCTTCTGCTGCGCGACGGCATCTATGCCGCGATGTGGCGGCGTCAGCAGGAGGCCGCCGCCGCCGAGGAAGTCATCGCCGCCGAGCGCGAGGCCGAGCACGCCGGCGAGACGCGCCCGATTGCGGAAGCGGCCGCCGGACAATGATGCGCTGAGTCCCCCACCTCACCCTCCCGCTTCGCGGGTATGACAAGAAACGTGCGTTGCGATAAGCTTACGAAAGTTTGCAGACGGAGACTCCGATGCGCCGCTTCAAGAATTTCGTGCCGCAGGGCGTGATCCCCGCAACCCTGCTTCCGTTCAACGAGGATTTCTCGATCGACGAGGCCGCGACGCGGAAACATCTGAACGATGTCGCCGCAGTGAAGGGCTTGAGCGCCATCACCGTGAACGGCCACGCGTCCGAGATCCACGCCTGCAACTTCGAGGAGCAGGAAAAGATCCTCGCGCTGACGCTGGACGAGGTCGGCGATCGCTTCCCGATCATCAACGGCGTGTACGCCGACGGCAGCATCGAAGCCGCGCGCATCGCCAAGATGGCGGACCGGCTGGGCGCCTCCGCACTCCTGATCTTCCCGCCACATTCGATCGGCCGCGGCGGCGGCAATACGCGGCCCGAGATGGCGCTGGCGCATTTCAAGATGATCGCGGACGCGACCGATCTCCCGTTCATCGCGTTCCAGTATCCGTTCAGCGACGGCTACGGTTATCCGATGGACACCCTGCTGCGCATGAACGAGCAGATCCCCTCGTTCAAGGCGATCAAGGACGGCTGCTACAACGCCATGGCGCATGAGCGGCACATCCACGTGCTGCAGAACCTGCCGCGTCCCGTCAACGTGCTCTCGACCCACAGCCCGTGGCTGATGTCGTCGCTGGTCATGGGCTGCGCCGGGTTGCTCTCCGGGTCGGGCAGCGTGATTCCGGATCTGCAAGTCGCGCTGTTCGAGGCGGTGAAGAAAAAGGATCTCGCGCGCGCCCAGGCGATCAACGAGCAGATCTACCCGACCGCGCAATGCTTCTACGCCGAGCCGTCCGGCGACATGCACAACCGGATGAAGGAAGCGCTGGTGATCCTGGGCCGTCTGCAGAAGGCCGTGGTGCGCCCGCCGCTGGTCAAGCTCACCCAGGCGGAGATCGCGCGCATCGCCCAGGCGATGAAGGACGCGCGCATCACCCGCGACGGAGCGCTGCCGCGCGCCGCCTGATGCTTCGCTCGGTGTTGTGGCAGCCCCGATGAAACGCAGCACCGAACGATTCCTCACCACCCATACCGGGTCGCTGCCGCGCCCGGACGATCTCGTTCGCATGATGTTTGCGAAGGAGGAAGGCGTGCCGGTGGAGGCCGCGGCGCTGGAGGCGCGCATCGCCTCCGCGGTCGCCGAGGTCGTCGCGAAACAGCGTGCGGCCGGCATCGATCTGGTCAACGACGGCGAGATGTCGAAGCCGTCCTACGCCACCTACATCAAGGATCGCCTCGCCGGCTTCGGCGGCGAGAGCAACACCTTCCGCTACGCCGACCTCGACGATTTTCCCGCGCTCGCGCGGCGCGTGTTCAACGATCCCGGCCGCTCGCGGCGCAAGACCCCGGCCTGCACCGGCGCGGTCAGCGTGCGCGACAAGGCTGCGGCAGTGCGCGATGCGGCGAATCTCAAGGCCGCGCTCGGCAGCGCTCCCGCGGAAGGATTCCTCAGCGCGGCATCGCCCGGCGTGATCGGGCTGTTCTTCAAGAACCTGCACTACCCGTCCTACGAGGCCTACCTGTTCGCGATCGCCGACGCGATGCGTCACGAGTACGAGACCGTGGTCAACGCCGGGTTCGTGCTGCAGATCGATTGCCCGGACCTTGCGATGGGCCGGCACATCCAGTTCGCCGATCTCGACCTCGCCGGCTTCCGCAAGATGGCGCGCCTCCATGTCGAGGCGCTGAACCACGGCCTCGCCAACGTCCCGGCCGATCGCGTGCGGATGCATGTGTGCTGGGGCAATTACGAAGGCCCGCACCACCGCGACGTGCCGCTCGCCGACATCATCGACATCGTGTTCGCGGCGAAGCCGAGCGGCATCTCGTTCGAGGCGGCGAATCCGCGGCATGCGCACGAATGGACGCTGTTCGAGACCGTGAAGCTTCCCGACGGCAAGCTCCTGATCCCCGGCGTCCTCGAGTCGAAGACCAACTTCATCGAGCATCCGGAGCTGATTGCGCAGCGCATCGGGCGC
>Ga0153915_10005500_pt1 | contig 11786 bp, 14 predicted proteins | sample Opewatmetagenome_2_FD_107003 | JGI IMG/M metagenome (GOLD analysis project Ga0153915, IMG submission 107003) | Freshwater wetland microbial communities from Ohio, USA - Open water 3 Core 3 Depth 3 metaG | ecosystem: Environmental > Aquatic > Freshwater > Wetlands | place: USA: Ohio, Lake Erie...
CGCTGGGTCTTGTGAAGAAAAAGGTCGCACCGGTCGAATTTAAACAACCTGAATATACTATTCCTCTGTACCATCCCGGCGACCGGCTACCGGAAAATAAATCTGAAAAGTCATAATCCGATAGGTGGCCGTCCCGCATTTTTTTACAGTCCGATCAATATATATTTGTCAACTCAGGATCATAAGGGCATTACGCATTATAACAAATGTCAGCCGGGATATTTATATAATTTTATCGAAATAGCTTTCTGGTAATGTCTGACAGGAGACTTAAGCCGGTCTATTTCATTTTGGTATTCTTTATCAGGCGTGCGTAAGGCATATGACCAAATAGGGGTATCAACGAGAACTTTCGCCGGCTTCTCCCTTTTTTATAATTGTAATCAGGATCAGGGTCCATCTTCCCGAAACAATCTATTATCTCCAATTGGCTATGTCTATTAATCACTTCTTATTGTCCAATTCCGCTTTAACGGCCATGCCCAGCTTTATCAGGGTATATGGTTTCTGGACATAGGCCACGGCCCCAAGACTCTGGGCCTCTCTTACCCTGTTTGTCTCTGAAAATCCGCTGGCAATAATCGCCTTTTGTCCCGGCCTCACTTCAAGGATCTTTCTGTAGGCATCCAGGCCGTCCATGCCGGGATCCATGATCATATCAAGTATAACCAGATCAACCATGTTATTTTTAATATGGCATATGGCCTCTTCTCCGCTGGAAACGGCGGTAACGGAATATCCGATCCGGGTAAGCAGGGCGGATGCGATCTCCCTCTGGTCCTTTGCGTCATCCACCAGTAATATTGATTCCCCTTTCCCATGACAGGCGTCTATGGACTCGGAATGCCTTTCCGCAACCGACTCCCTTCTTGTCACCGGGAAAAACAGGCTGAAAACCGAGCCCCTGCCTTCAGTGCTTTCAACGTCAATATAACCTTTATGATCCTTTACCGTGCCCCACACAACGGACATGCCAAGACCGGTTCCGCTCCGTCCCATCACCTTTTTTGTGAAGAAGGGTTCAAAGATCCTGTTTATATCATTTGGTGAGATGCCTGTGCCGTTATCAGAAACCGAAAGCACCACATAATCCCCCTTGGCAATATCATCGTATCCCTTTATCGGGCGGTCGAGGTATTGATTCCTCGTGGAAAGGGCAATGCTACCCCCTTTGGGCAAGGCCTCAGCAGCATTGGAGATTAAATTCATGACGGTTTTTGTAAGATGGACCGAGGAGCCGAGGATGTTTAAAAGCCCTTTTTCCAGATTGATCTCCAAGTGTACATCAGGATGGTATGATACTAATTTCTGATATTCCGGGCTTTGCAGATATTCCTCAACTATGTCATTGAGGTTCACGACAGATTCATTTACAACCCCTCTCCTTGTAAGGGTCAAAAGATCCTGAACAATTGCAGCGGCCCTCTTGCCGGCGCTCTGCATAGTCATAACCGGTTTTCTTAATGGGCTGTTATCCTCGATCTGCATTAATAAAAGATCGGGATAACTCACAATGCCTGACAGGATATTATTGAGATCATGTGCCACTCCTCCTGCCAGGATGCCCAGTGTCTCCATTTTTTCTGCCCGCTGCAGCCTGGCCTCAATCTCTTTCTGTTCTTCTTCAGCGCGTTTTTTTTTCGTGAGATCAATGATGATCCCTCTCATCCCAACCGGTCTGTTGTTGCGCCTAACCGGGTTGACATGGACGGAGATAGGAAACGTGCTCCCGTCTTTTCTCAGTGCAGTAAATTCATCGCTCTCTGATTTTGTGCCCTTTAATATCTTTTGAATATTCCCGAACGCCCTTTCCCTGTCCTCCGGGATTAGGAGCTGTAAGTTGTTCAGGCCTCTCTTGAAATCATTTTCATTATAGCCTGTAAGATTGAATGTGTTCCTGTTTACAAACGTAAGCATCCCGTCTTCATCTGTCTCAAAAACTATCTGAGGCAGGGAGTCAGTAAGTTCCCTGAATTTTTCCTCGCTGTTTATTAAGGCCTCTTCAGCATCTTTTCGTTCCCTGATTTCAATTAATAGTTTTTCATTTACATTTATTAACTCCGCTGTGCGTGCATGCACGATTGTCTCTATCTCCTGGTTTCTAGTCAGGAGCCTTTCTTCAGCGGCCTTTCGATCATTGATCTCTTTTTCAAGCTCCAAAATCAGATCAAGCTTTTCATATTTAAGATTCAGCGCTTCAATAATAACCCTGTTAAGTTTTATTGCCGTTAGCATCATTATTAAACAGAATATAAAGATCAACGTCCCCATAGCATAATGAATTTGATTGTTGGTTCGAAAAAGGTTTACCATTATCGGGAAAACAATGGGTATGCTGAAATAGAAAAATGCGGATTTAATAGAGGCGTACAAGCCCACGGTGCCTGCAATCATCCCTCCAACAACAAAAATCATAAAGACCTGATAGACCAAGGATAAATAGGGAAATAAAAAAATTCCGGCAGAGCCCCAAACAGCACCTGTAACGGCAAGACAAGTTAGAACAGTATTTCTTCGCTTTATTAAATTTTTATCGGTTGTCTCAGTATTTTTTAAATGAAGAGTGATAAATAGACGCGCCAGCGCGACGCATATCAAAATTGACAACCATAATATTACTCGAAGACCAGAAATATTGCGCCATAAAATCAGGACAAGGATAGTGGAATTCAATATCGTTGTGTAAACGCCTATAATACTGTGCTCTATTATTCTTTGAACCTGATCGCTATAAAGCCTTTCATTCCTGATCGTTTTGGCCATACTCCACCTTTATCTTATGGATGGACTGCATATTAACCTGCCGTGATGCCTCCGTCTACTGAAATGGCCTGTCCGGTGATAAATGAGGCATCGTCCGAACAGAGCCATATGGCTGTGTTTGCTATCTCTTCTGTAGTGGCGATCCTGCCCATGGGTATGCCATTTTCCAGTCCCTGTTCGGGATTGCACGAAGTTATATTTTCCATGAGAAGGGTCCCGCCTGTGGGGCCGGGGCACACGACATTGATGCGTATGCCTTTGCCGGCATATTCAAGTGCCGCTGTCTTAGACAGTCCGATAAGGCCGCTCTTGCTGGCCGCATAGGCCCCGAAGCTGGGGATGAATTTCAGGCCGCCTATGGATGCGGTATTGACAATAGAGCCGCCCTGCCCCTGCCTGATCATCTGACGGATCTCATGCTTCATGCAGAAAAATGCGCCCTTGAGGTTGATATCAATAGTTTTATCCCAGATCTCCTCTGTCAGATCCACAATGGGAAGGACAGGGACGCGCCTCCCGTCCGGACCAACCCCGGCGTTATTGAAGGCAAAATCCAGCCGGCCGAATGCCTCTATGGCCCTGGAGATAAGCTCCTCCACCTCATGTTCGACCGATACATCGCATTTAGTGAAGATGGCTTCTCCTCCTGCCTCGCGGATGAGGCGGACGGTTTCCTCTGCGCCTCTGATGTTCCTGTCGGTGGCGACAACAACCTTTGCCCCTTCCCCTGCAAAGGCAAGCGCCGTTGTCTTACCGATGCCGGATGCCCCGCCTGTAACAAGCGCCGTCTTTCCCGAAATCCCTCTTGCCATTAGCCTTTCTCCGTTAAAAAAGGATAAAATGGATATTTAATGCCTTGCCTGCTTCCGGCCGAGCTTTTGAAAATACGACCTTAATCCGTCAGGCAATCTTATGACCAATGTATTCATGGCAGGACATTGTAACACAGTTATAATACGAGTAAAGAATCTTTTAGAAAAGCTCTGTTGCAAAGTCCTTACGGAGACCATGAAAAATATCCTGCGAAATTTATCATTAATCTTATGACTTATTTGATAAATCTATCCCAGGCGTATCGGATTTGCTCGATTAAAGAGAAATAGTGTCGATGATCCGGTTAAGCATGACTGCCGCCGATGATCTGGGGAAAAGGTTAACGAACACGCTTTGCTTCATGATCGAACGGGGGATGACCTCATCAAAGGGGATGCTGCCGAGATAACGGGGAGAAAAATTGAGAAATCTTTTGCATATTGAAGCGATATGGTTAAAGACCTTGAGGCCCTCTTTGTCGTCGCGGACGGAATTTACGATGAGCTCAAAACCCTGCTTCCCGAAGCCCTGATTAATCATCTTCATCAGGGCATAGGCATCAGTCATGCTGGTCAGGTCCCTGCTCACAATAACGAAGTTGCGCGATGCAAAGAGATTGAGCTGGAGTACCGTATCGGAGATGCCGGCGCCTATATCGAGAAAGACATAATCGTATCCCCCGGATATTTCCACCATGAGGTCTTTGAGCCTTTCAATATTTTCATTGAGCAGCTGGGCCATCTCCCTGGAACCTGAACTTGCGGGGATGAAATCAAATCCTGCCTTTGTCCGTATTAATACTTCACGAACGTCAATATCTTTAAATAGAACATCCTTCAGATTGCTTTGCGGGTTTATGCCCAGCATGATATCGATGTTTGCCAGCCCGAGATCACAGTCTATTACAAGGACCCTTTTGTCCTTTCCCGACAGGGCCGCAGCAAGATTGATCGTGATGCATGTCTTTCCCACTCCGCCTTTTCCGCTGGCTATGGATATGATTACAGGGGTTTTATCCGTCACTAGTCTTTCCTCCGTGGACTGACATTATTGATACTCCATTAACAGGGCAACTTTCTCATCGCGGTTCACTTCATTGTACAGGCGGGTGGTCATTTCCCATTTTTCATCAACACAGATCCGATTTTTGCCGCCTTTTTTGGCGCCATACATTGCGAGGTCCGCGGCATTAACAAATTCATTCATGTTATATGAAGAGACAGGAGGATACTCTGAAACACCGATGCTCAAGGAAATAGCGGGATCAGTCTTCTGGGGAATGTCCTCCAGTATCTCCTGAAAACGTTTACCTGTCCTGAGGGCATCAGGAACCGATGTGGCCGGCATGATAACTGCAAACTCATCGCCTCCGTAACGATATATCAAATCTGTGGACCGGGAATTGTCACGCAGGATACTGCCGAATTCCACGAGGAACCTGTCGCCTTCGAGATGTCCAAAGGTATCATTGAGAAGTTTAAAATTATCGAGGTCGATCATCATAAGAGAGCAGAGATCTCCTGTCCGTTTTGTCCTTGCCATTTCTACTTCCAGTTGCATCCAGAAAAACCGGTTGTTGAAGAGACCTGTAAGGCTGTCTATCAAAGAGAGGGACCGCAGTTTGATATTCTCTTCATGAAGTTCATTTACCTTTTGAAGGAGATCATCTTCCATATGCAGTGCAATATGCGGCGTTGCATCGAGTATTTTCTTATCGAAAGGGGCTGGACTGTCGCACAAAAGAATGATGGAAACCGGTTTATTACTGCTGCCTTCCGTCAAAAGATATGAGGTCTTTTCATGTTCTTCAAGAAGGTCGCGTACCGTTTTTTTCTCATCTCGACGATGCGAACTATTGTTGTTTATACAAGAGATTGTCATTTGTTATCTTCTTGCTGATTGAATTGTCCGGACATACCTGTCCCATCAACTGATTTCTTATTTTACATCGACATGTTGCCCATGAAACTAAAATATATTTTATGTATCAATTCGAAGTCGCCGCCCTCCCCTGTAAAAAAACACGACGCCGACCATTGTAACCAGGTGATAGAGGCCGTTGCGATCCAGGGGGCTTAAGACATCTATGCCCAGGGCCTGTATCCCTGAGGCGGCAAACATGATCAGGATGCCGGTAATCATATCCCATGAGCCTGTGCCGTTTTTCAGATTGATGAAGTTCATCGCCAGCAACAAAATGATCACGGGCGCATAGTTCAAAATGACATCCAGAAAGCTGTCAACCGAAAGCACGAAGATGGCGTCTGCGGTGAATTGTATAATGCCGATGATCAGGAAAAGTCGCCGGACCTTGCGGGAAAAGAATTGCGTAGCGGTCGTCATCAGCAAAAAGAATGTCATGGCCCCCAGGACAAGCCAGTTGGAGCGTTCAATCGGATACCTGGATAGACCCTGGCCCTGGAAGATGCCATGATCAATCCCTCCGAGCATGGCCCCCAGACCCAGGAGAATCATCATCCCGCTCCAGAACCAGGCCGCAGAGAAGCGGGACTTTGGCATTCGGGCCAGCATCCCGGCAAAGAAAAACACTTCACCTGCAAGCATGAAGTCGGTTATTGAAGTTATGGCTGATGCATTCATGCTATGCTTTCCTTTCTGCAATCTGAATAGACCGCCTGGTTTGGATCTTTACATTCAGCGACCACCGGCAGAGAGACTCTGTCGCATCTACTGTTTTTGTCATTTCGACCGAAGGGAGAAATCTTGATGTCTAATCATATGAACGAATTAAGATCCCTCACATACGTTCGGAATGACATTTTCCCTGTTACGACACAACCTCAGAACTGGTGGTATGGTAAATGGTTAGACAGGATTAACAGGATTTTTCGGATTTATGTTTTCACTCTTTCCGGAAGAAATATCCTGTCCATCCTGTAAATCCTGTCTAATTAATTGAGAGTATCCGTTTTTTTGGATTTCGCTTTGTTTCCGAACCTTATAACAAGCCCGATGCTCCAAAGGATCGCGAACCCGATGTAGAACGCAAGGCTCGCCACAGGATGCGACAGGCTGTTCGCCTTCCCGAGATTCACCTGGAATGTCTGATAAAACATGTCCAGCATAAGCATGAGTGTTGCCGAGGCAAACCAGAGGAAGTAGTGAGACATGAAATCAAAGGTCTCCTGCCTGCGCCCCGGCGACAGCCAGTAATCCTTGTTCGGCATGTTTATCAGAGACACCGGGATCTTTGACATGCAGAAACCCATGCCCAGGAAAACGAGCGTTAAAAATCCCATTACGATGAGATAAAGAGTGATAAACGATTGCTTTGTTGACCATGCATCCGGTTGACCTGATGGACCGAAATGCGAGGCAACCCTCTCGGGCAGCAGCGGATAGTAATACACCACCTGCACCACAGAAAGGACGCATAATACAAGAAATACAGCCAGCGATATTTTTCGAATAGTCATTTAAGCAGCCTTGCCAGCATCCGCGCAGGCAATAAATTTATCATCTGACTGGTCTGCCTTGATTATCTGCTTTTGCATTTTAACAACAGTATCATGAAAATCATGAAGATCAATATGAGTCAACCAAAGCTCTGACCCTTTTTCCGTGACCCCTAAGCTTTCATGACCATATATTCCTTGAATGTCCCCTCATCTATTATGGACCATATCTTTTTTATCACGACCTCGATAAGATAGCCTTCTTTAAGGACAATGACACCTTCCTCAATAAGATCATCGATCACTTTCTGAATTTCGTTAGAATATTTTTTTGTTAGTTGAGCGATCTTCGGCAGATGTTCGTCAATCTTGACATGGGGATTTTCCATAAAATAAATAATGACGGCCAGTCGAATCAATAGATTCGCAAATCGTTCCATAGATGCATTTGTATTATTTAAGCGTTGAGAAAATTCTTTCAGCATAAAGATACTGACGTCATGGCTCTCACTGATCAGATTGCTGAAAATTTTATCGTCAATAATCGCAAGATAGCTGTCTTCAAGTGCGCGCGCTGAAGCAGTCCGAGGTGCGTTAATCAGCGCGGCCATTTCGCCGAAGTATTGCCCGGGCAGCATCTCCGCTAATAATCTTTTCACCTGACAGGCCTCTTTTTCCAATGCAACGCGCCCTGAAAGGACATAGAACATCTCGTGTCCCATGTCTCCCTCGTTAAAAACCGGACTGTCCTTGGGATAGACTCGACCGAACTTTTTAAAAAGTCGTTCATCTACCTTCATGTAACTCCTGTGCGGCTTAAGCATCGCCCTTTCCAACAAAAGCATATCCCGGCGCTGGTAGGATGACATCAGTTCGGCGCAAAATAAAAATATCAAGGCCACGTAGAATACCCATATAACAAGCAGAATAACAGGTTCCAATCCCCCGAAAATAATATTGTAAGTGGTATAGTTTGCGATATACCAGGCGAAGAACTGCTTGGCGATCTCCATCAGCAGCGCGAAAAGAGCGCTGCCGGTTACAAGTACGGCCGGGTGGACTTTTACTGCAGGTATAATCCGATAAAGAAAGTAGAAGCAAAAAACCGAAACAAAATATGGAATAACATAACCCAGAAAAATTCCCGTCATTACCGTAAGAGAAATCACGGCGCCTCCGGGCAGCCGGATAGGATGCGCTATCAACAGTGCTGCCACGGAGCTGATGACTAAGCTTATGGCGCCGAGCAGCCATACAAGGGGTATCATGAAAATTGCCAGAAGTTTGGATACAAAGAAATTGCGCTTTTTCCGAGAGCGAAAAGCAATATTCAACGCTGTCTCCATGGCATTGAAAATCGCCGTCGAAGCCCATATCAGACAAATAACACCGATGCCGCCCAGTACATGTTTTTTCCCTTCGATTTGCCCCAGCTGGGTAAGTAGTTTTTCGGAAAAATAGGGATTAAAGTTGTGAATAGCGCCCAGGATGTCGGGCAGGATCTGCGGATGAGAGGTGAAAACATTGCCCGCTGCAATAATAGTAAAAATAAGAAACGGAATGGCGGAAAGAAGCATATAAAGAGATATTGCAGCCGCCTGATTGGCATCTCCGTTCCCATTGAAATTCTTTATGGAATCATGCAGAACATCCCACATGCCGGCAGCCTTAATTTTTAGCAGGTCAGAAAACCGGCGTGGATGCGGCGCATTATTTTCTTTTGCAATGCTCATATAAGCCTGCCCATTTTAGATTACGACCTTGAGACATCTTATAATTGGTATTTTTTAATTGCAATGAAGGAATTGCCGGGCTGGAGGGATGGGGGTCACCCATACCTTATCTATTTTTTTGCACCAGCCCTGTGTAGGATGTTGGCTGAAGTTACTCAAGCGGAGCTATCTTCAGCAGGTCTTTCTGAGAACATGCCCTCTCCCAATCAATGATGAGTTCCTGCTGGTGAATGGTCGCCCATTCGATCACCAGCCCCATCACACGCGGCGGTAAGTGACCGGAAAAAAGAGACAGGTTCCGAATGTCAAACAGGGCAAGGTCATCGCCATACTCCGCATGGAAAAGGGGCGGATTGTGATCTTCAAAAAACATCTTGATGACGATACCCAAAAACGGCTGATCTCAGGCATATGCAGGCTCGCGGCGCAGGGATGGGAATACATCTTCCGGTTTCTTGCCCGTTGCCCTAAAGTATAAGGAGTCTGGACATAGATCGATTTTATCGCCCCAGACAAGCTCACCGAATGAACCGATCCGAACCTGTTCGAAATCATGCCGGTCTTGCCAGGAAGAAAAAACACCTTTCCCGACTAAATTGGAGAGGTCCACCACTCCACAGACTCCATCATCAAATACCAATTCCAGACGATAATCTTGCAATACCTTGAACTTTGTTATTCTAAACATTGTCTTCTTACTACTTAGATTCACATCATAACACAGTTCAGGTTCTTATGGAAGCCTTCTAACGTGGAGCTGACCCACTTGTTGGGTTGAGCGATTGGTTAGGATCAGCGATATTAGGCTGTCACTGAGCGGAACCAAAGTGTTTCCGGTGCAATATCGATATCCCCCGGCCAAACCACAGTACCATATTGGACAGACGCCTTGAAGAATAACGGAGAGTTGAGGAGCTTAATAAAAGGCTTTCTATCGAAAAAGGGTTTCATGTCAAAAATTCGTCTCTCCCCATTTTCAAAAACAAGCTCTAGGGTATAATCGTCACGAGTTTTTACACTGATGACATCAAGTAATGATTCCATAAATAATCTCCTTTATTGAAGTGGCGCAATACGAAACGGCTCATCACCGTTAACAGCAAGTTCCCAGTCAGCCATGAGATCATCCCTGTGAATATCAATCCAAACTTGCACCATCCGAAGCTGTCGCGGGGGAAAATCCCCGGCAAGAAGACGTCCGTCGTCAATGGCGATAGAAGCCTTTTCCCCTTGATAGCGCACGTGAATGTGCGGCATATGATGTTGTTCGTTGTCCCCATAAAAAATTGAAACAAGAATTCCAAAAAACATAGAGATTGTCGGCATTAGTGCTCCTTTCTACTAATAGCATACACCACGATAGCGGCTGTTATTCGTTGCCTCTTCCTGAAAATATGATCCGAGATATAATACGATTTATCTATACATAGGGATCTATACAATTGTTGCTTTCCTCAAATGTCGCTGGCATTCTTTCTTTTCATGGGATTAATTACATCAAAATCATGAAGATGTTGATCCTACCATCCCATAGCATCTTGGATAATTACATGGAGATCGGAAAAAGTCAAATTGCCAGGGACTAACAACCTCCTCCAAATTGATGGGATATCGCACAGCGTCACTTTCAATGCATAAACGCCGGATTTATAAAGCACACCCCAATTGCAGATGGAGGACTTCGCGGTCACGTGCCCGCTCGTCCCGAGTGTACCACACCTCATATCCGGTTTCTGTTCGTCGCCCTGCATCTTTGGATTGTCTAGACACCGAGCTTGTCGAGGTGGACTTCCTCCAGACCCCACCTCACGATGACGCCCTTGTCCTTCTCCTAACCTTAGGCTCTGCGAACATCTGGTGCAAGGTCTTTCACCTTGCTAGCTACGTGCCATGCCTGGCACACACGTTGAACTGTGCGGCGCGGCTGTTTTGCGTCCGCACCAGTGAGAGGTTAGCGCAACCGCAATATTTAATTGTTAACGATTGCCTTTCTGCACGATTCATTATCCTGATCGCACTCTACCACCCGACACCAAATACTTGCACGTTTTCCCTGCGACGCACTTATTTCAACATCACGAACCATTACAAACATTCCTTTGCTGAGTTTAATTCCGGTGTAGTCATTTTCAGATAAAACTTCGTTTACTAATGCCGGTGAAATCAACTGATTTTTTAATCCTTGAGTTTTATAATTTGCAATTACAACATTTCTTGATTTACTTATTGATAATACGTCACCAATTTGAGCAATATCAGTATACTGTTCAATTTTTACAGGTCTGTAAGCTATCTCTGCATACGGACCTTCAAGATATGCATTTTGATCAAAATCATAATAACCAATGAATATCCATCCTGTATCAAACGGGATAGACTTATTTAAATCATACTTTTTAAAATCAGGGGCAACACTTGTTTTACCAGCATAAACCCAGGCTATTATACCTACTATTGCAATTGACCATATTAAAATTAGCATTAATCGGATGATGTCGTATGAATGCCTTTTGGTTAATTTAGAAAAAAAATTCCGCCTAATTATTTCCCTAAACAAATAGAAAAAAACGCCAAGCGCCAATCCTCCAATCCCTGCCACTTGACCAAATATTTTAATTGTTTGTTCATCCATATAGTTATTTCTTTAGCGACGACGTTAAAATCACCCGCGCGGCTTTTGCGTCGGGTGAATTTGATTGTTAGCCGATTTTTGATTCAATGCGCCAAACAAAATGCATGGGAGAATGTCGAACATTTCGCTTTTCCTCATAGTTTTTGTATAGCTCGGCCAATGTTACGGTGGCTATACCTCCAGCTCCAACAACAATTTCTGGTAACCCTAAGCCCATAATCCCCCCAATAGAGAGCACTGCTGTACCTACATATGCCCCTATTCGGGTCAGAGCGTTCATCCTTGATACCTTACCTAATGAATGGGCAATCCTATAATCTCCTGTCAAGCGAATTTTAAAGATTTAATAAAAACGATAAGTTAAAGATTGTCCCATTTTCAGGGCATAGTAGCCCTATCAGCCAAAGGCTGTTATTTTCTTATCGGCGA
>Ga0153915_10005501_pt1 | contig 11785 bp, 9 predicted proteins | sample Opewatmetagenome_2_FD_107003 | JGI IMG/M metagenome (GOLD analysis project Ga0153915, IMG submission 107003) | Freshwater wetland microbial communities from Ohio, USA - Open water 3 Core 3 Depth 3 metaG | ecosystem: Environmental > Aquatic > Freshwater > Wetlands | place: USA: Ohio, Lake Erie...
ACCTATGTGAGTTCGGATGGCGTCGGAGGGATCTTCATTGCCTGGCCGGAACGGCGAATCCCAGGCCAAGAGGGTGACATTTATGCGCAGCGCGTGGGGCCTGACGGCACTGCACTGTGGGCCGCCGGTGGTATTGCCGTCTGCGCGGAGGAGCATGGGCAGGACTCTCCTCAGATTATTTTGGATGAAGCTGGCGGAGCGATCATTACGTGGGAGGATTTACGAAACGACAGCCGGCGCCCTTACGCTCAGCGGTTGGATGCCTACGGTGAGATTGTTGCTGTTGAGGAGCATAATGCCCCGGCAATTCTTTCTTCGCTCGAGCAGAACGTACCGAATCCGTTTAATCCAACAACACACATCACGTTCACAGTGACACAGCCAGGGCGGATCAAGCTCAGCATCTATGACATTTCTGGACGTCTGGTACGAAGCTTGATTGATTCCTGGCGCGAGCCAGGTATGTACAGAGAAGCGTGGGATGGGAAGAGCGACGATGGGGCTGCGCTGTCTTCCGGTGTCTACTTCTACTCGATTAAGACAAGCGACTTCGTGGCCACACGGAAGATGGTGCTCTTACGGTAAACGCACCTGGAGCGCGAGATAAAGTCGAGGGTCAGCTGAGCGCAGACCTGGGAAACTGGCCACAGGCGCCCAGGCGGAAATTGCCGTCAGAGCCGAACTGATATGATATACAATCCACCCAGTCGCCGCCGGCATTCCCGTACACGTCGCAGCAGCTTAGAACTACTTCACTTCTATCACAAAATACAGCCTCGCCCTGACCACTGAACGATATGATCGTCTTTGCAATAGCGACATTGGACCAGAACGCAACGGCGATGCCACCGCCTAACCCCGCAGAGTTGCCACTTATGGTGTTGTTCCTGATAACGGCACTACATGAAGTTGTCGCAGAGAATCCCCCCGCCTCCCCCAATGGCAGAATTGCCAGTTATGATATTGTGTGAAATAGTTGGAGAACACGATGTGATGCCACAGCAAATCCCGGCGCCAGCATTGGACGAATTGCCACTTATGATGTTGTACGAGATGATCGGAGAAGAGTACATCTGGCAGTCTATCCCTCTGGCATGGTTGCCGGTTATCGAGTTATTTGAAATTGTGGGGGAAGCGCCATAGCAGCAGATCGCACCTGCTGAGAGGTCAGTCGAATTTCGAATGGTCACACCGGAAAGAACCGAAGATGCTCCTTCTCCACTATGGAACCCAAATCCAAATCCTAATCCCTGACAATCAATGATCGTAACATCTCGCCCGTCCTTCGATGTCACGGTAATCGCTTTGCCCAAGAAATCGATGCTCCGATTCCCAACGCCAGTATAGGTTCCCGCCGCCAGAAGGACGCAATCTCCGACCGCTGCAGAATCGATGCCAGCCTGGATCGTCGCAGCGTCTCCGCTGCCGTCCGGCAGAATGCGCCAAGCCCGCGCACTGGCGGTTGTGGCAACTGCGAGTATGAAGATCAAACCAACTGTTAGGCCCGTAGCAATACGCATTACGACAGAACACCTATAGGTTGCCTTAGCCTGATGCAGCGATGCACCGGATAATCTATCGCCAAAGTACTGCTAATGCAAGGGAACACGAGTCCCGGACTTGCGAAATTATCACAATCTGAAGGTTGTTTTCGCTTGTGCTGATAATATCTTGGTGACATATTTCTTCCGCAACATGCGGCTTCAACAAGTGGAATAACTTAGTGTGTAATTGTGATGTTAGTGAGCGCGCTACTGCGCGCATTTTTTTCGCCCGCGATCTATCTCTTTCGCTGTTGGGAAGGTTGAGTGCAGATTGAATTGCTGACTTAAAGAGGGTAATCAGCCGTTGGTCTGACGGTCTCTTGCTGGCTAGGTGGAAGATGGAATCATCCGCCACCTATTTGAGGATCCTGTCATAAGACGGGGCGGATACCTGTTCGAAGGAGGGCGAACATGCGTTCATTGAAGGTCTCGGTACTGGTTGTTCTCCTTGCCGTTGTGGTGCAGTCGGCCGCTGGCCAATCCTTGAGGGATCGTGATGTCTGGGTGATGTTTCGGCCCGGGGTGATTTCGCCGCCACAGGGCCAGATGGCGGCGCCCCTGGATGAGGTGGGGTTGCCGCCTTCACTTGCAAGCACCCTCGAAGGGTTCAACGCAGAACTCATTTCCAAGGGCGCGCCTGGATTCACTGATTCTGGCGTCACTGATATCGGCCCCAACGGGCAATCTGTCCCGGTGCTCGATCTTTCGCTCCTATACAGCATAAGGTTTCCTTCAGGAACTAATCTTGATGAAGTGGTGGCAGTTGTGGGAGTGGACTCCAATGTTGTGTATGCCGAGAGGATCCCCACGTTTAAGTTCCATTCAACTATTCCAACTGACATGTATTTCAGTTGGCAATGGGGTCTGAACAACACTGGCCAGGCGGGCGGTTTGATCGGTGCGGACATTGATGCCCCAGAGGCGTGGGACTATGAACAAGGAGAGAGTTCAGTAAAAATAGGAATCATAGACACCGGTGTATGGGCCGATCACCCTGATTTGAGCAGTAAGATTATCTGTGATGAGGGGTACTCTTCTCCGCATGGCACGCATGTTGCGGGCATAGCTGCGGCAGCCACGAATAATGGCCTTGGTGTGGCGGGCGTGTCTTGGAATTCGCTCATCTGTGCAAGAGACATATCAGATTTCGACGTCACTCACATCTACAACGACATCAGATATGCTGTCCTGAATGGAGGAGCCTTTGTCTTGAACAACAGTTGGGGTGGTTATGAAAACTCTATCACCATCCGGAGCGCTTTTGCTTATGCGTACAAGATGGGAAGCCTCTCCGTTGCAAGTTCCGGAAATGATGCCGTCGATTTCCCTACCTATCCCGCAGCATATGAGGAAGTCCTTGCGGTAGGAGCCATGACTAATACTGGGGAACTATCGTACTGGTCAAATTATGGTAGTTACTTGGACGTTATCGCCCCTGGCGGGATACATGGCTATCCCGACAATGATGAGGAAGACATCTACTCTACGTGGGCATCTCCCCTGCCGCCGCAGCAGTATCGATTCTTAGCCGGCACTTCGATGGCCGCACCTTTCGCTACGGGAATTGCCGCTCTTGTCAAATCCTACAGGGCCGATCTTGAAAACGATGACGTAAGGAACATCATCGAGCTGTCAGCGGATGACATCAACAGAGAGGATTATCCTGGCTGGGATCAGTATATGGGATTTGGTCTGGTGAAGGCTGCGAAGGCCCTTGAACTCTTGAGACCGCCGTATGCCCTCTTGCACGAGAGCGCATCAGGTGGAACTGATGTCGAATCGATACCCATGCAGGTGATGTTTATCGGCGTACCACCTCTTTCCTCAGACCTTTACGACACCGAGAGACATCGGATTGAAAAGCAGGTAAGTTTTAACGAAGAATTCGAGACGCCTCCGAGCGTTTGGGGCAGGGGGGTCTCCACAGAAGGCTTCTCAACGGAGAACCCCAATTATGGCATGGGGTGGTGCCAGCCCGTGGCTGGTACGCTGACTACTGCAGGTTGCACGCTAATGACCTATGTCTACAAGGTTACCATCCTTCCTGGACAGCCTCAGATCTGGGTTCCTTGCGCGCCTGAGAACGTCTCGATGAATTACACTGTGTTGGCCTATAATGGACTTTCTCCGGAGCTGTCTCAGGTTTCGGTAGGCAGTGATAGCATAACAGTGTGTCCCGCTGGAGACTTCAACTCTCTGGTAATTGATGTCACGCTCTTGGATCCGTTGGGAGAGCCGGTTGTTGGTGAACCTCCGTCCAAGGTGTACGCCGTGCTTCTCAGGGGTGAAGGAAATGTGACCCTTTGCTTCGGTGACACGCTGAGACCATCCAGTGCAACTGACGAAAACGGGCACACGCAGATCGTGGCTCATCACATTTCGGGATGTGGTATTGATACAGTGCGCGTCTACGCAAGGGGACACGCCCTTACTCAGCAGCCCGTGGTTGCCTTTAGAAGTCCTGATCTTAACGCAGATCAAATCGTCAATTCATTCGACTGGATCTTGATGAGCGAGGGAGGCGGGTGCTCGGACCTCAATTGGGACGGCCAGGAAAAGGAAACCCTTGATTGGGCCCTCTTCGCCGCGCACTGGCAGCACACGAGCACCCCCACAATTGCTGTCACAGGCCCGAACGGCTCTGAATGGTGGAAAGGCGGCGAGGAAAAAGAGATCACTTGGCAGATGATACCGGAGGAGATGCACTTTCCGTACAGCGCCGTGGATCTCTTACTGTCTGTTGACGGAGGCCAGAGTTACGCGGATACAATAGCCAGTTCTCTGCCCAACGAAGGTTCATACGTATGGAGTGTCTTTCAAGACGTGTCCTCTGATCAGTGTAAAGTCCTCGCGGTTGCGCGAGACTCGCATGGATGCAACGTTTCGGACGCAAGCGACTCTCCTTTCACAATTGCTGCGGTGAAGAGCGGTCTCGTCACTGCTGACACGACCTGGTCTTCACCTATCAGTGTTGTCGGCGATGTTACAGTGATCGAGGAAGCAAATCTTACCTTGAGCCCCGGTACTAAAGTGAAGTTTGACACTCAGGATGCTCTTCAAAGCGGGCAGGATCCAGGCAAGTGCGAACTGATCATTGAGGGTGGCATAACGGCTCAGGGCAGCCATGCCGAACCGGTCGAGTTTTCATCGGTCTCATCAACTCCTCAAGCCGGTGACTGGCGTGGGATAAGGCTCAGGCCGAACAGCTCGAGCTATCCGTTGGAACACTGCGTGATCAAGCACGCCTACAACGGCATTGAAGCCTGCACAACGAGTGCCGTAGTGGATTCTTGTGTTGTACTGAGTTTCTCGAACGACGGCATCAAGGCAAGTGGCTCGACTGTGACAATAGCTGCCAACACCATAGACATTGGCGACACAGGCGTGAGGGGGATCGAGTTTGTGAATTCCGGCGGGAGTGCCAGCCACAACTTCATTAGTGGATCTTCTCAGGGTTCTCGCTACGGAATTCAAAGTTCTGGTACCACTTCTGTTCTGATTTCGCACAACCATTGTGAGAATATGTACGTTGGGATTTGGGGCAAGGAGACCACTCAGTTGAACATTTCTGGAAATCATCTCAGTCAAAATTCTTCCCAAGGAGTCGTTGCGGAAGGTAGCTCCCAGATGATACTGAGAGGAAATCGCATCACCGACTACACGTACTATGGTGTCACTGTGAAGAACAGCGCAATCGTTAACCTGGGGGCAGCGCCTGACTCAGGTCTCAACACCATTCCGAAGAATCCTCCCGCTAACAGCTATTGTGTCCTGAACAAGAGGACCGTAACGGTGAGCGCAGAGTACAACTGGTGGGGCGCAAATCCGCCGCTTCCCAGTTATTTCTCCGGGTCAGTTGATTGGTTTCCGTATCTCACCGCGGATCCCGGTGAGTTTGCGATCAGGATGCCGGAGCTGGCTCAGGCGGCTCCCGCTGCCGCATACGGCGTCCAGAACTATCCCAATCCGTTAAATCCCATGACGACCATTGAATACGGCGTTCCCCAAGACGGCATGCCCGTTACGGTGAAGGTGTTTGAAGTCTCTGGTCGGGTGGTGAAGGTGCTTGTCGATGGGGTCAAGCCAGCAGGAACTCACATTGTGACTTGGGACGGTTGCAGCGAGGACGGAAGACGTGTTGCTTCAGGGGTCTACCTGTATGAGGTTGTGATTGGAGAGTATCGCGTGTCCAAGAAGATGGTAGTCCTGAGGTAGGCCACTGAAGGAAGCGAGGTGAAATTATGAAATCGAGATTTGTGCTGCCGTTGTTGGTGCTGTTGGTTGCCCTATCTCTCACCACTGTTGAGGCAAGGGAGCTCCTTGTAGAAGCAACGGACGCTGTTGTTATTCGCGGCCCAGCTGCTTCTCAGGACGCACGTTTGTTGATGAAGTTTCCGTTGCCAGAGATACTGACCGGAGGGTGCGTGGATTTCGCTTGTGCGGAATTTGAAGTGGCCTGTAAGGGAGTCAAGGGTCCGGTTTCGCTTGAGGCATTTCGAATTACCAGAGCCTGGGATGGGACGAGTGCTGGGTGGGCGCAACCCTGGATCAAGGCTGGTGGCGACTGGGATAGTGAGGCATCAGTCGATTATGTTGTGCCCTCCGGCGAAGGTAAGGCAGTGTACCTCAATATTACTGATTTTGTGAACGGATGGCTCTCAGAGCCTTCGAGCAACTTTGGGATTCTTGTGAAGGTTTCTGGGCCGTTTACCGGGACCTTTTCGAGCGAAAAGCCTCAGGGGGTGCCGAGGCTGAGAATACTGTACTGAGCGCTCAAAAGAAGGAATAGACAGCCGAGGGGCTGGCCACGTGCCGGCCCCTCTTCCTTTGTGAGCGAACAGCTGAGAGCTGTGGCATTGACACAGGATGCGCCGATGCATATGCTCGACTCGACGATGAGTAATCAGTGCTCACCAAGGCTAGGGCCTTTTGAGCTCATGGACGCAAAGGAGGGAACCCCGATTTGTCTTTCAAGTGCTATCCGGCGGGGGAAGCAAAATGACAGGTAAAACTCAAGCGCTGTTGTTTGCCCTGTTATGCCTCTTATGCCTCTCATTGGCGATGTACAGTGATTCACTTGCCGCAACCAACTGTGAACAGTCGTTCACTTTCCTGGGCAAGAGCCCGGGCTCAGGCAAGAGTGAAAGTGGAAGCCCCGTCTTTTGGATTGTTGAAGACATAAACGGAGAATGCCACAGAACGCATCTGATACAAATTACTGTCTCCGACCATGGACCCTTAGTGGCCTCAAGTGGCGCGAAGAAGTACATGGACTGGGCGTGGCTGAGAGATGGAATCGGGCACCTGCGAATGGAGACACCAGTGGAGCTTGAGGCTCATGAAGGAGTGTGGCGCTGCCCAGGGGCGTCCTGAACCATGAGAGCTCCTGCTCCCCACAAGATCGAGTGGAAGAAAGAATTCAAGCAGTACACCTATGGCGCAAACGATTGGAACGAAGAGTACGGTCTTGAGGAGGTCCTGTCGCCGGAGTTTGAAGGCATAAAGAGCGAGCTCGTTTACTTCTATCCCGAAGGCCTCTACATCAACTACGAGATAAGCAAGGCCTACTATTTCCCCAATTCCGGATATCTCCTGGTGTTTACGCATCAGTCCATGCTCGCGAGTGGGAATGACACTATGCACGGGTTCCTGTTGTTCAAGCAAGCGGTTGCTTCCTCTGAGCTATCTGACTCGGAACGCGCGTGCGGAGCCCTGAGAATTTTTTTCTCGCTGCTTCATGATGGCCGGTACGATGAAGCTGCCCGTTACTGCGGCACCGGCTGCTATGTCACTTTGCAAGAGTGGAATCCGGCGGTGGCTGCGTCTGATTACTCTGCCTTGCTTATGTATGGGTGCAAATCGAATGGCTTGATGTGCCTGAAGATAAAGCGAATACTGCGCGCAGAGGAGCTATCACCAACTATGTTTAAGCTAACTGCTGAGTTTATGAATGACAAAGGGGAAGTATTTGCCATAAGGGGAAACCCAGAGTCAGGGTTGCCCGAGCATGTCACGATCTCAGAATTTACATATACTTTGAAGAAAATCGGCGACAGGTTCCTTGTCGAAGGGTTGCCGCCCTACCTTCAATAGCACGCTCTGGAAGCACGAAGGTCCCTTTGACAGCGAACGACGGGCGAGAGATATCGAGTAAAAAACGATGACTTCGTTCATTGGGCGGGGACGGCCCGGAAACTTAACTTTCGTCCGAGGGCAGACAGGGAAATGAAGAACTTAAGAATAATAATGTGTATTGTGATAGGCGGGGTGGTTTGCTCTGGTCAACTGACTGCACAGAGCGTTCAGGTGGACGTCTCGGCTTGCCGCACGATGCTCACCGTGTTGAAAACCATGAAAAGCCATGCATCGCGTGACAGCGTTTCAGTGATGCTCGACTCTGTCTTGGACAGTAAAGCGTATCGGGTGATGTTCAGTCACTACAATCGCTCTTGGCGATCCAATCACTTGCCCAGAGAGGTCTTTAAGAGAATGATCCTGAGTGTGGAATTTCCGGGCGAGTATACGCTCGGGGAAAATCAGCGCGCAGATCAGATGCTGCCGTTTTGGTCACAATCTTACAGGAATCTTTCGATTTTCGAGGGTGCCGTGGGGCAAGTGGAAACGATCGATTTGAAGGCGTTGATCAACGACGGAGTCAAGTATGCTCAGAGCTGGCTTCCTCCTGGATGGGCGATCCCAGATTTCTATTTCTTAATCCTCCCTAATGGGGGGAGCCCGGCTTTCACTATCGACCACGCTCAGGGGTACGACTTTTTTCAACTGCCTCGGGATTCATCAAACATGATAGGTTGGAACATGCTCATCGGGACAATCTCGCACGAATCCTTTCATTTGGGAATGGGCGGGTCAGTACTGGACTCCATGACCTTGAGCCCATCCGATTCTCTTGCCCTGAGATTCATATCCCTTTTTGTGGGGGAGGGCACTGCAACCAAGTTTATTGACAATGCGCCCGGTGGCTGCGTGCCCGCAGTCGATCCTTCAAGGCCTGATCCGTTTGAGTCAGTGCGTGCGGCGGATTGGGAAACATACTCAACAGAAGAAGCCCAGATAATCAAACAGATGGTCACAACATTTGACAAAATATATCGCGGGGAGCTGAATACCGAGGATGTGGATAGAGAATTCAGATACTGGCTTGGTGGCAAGGTAGGTCCCGCCTATTTCGTGGGCTCCGAATTGTTCGGTGCCATTTATGCAGTCTTTGGAAAGGAACAGGTGTTCGCAGCAATGCGTGATCCGCGCAAATTATTCACGTTATACAATAGCGCTATCGAGAAGAATGCAAAGCTGCTCGGAAGCTGTCCCAGGATTCCAAAGTCGACTGCACTCAATGCTCTCGCTATTTCACCGATTATGCCGCACGATTAGAGCGATGCACTGGAGGGAATTCGGATGAAGACGTCAGGGAACACGGTGGATGCGGCATCAGTTGCGTGATGGATTATTCGACGCAATGAATGAGTACTAACCTAACCGGCCCTGCAGCGAGCGAATAGGTTGAGGAACGGATTGAGAAAGGGCTAACATTCGCAAGGGCAGATTGATCGTCGAGGCAGGAGAAAAGACATGAAAGAGGTCTACACAAGCATCAACTTGATGGAATGCGAATTTCGCAAGACAATCCTCGAATCCAATGGCATCCGCTGTATAATCAAGAACGAGTTACTGTCACCACTGGCCGGCGGGATACCTGCACCAGAAGTATGTCCTGAACTCTGGATTCTGGACGATGAAAAACTGGAAGAGGCAATCAAGCTTCTCGATGTCCCAGGACAAGACAACCCAAGTCGGAAGCGCGGGCGCAAACAGTGAGGATGTCCCCGAACTCTGTACTGCAGAAGATCCCTGACTGGAGGCGTTATGAGATGCGCTAGGATCGTTTTAGTGTTGCAGATGCTGACTTGTTTCGCCTCGCTGTCGGCGCTCGGCGATGATGGCGTGTTCTATGGGACCGGCGGTTCTGTCGTGCCAAGCCAGTCACGTTCCGTTGTGATGGTCGCAGAAGAGGTCGTGCTGGACATTACCGATCCGCGCGTGGTCCACGGAGTTTGCACTTTCGTCTTCACGAACACTGGAGCGCCGGAGTCACTCTTAGTTGGCTTTCCGGACATGAGCGCAGGAGGAACCGGCCTTCCGGATAGCATGGGTCCTTCTATCCACGATCTGAAAGTCACAGTCGATGGCCACGAGGTTGTCACGAAGCTGTTGCCGATGGTTGACGCTGAGGGCATTTCACGAGGGCAGCAAACTCTTTGGGGCCGCTTCGACTGGGTGCACACGTGGCCGTGCTACTTCGACTCGGGACAGACCCGCGTCCTCCGCACCGAATATAGGCATCCTACCTCCATTGTCGTATTCGATCCGTGTATTGTTCACTATATCATGTCGACCGGAGCGTCCTGGTCCGGTCCCATCGGCAAGGCGGTTGTGCGGGTCATGCCGGGCGCGCTTAGATTGAAGTCCGCACGCTCGCCGCGCGGCTGGACCTGGGCAGGAACCGACTATGTCTGGACGTCGGAGAAGTTCGAGCCTGAGATGGACGTGGATCTGTCGTTCCAGGATCCCGCGCAATACGCTCGATGTCTCGTCCGCAACTGGCTGATTCTCCAAGCGCCTGACTCCTTGCGTTCTCCATTCCCACCACAAGACGTCCTCGAAGATTGTGGGTACCTCGGACGTCCTGATTTCTTTAGGGCCGTCTGCGCGCAACTCGGCGATTCTCTGGCGGACCTTCGGGTCAAGATCGAAGAGATTTATGCTTCAGATGCGTATCGCGCGGAATGGGACACAGAGGAATAGCTGCTCGCCGCAGTGGATGGCCTGGGCTCCTCACCGGAGGGAGGTCTCAATCCATGGACATTCTCCAGGTTATCGGCAACACATCAATGGTTCGACTTCACAAGGTCGTACAATCCGAGGGTGCGGACATCCTAGCGAAACTCGAGTGGGAAAATCCCACTGGCAGCATGAAGGACCGCATGGCGCACGCCGTGATTTCGCGGGCTGAGGAAGATGGTCGGCTGAAGCCAGGAGACACCGTCGTCGAGTACACGGGCGGCAGCACTGGGGCATCGCTTGCATTGATCTGCGCGGCCAAAGGCTACCGTCTAAGGATCGTGAGCTCCGACGCGTTCAGCCGGGAGAAACTGGATCAAATGGCGGCGATGGGTGCGGAGCTCACTCTTGTCCAGAGCGAGGGAGGCCTCACGACCAAGAAGCTGATTCTGGATATGATCGAAGCCGCCCGCAGGTTGAGCCGTGAGCAGCGCACTTACTGGACCGACCAGCTCAACAACTATGACAGCATCACTGGCTACTATTCGCTGGGTGAGGAGATCTGGAGTCAAACAAACGGAGAGATCAACGCCTTCGTTCACTGCGTGGGTACGGCGGCTTCTTTGCGAGGAATCGCGACCGTGCTCAGGCGATACAAACCGAGTATCAGGATCGTCGCCGTCGAACCTGCCGAATCCTCGGTACTGCTGGGAGGCCAGGCGGGACCCCACAAGATTGAAGGTGTCGGGATTGGCTACACTCCTCCACTCTGGGACCCGACTCTCGTGGACGACATCATCGCGGTCAGAACGGCTGATGCGAAGGAGATGGCTAGGCGCCTCGCTCGGGAGGAGGCCATTTTCGCAGGGACGTCTTCAGGAGCGAACGTCGTCGCCGCGATTCAAGTAGCGGAGCGTCTCGGGCCCGGGGCCAAGGTTGTCACGCTGATGGCCGACTCCGGCCTCAAGTACCTAAACACCGATGTGTACAGAAGAGGATAAGAGACAGCGTACCGCAGAAGACCGGAGGAAACCGGATTCAGTGGACCTCGCGATCCCGAGAGGAGGTGTCGCATGAAGTTCGGCGGCTTCGGAATTGTCGCAGTTCTTCAGGGGCTACTGCTTTTTCCCTTAACGCCATGGGCTTACGAGGGAGGATCCCCAAATCGGGCTTACGAGACAGAATCCCCCAGTGGCACATTCAAAGACGATCCGGCTGCCCATGCCCTGTATAACAAGATGCTTGATAAGATACGGGGTGCCGAAACCCTGTACTACGAGAGCGACTATCAAAGGGGGACTCAAGATTCGGTGTGGAGTCACTGTACGTACAAGATATGGATGAAAAAACCCAACTACGTGCGTTTAGAGGCAAAGAGTCGTTTAAGCAACAGCGAAGGTGTTCTTGTAGGAGATGGCGAGTACTTCTGGATTTATTGGCCG
>Ga0153915_10005502_pt1 | contig 11785 bp, 6 predicted proteins | sample Opewatmetagenome_2_FD_107003 | JGI IMG/M metagenome (GOLD analysis project Ga0153915, IMG submission 107003) | Freshwater wetland microbial communities from Ohio, USA - Open water 3 Core 3 Depth 3 metaG | ecosystem: Environmental > Aquatic > Freshwater > Wetlands | place: USA: Ohio, Lake Erie...
ATTCCTCAAGATGGGATTCATTCTTCAACGTGGGCTAATATTTCAATCTGATTTCCTTCCGGATCTGCGACAAAAAAACTTCGCATACCCCCGGGCCAGGTTGTCGGTGGAATGATTGGGGTGGCACCAGCTTCTAATAGCCGTTTATATTCACTGTCAACATCATCCGGATTATCGATATCACAAGTTATTTGGACAGTGCCGTTAATCCCATCGGGGTAGGTAAGTGGAGATAACAGTCCGCTGTTGTCCGGTCTTTTATACAAATTAAAGTACCCACCATTTTTCTGTCTCGCATTGGCAAAGCCGCCGCCATCCCACTCGAGATCAAATCCAATAACATCGCGATAGAACTCCACCATAACCTTCATATCTTTTACAGCAAACCCAATGGCGTTTATTGTATGTTTCACTTCGACCTCACGCAACAGGAATTTTTTAAACAGAAATCATTATATATAAGGTAATTGGTTATTTTTTAAAAACCACTCACTATAAGAGTGGTTATCTGAATCTAGCGGTTTGAGGTTCAATTCCAGTTCACATACATTTTACAATAATTAGCAAAAAGTTCATGATCAAACGGGTATGAGTTTTATAATCAGCTCGTTTGGGAACAAATAACCTCTTAACTGCGCATGAGCTAAGAGGTCAAAAGCTCCTCCACCAGGACTCGGCTGCTCTGTAGACGCCGAGCCTTGAGCCTGACGATAAAAAACACCGCATCCAAGCGGTGTTTGGTTAGCTCCTCGACCAGGACTCGAACCTGGAACCTAGCGGTTAACAGCCGCCCGCTCTGCCGAATTGAGCTATCGAGGAATGAGGCGTGTGGATTATACGCGTAAGAGCAGTCAGTGTCAAGATTTTCTCTTCCGCAGTTTCGAGGTCAGCGCACGCGCCGCTTCCACTCCTCCCTCAACTGAAGATCGCGCGGACTCTCTCCTGAGTTCAAAGACAAAAAATCACCCAGCAAACGGTTATACTTCAAAGCCTCGTCTAACATCGGGAAATGTCCCGACTGCTCGAACACGATGGAATGGGTTTGTTCAGGCAAAAGATTAAGAATATCAGCAGAGGGCACTTCGACCGCTGGGTCATTTTGCCCATGCACAAATAAGCAGGGGGTCGTCAGGTTCTGAGTCAGTTCAACGGCCTTGACATTCGGCAGCTCATTCAAGGACACTTGAATAGCCTGCGGGTCAGCTTTCGGGGCCTCACTGCGCGCCGAATCAGCCACGGGCAGTTTCACCAGCAGCCAATCGACCAGCTCAGCGACCGGCGCTGTGCGCAAGCGGGGATTTATATTTTCTGTCACAACCGGCATCCCTGTCAGCATGATCCGGTCGACAATATCTGCATGGCGTGAGGTAAAGGTCAGCCCCACCACAGCGCCCAGCCCGTGACCGATGATTGCGATTTTGCCAATCCCCAGCGCCTCCAGGAAGTTCTCCAATAATTTTACCTGTTCGTTCAGGGCATACATGGCTGGACGTTTAGCCGTATCTCCAAAACCCCATAGATCGATGGCATAAGCGCGAAAACCGATCGATGCCGCTTGCATGGTCGGTACCCAATAACGCCACGAGCCGACCCAGCCATGTAAAAAGATCAGCGGACGGCCGCGGCCTAAAACTTCGTAGTGGATAATTTCACCTTCAAGGGTGACAACACTCATAGGTCGTCGTTATTTCCCGAATTTTTGTAACAGTTCTTTGACTCGTTCTGTAAGTTGGTCAGGTGAGAAAGGCTTAAGAATATATTCCTCTGCCCCCACATCCATGCCAGTTGTCACCTCTGATTCCTGTCCTTTTGCGGATAGGAATACCACCGGAACATGCTTAATCCGTGCATCCTTTTTCATCTCCTGACAGGCCTCATACCCGGTCATTTTGGGCATACGCACATCCATCAAGATCAGATCTGGAATTTCCACCCTGGCTTTTTCCAAAGCCTCCTCGCCATTCGCCGCCGCGACCACCTTGTGCCCGGCAAAGGTCAGGGTAAAAGTGATCAAATCACGAATATCCTTTTCGTCTTCAGCAATCAGTATTTTAGCCATTTAGTGATACAACCTCCCACAAGTTTTCCATTATACACAAAATAAGTTGATTGCTCCATGCAGATTAATCTTTCTTTTCCGCTGAGGTATATACCGGCAACGTAAACGAAAATGTACTACCTTCGCCAGGAACGCCCGCGCTTTCATACCAGATGCGTCCCTGATGCATATCTACCAGAGTCTGCACGATCGAAAGCCCCAAACCTGTTCCTGAAGTAGCCAGGACCAGCGGGTCTTCACCCCGATAGAACCGTTCAAAAATGCGGTCCCCTTCTTCCGGAGAGATGCCAATCCCGGAATCTTTAATATCGACCTGCACCATTTGATCTACCTTGCGCATACGGATCAGGATACGCCCGTCCACGGGGGTATATTGGTAGGCATTTTCAATAAGATTATCCAGGATTTGGTGTACCCGAGCCGGGTCGCCGTTTACCATCGGAAGGTCAGATGGTATATCCTTCTCAATCGTCATGGGCCGGTCTTCATCCTTCATCCTGCGAGCCACCGTACTGATGATATCATCCGCAATAGACTCCAGTCCCAATGGCTGCAGCGAGAGCGTCACCTTACCAGCCTCAATCCTGGAGACATCCAGGAGGTCATTCACCAGAATCGCAAGTCGTTCCGTATTTGCTTTCACGATTTGTAAGAAGTGTTGTTGCTGCTCATTGAGCTGTCCTGAGGCGCCCATCAGCATCACATCCACATATCCCTTGATCGAGGTCATGGGTGTGCGCAGTTCATGGCTGACAGTCGCCACAAATTCGGACTTCAAGCGGTCGACTTCTACCTCATGGGTGATATCCCGGAAAATAGAGACCGTGCCCAAGAAATCACTCCGCAATCGCACAGGAGAGAGGTGGACTGATACCACACGCCGGTTATCGAGCTCGATTTGTACTGCAAAGATGTCTTCCTGCTGGTATGTGGTCGGATCTTCGGACCAGATGCGAATGGTTTGAACCCAAGACTGACCTGCCTCTCCGAACAAGCCAATAAAGTGATCGAGGGAATGACCTACAACATCAGATCGGCGCAAACCTAAAATATTTTCAGCCGAAGGATTGAACAGAGTGATCTGCCTGCGTGCATCGGTCACCATGACACCATCTGCCACAGCTTCCAGAATAGCATGTGAGCGGCTGGTTTCAATATGCTGCGTGCGCAGCATATCACCCAGTCGTTCTGCTTGATCGCGGATCAGATTGTAAAGCTGTGCATTGTTGATTGCCACAGCGATCTGCTTGGCGGTTGCCTGGACGAGGTCAAGCTGATCGTTCGAAAATCGGTCCACCTGGCGGTGGAAGATTAACATCACACCCAAAATATCTTCACCCACCATCAAAGGCACTGCGATTGCGCTGCGATGAGGGGCTGTCCGCTCTTCTCTTTGCACCCAGCGAGTATCCTGCCAGAGATCTTTGACCAATACCGCCTGACGGTTAGAAATGACCCAGCCTGCCAGCCCTTCATGCGCCTTGATGGCTGAGGGCTGACCCCCTTTCGGCACGGTAGCCGTATACCCAAGGGATGCCCGGAGGAAAAGGGAAGTCCCATCTGGTTGGATCAACAAAATCACGCTGTGTTCAGCTTCGACCGTCTCATTAATGATTGCCAGTGTTCGACTCAAGACAAGGTCCAGGTCAAGGCTGGCTGAAAGCTCGGTGATGATGGAAAGGAGAGTCTGGATGCGCCGGTGTTCTTTGGCTAATTGTTCTGTACGATCCGAGACGCGTTTCTCAAGGTCGGCTGCGTAACTCTGGACTTGAGAAATGAGCTGCGTATTATCCAATGACACAGACAGTCGGTTGGCAATCTGCTTTAAAAGCCTGAGATCATCCTCATCGAACATCTGTGGAGATTTACTTTGAACAAAAATCACCCCGGCTGGAGAGCCGCGCGATACCAGGGGCACGCCTAACCAGCTGCGGCATTCTTTTCCTGCTTGCAAACCTGGTGTGGGGATATCCTTCTCATTCAAAGTATCGAGGATCAACAGAGAACGGTTCGTTTGGATTACATACTCGCTGAAACTTGCCCCCTGGCGAACAGCAATCACGGGTTCCAGACGTTGACCGTTTTCATAGATGTGTTCGGTCATGTAACCTTCTTCATCCACCAGAGCCACGCTCACCGACTCGGCTTTGATCAAGCGGTTGACATTCTCGAAGGTCACATCCAAAAGATGGCTCTCATCCAGAACCTGGGTAAGGCCAACACCCAGGTCGTACAAAATGGACAGCTCAGTGCTCCGCTTCTGTGTTTCAGCAAATAGCCGCTCGGTTTCCGCAAACAAACGCGCGTTCTGAATTGCAACTGCGCTCTGGTTGCAAATTGTGCGTGCAAGCTCGATTTCCTCAGGCAAGAAACGATAAGGTTCAAGGGTATGGACCATAACCATACCGACCAGGTTGCTTCCACTCGCCATTGGCAATACCAACAAAGAACAGGTTTCCGTCTCTTCGAGGTATGCAGCAATCGCCTGCAGGTCTTCTTCAGTCCGATAATCTTCCGTGGTGAAAATCCCCATCGATTCCCGCAAGCGGTCAAAAACAGCATTCTGTGGGATCGGCATGGGTAATTTTGCAGACTTTACAGGCTCCTGGGCACGCACCATGGCATTTCCCGAAGCATCCATAGTCACGATACTGACCACGGAACAGGATACTGCCTGAGGCAGCTCGCGTGTGATCACCGAAAAAATAGTTACCTGGTCTAATGAACGGCTCAAAGAGGTCGAAACGCGGTTTACAAGCGCCAGGCGCTGCGAGCGCTCATCCAGTTCGGCAGCTCGCCGTACACTCTCTTCATAAAGATTAGCATTTTCGAGCGCTACAGCCACCTGGCCCGCAAAGGTAACCATTGCCTGGATGTGCTCAGGGGTATAAAATAACGGCTCCTGTTTCTCCAAAGCAATCACACCCACCACAGTACCTTTGGAAAGCAACGGTATTCCCATCCAGGAAAGATAGTGTGCTTCAACCAGGGAAGGGAAGCGCGGATCGTTACGCACATCGCCCACTGCCAAAGGACGGCTGGTGGTAATCATTTCTTTGAGGAGTAAGCTATCCTCCAGGGCAACCGCCAAGCCAATCCGTTCCTCGCTGTCCTCAAAACCCAGCGCCGCACGGACGGTCAAAGTATTTTCGTGGCGCAGCCACAAAGTGCCCGTATCGAATGGGATGACAGAGCGCACCTGGTTCAGGATTGAATTGATCAGCTCATTAACCTGCAGGCTGGAGGTAATGGCGCCTGCAACGTTCGTCAGGGCTTGAAGTTGCGCTGATCTTTGCTCTGAAGCCTGGTACAGGCGGGCATTTTCCAAAGTCAATGCCGTTTGGCTTGCCAACGAGGTGGCAAGAGCCTGATCGGACTCTGAAAATGCTGCTGGGGATTTAAAATTATCCATCACCAGCACCCCCAGCTTCGTATCAAAGGTTTGCAGAGGAATGATCAGGCTGGAAACTGGTAGGCGACCTTCTGTGGCATCCCGGTAGAGCAAGAGCGACTCGGATGAAAGGTTATAGTGCTGTGCAAAATCCACTTCATCTACACGCATGGTTCGACCCAGTTCAAAAACCTGTCCAGGCAGAGCCTCCCCGCTTCGATAGGGAATCTGCAAGATCTTCTGGTTATCAATATAACCCGCAGCACATTGTGGAAACAGGCTGTTTTGCTGGCTCGACCAGAGCGCTATCATGCCAGCGTCTGCCGCCGGAATCGCTTGAAGGGCATTGTCCAATAAAGATTGGAGGATTTGAGCGGAATCTAAGGTCCCTAGCTGGCGGCTGAACTCTAACAACAGGTTTACTTCCTGCAGGCGGCGGTTCATCTCTTTGAGCATATCCAGATCAGCCAGGGCGTCTCCCACTTGCCTGGAGAGCAAAGTGAAGATATGCTCATCTTCCGGTGTCAGGGAGACAATCGGAGTATTACTCACAGCCAGGATAACCGAGTCGATCCCCTTTTTATCAGATGAAACCATTTCAGTTTCACTCCGCTGAGCCACAATGGGGATGCAAATAAAAGCTTTCGCCTCCAGAGTGGAAAGCAGTGGAGAACCCTTCCATTCAGCGCTTTCATCCAAATTTGATACGAAAATCAGCTCGCCGCTTTGGATGCAAGCACGTAATGGATTGCGCTGTCCCAGAAGTGCTTGAGGAGCTGCCCCAGCTGGCAATGCGCCTGAGGCATATACGAGATGGAGGCCTCCTTCACTCGGTTCAGCCACGAAAACTGCATCCATATCCATACGGGTCAGGAGTTCTTGTCCCAAGACGGTCAACACATCTACACGGCTGGATTGTTCATTGACAATTTCGATAATATCCAGACCTGCCCGAATACGGCGTGTTCGCTGGTTGAGACGCTGGATTGAAAGCGTATGGTCTAAATCTTTATGCAGCAGAACAGGCAGGTTTCCTTGAACGCTCTGCAGTGCCTTTTGCGAACGGACCAATTCTTCCTGCAAAGCAACGGTCTGGTCGCTGAGCTCGTGTACTTGTAAAAATCTTTCAATAACCAGGGCAGCCTGGCTGGCAAAAATTTCGATTGTTTCTATCGTAGGGCGGTCTGGGCGTCTGCCATCCCGCGGCGCATCGACCTGGATCAATCCTAAAGGATCTCCTGAAGCATTCAACAAAGGAACAAAAAAGGTATCCTTTTGTCCCCAATGCACATCAGCCGCATCATCTATGTGTGTGCCAGGAGCAGCTTCTGGGTGCATTTCTGGCGGCCAGAATGGCTTCCCGTCTCCTGAAACCATATAAGACCGACTGAAGCGAAATTCTGGCTTCAAATCCTTCTGGATTTCATCCCAAGTTAGCGTCGTTTGACTCAGTTCTTCCATTTTTTCAAGGGGAACCCCGGCCCCCGCCTTAAGGGCAAGGCTGCCTCCCTGCCGGTCGTAAGTGCTGATCAATACAACGCTGAATGGTGTGGCATCCTGGATTCCAAAGGCTATCGCTTCGAGGGATTGCTCAAAGGTCTGTCCGGTTTGCAAGGAATGTGAAGTTTCCAGCAAGGTGGTCATCGTCTCAACGCGCCGGTTTAGCAGCTCGGTATGTTGCTTTTCTTCCTGGTAACGTTGAGCATTTCCCAGAGCAATCGCCGCTTGTACTGCCAGACTCTGGGCAATCTCTAGAGAGGTGTCATCGAATTTTCCGGCTTCGCGGGCATGTAAGTGCACCAATCCCGCTATCCGTCCTTGATATGCGATTGGAACAACCAACGAGGAATGAATTCCCTTATGTGGTGGAGATAATGCTAATTTGGGCTTGCCGGTTGATGATCCATAATTTTCAACGATGGTTGGTTCCCCACTATCGATCACACTTTTTTCAAGCGCGCTGAGCTTCCCATTGGGCGCATCCCCAATGTGCATCATCACTTTAGGAGGTTTATCCACGGTCTTGGTGAGATCAAGTAAGGAGATAGACCCGCAATCAGCTTGAGTGGTTCGCAAAGCCTCATCGTATACTAATCGAAGCAAGTTTCCCAAATCCAATGTCGAATTTAATTCCCGGCTGACGCGCATCAGAGATAGAAGCTGAGTGACACGACGCTGCAAGCTCTCATCCGTTTGCGTCATAAGCATGGATTTTTCCAGAGCATTGGAAAGTTGGCTGGCAGTCGTTGAGACAAGCGTCAGGTCACTTTGATTAAGAAAACTGGCTGTTCGGCTGCCCAGCATGATTTCACCCACCCCCTGGTTTTGAACCACCAGCGGTACAACAATCACGGATACAAATTGAAGAATCCCTTCCAAAGCGGCATAAAACGGGTTGGTCTCCCCAGACACATTCATATCGCTGGTCAAGAAAGGATTCAGACTGGAAGTCACTGTGCTGCGAAATAATGGATCAACCATGGAAACTTGCTGCAATTGATTAGCAAGGTCCTCAGGTACATTAAACAATGAATCTTTGTGGACGCGCAGCTCCCCAATATTTTCATCCAGCAGATAGATCAAACCGATATCAACACGTAAAAGCCGGGCAAGCTCCTTCAAAGAAAAACTCAAGATCTCATCCAGCGTAGCCACAGAAGCAGCCAGGCTTGCCACTCGCCTTAGCGACTCCGATCGCAGAACGCGTTCCTGGCTTTCTTTCACCAAGGTAGCATTCTCTATGATGTACGCTACCTGGCTGGCGATAATGGTCAAAATTCGCAGGTCGTCCTGATCAAAAGGTTGTCCATTCTTCTTATCAGCCACCTGTAAATATCCTAATGGTCTTCCAGCTGACGACAAGGGCATCAAGATTGAATTCTGGATCCCCGCAGCTTGAGCCATGTGATTAAGGCCCAGGCTTTCCAGGCGAGGATCTTCTGGAGCATTGGAGGCATAGATGACTTCACCCGCCGCCCAAATTTCTTCAGCCGCTGTGCCTGGTTGGATGGTCACATTGTAAAAGTCCAGCATCGGTACGGGTATCCCCAAGAATGGCTTTTGCGCAATTAAAAGATGCTGGCTTTCTATATAAATCAAAAATCCAAGCGTTTTTACATCTAAAAGGGCAGTGATTCCATCTACGAGACGCCCATATAGATCTTGGGTTTCCCTCAAAGTCCCTACCGCATGTGCCAAATTGGCCAGACCTGAGAGCTCTAATACTCTTTTTTGCTCATCCTGAAATAATAATGCATTCTTAAGAGCCACTGCAGCCGGTCCCGAAAGGATACGCAAGATTTCGTGATCATTGGGGCTGAATGCCTCTTTCGTTAAAGATGCCAGTTCCAGCGTTCCCACCAATTCCCCTGCAATTTGTAAAGGAATCCCCAGATAGGATGAATACGGATAGTGTTTTTGATTTTTCGTTGGGGCAATCTCTTGGAAAGCATCCACATTGGGGATACTTAGTTCTTGTCGCTGAGTTACCAGGTATCCGGTGTAACCGCTTTCAGCAGAATAACGTTCGCCATCCATTTCAATATGTCGGTCTACACCCTCTGTCCCAATAAAACGGTATGGGATCAAATTCTGCTTTTGGGGATCCCAAACCGTTATTTCTTTAGCATCCGAAGGGATCAATCGTTCAACGCTTTCCAGGATCGTCTGGAGCGTTTTATCCAAATCCAGGCTGGCTGCCATGGCTCCGCTTAGTTTAGCGAAAATATCCAGGGCTTGTTCAGATATACCACCCTCGCTGGTTGAAATTGCAGTTGCCTGAGACCGTCTTAGAGCCACAAGCATCACTTTTGTATTTTTTGCCGCATTGCGCGGGTGTAAATCAAGACTGCCCAGCCGTGGAAGGTTGTACGAAGTTCCATCTACTAATCGCCCGTTGACAGCGAACTGAGCTTGCCCTTCAGATGCACATAATTCAAGGAAAATTTCGCTTGGACGTGTGCAGCGTGCCAGTCGTTCCAGGTTAGGGGCTTCTTCCTGGTGACGGAACCATTCTCTTGCTTGTTCGTTCGTATAAAGCACACGCCCGCCGGCTTGTACCAGCAAGATTGCATCGAGGCTGGGGTTGATCTCTTTGGGCAGATCTGAAAACAGTGGCTCGGTCATCGCCACCTGGCGTTGGGAGGACCAGCGTGAAACGACCAGGATCAGGGATATCACCCCAAATCCTGCAAGAATCATGATCGCTCCCAACCAAAACGGATTCATCTCAAAAAACTCTTTTCAGATGGCAGTTGGCTGATCTGAAGATCGCGGCGGGCAAACTCAAATATCACGCCGTCGGGCTTCGGCTGCCATCTCCGTAATCTCGCGGATATCAGCAAATTGATATTCTTTTGGAGATACCAAACCGACCGAAAGCGTCATCAAAGGCACCTTTTCAGTTTGTCCACCCTGGCTGGCTGCCATTATGAACCCTTGATCTCGGTCCATAAAATTGTAATGAGAGAGGACCTCTTCAGAAAATCGACTCTTCAGGCGTTGACGGATCTCAGCTGCTGATTCGGCAGCAGTAATGATGATGAAATTATCACCACCAGCATGCCCGATAAAATCGTTCGGCGTTCCAAGCTCATCCAAAACTTCATTAGCCAGCATACCGGTAAAGCGCAGCACATCATCTCCTGCCACAAAGCCATAGACCTCATTAAAAGGCTCGAAGTAATTGATGCGCAGATCCATGAGCGCCCAATTTTGTTGCCGGATGATGCGGCGCAATTGTTCTTCAATCAATCGCCCGGAAGGTAAGCCCGAGCGAGGATCCGTTAGACTCTGCTGTTCTGAACGGGTGATTGCACGCTGGACGCGTAGCTTCAGCTCTTCAATATCGAATGGTTTGGTGATGTAATCATCAGCACCCAACTCCAGCCCAGCCAGCTTATCACTTCTTTCGTCTTTTTGAGTTAAGAAGATGATCGGGACATGGCTGGTCCGGATATTCGTGCGCAAGATCCGGCAAACCTCAAACCCATCAATATCTGGAAGCATGATATCCAAAACGATAAGATGAGGCAGGTTGTGACGGGTTTTCTCCAAAGCCACCGAGCCTCGCGGGGCTACATCCACTTCAAAATTTTGCCCTGTAAAATATATTTGAAGCATGTTCGAAATATCAAAATCATCCTCAACAACCAAAAGACGGGCTTTTCCCATATCAGCCTCCCGAATCCTTAGAATGCCTTAAGTATATCCTCATACTATCCTAGACGCCTTTACTCTTTGGCGTACTCTGTCAATCGTATCTTCAGAAACAGGTTCCTCAAAAGATCGCAATCCACTTAATCGAAATCCGTGTTTTTGAGCTATCGTTGCGATTTCATTCACTTTTTCAATCGAAATGTCTTTCCCTATGGTGTAATCCTCAAAACGTCCTTCCAAAGCCAGGGCGATCGTTTCTGCCATGCAGGCAAATGTCTTCCCTGGAGGGAGGCCGAAATTAAAGTGGAAGTCCACCTCACCAGGAACCTCGACGAGTCCGCCATCGATCACGAGCACGTCATCCCTGGAAGATTTCACACGCGCCGCCACATCCCGCGGTCGAGCAACGTCACAAATCACACTTCCAGGTGAAATTTGTTCCGGCTCGATGACGGATCCGATGGACGATGTGACAGCCATGATGAGTTGCGCTTTGCGTAAATCTTCCATGTTGGTACTCGTTAAAAGCTTCGAAGTAGCTCCCCTGTCAGACAATGCGGTTTTTAACCGTTCAAGTGCTTCCAAATTTCTGCCGATCAAAAAGATCTCGCTAACCTCCTTTGACAATAATTCAGCGCATACTCTGCCAATTGCTCCATTAGCGCCCACAATGGCTGCCGAAGAACTACTGAGCGAGATTTCCATCCGTCGCGCTGCTTCTTGAATTGCCTGAATTGCTACCGCCACCGTATAAGAGTCGCCGGTTGTTACAGGTACAGCTAATGCTTTTGAGACCGTTAAACCCGCATCACCAACGACGGACGTGAACGCGCCCAAACCCAGGATCTGCGCTCCGAGCCTTTCAGCCATGTGTCCTGTCTCTATAATCTTACGATAGACTCTTTTTTCAGGCAACCCCCAAAAGTGCTGTGGAGAGAGCGGACAGGCTATTAACCACCCCTTGACCTGTTTGCCCGTGCTGGCAGAGGTAATACCTTCGACCTCTGAGAGGTAAACAGGTGGAAAATAAGGTGATAAATGATAAATCATCCAATTGTTAGCAATGGCTCCCAACAGAGGAAATTTACGGCTGATATCGCGTTTGGAGTCGATTGGATGAATGATAAATGCAAATGTATCCACGCATCACCAGGTTTCAGAGGTTTTTTCTCCCGGGC
>Ga0153915_10005503_pt1 | contig 11783 bp, 9 predicted proteins | sample Opewatmetagenome_2_FD_107003 | JGI IMG/M metagenome (GOLD analysis project Ga0153915, IMG submission 107003) | Freshwater wetland microbial communities from Ohio, USA - Open water 3 Core 3 Depth 3 metaG | ecosystem: Environmental > Aquatic > Freshwater > Wetlands | place: USA: Ohio, Lake Erie...
CGACCGGCGTGTCCTCGAGCGATCGCTCGGCCACCATCAGGGCGCTTGCGAACCCCGCATCAACCGCAGCGGATTTCGCGCGGCCCGGGCACATCTTTCCGCTGCGGCCGCGCAAGGGCGGTGTGCTGGTGCGCGCCGGTCATACCGAAGCGGCCGTGGACCTGTGCAAGCTCGCAGGCCTCACGCCCGCAGGCGTGCTGTGCGAGCTGATGAACGACGACGGCACCATGGCACGCCGTCCTGAAATCGAAGCGTTCGCCCGCCAGCACAATCTCAAGATCGGCACCATCGCAGATCTGATCCGTCACCGGCTGCGTAACGAGCGCTCGATCGAACGCGTGTCGGAGCAGACGGTGCAGACGGAATTCGGCGAGTTCCGGTTGTACGCCTACGAAGATCACGTGCATCGCGGCGTGCATCTGGCGCTCGCGCACGGTCAGCTCGACGGCCCGACGCCGCCCCTGGTGCGTGTGCACGTCGCAGACACGCTGCGCGATCTGCTGGGCATTCGCGGCGACCTGCATGCGTGGACGTTGCGCGCGGCGATTGAACGCATTGCGCATGCCGGCGCAGGGGTCATCGTGATCCTGCGGGATCAGGAGACCGTCGGCGATCTGAACGACGCACTGCGCGCGTTGAGCCCGGCGCTTCAAGGGGCGGACGTGACCAAAGGCAATGCGGCGGGTCCGGCGGAGCAGGCCGCGCCGGGGCGGGACAAGGGCGGCCAGGTGCTGCGCACGTACGGCGTCGGCGCGCAGATTCTCAAGAACCTGGGCGTGCGGCGCATGCGCGTGCTGTCGGCGCCGAAGCAGATGCACGGCATCTCGGCGTTCGGGCTCGAAATCGATGGGTATGTTGGCGAAGGGTCATGAGCGAAGCGAAGATCCTTCAGGGCGACCTGTCCGCCGCGCAGCGGCGCGTGGCGGTGATCGCGTCGCGCTTCAATGAATTCGTCGTGTCCGGTCTCGTGAAGGGCGCCGTGGGCGCGTGGGTCAAACATGGCGGTAGCGAAGAGGATCTCCTCATCGCGCGCGTTCCGGGTGCCTTCGAGTTGCCGGTGATTGCGCGTCGCCTCGCTGAAACGGGGCGGTACGAGGCCATCGTCGCGCTCGGGTGCGTCATTCGCGGCGACACGGCGCATTTCGAATACGTCGCGGGCGAATGCGCGCGTGGGCTGCAGAATGTCAGCGTCGAAACGGGAATTCTCGTGGTGTTCGGCGCGCTCGCCACCGAGACGGTGGAGCAGGCACTGCAGCGTGCCGCGCCGGGCGGCAGCAACAAGGGCGGCGAGGCGATGGAGACCGGTCTCGAGATGGCGGATCTCTGCTCGAAGCTGGATGCGCTGCATGTCGAATAACGCACAGTCGTCGCGCTATGCGACGGGCGCGAAGTCGCTCGCGCGCAAGCTCGCCATGCAGGCGATCTATCGCGTGCAGATTAACGATGCCCCCTGGCAGGATCTCGTGCAGGAGTTCGCCACGGAAGAGGGCATGGACCGCGCGGACGAGGAATATTTTCGCGAGCTCGTGCAGAACATCTGCGCGGGGCGTCCGGCGCTCGATACGGAGCTCGCGGCGCTGATGGACCGCAGCCCTGCGCTGCTCGACCCCATCGAGCATGCGGTGCTCCTGATCGGCATGTACGAGCTCAAGTCGCGGCCGGACATGCCGTATCGCGTGGTCATCAACGAAGGCGTGAATCTCGCGAAGCGCTTCGGCGCAACCGATGGCCACAAGTTCGTGAACGCCGTGCTCGACCGCGCGGCGCGCACGATTCGTTCGCACGAGCACTAGAGATGATGTCGAGCCGGCATGTGTTGGATAGCGGCCCGCAACTCTGCGGCGCCTTTCGAATTCGTCGGCGCTGATCGTCATGGCGCTGAACGAGCGCACCCTCATCGAGCGATATTTTCGTGACTGCGGCGCACGGCGCGCGGATGTTCCGCTCGGCGTGGGCGACGACGCGGCGCTGCTCGACTGCCCGCCCGACATGCAGCTCGTCGCGGCGATGGACACACTGGTCTCGGGCGTACATTTCCTGCCGGATTCTCCTCCGGAGTCGATCGGTCATCGCGCGCTCGCGGTGAACCTCAGTGACATCGCGGCGATGGGCGCGCGACCGGCATGGGCGCTGCTGGCGCTGACCTTGCCCAAAGTCGAAGAGGCCTGGCTCGCAGGGTTCACGTCGGGGCTCGGAGCACTTGCGCGCAAGCACGACGTGGCACTCGTGGGTGGGGACACTACTTCCGGCCCGCTCTGCATAACCGTGCAGATATTGGGACACGCGCCACGCCCACCCGCCATGCTTCGTTCCGGCGGCAAAGCCGGCGACATTCTGTTTGTCTCTGGAACGCCAGGAGATGCCGGCGCTGGCCTCGCACTCGAGCTCGGCAAGCTGGATGGCGCGACAGCAGAGGCGGCAGCCTATCTCCGAAACCGCTTTCTGTTTCCGACGCCGCGCATCGAGCTGGGCTTGCGGCTGCGTGCACACGCAAGCGCGTGCATCGATGTTTCCGACGGCTTGCTCGGCGATGCTGGCAAGCTCGCGGAAGCGAGCCGCTGCGGCGTGTCGCTTGCCTACGAGCTGCTGCCGATTTCTGCACACCTCGCGTCTGCGGCGAGCGACACGCGCGCGCGTGAGTTCGCGCTCACCGGCGGCGATGACTACGAGCTTTGCTTCGCAGTGCCGCCCGGCAATGTGGAACGCATGATGCGCGACCTGCCGCCGGATCAGTGGGGCTACAGCCGCATCGGCGTGCTGCACGACGCGCCGGGTTCCTTCGTGAGGCGCGCCGGGACTGTGATGGACTTCTCGCATTCCGGATTCGATCACTTCGGCGCCTGACACGATCCTGCGACATACGGCGCGCCGATTTGGACTCGCGTTGCGAAGCCCACGAGGCGGGTCAGGGCATGAGGCGCGCATCACAGTAGCGCCGCACGGCCGAAAGTATCCTGCTCGCCGTTTACGGTGTTCCAGCACGACATGAGTGTAACGGCCCCCAAGTCGGCGACGTCCCGCAAGATTCCCGAGAAGATCGGCAAGTACGTGGTCGTCAACGAAGTCGGCCGCGGCAGCACCGGCATCGTCTACCTGTCGCACGATGCGTACTACGGGCGCGACGTGGCGATCAAGGTCTACAACATGGACCCGGGCGCCGACGAGGAGAAGGCGCGCATTGCGCGCAAGATGTTCCTCTCGGAAGCGCACCTCGTCGGGATGCTTCAGCATCCGCACATCCTTCCCATCTACGACGCAGGCGAAGAGAACGGCCACTGCTACATCGTCACCGAGCACGTGCATGGCGCGCGCACGCTGGCGGCGTATTGCCGGCCGGACAACCTGCTGCGCATCGACGACACGGTCGAGATCATCTACAAGTGCGCGAAGGCGCTGCACTACGCGCATTCACGCGGCGTGATCCATCGCGACATCAAGCCGTCGAACATCATGCTCACGCAGGACAGTGACGTCCGCATCATCGATTTCGGAATCGCGCTGGTCCAGGACTCGGACATCTCGCGCATCGAAGGCATCGCCGGCAGCCCGTCGTACATGTCGCCCGAGCAGGTGCAGAGCTTCGAGCTCACCAACAGCTCGGACCTCTACTCGCTCGGCGCCGTGATGTACGAGCTGCTCACCGGCTCGCGTCCGTTTCGCGCCGGCAATCTGCAGAAGCTGCTGCATCAGATCGTCTACGCCACGCCGCCGCCGATTCACACGCTGCGCAAAGAGATTCCCGAGGACCTCGAGAACGTCGTCGCGACGGCGTTGCAGAAGGAACCGAGCAAACGCTACAAGAGCGGCGTCGATTTCGCCGCCGAGCTCACGCGCTGTCACCAGAAGCTGCGCGAGCAGAACTCCCGCATCGATCGGCAGGAACAGTTCGGCGTTCTGCGCCGCCTGAAATTCTTCCACGAGTTCTCGCACGCCGAGATCTGGGAAGTGCTGCGCGCGAGCAGCTGGCAGGATTACGCGCCGGGCGAGGAGATCGTCAAGGAAGGCGAGATGGACGATCGCTTCTACATCATCGTGTCCGGCAACTGCGCCGTCGAACGCCACGGCGACAAGCTGGGCGCGCTCGACACGGGCGACTGCTTCGGCGAAGCGAGCTATGTGCAGGGCGCGAAGCGCACGGCCACCATCCGTGCAGCGAGCGGCGTCACCGTGCTGAAGGTGAGCTCGACGCTGCTGGAGCAGGTGTCCGCGTCGTGCCAGTTGCGCTTCAACCGCGTATTCCTGCGCACGCTCATCGGGCGTCTGCAGAGCGGTGAACAGCCCGCGACCTGATCGGCTCCCGCCCGTTTAAACCGGTGCGGCTCTTTCAAGGCGTCGTGATCGGTTCCTCCAGGCTTCACAGTCCGCGCTCCAGCGCAGAACGCGTGCCTTTCTTGTCGAAGGCTCGCGGTGGGATAGACTTCCATTCCATTCAATTTGCCCGACGCAAAGCGTGAGGCCGCGCGCTCCGCTCACGCAGGATCACGCGACGAATTCGGTGAGGGGAACGCGATGGCAGACGCTCGACACACTCCCGCGGGCACGCATCGGCGGCCGCAGGCGGTCTCGGAACAAGAATTCCGGATGCTCATCGATGGCATCTGGACGGAAGGTACCGGCGGGGGCTCCTTCTCCTGCGTGGACCCATTCACGGAGGAGGCGTGGGGTCGCATCCCCGAGGCCAGCGCTGAAGATGTAGACGCCGCCGTCCAGGCTGCCCGGCGCGCATTTGACAAGAGCGGTTGGCCGCAGACACTCGCAGCCCACCGTGCAACGCTGCTGCGTCGTCTGGCACAGCTCATCGAGGCGAATGCGGACCGTCTGGCGCGCCAGCAGATCTGGGAGAACGGCAAGCTGATCTCGGAGATGGGGCCGGGTGCCCGGGTGCTCGCCGGGGACTGCTATTACTACGCCGGCCTGGCCGAGACCGTGCACGGCATGACGGTGCCGCCGCCGGGGCCGAATTTCATGACCTACACGCTGCGCCAGCCGATCGGCGTCGTGGCGGCGATCACGCCCTGGAACTCTCCGCTCCTGCTGCTCAGCTGCAAGTTGTTTCCGGCGCTGGCGGCCGGCAACACCGTCGTCATCAAGCCTTCCGAGATCACACCCACTTCCACACTGATGCTCGCTGAGCTCGCGCTGGAAGCGGGATTTCCGCCGGGCGTGATCAACGTCGTGACCGGTCAGGGCGGCACTGCGGGCGCTACGCTGGCAAATCACCCGGGCGTGGACAAGATCGCGTTCACGGGCTCGACGAGCACCGGCGCGAAGATCGGAATGGCTGCAGCCGCTCGCCACGCGCGCGTGTCGTTGGAGCTCGGTGGGAAGTCGCCGAACATCCTCTTTGCCGATGCGGATATCAGCAATGCGGTCAACGGTGTGATGGCCGGCGTATTCGCGGCAACGGGCCAGACCTGCATGGCCGGCTCACGCGTGCTGGTTGAGAGCGCGGTTTATGACCAGGTGGCGGAGCTGCTGGTAAAGCGTGCCCGCAAGATGCGCGCAGGCGACCCGCTCGATGCGGATTCCCAGCTCGGCCCGCTCGCTTCGCGAGCCCAGCTCGAGAAGGTTCTGCATTACTTCGAAGTCGGCAGGAGCGAGCGGCTCACCCTATTGACCGGCGGTGCGCGCATGGACCGGCCCGGATTCTTCGTCGAGCCCACCGTCTTCGGCGACGTTAAGAACACCTGCCGGTTGGCACGCGAGGAAATCTTCGGTCCCGTCGTCGCGCTGATCCGCTTCGACGGCGAGGACGACGCGGTCTCAATCGCAAACGATACCCCGTTCGGTCTCGCCGCAGGCGTCTGGACTTCCAGCGTGCAGCGTGCGCACCGCATGGTGTCACGCTTGCGCGCCGGAACGGTTTGGGTGAACAACTACCGCATGGTGAGCCATTCGCTGCCGTTCGGCGGCTTCAAGCACAGCGGCGTGGGGCGCGAGATGGGAGCCGAGGCTCTGCATGAATATACTGAAGTGAAAAGTGTGTGGATCGACACGGGGAATCGCATCGATTTTCCGGTGGGTTGAGGCGATGGGGAAACAAGAATGAAGAAACCTTCCGCGTACGACCTCGTCATTCTCGGTTGTGGCGCGGCCGGTTTATCCGCCGCGTGCAGCCATGTCGCCGCTGCGCGCTTGCAGGGACGGCAGGCACGCGTCGCGGTGGTGGAGCGCGCCACCCGGGAGGGCCGCGGCGGAGCCACGCGTTGGACCAGCTCGTGGTTTCGCATTACCGAGGATCGCAAGCTCGATCCGGCTTTCGTCAGCCGGATGGACACCGTTTCCGGCGGCATGGCGGACCTCGAGTACTGCCGCACGCTCGAACGCGAAGTGACCGAGACCTTGAGCTTCCTCGAGCGCAACGGCGTCGAGCTCATCTACTTCAAGCAGCCGTTTCCGAATCGCAACACGGGCGGGGGCCTCGGCATGCCTGCCCGCGGTGGCGTCGGCATCGTCGATGGTCTTGCCGGCGTCCTCGAGCGCACGCCGGGCGCTGAGATTCTCTACGAGACGGAAGCCGTACGGCTGAGTGTTTCGGATGACGGGCGCGTGAACGGAGTCATCGTGCGCGGTCGCGACGGCCTCACGCGGACGCTTTCGGCCCCGGCGGTGGTCATTGCCTGCGGCGGATTCGAAGGCAACCCGGAAATGCTCACGCAGTATCTCGGCGAACGGGCGTGCGATCTGCCCGTCATCGCTCCCACGCTCAGGAACAACACGGGCGATGGCATGCGCATGGCGCTCGAGATCGGCGCGGCCACAGCCGGGCAGTTCGATATGTTTCACGGCGAGCCCGTCGATGTGCGCTCGAGCAAGCCGGATGCCGTGGTGTACGCATTTCCGTACGGCATCGTCGTGAACGCCCGGGCCGAACGTTTCTATGACGAGGGCAAGGACAGCTTCGATTCCACCTTCGAGGAGATTGCCTTCGAGATCTGGCGCAACCAGCAACAGAAGGCGTTCTTCATCGGCGACCAGACGACGCTCGGCATCGAGCATGTGCAGGCGATCATCCTGACGGATCAGCCGCCCGTCACCGCGGGCACGCTCGCGGAGCTCGCAATGCGGCTCGGGCTCGAGCCGCGGGCGCTCGAGCGCACGGTCGCCGCGTACAACGCCGCGATCGGTCCGGGCGAGTTCAACGCGCATATCCGCGACGGCAAGGCCGCGCCGGGGCTCGTGCCGCCCAAGTCGAACTGGGCCTTCCCGATCGCGTCTGCGCCGTACATCGGTTATCCACTGACTTGCGCGATCACGTTCACCTTCGGCGGCATTCGAACGGACAGCGAGGCGCGGGTGATCACACCGTCCGGAACGGTGATTCCCGGCCTCTACGCGGCAGGCGAGGTCACCGGCCTTTACTACCATCAGTATCCCGCGGGCACGTCGGTGCTGCGCTCGGCCACTTTCGGCCGTATTGCCGGGGCCCATGCGGCCTCGGGCCACGCCGCCGCCACTTGAGGCCCGGGCGACCCACGGTGGATATCGTTCACGCGGGGAAGATGGAATGGGGCGAGAACCTGGCTGCGCAGCGCTCCGGCCGCATGGTGCACAAGCGCCTGTTCGAAGGTGCTGAGAACAGCCCGGACAACTACCTCCTGGTGCTGGCGAACGAAGGGTCGGACTACTACTCGCCGCGCCACCGGCATGCATGGGACCAGGTGCGCTTCTGTCTGGAGGGGTCCGTGCCGATCGGGCGGGATCTGAAGATCGACGCCGGCGAGGTGGGCTATTTTCCGGAGGGCGTTCACTACGGGCCGCAGGAGGGCGGGCCGGACCGCATCGTTCTGCTGCTGCAGTTCGGCGGCGCAAGCGGTCTCGGCTATCTGAGCCCGGACCAGCTCCGGGACGGCCGCGAGCGGCTGCTCGGCGAAGGTGTCTTCGAGCAGGGTGTCTTCCGACGCACGCGCGGCGAGGGCAAGAAGAACGAGGACGGCTATGAAGCCCTCTGGCGATTCGTCACCGGTCGGCCGCTCGTCTACCCGAAGCCGCGATACAGGGCCCCGGTGATCATGCGGCCGGAAGGATTCGCGTGGCGGGACGTTGCAGATGAGCCCGGCGTGCGTCGCCGGTTTCTGGGGAGTTTTCCGGAACGCAACGTATCGCTCGACTTCGTTGCGCTCCAGGCGGCATCGACTCATATCGCAGGCCGTGCGCCTGCGCGGCGGCTCATCTTCGTGCGTGCGGGGGAGGGCCAGTGCGATTCCGAGCGCTTCTTCGCTCACTCGGCCATTCGTCTGGAGCCGGGGGAGAGGGCGACCTTTACCGCGAGCGCGGACACCGAGCTGTTTGTGATCACCGTGCCGTCGGTCGGTGCCGAGACGCGTTGAGGCAAGCCTCTATTGCTGCTCGTCCTTGTCGCGCTCGATGAGCGCGTAGGCCGAGTGGTTGTGGATGGACTCGAAGTTCTCCGCTTCCACCACGTACGCGGCGACGCGCTCGTCATCGTTCAGGCGCTTCGCCACATCACGCACCAGGTCTTCGACGAACTTGGGATTGTCGTAGGCGCGCTCGGTCACGTACTTTTCGTCGGGGCGCTTCAATATTCCGTATAGCTCGCAGGAGGCTTCGGACTCCGCGATGCCGATCAGCTCTTCGATCCAGATGTGGCGGCGGAGCTTTGCCTTGATGGTGACGTGCGAGCGCTGGTTGTGCGCGCCGTACTCGGAAATCTTCTTCGAGCACGGGCACAGGCTCGTCACCGGCACGACGACGCGAATCCAGGTTTCCGCGCGTCCATCCCTCTGCTCGCCGATCAGCGTGGCGCGATAGTCCATCAGGCTCTCGACGCCCGACACCGGCGCCTTCTTCGTGACGAAGAACGGAAAGCTCATCTCGATGTGGCCGGCGTCGGCCTCGAGGCGTTTCGTCATCTTCTCCAGCATCGCGCGGAACGATTCCACCGAGATCTCGCGTTCGCCGTGGAGAATCTCCACGAACCGCGACATGTGCGTGCCTTTGAAGTTGTGCGGCAGGTTCACGTACATGTTGAACGTGGCGATGGTGTGCTGCTCGCCAGCCGAGCGGTCTTTCACCCGCACGGGGTGGCTGATGTCCTTGATACCCACGCGATTGATGGGAATGCGCCGGGTGTCGGCGCGACCCTGCACGTCTTCCACTTCGACCGACGCGGAGCGGGCCGTCTTGAGGGTGGCGATATCGGTCATGAGCCTTGGGGAGCCTCGATTATGTCGGGCGGCTCGAGCCGCGCCGGGGCAAGGGGGTCAATGTAGTGGCCGCAGAGGAGGGCTTCAACCCGCTTTCGAGAGAGACGACCGGAGATCGACCGTGCCGGGGCGCGTTTTCGGGGCCCCGGGCCTGCGACGCCCCCCATCCTTCACGGAAAGGCCGGATCAGGCCTCGCGCGCGGCGCGCGAGCGATCCTTCGTTTGCAGGGACCACCAGCGTTCGACTGCGGCCGAGACGCTCGAGAAGTCGAGCCCGGCGGCGGCGAGGCAGTCCTCGCGCGAGCCATGCTCGATGAAGCGGTCGGGGATTCCGATGTGCATGAGCGGCATTGCGACGCCTTCGGCGGCGAGCAGCTCGCCGATTGCGGAGCCGGCGCCGCCTGCGGTGACGTTCTCTTCGAGGGTGACGATGGCGCTATGGCGCGCGGCGATCTTCAGCACGAGATCGTCGTCCAGCGGTTTGACGAACCGCATGTTGACGACCGTGGCGTCGAGTCGGTCTGCGATCTTCTGTGCGGAATCCACGAGCGGGCCGAACGCGAGAAGCGCGAGGCCGCTGCGACCTTCGCGACGAATCTCGCCGCGACCGACGGGCAGCAAAGTCATCTCGCGCGCAATGGCGACACCCGGCCCCGTGCCGCGCGGGTAACGCACCGCGGACGGTCCGGCGAGCATGCTTGCCGTGTAGAGCATCTGCCGACATTCGTTCTCGTCTGCAGGCACCATCAGCGTGAGATTTGGAATGCAGCGCAGGTACGTGAGGTCGTAGCTGCCCTGGTGAGTTGCGCCGTCACCGCCGACGAGGCCGGCGCGATCGATAGCGAACACGACGGGCAGGTTCTGAAGCGCCACGTCGTGAATGACCTGGTCGTACGCACGTTGCAGGAACGTCGAATAGATCGCGACGACGGGCTTCAAACCTTCAACCGCAAGTCCGGCGGCAAACGTGACGGCGTGCTGTTCGGCGATGGCGACGTCGAAGTAGCGTTCCGGAAAGCGCTTGGAGAACTCGACGAGCCCCGAGCCTTCGCGCATCGCGGGCGTGATGCCGATGATCTTGTCGTCGCGCTCGGCCATGTCGCACAGCCACTGGCCGAAGATCTGCGAGTACGACGGCCCGGTGGTTTTTTCCTTGAAGATGGTGCCGCTTGCCGGATCGAACGGCCCCGGTCCGTGCCACTTGATCGGATCCGCTTCGGCGGGCGCGTAGCCCTTGCCCTTGCGCGTGACCACATGCAGGAACTGCGGCCCTTTCAACTTGCGGATGTTCCGCAGCGTGCTGACGAGCGCCTTCACGTCGTGCCCGTCCATGGGGCCGATGTAGTTGAAGCCCATCTCTTCGAACAGCGTGCCGGCGAGCACCATGCCCTTCATGTGCTCTTCGGATCGGCGCGCCAGCTCCCACACCGTCGGCATCGGCCGCAGCATCTTCTTGCCGCCTTCGCGCAGATGCGCGTACACGCGGCCGGAGAGTGCGCGGGCGAAATAGTTGGAGAGCGCGCCGACATTCTCGGAAATCGACATGTCGTTGTCGTTCAGGATCACGAGCAGATCGTTCGGCAACGAGCCCGCGTGATTCAGCGCCTCGAACGCCATGCCGGCCGTGAGCGCGCCATCGCCGATGACCGCGACCGCGCGACGCTTCTCGCCCAGACGCGCCGCTGCCACGGCCATGCCGAGCGCGGCACTGATCGAGGTGCTCGAGTGGCCGACGCCGAAAGTGTCGTACTCGCTTTCGGCGCGAGAAGGGAACGGCGCGAGGCCGCCCTTCTGCTTGATGGTGTGGAGCTGCGCGCCGCGGCCGGTCAGCACCTTGTGGGGGTAGGCCTGGTGGCCGACGTCCCAGACGATGCGGTCGTCCGGCGTATCGTAGACATAATGAAGCGCAACGGTCAGCTCGACGGTGCCGAGCCCCGCGGCGAAGTGCCCGCCGCGCGTCGCGACGTTCTGAATGAGAAATTCACGCAACTCCGCGCAGAGCTTCGGCAGCTCCGCCACGCGAAGGCGTTTGAGGTCACGGGGCGAGGCGATCCGCGCGAGCAGAGGGTACTTGTCGGGCAGGCCGGCCATTGCGTGCAGTGTACACCGCGCGCCGCCGACGCTCGCGTCTTGCCGCGCACTTCGGTGTAAGCGAGCCCGATGCGTGCCGAACGCACGTCCACGTTCAGTCCCACGTCGGCCGAGTTGTCGATCGGCGCGCGAAGGACGCGCTCGCGACGACGGTGCAATCACACGGTGAACTGGATCACATCATGCTGGTCGCGCCTGCAATCGCCAGCATCACCGGCACGCCTGTGCCGCATTACTCCGAAGGAGACGCGCGCGGTTACTGCGAGCGATTGACGATGAATCGCGCGAGATCCGCGAGGGCATCGGCGCGCTTGCCGAGCGGCGCGAGTGCCGCGATGGCGCCTTCGCACAACTCCTGCGCGCGGGCGCGCGCAGCGGGCAAGCCGACAGTGCTGGGGTAGGTGGGTTTGTTGTCCGCGACATCCTTGCCAGCGGACTTACCTAGCACCGCGGTCTCACCTTCGATATCGAGAATGTCGTCCTGAATCTGGAACGCGAGCCCGACATCCGCGCCGAATCGCTTCA
>Ga0153915_10005504_pt1 | contig 11782 bp, 11 predicted proteins | sample Opewatmetagenome_2_FD_107003 | JGI IMG/M metagenome (GOLD analysis project Ga0153915, IMG submission 107003) | Freshwater wetland microbial communities from Ohio, USA - Open water 3 Core 3 Depth 3 metaG | ecosystem: Environmental > Aquatic > Freshwater > Wetlands | place: USA: Ohio, Lake Erie...
GACTGCGTCACGCCGCAACTCGCCGCCTCGCTGGTGCGCAACAACAACCGCAGCGTGACCATCGCCCCCGAAGCCGGCTCCGAGCGCATGCGACGGGTCATCAACAAGAACCTCTCCGAGGCCGACATCCTGCGCGCCGCCGACATGCTGGTCGGTGAGGGGGTCCGCGACCTGAAGATCTACTCCATGTTCGGGCTGCCGACCGAGGAGACCGAAGACGTGCTCGCCATCGCCGAGCTCACCACCAAGCTGCGCGAGCGACTGTGCGCCGCCGGCCGCCAACGTGGGCGAGTCGGCCAAGTCACCGTCTCGCTCAATCCGTTCGTCCCGAAGCCGTGGACGCCGTTTCAGTGGGACCCGATGGAGACGCTGCCGCGCCTCAAAACCAAGATCAAGCGGCTGCGCGCCGTCCTCGGTCCCGTCCCCAATGTCAAGCTCGACATCGAGTCGCCCCGTGAGGCCTACTTTCAGACGCTGCTCTCGCGCGGCGACCGTCGCGTGGGGGCCGCCCTCGAAGCGATCCACGCCGCGGACGGCGACTGGTGGGGTGTGCTACGCCGCTGGCAGCACGGCGAACTCGACGGGAGCACCACACTGCCCCATCCCGACGGTTTCGTGCACCGTTGCTACGGCGACGTGGAGCGGATGCCGTGGGACTTCATCGATCATCGCATCTCCAAGGGTTACCTGTGGATCGAACGCCGAAAGGCGTTCGCCGCCCGCCAGACACAACCGTGCGACACGACCACCTGCCACTCCTGCGCAGCCTGCTGACCGGCGAGAGGGCTCATCGCTCCGGCCACCACTCACGATCCACGACATGATCATCGGCGTAGGCGTCGATCTCATCGAGGTTCCGCGGGTGGCCGCGGCCCTTTCCAACCCGCGCACGGGGGCTCGCTTCGAGGCCAAGGTGTTCACCCCGGGAGAGATCGCCTACTGCCGACGGCGTCGCTCGGCCATGGAAAGCTTCGCCGCGCGCTTCGCGGCCAAGGAAGCCGTGATGAAGGCGCTCGGGCGCGGTTACCTCGGCGGCGGTATCGGCTGGCGCCAGATCGAGGTGGTGCGCGAACGCGGCCGCCCCACCCTGCTCCTCAGCGGCCGAGCGAAGCGGCAGGCCGACGAGCTCGGCGTCAGGCGCCTACACCTGTCGATCACCCACACCAACAGCTTCGCCGTGGCCTACGTGATCGCCGAAGCATGAGCCAGCCTCTCACGACTCACGACGCATTCCTTTTCGGTAGCACGATCAGCACCGCGACGGCCCAGATGCCGAAGACGAAACCGAGGCCGGTCCACCAGTTCTTGTTGTAGCCGTTGTTGTGGGCAAACAGCCGGCACATGATGGCGTTGCAGATGTTGATCACCAGCAGCGTGCGCAGCACCGTGGCCGGTTCCAAATCTCCGGCCACCCAGTGCAAACCGTAGAACGAGCTCAAAGTCTCCGTCCAGTGCATGATGGTTGACGCCTCGCGCCGGGGCACTATAAAGCAATTCCATGGCGGCCAAAACCTCCCGCGACGAGCCGGGGCTGTTGCAGTGGATTTACGAGCGCGGGGAGCAAACCGCCGAGCAGCTCCTGGAGGAAGTCTTCGGAAACCGCAAGGTCACCGATGGCGTGGCCAAGACGATCCGACGAGCCGCTCAGACCAAAGGGCGACTCGACCGTAACATGCAGACCCTGCTGGCGCTCCTCAATGTGCCGTCGCGGGCGGACTACAACAAGCTGCTGACCAAGATCGAAGCGCTGCAGGGCAGCCTCATCAACCTCAACATGAAGCTGGACCGATTGCTCGCCGCGAGCGCATCCCGTCCCAAGCCGCCGCGCAAGCGGGCGGCCGCCGGCGGAGGCCCTCCCGCAGCAGCATCCGGGGCCGGCGACGAATGAACGAGCGTGGCCTCGAAAGCCTCACCCCGCCGGTCACCCCCCCTAAGCGAGATCATCCTCAACACGGTTAGATCCCTCGTCGTCGGTCTCGACATCGAGGGCCGGGTCAAACTCTTCAACGACCGCTGCGTCGAGGTGACCGGCTGGCCGCGCGAAGAGGCGCTCGGAACGAGCTGGCTCGACACCTTCGTGCCCCCCTCTGCCCGCGATCGGGTGCTGGCGATCTTTCACGATCTGCTCGAGGGCCAGGGCCCGATCATCCAGGAAACGCCCATCGTGACCCGCGCGGCCGATGAGCGCCTGATCGAGTGGCGCAACGCGGTGGTGCGAGACGAGCACGGCCACATCGTCTTGGTGGTAGGAACCGGCCTCGACATCACCGAAGCTCGTCAGCGGGAGCTACAGGACGCCCTGCTCCGTGACCTGAACGCCCGTCTGCTCGCCGGCGAGGGTCTGCCGCACGTGATCGCAGGCGCTCTCGATGCTCTCGCGGCGCTCTCGGGCTTCGAGCTCCTCGCCGTCGAGCGCTACCTGCCCGACTCCAACGAGATGCTGTTCATGTCGGTTCACGCTCCCGCCGACACGCCGGCGTTGGAGGGCCTCAGGGTTCCGCTCGAGCAGACTCCCTCCGGCGGCGTGGTGCAGAGCGGCAATGCCCTGCAGGTCAGCGAGCCCCACCCGCGCGCCGAATACCGCCATCCCACCTTACGCGGGCTCGGGATCCAGAGCCTGCAATGCTATCCGATCACAGCCGACGACACTGTCATCGGTACGCTCAGTCTGGCCAGCCGGACGCCCCGGCCGCTAGCTCCTTGGCTCCGCACCTACCTACCGCGGGTTGCCGACGCCTTGGCTCTGGCGATCACGCGGGTAGAGGCGATCAACCACCTGCGCGAGAGCGAGAGGTACGTGCGCGCCGTGCTCGATACCGCCGCCGACGCCATCCTCACCATCGACGAGCAGGGTATCGTGCAGTCGTTCAATCCGGCCGCCACCCGGATCTTCGGGTACCAGCAGAGCGAGGTGGTAGGGCGCGACGTGACCATCCTCATGCCGGAGGCGCAGGCTGTCGACCATGACGAGTTCCTGCGGCGCCATTCCAACACCGGCCAAGCGCACGTCATCGGCATCGGTCGCGAGGTCGTCGGCCGTCGCCAGGACGGCGGCGAGTTCCCGCTCGAGCTCACCGTCAGCGAAACCCAGCTGCCGACCGGCAGGCGGCTGTTCACCGGCATCGTCCGCGACCTGACCGAACGCAAACAGCTCGAGGCGCAGCTGCGTCAGGCACAGAAGATGGAAGCGGTCGGCCAGCTCGCCGGCGGCGTCGCGCACGACTTCAACAACGTTCTCACCGGGATCACCGGCTACACGCAGCTCGCTCTCCGCCGCATGGCAGAGAACGATCCGATGCGCCACTACATCGAGGAGATCCAATCGGCGGCCTTCCGCGCCACCAACCTCAGCCGCCAGCTTCTCACCTTCAGCCGCCAGCAGGTCGTCACTCCGCGCGTGTTCGATCTGCGCGCGTTGGTAGCCGACGTGAGCAGGCTGCTGCGCCGGTTGATCGGCGAGGACATCGAGCTGACCGTCACCTCCGCGGTCGAGGCCGCGCACGTGAAGGCCGATCCGGGGCAGATCGAACAGGTCATCGTCAACCTGGCCGTCAACGCGCGCGACGCGATGCCCGATGGCGGCCGGCTGCGGATCGAAATCGCCCCCCCCGAGCCGAGCGAGAGGTCCCACCTCGAAATCCGCCTGCGGCCCGGCCCCTACATCGCGATCAACGTGAGCGACACGGGGACCGGCATGAGCAAGGAGGTGCGCAGCCATATCTTCGAGCCGTTCTTCACCACCAAGGAGCCCGGCCGCGGCACGGGTCTCGGCCTCGCCACCGTGTACGGCATCGTCACGCAGTGCGGCGGACACATCCATGTCCACAGCGAGCCCGGCCAGGGGGCCACGTTTCGGATCTATCTCCCGCTCGTCGACGGCCAGGAAAGCGCCGCCGGCCGAGGGGATCCGGCCTCGTCCGCAACCCCGGGCACCGAGACGGTTCTGTTGGTCGAGGACGATGACATCGTGCGCGAGGTGAACGCGGAGCAACTGCGTCTCGAAGGGTACCGGGTACTCACCGCACGCAACGGCGACGAGGCGCTCGAGCTCACTCGCAGCCACGCCGGCGGTATCGACATCCTGGTGACCGACGTCATCATGCCCCGCGTCAACGGAAGGGAGCTCGCCGCCATCCTCACTCGCGCCTACCCCCGAGTGAAGGTGCTCTTCGTCTCGGCTGACCCCAGGAGCACCGCCCTGCCCCCGGATCAAGCGCCGGCCAGCGCGCTCTTCCTTCAAAAGCCCTTTCGGCCCGGCGAGCTGGCCCGCAAGGTGCGTCAGGCCATCGACCCGCGCGGCTGAGCGAGCAAGAGACGTTGCGCGCGTCACACGGCGGCGCCGACCGCCGCGGTCGCTGCTTCATCCAACCCGGGCGCGATGAATGCCGCGAAGCGGCGCAACGCAGCCAGCGAGATCGGTGCCTCGGTCAGCATCGGCACGGCCGCCAGCAGGGGTAGACCGGTGGCCTCGTGCAACTCGCCCAAAGTACGGCGATCTCGGCGCGACAGCGTGTGCAGGTCGGCGTAGTTGGCCAGCAGCTTGCGGCGCAACGGGACCGGCCACTGGCCTTCCTCGACCGCCAAGGTCTCCAGGCGCGGGAAGGCCAGCACCCGGTTGGCAACGACGCCGGCGACCGGGAAACCGGTCTCGCGCAGCTCTCGGTGCAATTCGATGACGGTGGCGACGGCGTCGGGCTCGGGCGTGGTGACCAGCACGAACGCCGTGCTTGGCGCCCGCAGCAACGCCGCGACCTCTGCCGCGCGCGTCTGAAAACCGGCGATCATCGTTTCGAACCCGGAGACGAAGCCGGAGAGATCTTCCAGCAAGGTGAGACCGGTCCAGCGTTCGAGCGCCTTGAGCAGGGTACGCAGCGCCACACGCCCGATGCTCGAGTTGCTCGTACCCAGCAGCGCCGCCGGACTCTTGAGCAGCGCCACCGCCCGCGTCGCCAGCAGCTCCCCCAGGCGGGTGGGCGCCGCCAGCAGATCGCGCGCGTGCGCGCTCGGCGGCGTGTCGACCACCAGAAGCTGATAGCGGCGATGGTGCGCCAGCTCGTGCAGCTTCTCCATCGCCATGTACTCCGCCGAGCCACCCAACTCGTCGGACAGCTGCTGGTAGAGACGGTTGAGAAGAATGCGCTCGGCGACCTCGCGCGAAGGCGCGAACCGGCGCACCACTTCATCGAAGGTGCGCTTGGTGTCGAGCGCCATGGCGTCCAGCCGCGCGCCGCCATCGAGCGGGACGGGCTGGGGCTCGGTGCTCAGCCGTGTCAGGCCGAGCGCGTCCTTCAGACGGCGCGCGGGGTCGAAGGTGATCACGGCGCTGCGCCGCTGATGAAGCGCTGCCGCCACCGCCACCGACGCCGCGACCGTCGTCTTGCCCACGCCTCCGGTCCCGACACACACCAGCAGCCGCTTGTGGAGAAGACTGGTGCGCGCCTTCGCCGTGTCGTCTCTCTTGGCCATGGCGCCCACCGGGGTCCTTCACGCCAGCAGGGTGCCGCAGAGCCGGCGCGCGGCGGCATCGAGCTGGGGTGCGGACAGGGCGACGGTGAAGATCTGGGGCAGAACGACGGGCGTGGTACCGAGTGCACGCCGCAGCCGACCCGCGTGCCGTTCCGCCTCGCGCCTGGCGGCGATCTGAAAGCGCGCCGCCGTCGCCAGCAGTCCGTCGTCGTGCCCCAAGGCCGTCAGCTCCTCCGCATCTCGTCGAGAGAAACGACGAGGGTAGACTCGGTTGAGCACCGGCCGCTCCACACGCACGGCGATGTCGCCGACCAGCAGCGCGTGCGCCTCGAGCGTCTCGTTGATCGCCAGCTCCTCGGGAATCGTCACCAGCACCACCCGCGTGCGTTGCGCGTCGCCCAGCAGCGCCAGCAGCCGCCGCGCCGTCGTCCCGATCGGCCCACCGGGCACCATGCTGGCCAGGTTACGAGGGGTGCGCAGGAGTGCCAAGGCGTGACCGGTCGCCGGCCCGTCGACGATCACCAGATCATAGCTCTGCCGTGCCAGCAGGCCGGAGGGCGCCACCCAACCGAGCAAGCGCTCGAGGATCAGGAACTCCGTCACCCCGGGGGCCGCGGCGGTGAGCGCGTTGAAGGACGTGCTGGCCAGCAGCCGCCGCGCCAGCAGCGGCACCCGCAGCAGCCGCGTGAAGTAGGCCTCGACCAACTTGCGCGGCTCGACCCGCACCCCCGCCACCCGCGACGCCAGCCGCTGCGGCTCGGCGCCCAGCGGCCGCGCTCCGAAAAGCTGCGCCAGCCGTCCGTCGTTGGCGGTCTCGACGATCAGCGTGCGCTGCCCGCGCAGCGCCGCGCCACGCGCGAGCGCGGCCGCCACCGTCGTCTTGCCGACGCCTCCTTTTCCGATCACGAAGAGTAGCTGCGCCGCCATGGGGTGACTCAAATCGCGTATCTCTGGCTGCACGACGCATAACAGAGAGCGCCGACGAAGACGAGTCGCCTGGGCGGAACCTGCTTTTCCGGTGCGTGCTCACCGACATCGACTCGGCGCGCCGTTCGCCGGGGCTTTATGCGCTGCTATGACCGACGAGCGCAGCGCTAGCCATGTCTCCGTGGGGCGCCGGAAGGGGTGGTCGTTGCGCCGGCGAGATCCGGCAGGATCGAGGGCAGTCTTTCCAATCGGCGACGCGCGCTCTGCGCCGCGAAGTAGCCGCACATGCCGTGGACACCGCCGCCCGGCGGGGTCGATGCGGAGCACAGGAACAGGCGCGGGTGCGGCGTGGAATACGGGTCGAGCCGCGCCACCGGACGCGTGAAGAATTGGAACAGATCGGCAACGCCGCCGGTGATGGCACCGCCGACATAGTTGGGATTCTCCCGTTCGAGATCCGCAGGGCCCATGCAGTGACGGGCCAGGATGCGATGGCGAAACCCAGGAGCGAAGCGCTCGATCTGCTGCTCGATCGCCATCGTACAGTCGACAGTCGATCCGGCGGGCACGTGACAGTAGGCATAGCCCGTGTGCTTGCCCGCGGGAGCTCGGCTGCCGTCGAACTGACTTTGCTGAACGACCATCACGAAGGGCCGCTCGGGATGCTCGCCGCGCCACACGGCCGCCTCGGCGGCGGCGATCTCTTCGAGCTTCCCTCCGAGGTGAACGGTCGACGCCTCGAGGCAACGCGGATCGCGCCACGGGATCGGCCCGTCGAGAGCCCAGTCGAGCTTGAATACCCCGGGTCCGTAGCGATAGTGCCGCAACCGTCGCTTGTACCCGGCAGGCAAGATCGGATCACAGACGTCGGCGAGCTGCGCCGGGCTGGTATCGAACAGGATCACGCGCGCCGAAGGAAGATCGGTCAGGGTGCGCACGCGCCTGCCGGTCTCGATGCGGCCGCCGAGCTGGTGCAGATACGAGGCCAGGGCCCGGCCGATGGCTTGCGAACCGCCCGCGGCAACCGGCCACGCCTCCACGTGGGCCGTGAGGGCGAACACCATGGCAACCGCCGCGGTGAGCGGCCGCTCGAGCGGCAGGATCGAATGCGCCGCGCATCCGGCGAGCACGGCACGGGCGCGCTCGCCGCGGAAGCAACGGCGCAAGGCGACGGTGGCGGGCAGAAGTCCGGGCAAGCCGAAGCGGGCCAGCTGCAGCGGGTGTTTCGGGAAGCGCAGCGGACCGAGGAGATCGGCCAGCAACTCGTGCGGCCGGCGCAGGAACGGGGCGAAGAGTTTCCTGTAAGCTTCGCCGTCTTCGTTGAGCTCGCCCGCGGTCGCGGCGAGCGAACGTTGCAGCAGCACGGCCGGTTCCCCCTCGAGCGGGTGCGCCACCGACGCCGGGGGATGAATCCAGCGCAGGCCGTGCGCTGCCAGCGGCAGGCTGCGGAAGAACGGCGAGAGGACGCCCATCGGGTGACAGCCGGAACAGACGTCGTGCGCGAATCCGGCAAGCGTCAGCTCGGCAGTACGCGTGCCGCCGCCGATTTCTTCGCGCGCTTCGAGGACACGTACCGAAGCACCGCCCCGCGCCAGCTCGATCGCCGCGGCAAGTCCGTTGGGTCCGGAGCCAACGACAATCGCGTCGTCCATGCTCAGGTCTCGCCGTAGTCCCACGGGTTGCGCTCGGCGAGCCGGTCGAGTGTTACATGACCCTCTTCGAGGCGACCGCGCTTGGCGTCGATGATTCGCCAGTGCAACGTCGACCCGAGGAGGGGCTGCGACTCGACCATGATGGCGCGCAGCTCTCCCTCTTCGAAGCCGCATTGCGCCTGGATGCACTCCAGCAGCCGCTCGTCGCACAGGTGCCCTTCGCCGAAGTTCCAACCGAGGACCGAGCCGGCAACGTTCTCGCCATCGACGTAGCTGTACTCCTGAAACGGGCGACCGCTGATCGCCTTCGGCAGCAAGAGTCCGAGAGTTCGCCCTTGCAGGTGCAACGCGCGAAACGCCAGGCCGCGGCTGTCCATGCTCGCCGCATCCGCCGGCGCGAAGCGTTGGAGCTGCTCGCGCAGGAGCGGCGCGGCCCGCTTCACCTTGTCGAGCTTCTTGTAGCTGTCGCCACGGAACAGCCAGGCGTTCCACGCCCAGTTGCCGGCGTAGTAGCGCATCGCCACCAGGAAGGAGACCCGCGACGGAACGAGGTTGCCGATCAGCGGCAGCAGGACGAGAGCCACCAGAAGATAGAGCACCAGCGGGACGGAACCGATGTCGAGAATGCTCACCGTGGGGTGACCGACGAAGAGAAAGAACGCGGAGTAGAGGCTGAGCAGATTCCACTCGAAGACGGCGCCGGCGGGCACGTTGCTCAGGATGAAGCCGTGCAACAGGACGACGAAGGTGATGCCGAGGTACAGCAACGGCCCCGCGTGGGTCACGAACAGCAGCGTCGACGGCGCGGCGAACTCGAGGAACGTGCCGGCATGGGCCATCAGCTTGCCCAAACGTGACGGGGTGAGGTTGTCGGGGTACGAGACGAACATGCGCCGCCGCAGCGACGGGCTGCGCAGCAGCGGGTTGTTCACCGTCATGATCGGGACGACGTACCCGAAGGCGACGGTCAGCTTGGACACGCCGGCCCAGAACCAGATGGCGAGTTGCACCGCCTTGCAGGCGGCGATCCAGTTCCCGGCCAGCAGAAAGCAGACGATCATGGCGAAATGATGCTCGACGCGCGCCGCCAGCGGGATCGTCTTGTCGGCGAGGGCGCACAGCGGCAGCAGGACGACGATCGGCACGAGCTGCGCGGCACTGATCTCCGGCGCCATCAGCGCGCGCAGCAACGAGGCGAGAAACGCCGCGTACAGAGCCACGTCGAACCAGCTTCGCGTCTTGCCTCCGAACAGCGGCAGGTTCGGAAAAGGCGCCAGCTTGATCGTCCCCGGGCGCAGGAAGTGCAGGAAGGTCGTGAACGGTGGCCAGATGCGGAAACCGAGCGGGCCACTCATGCAACCGAAGCCGGACACCTCGACCAGACAGCCCCAGAGGAATGCCTTCTGGAACGCGATGCCCTCGAACCACCACGCGCCGATCTGCAGAGGCGAGCCAACACCGGGCGTGAAGCTGCAGAAGAACATCCAACCGGCGACGAACAGACACAGCTTGACGGCATGGAAGATATAAGCCGCCGCCGGCAGGCCGATGCCCCGGAGGACGTAATCTTCGCACCCTGTGCGGACCAGCTCGGAGAAGCCTGGTTTCGAGCATTCGACCGCAACGGATCGGCCTTGTCGCGTCTGAATCATCATCGCCGTCGCGCCTCCGCCGCGCTACGCCCGGTTCAACCTTGGCGCAGCGGTCCTCTACCGCTATTCGACCGCGCTTTGGCACCGGGGGACGGTGATCGCGCTCGGGATGGAGCGCGAGCGCTCACGGGGTCCCGATCCTCCGGTGCCGCCTCGCCCCGCATCACCGCATCGGCGGCAAGACCTGGCCGATGGTAAGGATCAGCAACTGCCCGGCCAGCCCGGCCTCGCGATGGACCCCGATCGCCTGGACCTCGGGAGAGGTGGCGATGCGATGGAACTCGACCCGCGAAGGATATTCCGCGATGCCCACCGCATCCCACAGTTCCTCGACCTCGCCGATCACGAGATCCTTGACGTCACCGGAGAAGAGGAATCGGCCGCCCGCCGCCTCGACGATCGGCCCCATTTCCGCGACGTAGCGCATGTAGGCTTCCCGCCCGGAGATGTTCTCCGGACGCCCGTCCTGGTACTGCGCCTTGTCCCGGAACTTGAGGAGATTGACCATCGCGATCGGCCCGGGTGTCGGGTCCTGCGCCAGCGGCATGATCTGCTCCACGTTGGGATACACTCGGTTGACGACTTTCACCTCGATCTCCTCAGCCAGGATTGCCGGCGTTTCCAGGTCAGGCCCTGCGCCCGATGAAACGGTGTAGCAGGTCGGCGATCTCGTCGGGCTTGTCTTCCTGCAGGAAGTGACCGGCGTTCTGGATGGTCACGTGCGCCTGCCCCCTGGCGCCGGGCACGCGCTCCTGGAATATCCTTTCGCCGCCGCCTGTGATCGGGTCCGAGTCGCTGAATGCCGTAAGGCACGGGCGCGTGAACGACTCGAGTACCTTCCACGCAGCTTTGTTCTCGGCGACCGAGCCATGCTGGGGCGTGATCGGCACCAACGCCGGAAAGCGGCGCGCCCCCGCCTTGTAGCTCTCGTCCGGGAACGGGGCATCGTAGGCGGCCTTCTCGGCGTCGCTGAGGGTGCGCTGACAGCCCATGCCGATGATGTCGCTGATCGGCAGGACGGGGGCGTTCTGGCTGAATTCGAGCCACCGGTTGAACCCTTCGCTGAACCCCTCCCCGACCGGCAGCCCGGTGTTCGCCACCACGATGCGCGCAAATCGTTGCGGATGGGCCGCGACCAGGCGCAGGCCGATGAGCCCGCCCCAATCCTGGCCGAAGAACGTGATGTTCTGGAGTTGCATTTGTAGCAGCCAGTCGCTCATCCAGCACACGTGCCGCTCGTACGTGTAGTCGGCGGGCTCGCTCGGCTTGTCGGAGCGACCAAAGCCGATCAGGTCCGGTGCCACCACGCGGTGCCCGGCCGCCGCAAGCTTGGCGATGATGCGCCGATAGAGAAACGACCACGACGGTTCGCCGTGCAGCAACAGGACCGGGGCGGCGTCACGCGGCCCCTCGTCGATGGTGCAAACGCGCAGGGTCGTGCCGTCCGCGTCGCGGATCTCGCGGTAGTGCGGCGTGAACGCGAAGTCGGGCAGGTCGTGGAACCGGGAATCAGGCGTTCGCAAGACTTTCATTCGATCTCCTTTCGACGAAAGAGGTCGGTCGGCTCGAGGATGCCGTCGCCGACGAGATCCAGGAGCGCCTCCACGATCGCCTGGCCGCTGCGCTGCGAGCGCCGCACCCGGTCGTCGGCGGCGAATTCGTGCGCCCCTTCGTCAGCATCTGGAGCATGAACTGACATTTGGCGTGCCATGACGTCAAGCGTGCGCGCGGAGGCTGCCTGAGGCATCGCCTTGTCCGCCGCGCTGCGGCCACAAGCAGAAGGAGGTCCGGCTCTCGATCCGGTCGTATTTGACACGCGGCGAGTTGCTGGCCTAGCGTCAGCCGAAAACGTTTCTGGGGGATCGCGATGGACCCACTGTCGATCTATCAGTGGCTGTACGAGAAGAGCGACGGGCGTTTCACCTGGCTGGGCGGCCTTCCGGTCCTGCTCCTGCGCACGACCGGGCGCAAAACCGGCGCGGAGCGCACGGCGGCCCTCGTATACTTGAAGGACGGCGACGACCTGGTCATCGTCGCGTCGAACGGGGGCAGCGACAAGTCGCCCGGGTGGTACTTCAACATTCA
>Ga0153915_10005505_pt1 | contig 11780 bp, 10 predicted proteins | sample Opewatmetagenome_2_FD_107003 | JGI IMG/M metagenome (GOLD analysis project Ga0153915, IMG submission 107003) | Freshwater wetland microbial communities from Ohio, USA - Open water 3 Core 3 Depth 3 metaG | ecosystem: Environmental > Aquatic > Freshwater > Wetlands | place: USA: Ohio, Lake Erie...
ACAATGAGACAAAAAAACCCATTCCTTTTTTAGAAATGGGGTCTCAATTCATCTTCAGACCATATGCCCACCCTGTCTAAGGTTAAAGGGTTGAAGGATATTCTTAAATGGCCTCTGATCTTATAAGAAATTACACAACTTAGAAAAAGAAGTCAATATCAGAATAATATAAATCCCGTACCTTTGAGAAGGTGCGGGGTTAAGTTGACTCCAATGGTTAAATCTGGTAGGTTTAAATAGGAGAAGGAATTGAAGGAAAAGATTAAAACAAAAGAAGATCTGCATAGGATTGTCGAGGATCTCAAGAAAAAAGGGAAGCGAATCGTCTTTACCAATGGCTGTTTTGATCTCCTCCACCTCGGTCATATCCGTTACTTGGAAGGAGCCAAAGCCCTCGGAGATATATTGGTGGTTGGGGTAAATAGTGATCATTCTGTTCAAAAACTGAAAGGACCCAAGCGGCCTATCCTTCCTGAGGAGGACAGGGCAGAGATCCTCTCCGGACTCGGCTCTGTTGATTACATCACCATTTTCGATGAAGAAGATCCATTGGAACTCATCTCTATCCTCCAGCCCAATATCCTTGTCAAGGGGGGCGATTGGACCAAGGAAACCACAGTTGGAAGGGAAGTGGTCGAGCGGTCAGGCGGAGGGGTGGTCATCCTTCCTTTTGTGGAAAAGGCTTCAACTTCCATTATCATCGATACCATCTTAAAACGCTATGAAAAAAGAACCTGAAAAAGACCTATTCTCTACTCCGGAAACGCTTCCTCTCCTCTCTGTGAAAGACATTGTCGTCTTCCCTTACATGGTCCTCCCTCTTTTTGTCAGTCGGGAAAAATCGATCAAATCCTTGGAAGAGGCTCTTGCCAAAGATCGACTCATCTTCTTAGTCGCTCAGAAGAACATTTCTGAAGAGGAACCTTCTACTAAAGATCTCTATCGGGTGGGCACTGTCGCACTCATCATGAAAATGCTCAAACTCTCCGATGGAAAGATCAAGATCCTTGTTCAGGGACTTTCAAAGGCCTCAATCAAAGAAACCCTGCAGACAACCCCTTACCCTCTCGTTCGGGTTGAAAATATTAAAGATCCCTTCGTCACAGAGATCACCCTTGAGACAGAGGCTCTGATGAGAAATGTCAGAGAACAGTTGGAGAGAATCGTATCCTATGGGAAATTCCTCTCTCCCGATCTGATGTTCGTCTTGGAAAGCGTTGACGACCCAGGGAGATTAGCGGATCTGGTAGCCTCCAATCTGGATTTTACTGTGGAAAAAGCCCAGGAGATCTTAGAAATCCTCGACCCCATCGAGCGACTAAAAGTACTCGGTGAAGTGCTGGGAAAAGAGGTCCAGGTTCTCACCATGCAGGCAAAGATTCAGTCTCAGGCAAAAGATGAGATCACTAAAACCCAGAGGGAATACTTCCTTCGGGAGCAGATGAGAGCCATTCGGAGCGAACTGGGCGAGGGAGATGAACGAACAGAGGAATTCAAAGAACTTCAAAAGAAGATTAAAAAGGCAAAGATGCCCAAGGAGGTCGAGCAAGAGGCCTATCGGGAATTAGACCGTTTGGAGCAGATGCATCCAGATGCTGCAGAAGCTTCGATGGTTCGGACTTATATCGACTGGCTGGTTGATATGCCATGGTCCAAATCAACCGTCGATAACCTCGATCTCCGAAAAGCAAAAAAGGTTTTAGATGAAGACCATTATGATTTAGAAAAAGTGAAGGAACGTATTTTAGAATTTTTAAGTGTCACAAATTAAAGAAAAAAATGAAGGGCCCTATCCTCTGTTTCATTGGACCCCCTGGTGTTGGGAAAACCTCTTTGGGAAGATCGATTGCAAGAGCCCTGGGTAGAAAATTTGTCAGGATTTCTTTGGGCGGGATCCGAGATGAGGCTGAGATTCGGGGACATCGCCGCACCTATGTCGGCGCCCTGCCCGGACGGATCATCCAATCAATTAAACAGGCTGGAAGCAACAATCCGGTTTTCATGATGGATGAGGTGGATAAGATTGGCGTCGACTTTCGGGGAGACCCCTCCTTTGCCCTCTTAGAAGTTCTCGATCCAGAGCAAAACAATGCCTTCAGTGACCACTACCTCAATGTCCCTTTTGACCTTTCTAAGGTAATGTTCATAACCACTGGAAATATCACCGATCCCATTCCATCTGCCCTCAGAGACCGGATGGAAGCGATCACCCTTCCCGGATATACCGACCTGGAAAAATTGAAGATCGCACGAACTTTCCTCCTCCCCAGACAGATGGAAGAAAATGGGATTGGCCCAAAGGTGCTCCGTATTTCTGACAAGGCCATCCTACAGATCATCTCACAATATACTCAGGAAGCAGGCCTTCGGAATCTTGAAAGAGAATTCGCTTCCATCTGTAGGAAGGTGGCAAGGAAAGTGGCAGAAGGCCTGCCTGCCCTGAACCAGCACGGTTCGGGGCCTGCCGGTAGGCAGGGAAAGAAGAATAGGACGAATATCAATACAAAGAACCTTTTCCAATTCTTGGGACCTCCTTCCTTCTTGCCTGATGAAGAACAGAAAAAAAATGAAATCGGCGTGGCCACAGGCTTGGCCTGGACAGAGACTGGTGGTGAAATTCTTCATGTGGAAGCCTCAACCACTCCGGGAAAGGGTTCGCTCATCCTCACTGGCCATTTGGGAGAAGTGATGAAGGAATCGGCACAGGCTGCCCTAACCTACGCACGATCTAAAGGGAAGGCCTATCAGATCAAGCCCAATGCTTTAAATAACAAAGAGATACATATCCATGTTCCTGCAGGCGCCATCCCGAAAGATGGTCCCTCTGCTGGCATTACAATGGCCGTTGCTCTTGTCTCTGCCCTTACTGGCATACCTATTAAAAAAGAGGTGGCCATGACCGGTGAGATTACACTCAGAGGTGGAGTGCTTCCAGTGGGAGGCTTGAAAGAAAAGGCCTTAGCTGCCCTTCGAACCCACATCAAAAAAGTAATCATCCCATATCAGAATAAGAAAGACCTCATCGACCTCCCATCATACATCCGGAAAAAGATCAACTTCCTGCCGGTGAAGCATATGGATGAGGTCTTACGGATTGCCCTATTCCAAAAACGCACATTCCAAAAGGGTCGAGGGTGAAGACTTCAATTTGATGTTCTCCTGGATTTGTAGGCAAACGTTTTAGGATTATGCGATTCAAAGCCATACTTGAAGAAAACCACTTATTGGAGCGAGAGGTGATGGATCTTCGAGAAATTGGTGAGTTCGGGCTCATCGCTCGAATCCGGAAGTGGATGGCTGCCTCTGATCCTTCTTTGATCCAAGGCATTGGAGATGATGTTGCTGTCATTGACATGGATGCCAAAACACTTCTTGTCACAACCGATATACTCATCGAAGATATCCACTTCGATCGAGCCTGGATCGATCCCTACCGGCTTGGGAAAAAATCTTTGTTCGTCAACCTCAGCGATATTGCTGCAATGGGTGGAACTCCTAAGTACTTCCTCATCTCCCTCGGCATTCCCAAAAATCTGTCCTTTTCCTTCATCTCCTTGTTTTACCGTGGTTTAAAAGACGGGGCCAAACAATTCCAAGTGGATTTGATTGGAGGGGATACTTCCCTTTCAAAAAGAATCGTCATCAACATCTGTCTTTTGGGAGAAGGAAAGAAAGAAAATCTTCTCTTCAGGAAAGGGGCAAAGGTTGGAGATGATCTTTACGTCTCTGGGACACTGGGTGATGCTGCATTGGGACTAAAAATTCTCAAAAAAAAAGGGCCCAGAGGAGGGCCTAAAGAAGTGGTCGAAAAGCACCTTTCTCCCTCTCCAAGGATCCAATTGGGCAAAGCCATTGGCAAACATCGTTGGGCGACCGCCATGATCGATGTGAGCGATGGTCTTTTAATCGATACCAGACATCTCTTAGAAGAGAGTAAAGTAGGGGCTCGAATCTGGGAGGATAAGATTCCACTCTCAAGGCTTTATCGAAAATGGATCCACTCTTATTCGAAGGATCACTATCAACTTGCCCTTAGCGGAGGAGAAGATTATGAACTTCTCTTTACTGCACCCACCCAAAGGAGAGATAACCTTTCAGCCCTGGCCCTCTCGTCAAAGATACCGATCACACGGATTGGCCAAATCCTTCCTCAGAAAGAGGGATTCTACATTATCAAGAAAAACGGGAAAGAATATTCCCCTCTTCGATTAGGTTTCGAACATTTTAAATGATTGTTCGATAAGCTCACCATGCAATAGCACCTTAGCATATCCAGGACATCGTCCTGAACCAGTTGAAGGAGCAAACCGATGAAGACTTATATCAACGAAATCAAAGAGAATGAGAATGTAGACTCCTCTTTTTTGGTTAAAGAGAAATCTTCAAGCACCACCAAAACTGGAAATGCCTATTTGAAATTAAAATTGGGAGACTGTACAGGAGAAATGGAAGGGAGGATTTGGACTTCTGTAGAAGATTTTGCTCAATCCTTCGAAAAGGATGATTTTGTTCAGGTGAAGGGAAAGGCGACCTCGTTTCAGGAACATCTTCAACTTAATATCACCCATATCGAAAGAGTGTCGGAAGAGACGATTCTTCTCTCCGATTTTTTCCCCATGGCAGAAAAAGATATCAATGAGATATTTCAATCTCTCATTGAAATCAGCCAAGGGGTCAAAGACCAATACCTCAACTGCCTTCTCAATCTCTTCTGGAAGGACGAAACATTTGTTGAGCAATTTAAAATGGCCCCTGCTTCCACATGGCTGCACCATACTTACCTGGGGGGACTTATAGATCATACCCTCTCTTTGGTACAATTGGTTATTAAAAATGCAAGTCATTACGGTGGGTTAAACCTGGACCTCTTGATCACTGCTTCGATCCTCCACGACCTGGGCAAGGTTGATGAACTCTCATATCACCGAACCTTCGACTATTCTGATGAGGGGCGACTCCTCGGGCATATCATTCTTGGGTTAGAAAAGGTCGAGGAAAAGATCCGGCAAATACCCAATTTTCCAAAAGAACTCTCCACTCTGTTGAAACACCTCCTCCTCAGCCACCATGGCCAATATATTTGGGGCTCTCCAAAAAGACCGATGACCTTAGAAGCAGTTATGCTTCACTATCTTGATGATATGGATGCAAAGATCAATGGGATTCAACAATTTTTAAAAAAACAGACCGCAGATGGTTCCAAGTGGAGTGCCTATCACCGAACATTTGAACAATATTTTTATATGCCCACCCTCTGGGACGATGTAAAACTCTCTGATAAAACAGAGAAATACGAATTAGAAGGGGAATAGTGAAACTACGCCTCTTCTTGACAAACTCTACCTCCATTATTATCTTAAGTTAGAAAAAGGGTTTTATTTTAGTATGTTAATTCCAAAGCAATCATGCTAAGACGTGGTGGAGAAGGCCGGAATGGAGCTTTTTCTTTCTGGACGAATGAAGCGGGTCCTTGAAAGCATAATCGAAGATTACACTCTCTCTGCTGAACCAGTGGGTTCAAGAACTATCTCTAAGAAATCGAACCTCAACCTGAGCCCAGCAACCATCCGAAATATTATGTCGGATTTGGAGGAGTTGGGGCTACTCTATCAACCCTACACTTCAGCGGGAAGGATCCCGACCGAAAAGGGGCTTCGATTTTATGTCGATTCTATTCTTGATATCCACGAATTGAGTGATAAGGAGCAAGGTGAGATCCGATCCAGATACGGGAATTTTCAAATCGAGGGAGCAGACCTATTCCGAGAGACTTCTCGAATCCTTTCGTTATCTTCTCATTATTTAGGTGTGGTTTGGGCGCCCCGGATGGGCTTGGTTGTGTTTCAACATATTGAGTATGTGAAATTGAGAAGACATTTAGTTTTAGCCATCTTGATCAGTACAACTGGCTTGGTTCAGAACCGGGTTATCGAGGTAGAAGAGGATTTTTCTCAGTCCGAATTGGATCATGTATCAGACTATTTGAATAGCCTTCTCACTGGTCTCACTCTCTACCAGGTGAGGGAGAAGCTCATGGAACAGATGAGGGTGGAGAGGAATGTTTATAATCGTCTGCTTGAACAGGCACTTAAACTGGGAGAGAAAGCTTTTTCCCCCATCGATGAGACTGATGTCTTCATCGAAGGAAGGACAAATATTCTCAATGAACCTGAATTCAATAATATTTCGATCATGACGGATCTCTTTCGGGCTTTTGAGGAAAAGGCCACTATGGTGAGGCTCTTGGATAAATGTATGGAACCTAAAGGGGTTCAGATTGCGATTGGCTCCGAGAGTCAAGTCCAGGAGATGGAAACATGCAGTCTGGTGACTTCCACTTATAGCTGTAGCGGAGAGGTTTTGGGTGCCTTAGGGGTCATAGGGCCTCGAAGAATGAATTATTCGAAAGTCATCCCCTTGGTAGACTATACTGCAAGACTCCTCACAGAGATCCTGGAATCGCCATAGAACCAGAATTTATTGGTGAACGGGATCTTTTCCCCCTAAGGGACTATATTTCAGTACCAATGAGGCAGGTCCCTTTTCAAGGGGAACAGGCTACGAGATTGAGAAAGGAGACAGGAGTAGAAAAAGTGGAAAGGAAGGAGAAAAAAAAGAATCAGGAACAATCAGGATCAGAGAAGGGTCATCAGGAAAAATTGCTCGAATCCGTTGGCGAAGAACTCCATTTACACTTAGAGGAAGAAAGAAGAGAGAAGGAAAAGGAGATTGAGGAACTGAAAAAGAAAGTGGAGGAGAAGGAGAAAGAGGCAAAGGAACATTATGATCGTCTACTGAGGGTAGCTGCCGATTTAGAGAACTATAAAAAAAGGGCGGCTAAAGAAAAAGAAGAATGGATCAAATTCGCAAATGAGGATTTGATCAAGGCGATCCTCCCTTTTATCGATAATCTGGAAAGAGCGGTCAACCATGCTGAAAAGGTGGCGGATACAGGAGTGATGATCGAAGGCGTCAGATTGACGGTCCAGCAACTTCTCAAGACGCTTGGCAAATTCGGGGTTTCTCTAATCGAATCTGTTGGGAAACCTTTTGACCCGGCCATGCATGAGGCGATGTTTGTTGTGGAAACGGATAAACAGGAGCCCAATCAGGTGGTGGAGGAATTACAGAAGGGCTACCTTCTTTACGATCGTCTCTTAAGGCCGGCAACTGTTTCTGTGTCGAAACCTCCTGAGAAGGAGGTCCAAACATCGGAATGATCTTTAATATCAAGGAGGGGAATTACAATGGCTAAAACAATTGGAATTGATTTAGGAACAACATTTTCAGTAGTAGCAGTCATGGAGGGAGGAGATCCGGTCGTTATTGCAAACCCGGAAGGGAGCAGAATCACTCCTTCTGTCGTTGCATTTACGGATAAGGGCGAAAGGGTGGTTGGACAGATTGCTAAACGTCAGGCGATCACCAACTCTGAAAATACAATCTTTTCAATCAAACGACTGATGGGAAGGAAGTTCAGAGATCCAGAAGTTCAGAGAGATCTTAAGATTCTTCCTTATAAGATTATCGAGGCCAAGAACGGCGATGCATGGGTGAAGGCAAGAGATAAGGAGTATAGTCCCCCTGAAATCTCTGCCTTCGTTCTCCAGAAGATGAAGGAGACTGCAGAGGCTTACCTCGGCGAGAAGGTGACGGATGCCGTGATCACTGTCCCAGCCTATTTTAACGATAGTCAGCGTCAAGCCACAAAAGATGCAGGGAGGATTGCAGGCCTCAATGTCATTCGAATCATTAATGAACCCACAGCCGCCTCTCTCGCCTATGGCCTGGATAAGAAAAAGGATGAAAAGGTCGCTGTTTTCGATCTGGGTGGTGGAACTTTCGATATCTCCATTCTCGAGTTGGGCGAGGGTGTGTTTGAAGTCAAATCGACCAATGGGAACACCCATCTGGGTGGAGATGATTTTGACCAGCGGGTCATTGACTATTTAGCCGATGAGTTCAAGAAAGATCAAGGGATCGATCTCAGAAGGGATCGAATGGCCCTTCAAAGATTGAAGGAGGCTGCGGAAAAGGCAAAGATTGAACTCTCCAATATGATGGAGACAGATATCAACCTGCCTTTTATCACTGCAGACGCTTCGGGGCCGAAGCACCTGAATATGAAGTTGACCAGAGCAAAATTGGAAAAACTGACAGAGGACCTTATTGAGATGACTGAAGGACCATGCCGCCAGGCCCTCGCCGATGCAGGACTTTCAGCAAAGGACATTGACGAGGCGATTCTTGTTGGTGGAATGACCCGGATGCCCAAGGTCCAAGAGAAAGTGAAACAAATCTTCGGGAAAGAACCCAATAAAAGCGTGAACCCTGATGAGGCTGTAGGCATAGGTGCTGCAATCCAGGCTGGTGTGCTGAAGGGTGAGGTGAAGGATGTGCTCCTTCTTGATGTCACCCCTCTCTCACTTGGGATCGAAACGCTTGGTGGGGTTTTCACAAAACTGATTGAACGAAATACCACCATTCCGTCAAAAAAGAGCCAGATCTTCTCCACGGCATCCGATAACCAGCCTGCTGTAACGATCCATGTACTCCAAGGTGAAAGGGAGATGGCAGCTGGCAACAAAACCCTTGGCCAGTTTGAACTGGTGGGCATTCCACCTGCTCCCAGGGGCCTTCCTCAGATCGAGGTGACCTTTGACATCGACGCAAACGGAATCGTCCATGTCTCGGCTAAGGACCTTGGAACGGGCAAAGAGCAATCGATACGAATTACTGCCTCAAGTGGGATTAACGAGGAAGAGATCAAAAAGATGGTGAAGGATGCCGAAGCCCATGCGGCAGAAGATAAAAAGAGACGTGAGGCGGCAGAAGCGAGAAACCAACTCGACACCCTCATCTATACAACGGAGAAATCTCTGAAGGAATATGGCGATAAGATCGATTCCGGAGATAAACAGAATATCGAAGATGCAATCGCAAAGGCAAAAAAGGCAATGGAAACGGACGATCTCAGTGCCATCAAATCTGCACAGGAAGAACTTACGCAGTCCTCCCATAAACTGGCAGAGGCGATGTATGCAAAGGCTTCTCAGAAAGGAGCGGCTGAAGCAGGTCCTGAAGCAGGAGCTCATGAAGGTCCACGGCAAAGGGCTCAAGAAGATGTGGTCGATGCAGATTACGAGGATGTCAAAGATAAGAAATAGACATAGCTTCTTGAATTGAACAAAAAGGGCGAGGCCCTTCAAGCCTCGCCTTTTTTGTTTTAAATACGCTTTGCGCTACACCCTTTGCCCTATGTATGGAAAGAGACTCCATTTGATTTTAAATCTTGGTGATGTTAGGATTCGCATGATCTCAATCATTTCGAGGGAATGAAAATGTGGGGATTTTTTGAAAAATTAAAAAAGGGTCTATCAAAAACCCACCAAGGGTTTGTGGAAAAGATCGACCATCTTTTTCTCGGCAAGAAGACGATCGACCAAGACCTCCTGGATGAACTGGAAGGTCTTCTCTACGAAGCTGATCTGGGAGTTAAGACATCAAGCCAATTGATTGAAGGCGTCCGACAAGGACTGAAGAGAGGTGAGCTCCAGGACCCGGATAAGGTAAAAGATTTTATAAAACAAGAAATCTTGAGGATCCTAAGGGCTGGCGAGAAACCTCTGTCTATCGATTTCACTCAATCGAAACCCTTCGTTTTTATGGTGGTAGGAGTAAATGGTGCGGGCAAAACAACTACCATCGGAAAGATTGCCCATCAATATTCATCCCAGGGGAAGAAAGTCTTGATTGGTGCGGCAGATACCTTCAGGGCTGCTGCGGTTGAACAACTCGAAATCTGGGCAAATCGAGCGGGAGCAGACTTTATTAAACAATCCAAAGGATCTGATCCTTCTGCTGTTGCCTTTGACTCCATTCACGCAGCCAAGGCCAGAGACACCGACCTCGTCTTCATCGATACGGCAGGAAGGCTTCATACCAAAGTCAATCTAATGGAGGAATTAAAGAAGCTGAAGCGGATCGTTAGCAGAGAATGTCCAGGTGCGCCCCATGAAATTCTTCTCGTTCTCGACGCTACAACAGGCCAAAATGCTATCTCTCAAGCCAAACTCTTTAACGAAGTCATTGATGTGACAGGAATCGCTCTCACAAAATTGGATGGGACGGCTAAAGGGGGAATCATTGTGGGAATTACGGAGGAGATGAAAATCCCGATTCGCTATATCGGCGTTGGCGAAGGAATCGATGACCTGAAGGAATTTAATGCCGATGAATTTGTCCAGGCTTTATTTTAAAAATACAGCAGAAATCAATAGCGATAAGAAAACCTTAAGGTAAAACCATTTTCTCCAGGGCTTTGACTCTGGCCTCTAAAGCAGAAAATCTTCTTTCCAGATCTGCATAAGAGAACTTGATCATTGAGCCCAATTCCTCTCTGACTTCACCAAATCCTTCTTTGATCCTCTCTTTTAACAGACCAATCTCTTCTGACACCTGCTTCATCTCTTCGATAAGGCTGTCCATTCCTTCTCTTAACTGATCGATTTCAGCTCTGGTTTCCCGTCCGGAGTGAAGGATATTGGTTATCCCAGCTGTCCCCTCTTCCTTGATCGAATGAAGGGCAGAATTCATTTCCTGTCTGTATTGGAAAATAGCAGCAGTTGTCTCTTCTTTGATCAAACGGAGGTCTGATCCCACCTCCTCTCTCGATTGATGGATGGCGGCGTTGGTTTCCTCTCTCATCTTTTGAATGGATGACTCCAGATTTTGATTCGATTGGTTAAGAGCAAACTGAACCTCAGTCTTAAACCTCTGGAGACTTTCTCTAACCTCCTCCCGGACAGGACCCAATTCAACTCTGCTCTCCTTTCTTAACTGCTCAAGATCTGACTTAATTTCCTGTCTCCATTCTATGATCTGGTCTTTGTTCTCCTCTTTCAATTGACGTAAATTGGCTTTGGATTCCTGCCTCAACTTTTGGATATCATCCTTTGTGGCAAATACTAAAAACTTCTGTTCAAAATATTCTTTCGCCTCTCTATCCATCTTTTTTCTCAACCCTCCTTGCTAATGTGACTTCTTGAATATCATAGACCCTTTAGAATATCAATCTCTTTTTTAATCACTTTAAAAGTGAAGGTGGCAAGCTTTTTTAATCTTCTTGGTGTCCAATCTTTTTAGCTCTTTGAAACGAAGCTCTTTAATGGCCCACTTTTTCTGTCATTCCCGTGAAAACGGGAATCCAGGACCGAGAAAATGAAACCTAGATTCCTGCCTCCGCCCACCGGGCCAGAGGCCCTCATGGGTTGGCGGGAGGAATGACAACCTTTTAGAACATGCTTTATTTCGATTTTCAAACCGCTAAATTGACAATAAAATTTATTTTTATAGAGACAAGAAAAGGAAATCCAGGTCCAATTGAACAGGCTCTCATTGGAACACCTGTACGAGATATCAAGAATCCATTCAATATTGTACGGGTTGTTCGTTCCTTTGATCCCTGACTGGGCTGCTCCGTGCACGTGTTGCACGCCGAGACCAAAAAGGCCTGCGAGTTCAAGGTAATCTAAATCTAATTCATCAGATTCATCTTGGGAGGCTGCTGGAATTGATTCCAGCAGCCTCTTTAGTTTATAAAAGAAATATGGAACCTAAAGGAAAAATCATGGTTGTGGGGATTGGAAACTTCCTCTGCCAGGACGAAGGCATTGGTGTTCACATCATTCAGGCAATGGAAGACATGGAATTGCCCAAGCATGTCGACTTGCTCGATATCGGAACTTCCACCATGGACTTGGCTTCACATTTAGAAGGCG
>Ga0153915_10005506_pt1 | contig 11779 bp, 11 predicted proteins | sample Opewatmetagenome_2_FD_107003 | JGI IMG/M metagenome (GOLD analysis project Ga0153915, IMG submission 107003) | Freshwater wetland microbial communities from Ohio, USA - Open water 3 Core 3 Depth 3 metaG | ecosystem: Environmental > Aquatic > Freshwater > Wetlands | place: USA: Ohio, Lake Erie...
CATCAAGATTTCTGCAGACGACACGGAAAAGAAGAAAAAAGACCTTGTCATCTGGCTGGATATGGAAAAAGTCCTTGCAGATCCGGCATCCCAGTCAAAAGGTGGACAGGGTGCCGGTATCGTGCACGAGGCAGAATAAAGGGGAAAACAGGATTGAGGGGAATGACCGAACAAAGACCAGGACGGAAGGCATTATTCACCGGAGCACCGGCAGTTCAGGCAGGCCAGGGTTCGACTGACGAGATTGCACAGCATGTGCGGCAGTTAAACGAGGAACTGGCCCTCGCACTGAAGGGTGCCGCTGCCAAAAAAACAGTTCAACCGCTTGATGCGTCGCAATTCGGAAGGGAGTACACGACACTTGTGGAGGCAGTCAATACAGCGGTCTCCCACCTGAGTACGGCAGCTGACATCACCACTCCGGCAGCAGGCACGGACGAGTGCGCAAAGAAGATCGACGTACTTGAACGACGGCTTGAGTTCATGGAGAAGAACAACCCGGTACCTATGCTGATCGTCACCCCCTCATTTGAGGTCACCGAAGCCAATGCCGCGTTCCTTTCGATGAGCGGTATCCCCGAAAGCGAGATCCTCAAAACCAACATCCAGAGATTTGCCATCACCGGGCGTTCCGGTGAAGGGGCCAAGGTCGCCCTTGAGAAGAAGCGGCGGGCTGCCGGGGAGCTGACCATCACGTTCCCCTCGGGAGTCCATACGCTGGAGCAGTACTGCATCCCGGTACTGGACAGCGACGGTACCGTAACATCCCTTGTCCTCCTCTACGACGATCTCACCACAAAACGCAAAAAGAACGCGGAGATAGAACGGCTCAGGGCACGGTCTGAAACCATCGTCCAGCAGAACCCGATGCCGATTATCCTTGTCGACACGGGTTTTACGATCCGGGTAGTAAACGAGGCATACGTCGCTCTCACCGGCATGGACAAGAGCCGGCTGCTTGCCATGTCGCTCAAGGAGTTTAAGGTCCTCGAACAGACCGGGGAGGGGTTAAAGACGGTCCTTGAAACCGGCAGGCGTTCTGCCGGAGAAGTTGTTGTCGGGTTCCCGAAAGGACCCCGCCGGCTCAGGCAGTACGGCATTCCCATTATCGGGGCAAACGGTTCGGTCGAGAGCATCCTTGTCGTCTACAACGATATTACCGAAGAAAGAAAGGAGATGGAAGAAGTCGTTGCCGCCCGGCGCATGGCCGAGACGATCGTCCAGCAGAACCCGATACCGATCCTGATGGCGGACCGGGCATTCACCATTATCACTGCAAACGCGGCCTATACCCGGATGAGCGGGTATCCGGAGGACCAGATCGTCGGCATGAGCCTGCGCGGGATAAAAATCCTCGAACAGAAAGGAGAGGGGGCAAAAGTTGCCATCCAGGACAAGCGCCGGGCATTCGGCGAGGTCACCGTGGATCTCCCGAGCGGCACGCATATCCTCGAACAGTACGTCATGCCGCTCCTCGACAGCAAAAACGAGATCGAGCACATACTCTTAGTGTATAACGATGTGACCGGGCAGCGTGCGAGCCAGCAGAACCTTGCAAAGCAGATGGAAGAGGCGGAAGCCCTGAAAAAACGGTCCGACACCATTGTCATGCAGAACCCGATGCCCATCATGCTCATGGACACGGATTTCAGGATCCTCATGGCAAACGATGCCTATACAGGTCTTACCGGCCTTTCAAAGGAAAAACTGCACGGCATGAATGCACGGGAGTTCAAGATCCTGACCCAGACCGGCGAAGGTCTCAAAAAAGTGCTCGCCGAGAAAAAGCGGAGTTTCGGGGAGATCACCATTGAGTTTCCCACCGGCGTCCGTATTCTCGACCAGTACGGAATCCCCATGCTGGACGCCCGGCAGAACCTCTCCACGATTCTCTGCGTGTACGTGGACATCACTGCCCGGCGCGAACAGGAAAAGAAGATCCAGGAAATGATGGACGAGGCAAAAGCCGGAGCCGAGCTGCTCTCTGCGAGCGCCGCAGAACTCCAGACAGGCCTTGCAAAGATTGCCGGCGGAGATCTCACCTTCCAGCTCAGTATCGACGATGCAGACCCCCTGGTAACACTCAAGAAAGATTACAATTCGTCCGTCGTGGCAATACGAGCCGTCATCACGGAACTGATGCAGGCGATCCAGAAACTGGATGTGACCCTCCAGGACACCATAAAAAGTACCGATGAGATTGCAAAAGCGACCGAGCAGGTCGCAATCTCCTCGCAGAAAGCAACGGACAATGCAAAGATCCAGCTCAACAGCGTCGAAAAGATATCCGGTGTCATTTCCGACATCTCTGCTTCGATCGAGGAGATCGCCAGCACTTCCCACGAGGTCATGACCCATGCCCGGAAAGCGGCGGATGAAGGCACACGCGCTGCCGGTGTCGGAAAGACAGCGACGGACAAGATGCAAACGGTCGAGAAGATCTCCCAGAAGAGCGTCGATGAAATTACCGCCCTCAACGACCAGATGCACCAGATCTCAAAGATCGTCAACCTGATAACAGATATCGCAAACCAGACCAACCTCCTCGCCCTCAATGCTGCCATCGAGGCGGCAAGGGCCGGGGAACACGGCCGGGGCTTTGCGGTCGTTGCCGGCGAAGTGAAAAACCTTGCCGGGGAATCCAAGAAAGCAAGCAGCCAGATAGAGACGCTGATAAAATCCATCCAGACGAAGAGCGAGGTAACGGCAGCCTCCATCCAGAACTCATTTGAGGAGATAAAAACCGGTATCGAGAGCGTGAATAAGACGGTGGAATCCCTCAACCTGATTATCTCGGAGGCAAACGTGGTGTCCCAGGGAGTCACCGAGATTACCAAAGCCACCGAGAACCAGGCACAGGCAACATCCGGCCTGATGGCAGGTATCGAAGACGTCAGGACAGCCACAAACGACAACCAGCAGCGGATGGAAGACATGGCGGCTCTTGCCGAAGAGACCAGTGCATCGACCGAAGAGATCGCAAGTGCCTCCGCAGAGCTCTCCTCGATGGTGGACCGCTGCCGGGGAATGATGAATGCGTTTCACACGTGATAGGATCGCCGGGCTGCCGGGACTATATGCAATTCCCCCGGTCCCGCCATTTTCACCGGCAGGACAGGTCTACCCATGCCCATAGCAACAGACGATTTTTTGCAGCTGAAGATCTATATCGAACAGACCCTCAGGATCCAGTGCTCCAATTATAAAGAGGATTACATCAAACGGCGGCTGCTGTCCCGCATGCGTTCGACAGGTACGTCCACCTATGAAGAGTATCTCAGGTACGTCAGGCAAAATGCGCCGGAACTTGAAAATTTACGAAATGCCCTCACCATCAACGTAACCGAGTTCTTCCGGGATGCAGAGGTGTACGATCTCATTAAAAAAGAGGTCATACCCGGACTGTTCCAGAGCAGGAAGACAATCCGTATCTGGTGTGCAGGCTGTTCAACCGGGGAGGAACCCTACTCTCTTGCCATGATCCTGCACGATTTCATGGCCGCCGACAAGACGCTCTCCGGTCATATCTATGCGACGGATATCGACGAGGTCGTCTTAAAAAAGGCAAAAGACGGGATCTATACGGCAAAAGCGCTTGCCAAACTCCCCGAGGCACAGGTCATCCGGCATTTTACCCGGCTCCCTGACGGGAATTACCAGGTAAAACCCCATCTGCAGGCGTTGATCCGGTTCCGTCCCCACGATCTCATGAGCGGACAGCCGATCTCCCGGTTCCTCGACATGATCACCTGCCGGAACGTCACGATCTACTTTACCGAGAAGCAGAAAGACGAACTTGCACGGCTGTTCCACAAGGCACTCATCCCCGGGGGATATTATATCATGGGGAAGACCGAATACCTCGGGCGCGAGGTGGAGGGATTGTTTACCCCGGTCAATTCCCTCCAGAAGGTCTATACCAGAAAAGAGTGAGAAAAAGGGAAACGCGGCTTTTAGTGTCCGGGGCCATCGTCCTGCCCGGGATCGTCTTTCTTTTTCCCGATATTTTTTGTCAGTTCCGACTGGAGTGCTTTCCTTGAAGCCTGGAGTTTAATCTGGGCATATACGGTGACAAAGTTGATGCCGACGACCACGATGACGAGCATCAGGCTCACCCAGAGCATCGTACCGTTTACCGAAAGGAATGCGGCCCAGAGAAGGACGACAAAGGATATCAGGTAAAAGATAATCCACGTCCGCAGGCCGGGAACTTCCATATCCCTCCATATGCGTCAAGGAGGTACTAAAGCATTCCCACATGCCTTACCTCATAAAACGGACACTATGAAAAACCAGAATGCCTTACAATTTTTGCCGGTCGGGCCGTGAAAAAATGCCCTGCAAAAACCCTGATCTGCCACCATTATGGTTATTAGAGAAAACACGCCAGTAGTATGTGTGGACAAGGGAGATCTCGTTACCGTTGTCGGGGGATTTGCGGTCATCCTGGTCATCGCCATGCTGGCAAATCCCGGCCTTTTTACGCACCTTCTATCACCGGGTGTCTCCAACAGTACCCCCACGGAAACGGTTACCGTAGTGCCGGGTACGCCGGTTACCGTAACGACACCGGTAACGCCCCGGGAGACCGAAGGGCAAAACCAGACTGCCGTTTCCCAACCGTACCGGATTGTCTATACAAATAACCCGTTTACCTATCCGGTCATCCACCTGCCCGACCATATGGAAACCTTCGGGGCTTCCGATGTCAACCTTGAAAAGAACATGACGCCTTTTGCCTATATCGAGGAAACGCGGGGGGGCATCACCCAGAAATTTTCAGTACCGTATGAGACCTGGGCACTGAATGTGAGCGTCACGGCGGACCGGGAGCCCCAGTACGCGGTCTTCCGGATGGCACTTTGCGATGCAACGGGGGATATCATTACAGGAGCCGGGATCCAGTACCCCGGGACCGTGTACAAAGTGGTCCATGGATCAGGTAACGGCCTGTACATGATTATCAGTACCGACTCTGTCGATTCGTTCCGGGTAACGCTTGAAACACCGGCCCGGATCTACGAAAAGGCAGGAAACCGGTCATAACCAGATACATAGGGTTTGGCGGCGTGATCCTTGTGCCCAGATCCAGGCCTAGAACCCGGCTGATGAAACGTCACTGAACCTTTTCTACAATGACCCGGACACGGTCGCCGGCTCTAAACGCATGCCCTTTGGGGATGTCGATATTGAACCAGAGCGATCCGGGATCATCCTGCGTTGCGTCCTGCGACATCAGGCAGTCTTTTCGTTCGTTAATGTCTGCGACAAAATCGATGGCAGCTTCAAATTCGTGTTTTGGCATAATAGTAGAAGGTGGGGAAAAGTAAAAAAGTTAGAGGGCACGGGGCGTGACCATCCACGTCGTGCTGTTCGAATAACTCCACCTGATGATAGACAGTTCCTTGCACATGTCGGCAAGGATCGCCATATTGGTTCCCACTTCCTTTGGGGATAAACCGAGATCCTTTGCAATGTATTTTGACTTGAAGTAGTGTTTGCCTTTGGTTATCCCAGAGTTAAGGTAGGAAACAATTTTGTGCTGGGTTTCGTTGTACTTTTCGCGTAACTTCTTGCTTGTTGACATATCTCGCCTCAGCATTACGAATGCATATAGAACATCTTCTATTTATATATAGCGGACGGTTCTGGTTAAATTCATGCTTTTTTTTGCAACATCTGCCCGATTTTGACCAGAAACTATTTAATTCGGCCAATTATTGTGTTGATTTCTCTCCACCAGAAATTTTCGGTGTTTTTCCGGTTCCGGGAAACAGATCGCATATTTGCCGGGAAAATGGGGGAGGGTTATTACTGCTGTACCGGAGCCTCGCCGATCTTCTTGATCAGGGCCTCCAGGACAACCTCTCTCATGCCTTCCACGAACTTGATGCTGCCGACCACCAGGTGGCCGCCGCCGGAGATCCCACCGCCGGGGATCTCGTTGTGCAGGTCGCGGACCATCCTTGGGATGTTCATGTGCACACCCCGCGAGCGCAGCACGGCAAAGTCCGGGCCAAAACCGATGGTAACCACCGGTTTTCCCTCGTTCTTTTTGCAGAGCAGGTCGTGCACCTCTCCCGAGGTCTTGCCCGGCGGGGGGAAGGTGAATTTGTGGGCATGGATCTCCACATCAATCAGGAAGAGTTTTGCTTCATTTGGCAGGACCCGTGAAACGACATGCGGCATGCATGCGCTCATCTGGTCCTCGATCATCGTATTTGCACCTTCGACAAGGAGGCCGACCAGTTTTGTGTGGCGTTCCCTGTTCCCGAGGAGGTTATGAATGTCTTTTACAATCTCCCTGCCGTCGTTGAACCGGAGCCAGAACTGCTCGTAATCGAGTGCGAGGGCGATGTCCTTGCAGGCCTGTTCTGAATAGTCGTCACGCACGAGAGCGAGATAGAGGGGCCGTTCGGGCGCTTCGCTCCGGTCGCCGACCCCGGCAATCGCCGGGAGGTGTTTGATGAGGGGTTCGACCCTGGGGTTGATGAGCCGGGCGACCTCGGTCCCGAGCATCCCGGCCGTAACACCGAAGTCCCCGCCGACATGGTAGGGATTGACGTGGCCGACCAGGTACTTATCGATGGTCGCATCCGGGTGGTGGTGGTCGATCACGACAAAGGGGATGTCGTACACGCTCGCGATCTTGTACGAGGCTTCGTCTTCCTCGGTGGAACCGTTGTCGGTGAGGATGACAAGCGGCATCTTCTGGCCGAACCGGGCGTGGTCTTTTAATGCAAAATCAAGGTCGCGGGTGATATCCTCGATCTCGTAGAAGGGCGCCTTTGACGGGGCACGCTTGAAGAGGAAGTAGTCGGCATCGAAGTCCCCACCGGACTCCCTGATGAGCGAGACGACGGCCTGTTCTATCGCAACCGCCGAGCAGATGCCATCGGCATCCGCATGGTGCCGCAGGATGATAGGCTGTGCGGTAAAGACTGCCTTCCTGATGATCTTTGCGACTTTGCGCATCTCGGGCATGAGGGCATCGAGCACGTCGCTTTTGACAAGCGGTTTTATGGTCTCCGGCTCGGCCCGGGCATCGAGCGCCTTGTCGATGCGCTCCCTCACGGCAGCTTCCTCATCGCTGACGAGCGCAGAGACCGCATCGGCTTCGATCTGGAGCTGGTTGTTGCGCATCATGACCTCGCCGATGACCTTGACGATCATATTGAGCTCGATCTCCGGGTAGGCCCGGACACCGGCTTCGACAAAGGCGGCGACGTTCTGGGTGCCGGACTCGTCAACGATAGTGAAGATAGTCGGCCCGCTCGTCTGCTTGATCTGGGCGACCTCGCCTTCGATGGCAACGGTCTTTCCCTGCTTTGTCTTAAGGTCGGCGATCCGCACGGTCGTTGACGTGCGCTCGATCTGCTGGACCTGGTAGATCTGGATCAATTGTTCTTCGAGGTCGATGTTGCCGTTCGGCCGGATCTGCCGGACCCGGACAAGGACGCTGTCCTTTTCCTTGTGCTCGGCTTTCATGCTCGTCTTGTGCACGAGCCCCTTGATCCGGTCGTTGAGCTGGACAAACATCCCGAAGGTTGCAAAGCCCTGGACCTTTCCGAGATAGGTCTTTCCCTCTTCTACATCGGACAGGTCGCATCCTGCGGCCAGCCGGTAAACGATGATATCTGAATCTGATTCCATTTTTTTCTCTCCACACGCACAGCGAAACGAAACGATATAGGTGGCGGCTTATGATTTTCTTTAAATTTTATCGTTCTACGTTAGCAGGCACGAATGACGTGCTTGCGTGTACCAAGAATGGTCACCGGAGGGTTATGTTAGTTGTGATGGAGTCAGCGGGAGGCATATGGACAATTTAAATTGTTTGGTTCTGTAGAATACCATTTTTCACGGGAAATGAGACCCCCCTTACCCCACCAGTTCCCATCGGTGCGGGCAATGCCGGATTGTACTCTTTAGCCGGCCCGCTCTGCCAGTTCTTTAAGCGCCCGGTTCATCTCTTCAAATCCGCGCTGCGTGTCGGTATCCAGTTGCCGTGAAAATACAGGGACGAGCAGGCCGGTGAAGCGCTCGTGCTGGATGAACCGGACGCGGTTCACACCCAGCGGTTCGATAGTGAAGACATGCTCGCCATCGAAAAGCCCGGGCACGAGAAGATGGCCGAGCCATCGTAGCTCCCGGCCCGTCTCGATACTGATGATTGTCGGCCGGAAGATCATGCCTGTCGTACCGGAGGGCTGGAGCATGACTTCGAGATGTTCGCTCACCCTAAGATCTCCCTTCACCCAGCGGATGAACGGGTTCCACCGGGGAAACCCGGCGAAATCGGTGAGCAGTCCCCATACCAGATCCGCCGATGCCTGGATCTCGATTTCGGTCCGGAGTTCCTTCATCGTCTTCCGGTGGGAGGGGATTATGATAAAGATTCCTCTGCAGGGTTCTGCTGCATCTACGGTTGAAGGGTAGTATTTCCTCTCGTAAAAATTGTAAATTAACCGATGATGCATCAGCATCAATAAGCATATGATCCGCGTCGAATCGTCCACGGAACCTCCCGTCAGACCCGGTGGGGGGACTGGGGGGCGTTGACTCGTTAATACATGGGAAAAATAACTAAAAAAGGAAAAAATACCGGGTCAATCCCGGTACCCGATATCCAGCATGAACCGGTCCTCCGGCACAATCACATCACCGGAAAAAGCCGATTTAGCTTCATTCAAATGCCCCGTAGTATCCGTGTACCGCGAACTGATGTGGGTGAGGGCAAGGGTGCGGACGTTTGCCGCCGCCGCCGCTTCCCCGGCCTGCCGGGCAGTCGCGTGGTAGAACTCGGCGGCACGCTTTATCTCACTCTCATCGTAGGTCGCATCGTGGATGAGGAGATCGGCATCTTTTGCATGCACGGCAAGTGTCTGGGGCACAGGCCGGGTGTCCCCGGTATAGACAATCTTCCGGCCAGGGCGGGGGGCACCCATGACATCCGACGGGAGAACTTCCCGCTCCACACCGTCGTTTGTCACCCTGATCGTCTCGCCCCGCTGGAGCTTCCCAAAGAGCGGCCCGGGCGGGACGCCAAGCGCTATCGCCTGCTCGCGGTCGAACCGGCCCGGGCGCGGGTCCTCTTCGAGCACGTACCCGAGCGCTGGCATCCCGTGGCTGACGGCAAAGGCCGTGACCGTGTACCCGTTGAACCGGACCCATGAACCTTCGGCAAGTTCGACGGAATCAAGTGCAAACTTCAGGTTGAACCGACCGACCTTTTTGACCGTCTCCACAAAATCGTGCACCCAGGCAGGCCCGTAGATCGTGAGGGGCTCGGTCCGTCCATTGAAAGACATGGTCTGGACAAGGCCGAAAATGCCGAGGAAGTGGTCGGCATGCCAGTGGGAGACAAAGATCGCGTTCACCGTAAACCCGCACCGGGCCCGCATCATCTGCTGCTGGGCGCCCTCCCCGCAGTCAAAGAGGAGCGTATCGGTGCCGCGCCGGACCATGATGCAGGAGGGATTGCGGGTCGGCGTCGGGAGCGCTCCTGCCGTCCCGAGGAAATAGACCTGGAGGGTCTCGCCGCTCATATAAATTCCCTCCGGAAAACCGCAAGGCTCTTTTTTGCCTCTTCGACCGACCGGCCTTCGACCACGACGACCCCGCTGTATTTTGCAGCAATCGCCTTCCCGGCCTTGTGCCAGTCAATCGTGCCGTCCCCGAGCGCCAGGTGCTCGTCAGATTCGCCGTGGTTATCGTGGATGTGGATATGGTTCGCGTGTCCCACGTTTGAGAGGAAATCGGGGACTTTTCCCACCGTATTTGCATGCCCGAAATCAAACGTCAGGCCTATCCCCTCGATCCCTTCTGCCATCCCCATCAGTTCCCCGCAGTCCCGGCAGAGGAACTCCTTGTGAAGGATCATGTTTTCAAGGCAGGCCAGTACCGAATGTTCGGCAGCGCACTTCCCGATCCGGCGCAGGGCTTCCTTCTGGAGCTCCCAGACCTTCTGGGGTAAGAGTTTTCCCGCCGGGGAAAGATAGCCGGGGTGGATCGTTACCCGGTCGGTCAGGTCCGCCGCGTGTTCGATGCAGACCTCGATCTGCCGGATCGATTCGCGCCAGATCGGGTCGTTTAAGGTAGCGAGGTTGAGGTCGCCATAGGGTGCATGCACGGTGATGCCAAGGCCCGTGCTTTCGATCACCTCTTTGATCTTCTCCAGGTTTTCATGATTCTCCAGCCGGTAGTTGCCGTCGGCAACAATCTCCCAGCCTTCGTACCCCGCGTCTTTAATCCCGTAAACCCAGGAGATATCGTCCCAGACTTTCGACGATGATGAGAAATACGGCCGGAGCGTCATGGCTCCTGCTCCAGGGACCGGATAAACCCGGTGACCTTCCCGGTGAACTCTTCGAGCGTGCCGTCGTTGTTGATGCGCACGTCGGCCAGCGCAAGGGCACGCGCGAGGCCCCAGCCCTTCTCGCGCTCGTCCCGGGTCCTGAGCCCATCGGCAGATCCCACGTCGTCGCTCCGTTTGCGCTCGCAGAGCCGTTCGAGGCGCTTCTCAAACGAGGTCTCGATCGCGACAAGCCGGAACCCCGGGAAGTGCTGGCGGAAGACACGGACTTCGGCATCCCCCCGGATCCCGTCGATGAGCACAAGCGCTGCGTCCTGCTTTTTGATAGCCCCGACACAGAGGATCGCAATCGCGTCCATGCCATGCTCGGCCCGGAGCCTGTTTGCCATCGCCCCGTGGTTTTCATCGGTCGGGGGCAGGCCTGCGTCTTTTACCGCGTTTCTTATCACATCGCCCATGACCACGACCGGGATGCCAAGGCCGGCTGCTATCCGGGAGAACTCTCCTTTGCCGCTCGCAGGAAGCCCGACGACACCTATCACCTTCACAACAGGTACCTCCGGTTATACGGGATCTCCCCGCTGTCCCGGGTCCGGATCCGGACATCCCGTTTGAGCCCGTCGGCAATTTTTTTTATCTCTTCAAGCGTCATGGGTGTGTACTGCTCAATGGTATCCCATCGTTTGGCGATATACTCGGTAACGTTTGCCGCCCCTCCCGGGACCATCGGGATCTTGTGCTCTCCCTGCTGGAGGACAAGCGGGAGATCGGCAACCATCTGCGAAATCTCCTGTAAGTATTTCGCATTCTCATAAAATACGGTTACTACGATCTCGAGTTCGGGAAGGGTCTTTTCCCGGAACGCTTTCCCTGCAATATCTATGGAACGCCGGACGTTTTTTTTGTAGTTTAAGCCCGTTACGTCCTGTGCGCAGGAAAATCCTTCCCACTGCGTCTTGTAGTCGATTGCGATCCGGTCGATGAACCCTTCGTCGATAAGCGCCTGGAGGGTCCCCGGGAAGGCGCCGTTTGTCTGGATGCCGGTCGCAAGGCCGAGCCCTTTTGCCGCACGGGCGAGCACGAGAAGCGCCTCTTTCTGGAGGGTGGGTTCGCCGCCGGAGAAGACGACCCCGCTTATTGCGAGCTTCGAGCCTTTTATGAGCGAGATGACCTCGTCGGTGTCCCGATAATCCTCTCCGTCAAATATCGCGGCGTTCTGGCAGTACGAGCACCGGAGCGGGCAGCCACGGAAAAAGACCGTACAGGTCGCCCGGCCCCGCCAGTCAACCGTGGAGAGCGGGACAAAGCCGCCGAAATTGAGCCTGATAGCATCACCCTTCCCGGATATGTGTGAGGCCGGGGTATTTAGTGTTCCGGAGAGGGATCCCTTTCGGTCTCCCGCTATCCGCCGGCAACCGACAGGTTCACCGGTGTTTTTTGACCGGGGCCTGTTTTCCGGCCGGG
>Ga0153915_10005507_pt1 | contig 11778 bp, 13 predicted proteins | sample Opewatmetagenome_2_FD_107003 | JGI IMG/M metagenome (GOLD analysis project Ga0153915, IMG submission 107003) | Freshwater wetland microbial communities from Ohio, USA - Open water 3 Core 3 Depth 3 metaG | ecosystem: Environmental > Aquatic > Freshwater > Wetlands | place: USA: Ohio, Lake Erie...
CAAGATTTCGTTCACCTGATCCTGATAATCCGCGACGGACCATGCCTCGTCTATGGTGTGAGTCGAAGCATCGTGGCTGTAGCAGATGATTCTCACATAGACCTGTCTCGGTGAGTCGCCTGTATTGGCCCAAATCACATCGACGGCTTGCCAGTCGGTGTTAGTGCCATCCGAGACGGCTATCGGGTCGGAATCCAAAGCCGTCTGCGTGCTATCGACAAGAGGGTCTGCAAATACGTCGATAATCTCAAGTCGTGGTCTCAAGTCTATCGGCGTTGTGGCTGAGACATCTATGCCATCGGGGTTGCGAATGACCGCTTGAACTTCAATCGCCGTACCTGGTAGAACTGTCGTCAGGTATTGCCGCAAACATGGATACGTAGCCGATTCAACCTCGTGGTCGTAAAAAATCGTGTAGCCGGAAGGAGGCGAGGCCGTCTGAGAAGTCACTATGCCGCCGAGACACCAAGCCTTGTACGCATTAGGTGTCCCATCGTGGTCAAAAGATTGGGCGTAAAATGATTGCCTTCGGTAAGTGGTACTATTATAACTGGCAAATTCTGTTCCGACTCCGAAGGCAGTATTATAAGCAGCAAAGTCCAAAGATTGACTTAAATCATTTGTGTTTCCTACAAAGGTAGCAGAAGCCAATATCATTGCTGACCCACCGACTATGCCAGAAACACAATTAGAGATTGTCCCAACAATATTGGATGAATAAGCATTTACCATACCAGAAGTGCATAAATTTATAGTACCTAACATGTTGATACCATACGTTGTTGTACCATTACCGCACCCTGTTATTACTCCTGTAGCAGAGATAGTTGAGTTTGCGGAACTCATCCCCGTCCCGCAACCAGCAACCGTACCGGAAAGAGTAATAAGCAAACCATCACGGACTCCCGTACTACACCCCACAACAAGACCAGAAACGGTAGAATTTAAGTATCCCCCTGTAAAATAAGCACCGTTTGTAGGACCAACGATTACACCGGAAATAGTATTATTTCCCCCCCCTACACCTATTGTAGTAGGAGACCAACATCCTGCGAATGTATGACCACTTCCAAGTCCCAATGTGCCACTCGTACAACTATAAACGTCCGCTCCAACATAACTGTTAGATGATGATGCGTTGAAGTTAATAGCGTAACTTGTAGTATTGGTAATCTTGATATTACGATTTCGTAAAACAACATAAGCCCCAACTGCCTTTGCAGCCGTAAGAGCATCATGAACGGTTATTGTTGGGTCTGGTGCTGCCGTTGCTGAATGAAAATGAGTGGTCTGTGTTTCTGGCATCCCAGATTGGCCCACATCGCAGATTATAATACTTGCATCGGCAACCCAACTACTGTCCCCCGAAACATCCGTATCAACAGACCAAACCGTTTGGCCAATGGCCTCAATAGCACTAAGTTTCACATACTTAATGACTGGCTCTGTACAATAGAAATAGATTTTTCCTGCCGCACCAACTTCGATGTTATTTGCCGAGGCAGAAAAATTGATGGTGAATGTACACGTTGACGGATACGGCACGGCCACAGATGTTCCCGCCTGTAAAGTCCCATTCACCGTCAGGTCAGCATTCATCTTGAGAACGTAGGCCCCGGCAGTCGTGGTAGCAATCAACGTCGTTCCTGCTGGAATTGTACTGGCGGCCATGCCGGCCCAGGCACTCTGGTCTGCGTCAAATTCACAGGTTTGCCCCGCTGCTAAAGTGAAACTGTCAGTATCTACAGGAGCCGTATCCCAGTTGGCTGCGTTGCTCCATAAATTGTTGACACCGGCAGATGTGAAGGTTCGTAGAGCCATTACGGATTATCCTCCACGCTCTCTGCCTCCAGAATAGCCGCCACGATAGCATCGGCCAAAGGGTCTTCCTCATAACAACCTATAACAGGTGGGTGCATAGAACTCATGCCTTCCAAGATGGCTTCTCGCAATTTCTCTTTATTCAACATAGATTATCTCCTCTAAAATCCCACATCTTTCGCTGTCCAACCACGTTCTTTAATCTCAGTGGCCACTTGTTCTTTTGTGGCCTCATCCAAAGTTACAGGTTGCGAAATAGGCGGTGGATTAATATGAGTATCCCACGCCACTGTGATCTTTTCCTGCCACTGCGCATAGTTAAGGTCTGTGGCGGATTTCAACTCTTGCGAAAAGCCATCGGGAAATTTTACGGTGCAGTAGTAAAATCCGTTCCAGAGTCTCACACCAAATTTATCAACTATATCTGCCATTAGACCAATTCCGTTGCTTTAATGATTATTGTTGCTGTGTTTGCACCACTATTATCAAGATAGTACAAATGTACTTCGTTCGATGCGTCTTCATCCTGATATGGAAGATCGAGCCACAAATTTGCGTTACCAATTATGCCATTGGCTATCTTCATTTTTGGGATTGTTGCGTCATCGGCAACAAATCCGTTATCATTTTGAAGAATATACAAATCCCAATTACTACTATTGGTAATAACACGAACGTATTTTATAAGAACTTTTGATACTGCCCAATTTGTGTCATCACTCAAATGTAAGTCGCCTTCTGCCTGTCCAGTAACTTTTATGTAATGATATACCGGACAACCTACGTTTTTAAGCGTTCTTGTTCCTGTAACCGCATCAGTGAAAGTCAAGTTGTTGGAACCATCTGTATCCAAATAAGTATTCACACTGTCCAAATAAACTCTGGCAAATTGAGGACTACTGGCAGTAGCAATATCCTGTGGCAAGGAAAGTGTAATGGACCCAGCGGCATTAGTCACTGTGATTTGATTCGCCGTGCCCGTCAATGTCGCCAAAACCGGATCAACGCCGGTCGAACCTATCGGGAGTTGTCCATTGGTTGCCACACCCAATGGGGTAATTGCATCTGTCCCCGAACCAAGCAATAACCCATGATCTGTCAATGTTGCTGCACCAGTACCACCTTTGCCCACAATAAGCGGATTAACCAATCCAACAGTAATTGTGCCATCACCATCATCGGTAACATCTGTTTCATTGGCAACACCCGCAATCCAATTTGCCAAATTCGCAACACTGGCGAGACCTTTACTGGCATTAGTTTGCACCAATCGAGTTGCAGTCGCTCCGGTTAAAGTAAGTCCAGCAAAAGTCGGCGAACTTCCATAACCCAAATTACTTTGAAGGGTCTGGAATGCTCGCCGCACCGCATGATGGTCTTGTGAGTTTACAAAGCCAAGGTTCATATTTATCTCGGTGTGGAATACATTGGCATACTACTAAACAAGGCATTACTACGAACACTGCCATCAGCAATATATGGTTGCATCCCCGACCGCAATACTTGGTTCGTACCCATCGCCAAATTTGAAATTGTAGGCGCAGTCGGCGCAGTCTGTCCAAGAAACTGTGAAATAGCCGATAGCGCCTCAGCTAATCGAGATCGGCGAATGTCTTCCGTCTTCATTCTCATTCCTGCCGATAATGCAACAGGTCGGGTAGTGCTACCGAGTCCCCGGCTAATCATGTCCTCGTTCACCCCGGTCAGCGCTTCTCGTTCCATGCCTTTGCCATAACCGGGTCCGAACAAATCGGCCACCTGTTGAAGAATGTTCTGGCCTTGAGTCAATTTGCTTGTTCGCTCATTGGCGAACATATTCAATAAGTTTGAAAGACTTCCTACCACTGGCATTATTTAATCCTCCCTTTTGCCACACCCTCTATAGTCAATTTTTCCAATCCCCAAGTCTGTGCGGCTGTATCATTCCCAATTCGTATTCCAACATACGCCCCACGTATTTCTTTTCGTTTTCTGGCCCCCCGATTACGGCCCGGCGCAAGAATAGTCCCTGCGATCTGCGGAGTGGTATTTGCAATCAACTTCTCCACTACCACATCGGAGGACAAACCCGACCACACTTTATAAGTCAGGTTGTTTGAGTCTGCCTCCGAACCACTGGCCGCACCACCAACGGTTTCGCCCACAATGGATGTTATCTTTCCTTCCCGATTCTCTCCGGCAATCTCAATCGGGCCGAATGTCACATAACTGTCAATTGCTTGGTCGGTCACGCCAATGTCATCATCTTTTGCTGTATCAACTTCCACTCTGGCGTAACCATCTTTGCAACCATGAATCAAACCACTATATCCTGCATCGGTAGCAGCATAGTCAAACATGCAATAGACGCCGCATTGATTCGGATAAGTTTCGGGGAACAATCCACCAGTTCGTAAATCATACCACCAGTTTGAATTTGCCCCGGATGCTAAAGTGGTTTTGATAATTTTTATGCCGTTCCGATTTTTGTCGAAACCAAGGATGACCCGATGTAATGATCCATCAAAATCCAAGTCCTTGATAAAATCGGGATAGATAATTTCCAACAAATTTTGTGGCTGTCCAAAACCATTCGGGATTTTCAATAAACCAGTAGTTGCCAAAATATACAGATTGTCTTCCTTGTCTTTGCACCACGCTTGTGAATCCAGAATCCCACCTGTATCATCCAATGACAACAATGAACCATGAGCCGCCGGGTTGCCCGCCAGATACCACAATGAGTTTGCACAACCGAAAATAAAATAGTCTTTGCTATATGGGATTAAAGCAACAATCGTGTCACCCACTTTGCCTGCATCTGCGTCTTCACCCGATACAGGGGCTTGTGGGTCATCGGCAATGTAGTTCCAATCCCAAGGATTCCCCTGTCGTGACATATACCATTGATTTGGGTCATCCTCATTCCCCGCAATAACAGCCCGACCATTCCATGCCGCTCCAAGGGTCACTTGATCGGGCAAAGAACCAAAGGTTGAATTATTGCCGAATGGCGTCCAAGTGTACCAAAACGGCCCGGCCACTTCTACAGTTGTAGTAAACGATATGCCGTTACCGTCATCATCTGTGCCCGTCACTGTTTCCCCGGCAGAAAATGTTGCCGTTGTAGTTCGCCGCCCATAAATAGTACATGTACTATCAAGAGCGGTTATATAATCTACTATCATCTTGGCGTGGGAGGTTTGCCCTTCCAAAACAGTTCCAAAATCGGGTGGGGCAACTCCCGCACCGCCAGGAACCACGTCAGAAGTCGTGATCTTGACATTGACAAAATCGGCAACTTTCTTTATAGCGCCATTCTCAACAAGCGACTTACCATAAAGTTCAAACGCCCAAATCTGTTTCGTGGTATCTACTGCGCCACTGGATGTATCCAATTCAATAAAAGTTCCTGCTGCCACGTCGATATTCTCATACCAAAAGTCATTGTTCCCGATTGCTATGAGGCGTTTCTTGATAGCCGATCCTGCAACACTGACAGTCATTATAAATCCTCATAGAACACCTTGTTGCGCGCAAATGCAACAAGTCTGGTTTTTATGTTCAATTGTTTATCATCTGCCACTCCACCACTTCCTCCACCAGCGCCCCCGCGCGCCCCCGATGCAGGAGTGGCAAAAACAATCGTAGAAAGTGACCACACATCCCCCGTTGCCGTTTGTGCGGTGGAAGGCCAATAAGTATCTACCCGCCAATAATAGGTTGTGCTATACAATCCTACACCAACCACAGTTTGTAAATATGATTGCGCCACTGAAGTCAAAGGACTTTCTAAAGCAATCAAACTCAAGGCACTTGGATTGGTTCCAAAATACACGTTGTAAACTTCTTCTTCCGGTGCGGCCCCATCAGCCGTCCAACCAAATGCTTGCCAATCAAGTGTCATTCCACTAAAAGTATCAATCGGAGAAGGAGTAGTGACTTTTTGCGGACCAGCGGCTTCTGTTGCTCGAATACTTACAGTAATAGTGCCTACATTATTAAAATTGAAAAATTTTCTTAGTCTTAATATGACACTACTGATATTATAAGATGACGATGCAGTAAATGTTTGCGCTCCCCATCGTGTATCATAAACCGCTTCTGCAAAAGTATCATCTGTAAAAGTATAGGTGTCTTTTTCAGTTGAATCCTCCTTTGTTTTGAACCAAAAATCGTAATCTGAAACTTTAGTCCAAGAAGTCCCACTGTTCGTACTATAATATTCGTCCCCGTTTGAATATGCCCCCGCATATTTCATATTGACCATTACATCATTATCTTCATCATTTATTTCGGGAGCACGAATTATTATAGCATACTTAGTTCCAGAAACCAAAGCATACGGAACACTAAAAACAATCTCTCTTTCTGCAAAAGAAGTAGTTAAAGTATTCCCATTAGTAGTGCCAACACATAAATCATCGCCAGTAGGATCACCCGCTGCCATATTTCAACTCGCAGTTGTTACGGACAAAAGAACCACAATAGGTTGTTCTGCCGCACCAACTTGTGTACCATTTCCCCACTTGTCAAGGCCCGGTCTCTGTCCTCCACACGCGCGCCCATCGAAGTAAGGTCTTACGTTATTTAATGATCTTGAAGTTCCCTGTGGTTGTTCACTTGAGGGACTTCCAAGATTTAATCCCCGAAGAGGAAATTTCAGTTCCATTTACTAATCTCCTACTAATTTATTGTAAATTAGTATAAAAAGGGGTAGCCGCCGCAGGGTCCGCAGACTCGGCTTGTCACTACCCCCAATTGGTAGGCATTATCTAAGGACTAACCCTTTTGCATGTCCTACCATCGTGATACAAAACCGATAACCCCTCCCTCAACAGTTATCGGGGCAAATCATCAACTACGCCCACCCTCCTGAGCGATCCGTACCCAATCAATACTCATTTCTGCATCTGCACCCGCCACTTCAATCTGTGCTACCGCACTAAGGCACATCACGGCATTTGGAATATCACTGGCATCCGTCACTGAAGCCACAATCACGCCATTCCGATAGAAGTCAATTCTGGTCAAACCGTCAATCTTGAAACCGAGTTTGACATACGTGGCATCAACATTCGCGCCAACATCCGTGTTCTTTTCCTCCGATGTCAGTCTGGATGAAATCGCACTGATCTTGTTATCAGTGCTGGCGGCTTCATGGTAGAACCCGCACTTGTCCACAACATCGTCCACTACACCAGCCGCAATCAACGTAGTATCCACGCCCGCCAGTCCGATGAAATACTGGTCGGTCGCGTCATTCATCTTGACTCTGGCCTCAAACCAAATCTTCCTATTGGCAGCCGGTTTGAATAGACAGTTGGTTCGCTGAACATTCACACCATCATCGGACGGAGGATTGCCATTGGAATCCACCAGCAACACTCCGCCTTGTTCAGTGGCACCACCAGCAACTCTACCCGTTGTCACCTGGGTAATCGTCCAGTCCAATGCCGTAGTCGTTTCAATCGGGCCAAGAAAATCATCGAAAAACACAAACCCTTCTTTTGCTCCAAGTGCCAGAGCCAAATATGGACAATCGGACCACAATGCCGGACTCGGACCTTTGCCTGAAGCTGTTTCCGCAATCAAATCTTCTGGTTTACTTGCATTTGCTAAATGATAACTAACATTGTACCGTGACATTTTCTTCCTCCTTTTGAGTCAGAGCATTCTCATTTTGTTTAAGATATGTAATCATCCGTTCAAGAATGACAACGCTATCTTTGACTTTTCCAAGTGCGGTGTTGCAATTATTACATAACAAACCCCTAATACGACCAGTAATATGATCGTGGTCAACATCTAATCTTCGTTTCAGTTTTCCAGATTTTGTGTTGCACCTTGTTCCACAGATAGCGCAACAACCATGTTGTAAGACTAATAAATTCATGTAAGCAGCAAAGGTAAGCGCATGTTCTTGTTTCAATTTATATACTTTGTGCCTTGCAAGAATAACATGTCTGTGTTGGTCATATTCCCTCTTTCTACATTCTTTGCAATCCGCCCGAACACCGCATTTATTCTGCCGTTGTTTGGAAAACTGATCGGTTGATTTAATTACCCCACACTTGGAACATTTTTTCACATCATTTACAACACGATTCCAACTACCCATTATTTCTCCTTATAGATCGGAGTATTTCTTTTTGCTTTCGCGGCGTGGGTAACACCGCCTAAGTTGTGTAAAAATGTTTGCTTATCTACATATATGTGGACAAAATGACACAACAATCTACATATATGTGTACTTATGAATCTGGAAAATTTGTATCAATTATTCGTTATTTACGAATCTTCTACAACTGTATTCCAGATTCGTTCGTTCGTACTTCTTCCCGATCCCGACAACATCTGTCCCAACTTTCGCGGGGCTGATCGGGCATCAATCGCATGGGCCGTTGGAAGGTCTATCTTGTAGAACTTCTCATTATAACCCATCTTGATGTCTTCAAACTCCAATTCTGCTTTTGCCAAACATGCCGACAAAACCGCCTCATCGAACTGTGGTCCAGCAGGGTGTTTATAGTTATCGGTGACATAATAGATACTATTCAACGCCGGAGAAACACCAGTTGTCGTACCATCTGCCGCAAGCCATTTTGCAACCGTAAAAACTGCGGAATTTCCGTCATCACTATCAAAATCTGTCACCTTGGCATAACTGTTTCGTCCTGCGCCCGATACGATGTGTATGTACCAACCGTTGAAATAATCATCGGGGTAAATCTTCCACACGTGCGCATCAGTAGTTACCAAAACCGTTGTACTGCCATTGAACGCCGTCCCTGAAATTGCCTGTGCTGCGTTGAAACCTACCCGGTAGGGGAATATCACTGTCTTGGCCGAATTAGGGGCAGGATCAAAGATGATCTCCCACCGTCGCCTTGCCGGGGACGGCCTCACTGCCGCCTGCATCGGGTAAGAATCCGATACTGACACTTCCCGTTGGAACCTAATCTCGCTTTCATGTGCCCATCCGATGATATGGCCGACACCAGAATCCTTGGTGTAGGTAATCTCCCCGGCCACTTCTCCCTGAAAGTCATCGGGCAACCAGTATCGGGCCAAATCTCCGGCCACCGTCTTGACATCGGTGATAGAGTAAGAATCACCCACAGCCGGGGTCAAACTGGATGGATTATCCTCATAATCCAACCACCCACCAGATACAGTCACAGTCCCGGTTAAGGTCGTGTAATCCGTCACCAAGGCATAAATCTTCTTGGTGATGTCATAGACGTAATAACCGTTAATATCGTCATCGGCGTCATAGGTGGTACTTAGGGCGTTATCAACCAAAGTAGTTGTGCCACCACTATCCACCGTCCCGGTCGTTTCCACCGTACCAAAGGTGATCTCTGCAATCCGATTCCGCCACCGCCAACCATTCACCGGGGCATTCGCAATGAGAGACTTAATCCCATCATTGTAAACATCCAGACAACGGTTGAAATCGTGGTCATCTATCGGAATAACAGCAGCGCCCGTACCCGCGCTACCATAATAGGCTATACCGGCTGCCTTGGCAATCCGTAGAAGAACATCCTTTGCAGTGTAAGAACTCGTTGGTTCCGCCATGTTACACCCCTTGCAATTTCACCTTGACCTTTAATATGGCCCCGGTCGAATGATTTACCAACCACGCCATAGTTGCGGCTTCTATGTCACTCAATTCCAATCCACCAAGAACCAAAGTGTCACCATCTGTACTGGTGTGAAATGCCACTTTTTCCATCGGGACATTGAAAGTAATTTCCTCAGTTATTTCGGGCATGGTTCAACCTCTTTTTGGTCTTCCTGTCTTTCCTTGGCTTCCTTGTAGAGCACTCCCACACTCTCGCGCAAGGCACAATGGTCCTGCCAACACAATTTTAAATCGGCGTGACTCAACAAGGACATCAGATTGTTTCGGGCCTGGTCAATATTCATGTTTGGCAAATCTCCAAAATCCAAAATGGGGGTGAGGTTTGGCCCCACCCCCAAGACATCGTTAGTTACGGATTGATTGTTATGTTAATGAACACAACTCCATTTCCAGAAGAACTACGTTCAAGACCAAATCCAACGATTTGTCCAGACACCGGAATCCCGAAAGTCGCGTCATAACCTTCATGTGTTCCACCAGCATCGGAAGACGGATCAACACAAACCGACCGTTCAAAAGCTGCGTCACAAACCGCAGACTCGCCCGGAGCAACGGCACATGGACCCCAAGTTTGAATCCAAAGATACTCACCCGAAGCATCTGATTCAACAGCAGGAACACCCGCCGCAGAACGGTATGTACTTGAACCCGCAGTATTGGTTAAACTAACAGCACGATACGGATTCGGACAAACTTCAACACCGTTGGTTGTAATAGCCACAGTCAAAGGTGCATCCAAATAAATAGTGGTGTGACCGTCACTATCAGCAAGTGTGTTTCCGATAATTCCACGAAACTGCGTATTACTGTCATCAGAACCGTAGATTATCACATACCCGCCACGAAGTTCATCTGCCGCAACAGCCGCAGCAGCACCAGCATCAATATGAATACTGGTATCACCAATTGCCTGCGCCTGTAATGCCGCCGTATAACTTACTGCGATTGCTCCATCAAACATACAAAATCTATAGGTATAACACGCGCCCGAAGATTTTGCATAACGAAACACTCTGCCATCAGGAAGAACACACCGATCTCCAATATTCCACCGCGAATCCTTTACACTTGTGGCAGGATCATAAAGAAAATTATAATCAGGCATATCCATTGCCTGAACCAAACCCTCACGGCCCAGATAGACCGTACACGCTTTACCCTTTGCCATGAAAAACTCCCTCCTCTAAAAAGGACTGTGAATCCTATGTTAAAAACTTTTGTGCAAAACAAAACCAAGTTGTCTCACATTGGTTGCAAGAATCTGATGCGCCCCATCCAGGAACACCGTGAACGTAGTGTGCTGTCCACGATCCACCATTGGCTCAGTTTCCTTCATCCAATACCCATCATGCACAACCGGAATAATGTACTTGAAGTCCACACAGAAAATCGGAGCAACAGCCGCACTCGAATACGGCTCTGCATAATCCTCAAGTTGCGGAATCGGAACAACAGGCAGACGGTTCACATAAACCAGCGCACCGTCATTCACGACCATCTTGCCCATCACTTCCTTGCCGCTGTGGTTGTCATCCTTGGCATCAGCCAGTTCCATCAATTCTGCGGTATTGGCAAAATCGGTGTAAATCCGCTTCTGCGCCGTTCTCTTGTCACTGGGGTCTTTAATGAACAGTGGGGCTTTGAAATGCGTCTTCATAAATGCAAGACGGAATTTCTTCAACATGGCGTTGTCGATGTTGGAGTACAAAGCCGCATAGTTGCGCCACTTACTTTCCGTCTCGGCGTCAATGTTGGCACAAGTCGTGCCAGTCGTACCATCCTGGTACAGAATGGTCTTAGCAACAAAACCATCCGTCGATGTGCCCGTACCCATCAGCCGCAGGTAATACGGAATACCAAACGGATACAGGTCATCACTGGAACTGGTCGGAGTCTTCCAGGCTCTTTCCTCAATCAACTCCGCCAGACTCCAAAGACCCTCAATGCGCTTGGTCTTCAGAAGATCAATGAACCCCTTGGCATTCCCGCCCTTGACGTTCCGCAGGATTTCAAAATCATCCCACGAATAATCCGTGCCCAACCGGGTCCAGTTCACCTTAATCTTGTGCATCACATTGCCGACCTTCGGCGAGTCAGTGTCATACGCCCGGCGATAATGTGCGTTGCCAAGATTGTCCAACATCACTTCTCGTTCGATCTCATTTCCGCCGTCGATCTTCATAGCCTCATTATTGAAAATCCGGCAGAACTCATAATCCTGATTGTCCCAAGCCACTTCAAAAACCTGTTTGGGCAAATCGTTGAGCGTGAGCATAATCATGTCTGCAAGCTCAGTTTGCTTAATTCCCATCTAATACTCCCTCCTC
>Ga0153915_10005508_pt1 | contig 11777 bp, 5 predicted proteins | sample Opewatmetagenome_2_FD_107003 | JGI IMG/M metagenome (GOLD analysis project Ga0153915, IMG submission 107003) | Freshwater wetland microbial communities from Ohio, USA - Open water 3 Core 3 Depth 3 metaG | ecosystem: Environmental > Aquatic > Freshwater > Wetlands | place: USA: Ohio, Lake Erie...
TCCCAGGCCGGGATTATGAAATAGACGAGGAGAAAAGAAACGTCTTTCCCACCGATGCCGGTCTCGCCAAGCTGGAGACAGTCCTGGGCTGCGGGGATCTCTACGCCACTCGAAACGAAATGCTCCTCGCTGCCATCCATTGTGCCCTCCACGCTTTAGCCCTCCTTCAGCGTGATGTCGACTACATCGTCAGGAACGGACGCATCGAGATCGTGGATGAATTCACCGGACGGATCATGGAAAAACGCCATTGGCCGGACGGCCTCCAGGCGGCCGTCGAGGCCAAAGAGAACCTTTTCCGTGGATCCGAGGGACGGATCCTCGGCTCGATCACCCTTCAACACTATTTCCAGCTCTATCCCAAGCTGTGCGGGATGACGGCGACAGCCCGGCCTTCGGCCGCGGAGCTCAAGGAATTCTACGGCCTCAATGTCGCGGTCATCCCGCCCCACCGGCCCTGCATCCGGGTCGACCACCCCGACGTCGTTTTCACGCACAGAAGCGCAAAAACACGCGCCCTGATCCGGGAGATCGCAGGTGTCCATGCTTCGGGACGCCCCATCTTGGTCGGGACGCTGAGCGTGCGGGAGTCGGAGGAGCTGGCGGCGGCATTGAAAGAATCGGGCGTCCCCTTGGAGGTCCTCAACGCCAGGAATGACGAGCTTGAGGCCGGGATCATCGCCGAGGCCGGACGGCTTGGCGCCGTCACCATCTCGACCAACATGGCCGGCCGGGGAACGGATATCCGGCTCGGCGGCGGGGACGAGGCCGAACGGGATAAGGTCGCCGCCCTTGGAGGCCTATACGTAATCGGCACCAACCGGCACGAGAGCCTGCGTATCGACCGCCAGCTCAGGGGCCGCTCCGGCCGCCAAGGCGATCCCGGCTCTTCCCGCTTCTTCATCAGTCTGGAGGACGAGATATTCGAGCGCTACGGCCTGCGGACGCGGTTTTTCTCCCGCTATCGTCTCGATAAACAGGATGACGAAGTGGACAACCCCGTCATCCGGAAAGACATCGTCCACTTCCAGAAAGTGATCGAGGGCCAGAATTTTGATATCCGGAAAACTCTCAATGCCTATTCCGCCTTCATCGAAACACAGCGGAAGATCGTCCAGAAGGACAGGGAGAACATCCTGTTCTCCCGTGATGGGGCCTGGGAATCGGAACGGCTCCCTCCGACGCTGCGGGAAAAGGGAATCGCCCGGTTCGGCATGCAGGACTGGGAACAAATCCTGAAGCAGGTCAGGCTCTTTCACCTGGACCGCGGCTGGGCAGACCATCTGGCCAGGCTCGCCGATGTTCGGGAGAGCATCCATATCGTCAGCCTGGGGGGGGAAGTCCCTCTGCAAGAATTCCACAAGGCTGCTGCCGCCGCCTTTTCGGAGATGGCTCAACGCACCGAACGGGCGGTTGTCAAAACCCTGAGGGAATTGATCAAGAGGCCGGGGCCCATCGATCTCCGGGCAGAGGGCCTCAAGGGGCCCTCGTCTACCTGGACCTACCTGGTCAATGAGGACCAGTTCGGCTGGGGCGTTGAGCTCCTGAAGGGAAAAAACCTCGGTTTCGCCGTCGGAGCAGCGGCTTTTATGGGACCGCTTTTCATCCTCACCCTTCTGATGAGGCGGCTGCGAGGGCGGAAAAAGCAACGGTGAACCTCTTGTCCGCACATTTATGATAAAATAGACGCATGTCATCCCGAATGAGACCCCGACTGCCTCTCTCCATCCTGTTTCTGGCTCTATTATGTTTGCCGAGTGGGACGCAAGAAAAACCGGCCCAATGGAAGACCTGGCTGGATGAGGTCGAGCCGATTATTACCAAGACCGAGCGGTCCGTCTTCAAAGCTCTTGAAACGGATGAGGACAGGCAGAAATTTCAATCCCTCTTCTGGAAAGTCAGGGACGCAACGCCCGGAACGCCTGAAAACGAATTCATGATTGAATTCTACAGCCGCAGGCGTTATGCCGAGAGCCGTCTGGAGGGTGCCCAATCGGACCGCGGCCGGATCTACATCGTCCTTGGGAAGCCAGCTGAAGTCCAGAACTATGCCGGTTCGGACAAGGTGACCGACTGCGAGCTCTGGATCTATCGGGCCGAGGGACGAAGCGGCCTTCCTCCGCTGATGTTCCTCCTGTTTTTCAAAGAGGACAACCTCGGCGATTACAAGCTCTTCTATCCAGGCTTCCACTCGGCCGTGGATATCCTTTCGTCCGGCAACAGGCAAGGCCGCATGTCCAATGTGAAGGCTTATAGACTCATCCAACAGAGCTACCCCGAGCTGGCCAAGGCGACCCTGTCGGTCATCCCCGAGGAGGCGAACGTTTCCCTGGCCGGAATGCCCAATTCCTCGGGGCAAACCATCAGCCAGATCTTCACCCTGCCGGAAAGGGAAGTGGAGAGAGGTTACCTCAAGTATTTCAGCGCACCTGCTGGGACCGCCGAGGTCGAATACACGGCCAAACAGATCGCCGGGAAAGCGGCGCTTTATCTGACCGGGTTTCGCGGCGTCACTTTCCTTAACTACTCGCTCATGCCGGACAGGATCTCGACCGCCCGGACAGCCGAAAAGCTCGAAACCGCCCATCTTGTCTTTCATCTGAGGGTCGAAGACGAGGCGGGACGAACGGTCTTCCAGCAGGAAAAAGAAATCCGCTTGAGGCTCGACGAGCCCAAACATAAAGCCATGCTCCAAAGGAAGTTCACCTTCAATGATTTTGCCCCGCTCATTGACGGGAAGTTCCGGGTCAGCATGACCTATACCAACAAGACCAGCGAGGAGTTCTTCGTCGATGAGCAGGAAATCGAAGTCAGTGATCAGACGCCCTTTCTTGTGGTCGGCTACGAGATCAAGGCGAAATCCCCCGCCGTGTTGGCACCTTTCAGCCAAGGCCCTTACAAGGTCCTCCTCGACCCCCGCTTGATATTTTCTCCGAAGGATTCTGTGGAAGGGCTGATCCTGGCGGATGAAATGCCTGAATTGTCCCTCCTGCCCAGAGATGAGGAAGGCCCGGGAACAAGGATCCAGGATGTCTCCCGGGGGGAAGAAGGAGTCATCGTTTTCCGGCAGCCGTTGGCGGGAATTAAGCCAGGCAACTATGACCTGATAGTGAAAAAAAACGGAACGGAGGTCTATCGCCGGAGCCTCTCCGTGCTATCCTTCGTTGTCGAAAAGCCTCTCGAATTCGAGAGGACGGAGCCGGCCGCCTTCGGAGAGGAGCTGCCCTTCCTCATCGGCCAGGAATACCTGAACTGCGGCCGGGTGGAGAGAGCGCTGGATTCTTTCCAAAAGCTCTCTCCCGGCCTCTGGAACGGCACAACGCTTCCCGTCATTGCCCGGGCCTATTATCTCAACAAGGAGTACGGCCGGGTGATCGAGCTCCTGGAAAAAGAGACGGTTCCCAAAGAGTATGCTGTCCTGCTTCTCCTGGGCAACTCATCGCTAGAACTCAGAAGGCTCAAAGAGGCCGCCTTCTACTTCGAGGAGGTCCGGAAATTCGGCGACACCGCCGAGGCCAACAACGCCCTGGGAGCTATCTATTTTTCTCTGGGGGAAAAAGATAAGGCCAGAGTCTATTGGGAGAGAGCCAAGAAGTTGGAGCCTAAGCCAGACGAGAAAACCTCCAAGCCGGAGGAAGAAAGGAGATATCCATGAGAACGACCGGGAGATCCTCGCCTCCGATACTCGGGATGGTTTTGGTTCTTGCAGCCGCCTGCCTCTGGGCGGCGGTCACCGGTGCCGTCGACGGCATCGTCAAGGATTCGGCGACGGGCCAGCTTCTGCCCGGAGTCAAGATCAATCTGGTCTCGGCCAAATCTGAGACCCTGAGCTATGCTCTGACCACCGACCAGAAAGGCCATTTCTACAAGAGCGGCCTCGTGCCCGGGGTCTACAAGATGACCTTGGAGAAAGAGGGCTATGTCCCTCAAGGGGGGTCAATCCGGGTTGTCCTCGATGAGACCGTAAAGTTGGACCTTAGACTCGAGGCGGACAGAGGTGGGGAGGCCGGAGCACCGGCTGTGGCCAAGAAGATCGTCGCGGCGAACGAGCTGGCCGCGGCCGGGAAGTACGAGGAGGCCATCGGTCTGCTGAGCGAGGCCATCACGGAGCTGCCTCAGAACGCAGTCCCCTACTTCTATAGAGGTTTTGCCTACGAGAAATCCGGCAAAAACGAGGAGGCGCTTCAGGACTATCAAAAAGCCAGCGAGCTCAAGACCGACTTCATCCTGCCCTATTCCCGGTCGGGCATGATCTGGGCCAGGAAGGGCGAATTTGAAAGGGCCGGCGAGTTCTACAAAAAAGCTCTCGATTCGGGCGACCAGGACCCGACCACTCTATACAACTTCGGGGTTTGCCTGACCAACTTGGGCAGGAGCCCGGAGGCCCGCCCCGTTTTCGAAAAGCTGCTGGCCCAGGATCCCGAGTATGCCGATGCCTATTATCAGCTAGGGACCCTTTGCCTCAGCTCCGGGGAAACCGCCAGAGCCAAAGTATTGCTCGAGGCGTTCATCGTCAAGGACCCGGAAAACAAGAACGCCGCTCTTGCCAAAGAAATCCTGAAAAGCCTGAACCAGTGATCCCGGGGAGGCGGTCAGGTCCCTTTTGATCCCTTGATCTTCTGCTCGAGCGCCCGGCCCTTCTCGAGCTCGGCTGAGTAATCGGCCCACCTTCCGAGCCGGTTGTAGATATCCGCCAGCACATAATGGCCGAGAGGAGCGGATTCGGCCTCCGGCTCGAGCTCGAGCCCTTTCTTAGCCAGCTGGATGGCGTCCTCAAAGTTTTCATTCAGGTCGAGGTAGGCCTTAGCCAGGAAGAGATAGGCCCGGGCAAAGCTCTTTTCCGCCTCGATCGCCTCCTGGAACTCCTGGACTTCTTCGCGGTGCAATCCCATCTTCCCATAAAGCAGGGCGAGATTAAAATGCGCCGGGTGGGCGCCCGGATGGATCTCGATCTCTTTCCTGTATTCCTCCATCGCCCCCTTCAGGTCCCCTTTTTCCTCATAGAGGAGTCCCAGGTTGTAATGGGCATCGGGAATGCGGGGCCTCATCTCCAAGGCTTTAAGGAGCTCTTTTTCGGCCTGCTCCAGCTTCTTTTTTTCCAGGAGAGCAGCGCCCAGGCTGTTGTGCGCCTGCGAGCTGTGCTCGGGGTCGATAGAGATAGCCTCCTCGAGATGGACGATAGCCCTGTCGAAATCTCGGGTCTCCAGGTAGACCTCACCGAGGTTGACATGCGGTTTGGGGTCTCTCGTATCGAGTTCGATCGCCCGCTCGAACCCGGCGATGGCCTCGACATACTTTTTCTGTTTTTTGTAGGCCTGGGCCAGAGTGAAAATGGCCGCAGAGTATTCCGGGTCGATCTGCAATGCCTCCTTGCATTCCTCCGCCGCCTCTTCGGGCCGGTCAAGCTGGAGGTAAATGTTAGCCCTGACCTGCCGGGCCTCCATGATCCCAGGGTCCTCGCCGATAACCTGGTCGAGCAGGCCCAAGGCCTTCTCATATTCCCTGTCCGAGGAAGCCCCCTCGGCCATCTTGATTTTGTTGTAAAGGATGATCTTGTCCTTGGGGTCCCCCAGGTTTCCTGTCCGGCTCAGCCTGGCTCCGGAGGTGAACCCGCCGACGTAGCCCAGGGCCATCAGCTTCTCCCGTGAGTCATCATCCAGCTGCTGCGGGCCTCTGTCTTCGATCCCCTTTCTCGACAGCCTTTTCTCCAGCTTCTCCAAGTCCCGGACGAATCTTTCAGCTAACGAGCTCTCCCGGCCGAAAATATTGTTCTGCTCCCGGGGATCGAGACTCAGGTCGTAGAGCTCGGGCCGGGGCGCCTGGATGAATTTATACTTCGAGGTCCGGATGCTTTTGAGCTCGCTCCAACCGTAGTGGTAGCGAGGATAGTAACTCTCGCTGTAAGCCTCCCTATCCGGTCCGCTGGTCCGTCCGGCGACAAGGGGAAGAAGGCTTTTCCCCTGGACGTCCCCCGGCTCCGGAAGGCCCAAGAGATCGCAGAGGGTCGGCAAGAGGTCGATATTTCGCACCTGGGCGGCGACGGTTTTGCCCCGGAGTTCGGCCGAGGGAATCCGGATGATCAGGGGAACAGAGACCGTGGCATCATAGATGAAAAACCCGTGAGAGCTTTCGTGATGCTCGCCCAGGCTCTCCCCATGATCCCCCACGATGACGACCACCGTTTTCTCCAACAGGCTCTTTTCCCTGAGGCTATCCAGGACCCGGCCGACCAGGGAATCGGCATAGGCGATCTCTCCATCGTAGAGGCCGTATTCCCGGCCCCCGTATTGAGTCCTGAAGGGCTCCGGGGGCTCGTACGGAGTGTGGGGGTCATAGAGGTGGATCCAGCTGAAAAATTTCTTCGTTGCGTTCTGGCCAAACCACTCAAAGAAGGCCTTTATAACCTCCCCGCCCTCCCTCTGGACGGAATCCAGGCTGATCTTTTTATATTTGGCGAAATCGAAATTGTCGTAGTAATAATCGAAGCCCTGATCGACGCCCCACCGGGAATCAAGCACGAAGGCTCCGACGAAAGCGCTGGTGGCCCAGCCCGCCTGTTGCAGAACCTCGGCCAGAGTCACCTGTTCCTTTTCCAAATAGAAGCCTCCGTTGTCCCTGACGCCGTGGAAAAACGGATAGCTGCCTGTAAACATGGACGAATGCGAGGGCAGAGTCAGCGGGCAGGGGGCGGTGGCGTTTTGAAAAAGGATCCCTTCGGCCGCCAGAGCGTCGATGTTGGGGGTTTTGATTTGCGGATAACCATAGCACCCGATATGGTCGGCGCGTGTCGTATCGAGGGTGAATAAGAGGACGTTGAGGTCGGATGGCTTGAGAGGGGCGATCCACCGGCCGACTTCAGCCGTCTGCTTCTTTCCTCCCTGGAAACCGCCCTTGACCAGGAGGAAGTAGAAAAGTGCTGCGACGGCAACGACTCCCACCAGGATGCCGGCCAGCGCACCGCGTCGGAAATGCCTAATCATTATTCAGAATAGGGATTTTCTCGGCTATCTATTCTAATGGACGGAAATATAACTGTCAATGAAGGGGCGCCCGGTTTACTGCTTCTTCAGTTTCTCCACTATCTCCCTGACCTGAGCGGCCTGGGGGGAATTGGGTTCTTTCTCGAGGAAGGCTTCAAAATGCTTGACAGCCTCCTCATTGTTCCCTTTCTTGGAATGGGCATAACCCAGGAAATAGTTGGTGTACGAATACTCCGGGTTGTACGAATAGGAGGTCTTCAATTGCTCCAAGGCCTCGTCGACCTTGTCCGCTTCGAGGAGGGTCCTCGCCTTCTCAAGATAAAGATTGCCCAAAGCGGCCTTCGTCTTGGGCTCGTCGGGCTTGAGCTCCAGTGCCTTGAGCAGGGCTTGCTCGGCCTCGTCGTCCTTCATTTGCTGGAAAAGCAGCATTCCCAGGTTGATATAGGCCTCGGCGAAGTTCGGGCTAAGCTCGGTCGCCGTCCGGAACGCTACAATGGCTTCATCGAGCTTCTTCTCGTTAGCCAGCTCGATCCCCTTCTGGAACGAAGTGAAGGCCTCCTGCTGGTTTTTCTGCTCCAGGGAGAGCGCTTTGGCCAAGTTGATGGTGAGCCGTTGAGAGGAGCCGGCCGTGAGCTCAACTTCCAGGCTGTGGGCAACGTATCCCTCTTTCACCGTGGTCAGGAGATATTTTCCGGGAAAAAAAGTCTGGAAGAAAAAATCCCCTTTCTTGTTGGATTTCACCGTCGTCGACTGGCCGGTCCCCAGGTTTTTGAACCGGACCTCCACTTCGGCCAGGGGCTTTTTTACCAGGTCCATTATTTTCCCCTCCAGCCGCGCCTGCTCCTCTTCCACCTCCTGCCCGATACCCAGGCCGGAGACAAGGAAGATGAGGCCAAGGCCCAATGCCCAAATTTTGAGATTATCTTTCACCATGTCCGCTCACTCCTTGGACCAACCCTATACCACGGGTCCATTCCCTATGGAATTAGGAAAAAAGCCTACCATAACCGGTCGGGAAAGGGAATAAAAGTTTCGCTGGACATCGCCCTGCTCTTGAGTTATTTTGGGAAAGATTAGAGGAGGAGGTGGAATAAGGAAAATCCTACAATGGCTGCGAGCAGAAGTCTTTTTTGAAAAGGGATGTTAAGTTTAACTCGACCAAAAAGGAGGGAACAATGAAGAGGAGATTTCGCTGCGGCATCGCACTGGCCTCAATGCTCCTTTTGCTCTCTGGACTTTCCCTAGCCCAAAGCGGAACCACGGGAGCCATTGAAGGCAAGGTGCTCGACGAGGAGGGGAATCCCCTTCCCGGAGCCGAAGTCAAGCTCTCGTCTCCCGACCTGATCGGGGGGACGCAGGTCCGGGTCGTCCCGGCCGACGGGAAGTTCCGGTTTGTCGCTCTTCTCCGCGGCACCTATACCATCGAAGCATCGCTGAGCGGGTTTTCGACAACGAAAAGAGGAGACATCAGGGTTTATATCGGCCAGACGGTCACCGTCGACCTCGCCCTCAAGATCGGGAAACTGGAAGAGGAAGTTACGGTTATGGCTGTCTCTCCGCTCGTCGATGTCAAGGATTCCCAGCTCAACGCCACGAACCTGGACAAACAGATGATCCAAACCGTCGGGGGCGAAACGCGGGCGGTGAGAGCATCGTCAGACCTGATCAATTTGGCTCCCGGGATAAAAGACCGGAGCGCCATGGGCGCGGCCGAGCGGAGCAGCAATCAGTGGCAGCTCGACGGCCAGAGCCTTCTCACCTTCATCGGCAGCGGCCAGGACTGGGCCTACCCTGACATCAACATAATCGAAGAAGCCCGGGTCTCCGGCTCAGGAGCCAACGCCGAGTATGGCGGTTTCACCGGCGCCGTCCTCAACCTAGTCACCAAGACTGGCGGCAACACCCTGGACGGGATGGCCGAAGTCTCATATGCTCCCTTGAGTTGGAACACTGAAAACTTCGACACAAGCGAACCGGAGTTTTCGCTCTTCGAGGCGCCTCCCCGCAACTTGTATTTTAACGCTCATTTTGGCCTCGGCGGAGCCATCATGAAGGACAAGCTCTGGTTCTATGTTGCCGGCGGTTTTAACCAGTCCGACGATGATTACAAGGAATTTACCAGGAATGAGTCCACCCAGATCCCCAAGGGCTTCGGCAAGCTCACCTTCCAGCTCGGCACGAACGACCGGCTGTCCGCCTTTGTCTATTATGAAAAGTTCCAGGTCTACAACCGCGGCATGAGCATAGACAGGGCGGAAGACGCCACCTATTATGACGTCGGACCTTCACTGCCCGTGGGACTCAACTTGATGCACACGTTCTCCCAGAATACATTTGCCGAGGTCAAACTCGGGTACTACTACAGCTGGTACGACCAGAGGCCGAACAACGGCAGGGACGTCTCTGAGCACTACGATGCCCTCACGGGAATGTACACTGGAAACTACTACGAATGGGGAGAGTCCGAGTCGTCCCACTGGACAGCCAGTGCCACTCTCTCCAATCACGCCGAGGAATTCATCACGGGCTCTCATGATTTCAAACTCGGCGTCGAATTCCTCGGCGGCTTTGAGAACTCCAGGACAGGCTACTCCGGCGGATTTTACTACTACGACAACTACTATGGATACAGCTATATTTACTATGATTACCGGTATATGACCCTGGCCTATACCTACAGCTATGACATGCAATCGAACGGCTGGAAGCTCTCCGGGTTTGCCCAGGATTCCTGGAGAATCAGCGACCGGCTGACCATCAATCCTGGAGTCCGCTGGAGTATGCAGAGAGGGTATCTTCCCGATCTCATGGATGACGCCTATTTCAAGCCTAAGAACCAGCTGGAATTCCGTTTCGGCTTGACCTTTGATGTGTTCGGCGATCACACGACGGCGCTCAAAGCCCACTATGGCCGGTTCCACGAATCGTTCAAGACCTGGTACTTCAACTCAGCCACTCCTGGGATAAGTGATTCTGTTATTTATGAGGTCGCTGCAAACCAGCCCTGGGTCGAGGTATTCAGAAAAAGCTACGCCACCAACGACGAGATGGACCCGAACATCAATATCCCCCACTCCGACCAGTTCACACTCGGCCTGGAGAGGACGCTGCTGAAGGATATGGTGCTCTCCCTGACGTATATCTACCGCGAGTACACAAACTTTATCGCTCACGTGAATACCGGCGCCCTCTGGGACTACGGCCCTTGGACATTCGAGGATGCAAACGGTCAAGAGCAGACCATAGATGTCTATAACAAAGATCCAGACTCTTCCGACGCCTACTTGATCACCAACCCGGAAGCAGGGACCTATCCGTCCGTACTGGTCACTCCCAAGAACAAGTACTCGGGAATCTCCATCGCCCTGAGCAAAAGGTTTTCCGACGGCTGGATGTTCCATGCCGACTACACCTACAGCGTGACCAAGGGCAACCACTCCAACGATGACAGCACGGGAGCCTGGGGCGGCCGCTGGTTCGAAAACCCCAACCGCCAGATTTACGCCCAAGGCTATCTCCCCTTTGACGCGCCCCACGCCCTCAATGTCTATGGAACAATTGCTCTGCCTTATGGCTTTGTTATCACCCCAAGGTTCCTGGTGCAGAGCGGTTATAACTGGGAAAAGTACGTCACCTCGCCCAGGTCGGCCGGCCGAGTTCCCACCCGGCTGGAAGACCGGGGTGCTCAGAGAGTCCCCACTCAGATCAGCTTCGATATAAGGCTTGAGAAGGACTTCATGCTCACCGACAGGATGCGGCTCGGCCTGATGTTCGATGCCTTTAATATCTTTAACCGCGGGGTCCCGACATCCGTGGAGAACAATGTCCAGTACGACAATTACGGCAAAGCCCTGACCGTCAGTGCGCCGAGGTATTTGCGGGTCGGGGCGAGGTTCTTCTTCTGATCCCGAGCGAAAAAAAGGGGGAGACTGGCCGTCTCCCCCTTACCTTTCCCTGATTGGTCGTTTAAAAACGCCAGGTCGGAGTTCTCTCCAGGCTCAAACTCGGGTTTTTACCCTTCCGCGTCCGTTCCCTTGAGCCAGCGGCCTAGACGCCCTGATCGATCATCTTCTGATACAGGAAGGCAGCTTGGATATATTGCTCAGCCGCTCCCTCATGATCATCCTTAACGAGGGCGAGCTGAGCGCTGCTCTCGTAATCCTTTGCCTTTCCAAACAGCCATGGGTCGATTTTCCCGGAAGCGGGGCTTTCCACCGCGCTCCTCATGGAGCCGACCAACGCAGCCAGGTCCTTCAGACAAGCGCTAGCCGCAGAGCACTGGCCGCTCAGGCGAAAGACCTGTTCAAGCACGGAGCAGAGCGTTCGGCTTCCGGAGAAGTCGTTGTCATTGAAGGCGCTGTCCGCATCCCCTTCGCGGCGCGCAGCCACACGGTAAAGCACGTTGTCGCTTATTCCTGGTATCGTCCGGAGGCGCATCTTGGTCTGGGTCAAGAGGGATTTCGCCTCCAGCGCCTTATCTCTTTGGGCCACCATGGTCAGAAGCCTCTGCATCTCGTCCTGGCCCTCTTTCCGGCTCTTCTGGGCCTCCTCGATACGCCCTTCGTCGTGGAGCCTGTCGCTCTCGCGCACCTTTTGGTAGGCATTCGCCCAGGTCTCGTCAAAGGCGGCGCCCCGAGGAATAGCCCCTTTGATATTGGCCATCTGCTTTTCAAAATCCAGCAGGTCCTGGATCTCTTTCTGGCTCAACTTGCGGAGGGCGTCGGGGCTGAGCAGCGAGAAAATGCTTCTCGACGCTTCGGTCTTATGCCCAAGTGATTTTTCTGTCTGCGACTCCGA
>Ga0153915_10005509_pt1 | contig 11777 bp, 11 predicted proteins | sample Opewatmetagenome_2_FD_107003 | JGI IMG/M metagenome (GOLD analysis project Ga0153915, IMG submission 107003) | Freshwater wetland microbial communities from Ohio, USA - Open water 3 Core 3 Depth 3 metaG | ecosystem: Environmental > Aquatic > Freshwater > Wetlands | place: USA: Ohio, Lake Erie...
ACAGGATGAATGAGATGTCGATCGATTTCAGCCAAGGGGACGAGGACAAATTGGCGATTTTGAATTTGAGGATGGGGGATTTCGAGCTCTTCGGTGTGAATTTCAATATCATCGAAGAAAAGGAGATCCAGATCAATCGTTCGGGGTCCCCATCGAAATGTCTTTGTGCGACCCAACCGGGATTCGATGGTCTTCAATGTCCGGAAGAGTTCAGGGGGTTCCAAATCCGTCTCAATCTTTATCACCCCGTTCACAAACCAATCCTGAGAGGTGTGGCCGATGGGCTGCGTTTTGAAGAGGGAGGATTTCGCCAGGAGTTTGTGACGGTCTATTCTTGAAATCTCTGAAATAGCTTTTTCGCAATGCTTTAGCTTATCGCCAAGGTTAGAACCAATTCCAATGTAGGCAATATGTCCCATTCTGATCGGAGGGAACAAACACTCGACTTTTCACCCTCTACTTTAAATAGTCCCTTCTGAGAATAAGCGTGGAATGTGGGTGACGAGAATTTTCCAGAAAAAAGGCCTGTTTTTTTCAGCCTACGCTGTGGAGTTCACTTTTTTTCAGAAATCTCTTCGGGCTTTTTGGGAGTGACGTTAATCTCTTCGTCTTTTGTCGACTTCCTAAAGTTTCGGATCCCTTTTCCAAGTCCTTCACCGATCTGAGGCAATTTCCCGGCGCCAAAAATGATCAGAACGATGACCAAGATGAGAATCAACTCCGGCATTCCTATCCCAAACATTTCTTTCTCCTTTTTATTTTATTAACCTGCCTGCCCCGTCTACGGAAAGGCGGGCATCGTCAAGACACGGTCGCAGGCGGGTTGGCGGAAGTGCATGGGAATCGAACCCACCACGGACATCTCTGCCCGTCACTGGATTTGAAGTCCAGGAGGCCCACCAGAACCTATCCACTTCCATAGTATAACCTAAGGGATTTTCTTTTTAAAGTCAAGAAATTCGGGAGCCTACGTAAGCATCTTTTTTTCCGTGATAACCATAAAACAGTTCCTTTACCCTATCCCTCCTATCGTGGCAACGTCAGGATTCTCACGCTCACAAATACCGTCATTTTTCAAACAAAATACGTGCTTTATCCCATTATATTTCAAGGGTCTTTGAGATATTCTCAATGACGCTGATCTCTCTTCCATGGGTTTCCGAAATACCAGTGAAACCGTTGAGATGAAGACGTGAAATCACCCTTCATCCTTCCTTCTGAAGGAAGAAGAACGAAAGCCGTGAGGGATCAGGAGGGAATTCAAAGAGGATGCAAGAGTTAGGGAAAGGGAGGATATGACGATATGGCAGAGGTGAAAGACGAAGCTGAGCTTCTTGTCATCGGTGCAGGACCCGGGGGCTATGTGGCTGCGTTTCGGGCTGCGGATCTGGGGATGGATGTTACCTTGGTTGACCTGGAGAAACGGCCGGGTGGTGAATGCTTGTTCCGCGGGTGTATTCCCTCCAAGACGCTCCTTTTCCTGGCGGAGCTTTTGCACGATGCCCAGCGCTCGCGAGAGATGGGGATAAACTTCGGTAAACCTCAGATCGATCTCGATAGAATGCGGGGGTGGAAGAATCAGGTTATTGATAAGCTTACGAATGGGCTTCTCACCCTGAGTAAACGACGCAAGGTTCGGTTGTTGCAAGGGAGGGCGGTCTTCGAAGCGTCTGATCGAGTGCGACTGGAAAATTCCGAAGTAAGCCAGATCCGGTTTCGCCATGCCATTTTTGCCACCGGATCTTCCTCGACTCCCTTTCGCGGCCTTCCCATTGTGAAAGGTAGTCGAATCATGGATTCGACCGGTGCACTGGAACTTCTTGACATCCCCCGTTCCCTCCTCATTTTGGGTGGCGGTTATGTAGGTCTGGAGATGGGCAATGTCTACGCAGCCCTGGGAAGTCGAGTAACTCTGGCTGTGCGGGGGGATAGACTGCTCAGAGGCGCAGACCCGGATCTTGTCGACGTTTTGCTCTCCAGACTTAAAGAAACTTTTGCAGCCATTTATTTCAATGCCCAGGTCGTCTCCCTTAAAGAGCGCGAGGAAGGCGTGGATGTTAAATTCGAAGGGGGAGTCGATAAGCCGGAACAAACCTTTGAGAGGGTGCTCGTCGCCGTGGGCCGAAAGCCGAATACGGAAAATGTGGGTCTGGAGAAAACCAAGGTGAAATTGAATGAGCAAGGATTTGTGGTTGTAGATGAGCGACGCCGCACTACCGATGAAAAGATCTTCGCGATCGGGGATGTGGCAGGAGGTCCCCTCTTGGCTCACAAGGCTTTTCGGGAAGGAAAGGTGGCGGCGGAGGTGATCAAGGGAATGCCGTCAGCCTTCGATGTTCAGGCTATTCCGGCGGTCGTCTATACAAACCCTCAAGTTGCGTGGGTAGGTTTAAGAGAGGAGGAGGCTCGAAGGGAAACTCGGAATGTTAAAGTGGAACGGTATTTGTGGAAATTTTCCAGTCGCGCAAGCACCATGGGCGTCTCGGATGGAGTAACTAAAATGATCTTCAACCCTGATTCAGGTCGCCTCTTGGGAGTGGGAATTTGCGGCCCGAACGCAGAAGGAATGATCTCGGAGGGAACGCTGGCAATAGAATTGGGGGCTCTGGCGCAGGATTTGGGACTCACCATCCATCCTCACCCGACCCTTTCAGAAATGATGATGGAGACAGCAGAGCTTTTCACAGGCACGGTCACCCACGTTTTGCCGGAGAAACGTTTAGCTCCGGGATGAAAAGAAGGATTGGAATCCCGTTGCTCAATCATCACCGGAACAAAATTATTTCCTCCCCCCTGCCCAGAAGGGGCCTGGTCGGCCCGGAGACAAGACCGAGGAAAAGGAAAACTTTGGCCGAGTCCTGTACTTTCCGTTACAGATTGATTTTTCTTTGCCTGGTCGAGGATTGGCTATTCTGCGAGGATTCTCTTTAACAACTCCTGATCTACGTTCCCTGAGATCTTTAGAATTTTTTCTCTGGCATGGTGGCCTTTGATCATTTCAAAAGAAGATGGGGAGATCCCGCATTCCCTGGCCAGGAATCGAATCAGCGCCTCATTCGCCTTTCCCTCAACGGGTGGAGCAGTTACCTTCACCTTGATTCCGTCCCGATAGGGGCCCACTATCTCATTCTTGGACGCCTTGGGCTGAAGGTAGACTTTGACCAGGGTTTCTTTCATAGAAGATCTCCTTGAAAGAGGATTCAAGGGTTCTAGGGTTCAAGCTTATATCCAAAACAAAAACGTTAAGTAACGTGTCGCTGCGAGGAATGAAATGACGAAGCAATCTCATATTTATCAGTGTGATTGTCACGCTCTCTCGCTAAGGCGGGTCGCTCGCAGTGACGATGTAAAAGCATCTAATGCGTTTGTATTAGTTTCTTCGAAAAATCCTTGAACCCCTGGCTCCTTGACTCCTCGAACCCTTTCAATTCAAACGATTCCTATAAATGACAACTGTCTTCCGGTTCGGCCTTCTTTCCGGTACGAAAAGAAAAGGTCGCTACAGCAACGGGTGCAGAGATCGATCCAGGAAATTTGCTCCCCCTCGATTCCCTCTCGCTTCATCTGAGCGATATTGACCCGAGCGAGGTCTACCATCCATTTTCGCACACCTCTTAAGGTTGAATAGGGTTCCCACTCCGGGTGAAAGACCTCCTGATCAATTTCATAACAACAGGGCCCAATCGATGGACCCAGAGTGATGGCGAAGTCCTTTAATGAGCAGCCGAACTCCTCTTTCATTTTTTTCAAAACCTTTGCTGTGATGTGAAGGGTGGTGCCCTGCCTTCCAGCATGGATTGCCGCAATCACTTTCTTTTTTTGATCGACGACAAAGATCGGAAGGCAATCCGCAGTGAGGATTCCCAGAAATGCATTTGCGGAATTCGTAATCAGGGCATCGTATTCTAAAATTGATGGGAGTGTGGCGATGGGTTTGTCCAGGAGAAGGATCTGATCCTGATGCATCTGATCGAGGAGAACCAAACGGCCTGGATCAAATCCAAAGGCTTTCCCAATGATATTCTCATTCTTAGTGACCAATTCTTTCGGATCGCCGTTCTTATCGCTCAGATTGAGCGAATCATAGGGGGGGAGACTCTTTCCTCCCTGCCGGGTCAGAAAAGCATGCTGGACCCATTCCAATTTCGCAATTTCTGGACTTTCGAAATAAGGGAGGTTGTTTTTTGTCTTAAGAGAAAACCGATTGAGTATTTTCACACTAAAATTCCTCCTAACCTCCCTTTCTCCTCAACCACTCCAGCACCTCCATCATATCTTGAGGGATCGGTGAAACAAACTGAACCCTTTCTCCCGTTCGAGGGTGGGTGAATTCCAGTCGCTGGGCATGAAGGGCCTGACGATTCATTCTCTTTACACACTCTTTCAATACAGGATCACGGATCGTCCCAGGTCTTCCTTTTCTTCCGTATAAAGGGTCTCCCAAAAGGGGGTGGCCAATGGACGAGAGATGCACCCGGATCTGATGCGTTCGACCAGTCTGAGGAAAGATCTCAAGGAGAGTGCAGCCGTCAAATTCCTCAACCTTCTTCCAACGGGTGATTGCCGCCCTTCCTCTTTTTGTTCGGGTGGACATCCGTTTCCTTTGGCTCGGATGTCTTCCAATGGAGGAATCGATTAAACCCTCTTCCTGACTGAATCTTCCATACGCAATGGCCAAATAGACCTTCTTCACACTCCGGTTTTTAAACTGCTTGGCCAGATGGTGAAAAGCCTCGTCATCTTTAGCAACGACTATTACGCCGGAAGTATCCTTATCCAATCGGTGCACAATGCCCGGCCTCAAGACGCCATTAATCCCGGCGAGATCCTTGCAATGATAAAGAAGGGCATTGACCAATGTGCCAGACGGGTTTCCATAAGCAGGATGAACAACGATGCCCGACGGCTTGTCAACGACGATGATGGATGGATCCTCATAAAGGATGGCGAGAGGGAGGGGCTCTGCTTTGAGAGAAAGGGGTTCGGGCACGGGAAGGGTTCCTGAGATCCTATCGCCTGCTTTTACACGGGCACTGGCTTTAGCTGGTTTTTGGTTGAGAAGGATATGATGCTTCTGAATTAGAAGCTTTGCCTGTGAGCGGGAAAGGTTAAGAATGGTTTCCGAGAGAAACTGATCAAGACGCCTTCCCTGGTACTTTTCGGATACGCGAATAGAAAAGGACTTACCTCCGTTGTTGTTTTTAGACAGATTGGTCATTCGCCGCAAGCACCAAATTTCAAGCATCAAATCCCAAATAAGTCCCAATTTCCAAAACCCAAACAAAATCATTTTGGTCATTCAGGATTGGTGCGCTTGGGGCTTGTTTGGAATTTAAAATGTATCACAAAGGGTCACAATTTGGTTGTGGGTGTTATAGCTCTTTCAATTCCGGCAGCCAACATGGGGATTTCTTCATCGGAGACGGTCCTCATATCCAGGATCAATTCTTCTTTGCTGATTCGAGAAATAACTGGAGGATCACCCTTCCTCAAATTTTCTTCGAGGCTGTTCACGGACACAGCAAGAGGTTTGACGGCAACGACGATGGTTGGAAGTTCCTGAAGGGGAAGGGCCCCACCGCCCACCTGAGAGACATCCTCTTTGAGAGTCAACGTCACCCTTTTATTCGTCATCCCTGACAATCGTTTGAGCAGACGTTTTCCTTTCCTTTTTAGCCTCTTTGTATCCAGACTCAACATCCGAAGCGTCGGGATCTCATCCATGGCCCTCTTCTCGTCGAGGTAAAGGAGAAGCGTTGACTCGAGAGCAGCCAGGGTGAGCTTGTCGATGCGAAGGGCTCGGGTCAAAGGGTTGATCTTGAGGAGATCCAGAAATTTTTTCTTCCCCAAGATGATTCCGGCCTGTGGACCTCCGAGAAGCTTATCGCCGCTTATGGTGACTGCGTCCACGCCTGTTTTGATCGTCTCTTGGACAGTAGGCTCCTTCTCCAATCCATACCGGGTGAGGTCTACGAGGCACCCGCTCCCTAAATCATCCACAACCGGGAGTCGATGTTCCCTCCCCAATTGCACTAGATCTTGAAGGGAGACTTCGGAGGTGAAACCCATCACTCTGAAATTGCTGGTATGAACCTTCAGAAGCAGAGCCGTGTGGGGACCGATGGCCTTTTGGTAATCGTTGAAGTGAGTTCGATTGGTCGTCCCGACCTCCCTGAGCAATGCCCCGCTTCGTTTCATCACATCGGGGATTCGAAAAGCTCCCCCGATTTCGACCAACTCTCCCCTCGAAACGATCACCTCCTTGCCTTCTGCAAGAGTATTCAGGACAAGCAAGACAGCGCCGGCATTGTTGTTCACCACCAGGGCTGATTCTGCACCTGAGAGGCGGCAGAGAATCTCTTCCACGTGGGCGTATCGACTCCCCCGTTCGCCTCGATCCAGATCGTATTCCAAGTTGGAATAGGTTTTGGAAATTTCGATCAGGTGCTCAATCGCAGAAGGATGCAGGGGAGCCCTTCCCAGATTCGTGTGGATTACCACTCCGGTGGCATTAATGACTCGGCGGAGCCGAGGCTGAATTTGAAGGTCAATCTCTTTTTGGAAAAGGGGATAAAGATTTTCGAAAGAGAAGAGGGTATCTCCTGATGGAGGGAGCTCTTCTTTGTGGAGGATTTCTTCGCGCAGCCGCCCCAATCCCTCCCGGATGGCTTCCACCACGACATGGCGGGGATGGACCTTCAAGAGATCAATGATCTCGGGTCTTGAAAGGATGTCATCCACGCTGGGAATCTTGCGGAGAACCTGTTGACGAAGGGATGGAGACATTGGGCTTCCTCCTCGCCAGGAGTGTTTTGAGAATCTTGAAAAAGTTCATCCGAATGAATCGAGTCGGCCATTCCAGTTCTTTCTTCTCACAAATCGTGGACATGCTGTAGTGTCGAAGGGCGAGACGACCCCCTGAAAGAGACTCCAAGGCAGCCTCCCTCTCCACGCCGGTTGGAAGCGTCATGATCCGGTCGATCTCCTTCATCATCCGAACCGCCCCTTCGAGTCGCGCCTCGACCGATTCTGCCGTCTTCGGATCGATCAGACCGAATTCGGCCTTCAGACGATTGAGCCTCTTCCCGGCTTCATAGGTGCTGTAGACGATCTCATCGCGATTCATCCATTCCGTTTCGTAGTTGAGGATATATTTCCAGCTCGGGGCCAATAAAGCCTGGCGATGTTCTTCCACTGTCCGATAAAGCAGGCGATATCCATATTTTTCTGGAGCTTCGAAGACCGCGCTCCCGGGGTCCAGGAAGGGGGCCAGGGGAGAGATGAAGGGAGAGAGTTTGTTGTAGGGACGAAATCGTTCCAACAGAGAACGACAATAATCGACCGTCTCCAGAACGGATGCATAGGTTTGTTTTGGGAGACCGGTCATGAAGAAGAGATCGACCCGTTTTGAGCCGAGTTCGATGGCATCCCCGATCATCCTTTCCAACGACTCATTATTGTAGGGCCTTCCAAAAGCCTTTCGGACTTCTTGGTCGTGAGACTCAGGAGAGATTTCGATATTGAAGTTCGAGATTGATTCGGCAATCTTTTCCAGTTGGGCCCTGGACGGAGGAACAAAAAATTCAAACGCAACATGATTGGTGATCGGCCTCTTCTTCAGCTCCTGCAGAAAGGCCAAACCATATTCTTCTCCGGGTTGGAAGATATCTCCGATGACCATCACCGGCGCATGGAGGTGATCCGAGACATTGAAGATATCCTGTGCCAACAAATTAGGACTCCGATAGGCTGGTTTCCTCCGGTTAGCCATTGTTCGGAAGGTCTGCGCAGAGCCTCCGCAAGTTTTACAAGAGTAGATGCACCCCCGGCAGGTGAAGACGGCTGTTACCGGATAAGTATACCAATCAATAAAAGGCTGATAGCCTGTGGGGTCAACATACCTGACCACCTTCTTCATGATGTGCCGGTAGTCGATCGTAATCTCGTCAAGGCTCTCCGGCACATGGGACAGAGGATTGGCCTGAATTTCATTCTTCTCATCCCGATAGGTGAGGTTGGGAACCTTTTTGAATTTCCCCCCTTGTTTGATCGTCTGGAGGAGTTGGAGCAGGGGCTTCTCTGTGGAATCTCCTCTCATCACGAAATCGATGAATGGATATTGACGGAGAATCTCCTCGTGATAATACGTGGCGGAGAGGCCGCCCAGGATGACGGGGATGTCAGGATGAAACCGTTTAATGATCTCTGCCAGGGCCAATGCGCCCTGGACATGGGCCATCCAATGGAGATCGATCCCGAAGGCGACGGGCTCATTTTTTCGGATGAGCCGCTCCACGTCGAATTGTTCGTCCTTAAGCATCTTCATGGCCACATTGATGATCCTCACCCTGAGACCATGGCGCTCCAAATATTCTGAAAGGCTGGTAAACCCGATGGGATACATTTCAAAGATAGGCGTGGAGGGGACGACATCGCTGATCGGCCCATGAATCCCGGGTCGCTTTCTGAAGTCGTAAAGGGTTGGGGGATGCAGAAGAATGAGGTCGATGTTTGCCATCTTTTTCATTGCAGCGGGGCAGGGGGTCCTGAAGTCTGGGATTTTGCCTTGAAGTCTTCAATCATCCTTTTAATATCAGGATCCTCTTTCATCTGTTCTTGGAGTGAAATGATGTGATTCGTAAATTGATTCCCCTGCAGTTGTTTCAGGTTTCGCTCGGTCTCCTCTTTGGCCCTTTCCAATCGGGCCTTTTCGGCCTCCGGAGTTTCCTTAGAGGTTATTCGTTGGTTGAGATGGTTGAGGGCTCTCTCCAAGGATGTTTTCTTTTCCGAATTGTAAAAGATGGGTTCACGGTTATAGATCAGGAGGTTCAGTTTTCCACCAAAGATTCCTCGAGAACCGGTCTGGAGGATAATGGTGTTGAGAGGAGGAGGATAGGTCACATTGATCCCGGTATGGCTGCCGACGATAATATTGATTCCCTGGACAGCCCGGGCCAACTCGACATCCTTCCCATACCCCAGATGACTCAGGAGGATGATCAAATCGGTTTTGGGTTTAAGCTCCTTCACCATGGCCTGTGCTGTTTCGACCGGTGGCCGAATGTTCAGTCCCCCTCTGCGGGGGTCGGAAGGATTGGTAAAGAAATCGGGCGAGAGAAGGCTGAAAATTCCAATTCGAAGACCTTTGACTTCCTTGATTACAAAAGATTGGAAAAGAGTTTTTCCTGATACCTCATCGAGGAGGTTGGACGAGAGAAATGGGAAGGTGGCCTTCTTTGATATTTCCGATAAAAAGTCCTTCCCCAGGGTTAAATCGTCGTCTCCAATTCCTATGGCATCGTAAGCCATTAAATTGAAACTCTCGATGATGAGGTTAGCCTTCTCGTTCACTCCCTTTAACTCATTTTCAGGAATGGGATTGAAGAACCTTTTAAAAAGGAGATCGCCTGAATCTAAAACGAGTATCTCCTTTTCGCTCTCCCGTATCTCCTTCACCCAGGCTCCTCTCCTGGCCAGACCGCCAGCTCGATTCTTTTCCCCTCAGGTCGGGCAGGGGTCGATCTCGCCATTGATATTGTTGCTGTAGAGGAGCGTCAGAGTCTTAGGCGGAATCTTGGTCTGCGAAAAGGCGTAACGGTCGGTTCCCAACACCCCGAGAATCAAGAAAAGAATGAAAAGCGATCTCGTCTTCATCTATTGAAACTCCGCATTCCGCGATAGATTTTATTTATATCCCATTCATCCATCGAAAACAAGGGGCGATAAGACACAGAACGCTTAGCGCTCCGTGCATCGAGATGATGACTAGGTGGTCCAGGGGTTGGGGATAGGTCTCTTATAGCCCTTTTGTGCAGCCAAAATATCGAGATGGGGGGTGGCAAGATCCTCTAAGAAAGGATCGGATTCTTCCATCTTTCTCAGATCGACCGTTTTGATATACTGATGACATTTTTCACAGAGATCGATGTGACAGGCTTCCTCTCCCTCTGCGAAAAAATAGTGGAGATCTTTCTGCTCTTCGTTATTGCAGAAAGGACAAAATATTCGATCAATCCTCCATTGATAGCCACAGAAGGAGCAGAGGAGATACCGCTTGCCCACCTCTTCTCTTAATAGACTTAGGGAAGGAAGAGAGCCACACACCGGACAATATCCTCTCAGCCATTTTTCAGAATCAAGTTCACTGCGAAGTTGGTCCGTTCCCGCTTCAATGGAAGGCCTGGTGCTGTTCCGAACTAAGAATAAAAAGACTTTCTTGTCCAATCCAAATTTATCGGCCAACTGTGCAACTCTTTGTTCGGTCGGTCCTTTCTTAAACAGCTTCTTCAAGTCTATTTTCTTGTCGTCGGTAGCTTCTTGGATCTTCGCCACCTGCTCAGCCAGATGCGAGTTTGTCTCTTTTCCAATCTGACAGAGTGTTTCGAAGAGTTTAACGGATGCTTCCATATCTAATGGAAAATCTTCTGTCTCAATCAATGAGAAGCCTTCTTTGGCCAGGAGTTCCTTCCATTCCTTCTTGAGTTTTATAGGGTCCATTTTTAAAGAGGCTTTGATTTCATCTTGCGCTTCCTTGATCTTCTGGTAGAAGTCCAGAATCTCTGCGTAGCCGGGCCTTTTCTTTTTGAGTTGCTGAATTCGTTTTTTCAATTTTTCCAATTTTTTCTCCTCAAAATTCGTACCTATCCCATTCGTGTAGTATGAAAAAAACGGGCTTGTTTCGGGACTCCCTACCGAAACAAGCCCTGATCTAAAACCCCCCTTTGAAAACATTTTATCCGACGATGTGTCGAAGATCGCTCAAAGGTTGGAAGAGGCGTCTGAGCGCCACCTTCCTGGTGATCCCAATCGAATTCTCTGCGACGGCAAATTTATGATACTTCTTGGGATCATCCGCAAGGAGATAGACCACCCGCACATCATCGGGATTGGCGAGCATCGCGTCTTTATGGGTACCTTTCACTTCTGACAATCTCTTGTTTGCCTTTTCGAGCATTTCCTTGCGATCACCGAAATTCATCGCTCCGGTCGGGCAGGTTTTGGCACATGCGGGGAGTAAACCCTCTTTTGTCCGGTCAAAACACATGGTGCATTTCCCCATGATCCCTGCCGTAGAATGGAATCTTGGAATATCATAAGGACAGGCTTCCCGAATTTCTTTGAAATCAGCCGGTTTCACCTTTACCTTGGGGCTAAAGACGACCGCCCCTGTTTTTTCATCCTGTAGAATGGCTCCTTTGACCTTTCCATCCGCCACCTCTTTGCAGGGAGGTTGGAGACAATGGCGACATTGGTCCGGGAAGAAATACCAGTTTACCTTTTCGCCGGCCACTTCGCTGAATCGAACCAATTTCCATGTGTTAAAGGAAAGATCTCGGGGGTTCTGGTGGCTTCCCCAGTTGATCGTTTTTTCCGTTGACCGTCTATTCCATTGTTTGCAGGCGATCTGACAGCCTCGACAAGCCGTACACTTCGTTGTATCGATAAAGAAAGATTTTCCTTCTGTCATTTATTTCACCTCCCTTAGCCCTTTTTGACCGATGGTTTAGTTAGTTTGCGGACATTGGCCATAAAGGCCTTGGATTCCGGAATCATGGTATTGGGATCTCCGACCGTAGGGGTCAGCAAATTCGCACTCTCTCCCCCGTCCTTGGGATGAAGCCAGCCAAAATGCCAGGGAATCCCTACTTGGTGAACGGTCTGACCGGCAATTTGAAAGGGTTTGAGGCGGGATGTGACGATCGCCACAGCCTCCAGCTTTCCTCTCGGAGTTTCGACGATCACCTTCTCACCGTTGCTAATCTCTCTCAGTTTGGCCA
>Ga0153915_10005510_pt1 | contig 11775 bp, 11 predicted proteins | sample Opewatmetagenome_2_FD_107003 | JGI IMG/M metagenome (GOLD analysis project Ga0153915, IMG submission 107003) | Freshwater wetland microbial communities from Ohio, USA - Open water 3 Core 3 Depth 3 metaG | ecosystem: Environmental > Aquatic > Freshwater > Wetlands | place: USA: Ohio, Lake Erie...
GAGCTGATTGCGGCGACCTATGACATCGAGGTTGAGGCCTTCGATCGGTTTCTCGCCGAAACGCGCGACCATCCGGTGCGCCATCGCCGCGCGCCGTCCGCGGGCGAGCATCGTGAGAACGTTCGTGAGAGCCACGGTGTCACGCATCCCGGCTTCAATGGCGATTCTGCCGCGCCCGCCCGCCGCCGCAGACGACGGCGCGGGGGACGCCGCCGCCAGCGCTCGACCGCCTTCGCACCGACCGTTGTCGCGGAGGTGGCTTCATCGCCAAACGGCGAAATCGGCGCCGCGGTCCTCGATGGTGCGGAGCCTATGGCGGCAGGGCCGTCCGCCGATGAGTCTTCTCACAACTGAGCGTACAGCGACGGACTGCCCGGTTCCCGCTGAGCATGCGTAAATGGCAGGCCGTGCCGCTATCATGCGGCTTGTCCGTATCTCTCCCTTCGACTACTTTTGAGGCTCCGCACGGCGAAGCGCGGTGTATTCGGCCGCGCCCGATATGCCGTCGCTGACGCCCCCGGCGGGCGCTCAATTCTCTAAGGCGAGGTTGCGTTTTGGCAGCAAACAACGTGCGCTCGGACAGGATCTGGATGGATGGTGAGATGGTGCCTTATGACCAGGCCAACATCCACGTCCTCACCCATAGCCTCCACTACGGGATGGCGGTCTTCGAAGGGATGCGCTGTTACAAGTCCGAAAATGGGCGCTCGGCGATTTTCCGCGCGCAGGAGCACATCCGCCGCCTCTTCGATTCCGCGCATATCGTCGAGTTGCACATTCCGTTCAGCCCCGAAGAGGTTGTGAAGGCGTGCGCCGACGTCGTTCGCGTCAACAAGTTCGAAGAATGCTACCTGCGTCCGATCGCGTTTTATGGCGCTGGTGAGATGGGCGTGGTCGCGCGCAACAACAAGGTTCGGCTCGCGATCGCGGCCTGGCCGTGGGGCGCGTACCTTGGCGACGAGGGGATCACCAAGGGCGTGCGGCTCAAGACCTCCTCCTTCGTGCGCTTCCATCATAATTCGATGATGCCGATGGCGAAGACCTCGGCGAATTACGTCAACTCCGCGCTGGCCGGTTACGAGGCGCGCCGCAACGGCTACGACGAAGCGCTCTTGCTCGACGTCAGCGGCTACGTGGCCGAGGGCAGCGGCGAAAATTTCTTCATCGTGCGCGACGGCGTGGTCCGCACACCGCCTCTGATGTCGTGCCTGGCTGGCATCACGCGCGACTCCGTGATGAGGATTCTCGCGGACTCCGGCATCCCGGTAATCGAGCAGCCCTTCCCGCGCGACATGGTCTATATCGCCGACGAGGCCTTTATGACCGGCACCGCCGCCGAGGTCACGCCCGTGCGCGAGCTCGACGACCGCCAGATCGGCGAAGGCAAGCCCGGGCCGATTACGCGCAAGGTGATCGAGGTTTTCCACGGCGCGTTGCGCGGCCGCGATCCGCGCTACGGCGCGTGGCTGCATTACGTTTAGGTTGGTTCGCCTGCGGGCGCCCTGTAATCAAGCAATGAGGTTCCTTGCGACCGCCGCGGGAGTCGTTGTTATGGGGATCCTCCTTAACCTTTTTCGCCCCTGGCTGGCGCATGGCGAGATGCTCGGGGTGGGCGCGGTCGCGCCCGATTTCTCGACCGACGCCGTGCTCGGCGATCAGGCGACGCCGGTCAAGCTCGGCGACTATCGCGGCCGCAAGGTCGTCCTCTACTTCTATCCGAAGGACAACACGCCCGGATGTACCAAGGAGGCCTGTTCTTTCCGCGACGGCTACGTGAAGCTTCAGCGCTGGGGCATCGTGCTGCTCGGATGCAGCATCGACAGTGCCGATAGCCATCGCGCATTCGCCCGAAAATACAGCCTGCCCTTCCCGTTGCTGCTCGATCCCGGCAGCAAGATCGCAAAGGCCTATGGAGCGGACAACGGCATCCCGATTCTCGGACTCGACCGCCGCATTACCTATGTTATCGGCGAGGATGGCCGTATCCTGAAGGTCTACCCCAGCGTCGATCCGGCGAGCCATGCCGATCAGATTGTCCGCGACTTGGGCGCCGACAAGCCGCCGCCGACTCCGGCCGCAACGCCTTTGGCCACGCCTAATGCTCAGACCGGGAATGAGCCGCGGACGGGCAAGGGCGCCGATTCGGGACCAAACGGCGACACTGAGTAAACTTCATTGGCCAGCGATTGCGTCGCCCGGTGAATATCCCAGACTGACCGCCAGCAGCACGGCAGCCGTGGCGATGACCGTCGCGCTGGATTCCCGTTGCGCAATCGCACGCAGCACCGGCACGTGGGCCTCGACCGTTGCGGCGATCGATTCGCGGCGGCATCCGGCGCCGTCCGCGTCGAACATCGCGTCGATTACCGGGTTCGCGTCGAAGTTGGTTTCGCGCAACGCCTCCGCAACCGCGCGCCGCCAGAATTCGCGCGGTTCGAGCGTCTCGAAATCGGCGAGACTCGCAACGCGCTGGCGGAGAATCTTCATCAGCGGGCGATATCGCTCATTCAGCGCGAGATGCCCGTCGAAGCCCTGCCCTTTGAGAAATTCGCCGACGCTGCCGTCGCCGCCATAAATTCCGGTCGAGCCCGGCGCCGGTTCGAGCCGGACAAAGCGCTCCCGCACCCTATCGCGCTCCAATCCGAGCGGATAGAGCCGGCACGCGAGCGGGCGTCCTGCATGGATCGTGCAACGAACGCCGTCGAGCGCAACGCATCCGCCGTCCGCGCCGAACCTGAGCAGCGACCCGCGCCGAATCGTGTAGCGCGCAACTGCCTCGCCCGTGCTGATTCCGATGGCGCGCGCGATCGCGATCACGTCCACCGGCGAGAGCGTGATCACCTGATCATGGCAGCAGCGCCCGCACTGGTTGCAGCGGTACGAGAATTGGCTATGCCGGTCCATCGAGGGCGCGCCGGCGAACGTTTCCGGCGCGGTTGTTTTGCGCTACCTAATTCGCTTGGGCTTCGATACGATCAATTCGATAAGGCCTGCGATTTGAATTCAAGGGGAGCGTTCCCACAAATGGATTTCAATTATTCGCCCGAACAGGATGCCTATCGCCAACAGGTGCGCGCGTGGCTGGAGGCCAATCAGCCGCCGCCGCTCACGCCCGCCGAAAAGGAGCGCATCGACGAGGACCTCCTGTGGGAGCGCAACAAGCGCTGGCACAAGAAGCTCTATGAAAATGGATGGGTGGGGCTCAATTGGCCCAAGCAATACGGCGGACGCGGCGCTACCTTCATCGAGCAGGTCATCTTCCAGCAGGAGCTCGGCCGCCTGGGCCTCCCGATGGGCATCAACGTTCTCGGCATCATCATGACCGGGCCCGCGCTGATGTAATGGGGAACCGACAAGCAGAAGCAGCGCTACCTCAAGCCGATTCTCACCGCCGACGAAATCTGGTGCGAGGGCATGTCCGAGCCCGGCGCCGGCTCCGACCTCGCCTCGATCCAGATGCGCGCCGAGCTGCACGGCGACGAGTTCATCGTCAACGGCCAGAAGGTTTGGACCACGCACGCGCAGCGCTCGGACTTCTGCCAGCTCTTCGTCCGCACCGATCCCGACGCGCCCAAACACAAGGGCATGAGCGCGCTGCTGGCCGACATGCGCAGCCCCGGCGTGACCGTCAAACCGCTCAAGCAGATCACGGGCGACTCCGAGTTCAACGAGATCTTCTTCGAGGACGTTCACGTGCCCAAGGAGAACCTGCTCGGTCCGCTCAATGCCGGATGGCAGGTGCTGGTGTCCACGCTGATGCACGAGCGGTTCGGGATTAGCGAAACGATCGGCGGCACCGAAGTGATCCTCGCGCAACTGGTCGAGATGGCGAAGACGATTCCGGTCGACGGCCGCTCGGCGGTCGAGGACGACGAGATCCGCCAGCAGATCGCGCAGTTCGCAATCGAGGTGGCGGCGAAGAAATACAACGGGCTGCGCGCGCTCACCAAGCGGCTCAAGGGCCAGCAGCCCGGCGCCGAATCATCGATCGGCAAGCTGATTTCGACCGAGCTGTCGCAGCGGATGACGAAGTTCGCGACGCGGCTGCTCGGCGGGTACGCGATGATCGAGCGAAAATCGCTCTTCGCGCCCGACGGCGACTGGATGCGCCGCATCCTGAATGCCGAGATGCTGACCATCGCCGGCGGCACTTCCGCCGTGCAAAAGAACATGATCGGCGAGCGTATTCTGCAACTGCCCAAGGGCTGATCGAGCGCCGCGCGCTACGTCCGCGTCGCGCCGCCGTCTGATTTTCCCGTTACACACAGGCCCGGCCGGCGTCCGCCAGCGGCGCGCCGGCCGTTGGCTGATCCCCCGGTCGCGAACCCTTTCTTGTGGACGGTCGCGAGTTCTGTCACAAGAATTGCCCTGATGCGCTCGCTATGTGAGCGGGGTGGCCGACCCGCACGCGCGAGACGGCCTCGCCTTGCTTTTCTGGCGCCGCGCTCCACGACCTGATCGATGGAGGATTCGGAATGCGCTTAATGCGGCTCCGTGCGCTCGTTGGACCCCTTGTATTTTCAGTTATCGCGCTAGTGCTTGGCGCCGCGCCCGCTCTGGCGGCCGATGACGCCAAAATCAGCGCCGGTGACACCGCGTGGGTGCTGACTTCGTCGGCCCTGGTGCTCTTGATGACGGCGCCGGGGCTGGCGCTCTTTTACGCCGGGATGGTGCGGCGCAAGAACGTGCTCGCGACCCTGATGCAGAGTTTCATCCTGGCCGCGATCGTGTCGGTGCAATGGGCGCTCTTTGGCTACAGCCTGGCCTTCTCGCCCTCCAATCCGATCATCGGTGGCTTGGCCTGGATTGGGCTCAACGGCGTCAGCGCCTCGCAGGCCTACCCCGACTACGCCGCGACCATCCCGCATCAGGCCTACATGGTCTTCCAATGCATGTTCGCGGTGATCACGCCCGCGCTGATCACCGGCGCGTTCGCCGAACGGATTTCATTCCGCGGCTTCCTCGTCTTCAGCGTGCTCTGGACGACCCTCATCTACGACCCGCTGGCGCATTGGGTGTGGGGCGTCGACGGCTGGATTCATCGGATGGGCGCGCTCGATTTCGCCGGCGGCACCGTCGTTCATATCTCCTCCGGGATTTCGGCGCTGGCCGCGGTGCTGATTATCGGGCGGCGGCACGGCTATCCGCGCGAACCGATGGTGCCGCACAATCTCACGCTCACCATCACGGGCGCGGGCCTGCTCTGGTTCGGATGGTTTGGCTTCAACGCCGGCAGTGCGCTGGCCGCCAACGGCCTTGCCGTCTCGGCCTTCGTCGCGACCCATCTGGGGGCCTCCGCGGCGACGATTTCGTGGGTGCTCGCCGAATGGTGGAAGGCCGGCAAACCAACCGTGCTCGGCGCGGCCAGTGGCGCGGTAGCGGGCCTCGTCGCGATTACGCCGGCCTCGGGCTACGTCGGCCCCGGCGCCGCGATCGTGATCGGCGCGGTCGCCGGAGTCGTGTGCTATTCGGCGGTGCGGATGAAGCCGCGCTTCGGCTACGACGACGCGCTCGACGTCGTTGGCGTCCACGGCGTCGGCGGCATCTGGGGTGCGCTCGCCACCGGAGTCTTCGCCAGTACCGCCGTCAATTCGGCCGGCGCCAATGGCCTGCTCTACGGCAATCCCAGGCAGTTACTCGTTCAGGCGGCCGCGGTCGGCGCCAGTATCTCGTTCGCGTTCGTCGGCAGCCTGATCCTGTTGAAGGTGACCGACGCGATGGTCGGCCTGCGCGTGGACGAAGAATCAGAATCGATGGGCCTCGATCTCAGCGAGCACGACGAGAACGGCTACGCGCTTGAGGCTTGAGCGCCGCTGATTCCGAGGATGATTTACCGGGGCGGTCAGCGCTGCATCGCCTGGAACAGCAGCGGGGCCGCCTCGGCCATCATCTCACCGACGACTTCCGACAGCGGCTTGCCAGGCACGGCGAGCTTCTCGGTCAGCGTTGTGAGCACTCGCAAATAGTGCGACTTGGTCTCATCGCTGATCGAGGCGAGCCGTTCGCCTTCCATGACTTCGACATAGCGGATATGGACCTCGTGAATTTCCTGGTCCCTTGGATCGATGAATTTGGGCGCGCGCGCCATGACATCTCCTTGCGCGGCTCGTCGGTCGCCGCGCGATTAGCTTCGATACTTCGTCTAACTATGGTTTGTGCCGTGCGGCCGCGGTCCGGCGCGAATCCATATCAGAACAGGTAGCGGCGCGTGTTGATGCTGATCAACACGCCCATCGCGGTCATCATCGCGATTAGCGACGAACCGCCATAGCTCACCAGCGGCAGCGTGATTCCGACCACCGGCAGCATCCCGGTGGCCATCCCGATATTGATCGCGACCTGCCAAAAGACGATGCCGGTGAAGCCGATCGCGAGCAGCGAGCCGAAGCGATCGCGCGCGTGCCGCGCGATCCATGCGCCACGCGCGATCAACGCGGCGTACAGGCCGAGCAGCATGACCGAGCCGAAAAAACCAAACTCCTCCGCGAATACCGCGAAAATAAAATCCGTGGTCTGCTCGGGCAGGAAGTTGAGCCGCGCCTGCGTGCCCTTGAGGAAACCCTTGCCCCATCCGCCGCCCGATCCGATCGCGATCTCGGACTGAATTATGTGATAGCCCGAACCGAGCGGGTCTGATTGCGGGTTGAGAAAACTCACCAGCCGTTCGCGCTGATAGGGCTTCAGGTAATGCCATCCGACGGGCGCCACAAGCACCGCCCCGAGCATCAGCACCATCAACATCCGCCAGTTGAGTCCGCCGACGAATACCAGCGTCCCGGTTATCAGCATCAGGATCAGCGCCGTGCCGAGGTCGGGCTGTTTCAGCACCAGCGCCGCCGGCACCGCCAGCAGCATCGCCGGTATAATCATGTGCAGCAGGCTCCATCCGCCCTTCGGCGGCTCCTCGCGCAGGTAGCGCACCATCACCAGCACGACCGCGATTTTCGCAACCTCGGACGGTTCGAGGTTGAGAATGCCCAGGTTGATCCAGCGGCGCGAACCGCCGGTGCTGTGCCCGATCACCGCGACCGCGATCAGCATCCCCACCGCGAGCACGTAAAACGCATAGGCATATGTCCCGAGCGCGCGATAATCGATCAGCGCCGCCGCCGTCATCAGCACCGTGCCGACGCCGACCCATACCAGTTGCCGCACGACCAGCGGGTCGAGCCCGTGATGCCGTCCGCCCCAGGTCGCGCTGACGACGCTCAGGATGCCGACGCCGCAGAGCGCGAGCGCGAGACTGAACAGCGTCCAGTCGAAGTGGTAAATGATTCGCCGGTCTATTGCCGCCATTCGCGGTTACTCGGATTCTCCAATGGATATCTGCACGAATCAGTCCGCCAGCGGGTCGACCGGCTGCGCTTCGCCGGCTTGCCCGGTCGCCGGAGCTTGCGGGCCACGCTGCGGCGGATTGAGCTCGAAGTACTTCTGCATCACCGCCTTGACCACCGGTCCGGCGGAGCTGCCGCCATGGCCGGAATGCTCGATAATGCAGGCGATCGCGATTTGCGGATGGTCCACCGGCGCGAATGCGATGAACCAGCCGTGATCGCGATATTTGTCGGGCAGCGCGGTTTCCTTGGTGCGTGCGCCCTGCGCCTCCTTGACGACCTGGGCGGTGCCAGTCTTGCCGGCCACGATTATACCGTCGATCTTGGCCGCGTGGCCGGTTCCGTCGGAGGCGTTGACCACGTCGGCCATCGCGCTGCGGACATCATCGAGGACCTGCGGATCGATGCGCGTCTGGTTCTCGGCGATCGGCGGGAAGGTCTTGACCACGCTGCCGTCAAGCGCGTCGATCTGTCTGACGAACTGTGGCTTATAGAGCGTGCCGCCGTTGGCGACCTCGGCCGCGAGTTCGGCCAATTGTATCGGCGTCACGGCCACGTAGCCCTGCCCAATCGCGACCGAAAGCGTCTCCGCCGGGTACCAGCGCTCATGGAAGCGATGCTCCTTCCATGCGGAGGAGGGGATCGTGCCGGTCTTTTCGTTGTCGAGGTCGATTCCGGTCTTCTTGCCGAGTCCGAGCGCATGCGACCACGCCGCGATCCGGTCGACGCCGAGCCGCTGGCCGACATCGTAAAAGTAGACGTCGCAGGATTCGACGATCGCGCGATGCAGCGCGACGTCGCCGTGGCCCTGCTTGCGCCAGCAGCGGTATTCGCGATTGCCGAACCACAGTCCACCTGGGCAATAGTACGATGTCGCCGGCGTCAGCGTACGGTCCATCAGGCCCGCGATAGTGTCGACTACCTTGAACGTCGAACCGGGCGGATAGATGCCCTGGATCGAACGGTTTTCCAGCGGATGGCCAGGATCGGTGATGAGCTCGCGCCACGCCGAGGACGAAATTCCGCCGGCGAAGATGTTCGGGTCGAACGCCGGATGGCTCGCCATCGCGAGGATGTAACCGGTGTTGGGATCGATCGCGACCAGCGCGCCCGCCCGCGCGCCGATCGCTTCCTCGGCGACGCGCTGGAGGTCGAGATCGATGGTCATCACGACGCTGTTCCCCGGCCGTTCCGGAATCTCGCGCAACAATCTGAGACGGCGGCCAATCGCGTCGACTTCGATCTCCTGCCCGCCACTGTCTCCGCGCAACGTGCTCTCCCAGCTGCGCTCGAGGCCGAACTTCCCGATATCGTCGCCCATCCGGTAGTCGGGCAGGCGGTTCAGGTCCTTGACCGTCACCTCGCCGACGTAGCCCAGCAGATGGGCGGCCAGCGAATCGTACAGGTAATGGCGCCGCGGAGTGACCTGCAGGCTCACTCCGGGGAGTTCAAGCTGATGCGTCTCGAGCGCGACCACCTGTGACCAATCCAGCCGCTCCGCGACCATGACCGGTTCGAAATCCGGGCGCCCCTCGTCGTCGGCGTCCTCGATCTTCTTGGCCACGTTGTTCTGGCCGAGCAGCTTTTCGAGCCGTTCAATCGTCGCGGACAGATTCGGCGAATCCTCCGGCACGATTACCGCGTCGAACGATGGCCTGGTGTCCACCAGCGGGCGAAGGTGCCGGTCGAAGACCAGCCCGCGCAGGGCCGGCAACCGCTGGATCCGAATCCGGTTGCGGTCGGCCAGCTCCGCGAGCTCGTGATGCTTGATGACCTGCAGGTAGTAAAGGCGCAGCGCGGCCGTGACCAGCACCGCAACGATCATCGCCATCAGTACGGCGATACGCGGCGCCAGCCTGGGAACTGGCCGGTTCTTCTCCCGGCGGGTAAACCTGGCCATCGTGGCTGATTAAAATCTACTCGCGCACGCTGCGCGGACGCAATCCGACCGACCGCTTGCCCCATCCCATAAGGCCGAAGACCCACGGCGTAAGCAGCGCGCTGATAGCGCCCTGCAGCGCGAGCCGCGGCAGAATCCCGACGACTCCGGACGATGCTTCGAACCCCGCGTTGCCAACCGAATTGGCGAGTCCCGTCATGATCACGCCCAAAAACACCAGGATCGCTCCGATCGCGGTACTCGTCGAAATCAGGTAGCGCGAGAGCGCGTACGCGATCAGGTAGGTGAGCGTCAGCATGAAGGCGTTGAGGCCCAGGTGCGTGCCCGAAAACGAATCAATCGCATAGCCCATCCCAAACGCGATCATCGCGCCGAGCGCCCCGTGATGTTTCATCCCCAGGTCGACCGCCAGGATCAAAACCAGGTTCGGCGCCAGCACGCCAATCGGTATCAATTGCGGGATGGTGGTCTCGAGCGCCAGGGCGATGAGTGTGGCGATCGAGAAAAGTGCTACGAGGCGCACAAGGCTTCAGCCCTTGATGTCGGGGGCAAGCTCGGGAGGTTTCTGGGTCAATATCAGTACTTGCTCGAGTTTGCGGAAATCCGCCGCGGGCCGGATATCGACGTTGAGGAACAGCCCGGGACCCTCCTGCGAAACGCGCGTGATCTGCCCGACCAGCAATCCGCGCGGGAAAATCCCGTCCATTCCCGACGTTACCACGGAGTCGCCCGGCTTTACGTCCTCGGTGCGATCGACGTACTTCATCGTCAATTCGCCGTTCAGCAGGCCCGCCACGATCCCGCGCGCGCGGCTGCGTTGGTCGAACGCGTCCAGCCCGGAATTGTGATCGTCGATCAGCAGAACCCGCGACGCATTGGGAGCGACGGCGATCAGTTTGCCGACCACGCCTTCGGTCGATATTACCGCCATGTCGCGCCTGAGCCCGCTGCTCGAACCCTGCGACAAGATCAGCGTGCGCGACAACCCGGTCGTGTCGTCGCCGATCACGCGTGCCGCCACCGCCCGCATCGCGAGCACTTCGCGAAGCTCCAGCAGGTCGCTCAGATGGCGATTTTCAACTTCCAGCTCGGCCAGCCGCGTGCGCTGGCCCTCGAGCTCGGCCACCCGTTGCTTGAGCTGCACGTTCTCGTGACGGACGTTGACCAAATCGAAATAATCGTGGACGAAGCCGGTCGTGTCGTCAGCGAGGTTCGCTTCGATTGTCTGCACCGGCTTGAGCAGCCAGAGCAGGACGAGACTCGGCTTCTCGGCCCGTGCCCCCGGTGCGACTCCCGCGGAAAGCAGGTGCAGTGCCAGCAGGAGCAAGAGCCCGCTGGTCAGAACCACGCGGTAGCGCCACAGGAATGTTCCTCTCACCTTACGCGCCCTGCGTGGGGAGCAAGCTTGCGAATTTGACGGCTGAAATGATCAATGCGGCGGACGTACGCTCCGCGCTCAGTCGACGGTCACGTCGCGGAGCAGCGTGAGTTCGTCCAACACCTTTCCGGCGCCCATCACCACCGCCGTCAGCGGATCGTCGGCCAGTGTCACCGGCAGTCCGGTTTCCTCACGCAGCAGAACGTCAAGGTTGCGCAACAACGCGCCGCCGCCCGCCAGCACGATGCCTTTCTCGACGATATCCGACGCCAGTTCCGGCGGCGTCCGTTCGAGTGCGATACGCACCGACTCGACCACCTGATGCACCGGTTCCATCAGCGCCTCGCGGATCTCCTCGTCCGTGATCTCGATAATCTTCGGCACGCCCGCCACCAGGTCCCGGCCCTTGATCTCCATCGTCTGGATCTCGTTGCCCGGATACGCCGACCCGATCGTTATCTTGATCAGCTCGGCCGTGCGCTCGCCGATAAGCAGGTTGTACTTGCGTTTGATGTGATGGATTATCGCCTCGTCCATCTTGTCGCCGGCCACCCGCACCGATCGCGAGAACACCACGCCCGCGAGCGAGATCACCGCGACCTCGGTGGTGCCGCCGCCGATATCGACGATCATGTTGCCGGCCGGTTCCGTGATCGGCAGCCCCGCTCCGATCGCCGCCGCCATCGGCTCCTCGATCAGGTAGACCTCGTGCGCGCCCGCCGACTCGGCCGACTCGCGCACCGCGCGCTTTTCCACCGCCGTGATTCCGAACGGCACGCAAATCACGATTCGCGGCCGCACCAGGATCTTGCGGTTGTGCGTTTTCTGGATGAAATGGCGCAGCATGCTCTCAGTGATCTCGAAGTCAGCGATCACGCCATCCTTCAATGGCCGGATCGCCACGATCGATCCCGGCGTGCGCCCGAGCATCTTCTTCGCCTCGGCGCCGATCGCCAGCACCCGGCGGCCGCCGCGCGAGTCCTTTTGCACCGCCACCACCGAGGGTTCATTGCACACGATCCCCTGGCCCTTGACGTAGATCAGCGTGTTGGCCGTTCCGAGATCAATCGCGAGATCGTTCGAGAACCATCCGAAAATCGAATTGAAGCCCACCGAGATTTAGCCTCTTGATTAGCCCGATACGGGCTTTGATCCGCAACCCC
>Ga0153915_10005511_pt1 | contig 11775 bp, 10 predicted proteins | sample Opewatmetagenome_2_FD_107003 | JGI IMG/M metagenome (GOLD analysis project Ga0153915, IMG submission 107003) | Freshwater wetland microbial communities from Ohio, USA - Open water 3 Core 3 Depth 3 metaG | ecosystem: Environmental > Aquatic > Freshwater > Wetlands | place: USA: Ohio, Lake Erie...
CCCGTGGCGCGAGTTTGCTTTGCCGCAGGCAATTGCAAACTCGTGACATCGGTGTCCAATGGCCTGGTTGGCGCTGCCTTCCGGCGACAACCGGGACATGGCACCGTTAGGGGCAACGCCACAAATCAGCCGTGCAGAGTGAATAATAGGAGAATAATAGTGTCAGAACTACACATTTGACAGATTAATTATTTTTGTCAAATGTGTAGTTCTGACACTGATGCCTTTTGTTTTTGGCTCGTAATAGAGATTGAGCCCTCTCATCAGCCTGTCAAACTGCTCTTGAAGGATTTGAGTTGATCTCCAGCCTGAGAAATCAAGAACGTTATATTTCCTGATTTGATTTCTCAGTATCGGTGACCACTGGCTGGTTTCCCAAGAATGATCAAGAGCAATGGGGCATAGCACATGCCGATCAAGCTCTTTCTCCAGCTCACGAGCTGATTGAGCCTCAAATTCTACCCAATCGCTATGTATGGAGTTGTGGGAGAGCACTAAGAGCACAGTCGGATTCCGGCGCATGGCCTGTTCAAGTATTTGACCTAAAGGGCCGGCAGGCGCATCATGTATGTCGCGCCAGTAAACAATGTGGTTCGACTTGAGTTGCCTCTCTAGGGCATCTACAAACTCTCTGTCACCGTGTGAATACGAAATGAAAACATTTCTTTGCTGAATTGGACAAGTGGATCGGACGTGCTCGATTCTATCAAAAATCCCCTTGAGTTGCTCTGATGACAGAGTAGGGTTATAAAGCTTTGCGACTTCAATTTGCCAGTCGCTCATACCGCATCCACGAAGAAAAGCCTCGGGAAGGGTACCCACTGACAGGGAGAGTGTGTCAACCCCAATTGTAGAGGGCGCAAAATGCTTCAACGTATCAATCCCTCTTGCCGAGCTAAGGTCAGTATTTGCGAAGGTTGTTGCCCCAACCCATCCGTTGGTGAACTCGGTTCCTTTCAGTCTGGCAAGCGTTAGATTCGCGCCCGAAATATCCGAACCACTAAGGTTTGCGTTTCTGAGGTCAGTACGGGTCATGTCGGCATACATGAGGTCCGCATCACCAAGGTCCGCGTCTCTAAGATCGGCATCGCTAAAGTTCACGTTTCTGAGATTCGATCTGTTAAAATCAGTCTGGGTCAGGTTTGCCCCACTAAGATTCAGCCCATGAAGGTTAGAATCGCGCAGGTCTGGCCGCCCACGCTTGTGCTGTTGCCTCCATTGATTCCAAGCGCTAGTGCCCTGAGTGATGAGCTCAAGATGTTCTTGATTGGCCATAATACTCCTCAAAGCTTAGCATGCAGAAGCCGAACAAAGAGTTGAGCCAGAGGCCGCTTTATGGCCGATTGGCTCCAACGTGTGGTTGGGCAATTTTTCATACTCTCCATGTACGCTCCCACTCTCCAACTTAATTGCTTTTCTCCGAGTTATTTACTTATTTACGGTCGTCCACAACAAGTTATTCTGCAGAACTGGGTATCTTCCCTGTTTGGGTGATAGCCAGAAAGATCAATAAATTATTGTTATAATATTTCTGTTTAAATACACGATGCTTGAAATTTTTGGTCCAACTATTTTCATTATTGTCTTTAGCTCTATTGAACAATCAGCATCCTTTTAAATTAACATGAAATAATATATAATATATTGACAATTGTTTTGCAATATTTTATTTTTTGGTAAGATGTCTAGCATGCCAATTATCAGAATATTCAGAAAGAGGAGCCTTTATGTTGCCTATCCCCTCCCTGTTACAGAGACAATTTGAGGAGTATTTACAAAACCAAGGGACAACAGGCAATCTGCAAGGGGCATATAAAAAATGGCTTCGTTACTACCTGGACTTTTGCGACAAGTATAATTTTCCCCCGGCACTGAAAGATAGCCTGCCTCACTTCATCCGTAAGTTGCATGAAAAGAAACAGACTGAAGAGCAGCAGAGGCAGGCCGTAACGGCAGTCAGGATATACACTACATCAGGAAGAAGAACATATTGTGCGAGCAACCGGCGCCTCCTGGGTAGCGGAATACTCCGGGTTGGCGAATGAGATCAGTGTGCGGCACTATTCTCCAAAAACTCTCAAGACCTAATAAAGGATGGGTTCAGCAATTTCAGACTTTTACTCGCATGCCCATACCTTCCGCCACAGTTTTGCCAGCCATTTGTTGCAGGCAAACTATGATATCCGGACGATACAGGAGTTGCTGGGGCACAGCGATTTAAAAACTACTATGATTTATACCCATACAGTAAAAAGCCAGACGCTCAAAGAGGCGAAAAGTCCGCTCGATTTCTGAACTCTAAAAATTAACCCTTCAGCAAAGGCGTGACATCGGTGTACGTTTTCTTCATTTTACTTGATCCAATAAAGAGCTGATAGTTTCTGCAAGATAGAGGGGAATGGAAATCAAACGATATTTAACCTCTTGCCCCAATGTTGTTCTGACGCTGATATCCTCAACTGACGCCGGATTCGCGTTAAGACGCACGGCAAGATTCATCTGACGGTTGAAGATGGCGGCTTTTGGGGTTAGAGGATTAGAGGGGTCAAGGGTTCGAGTTTATTGACGTTCCGAATTTCTATATTCCATAGTGTTCTCTGACTGAGCGTTTGCAGTGATAGGATTTTTTTAAAAAAGTGCCCTCTTGACAAAAAAGAAACAAGGACATAAAAGTACACCCTTGTCCTAAAATGTCAAAGTGGGGCTGTACGCGAGAAAGGGACCATCGGTTAAGAGACTGTGTCGCAATTACCGTTTTTGTCATTTCGACTGTACTGTTTTGTCATTTCGACCGAAGGGAGAAATCTTGATGTTTAATGATATGAACGACTTGAGATTCCTCACATGCGTTCGGAATGACAATTCTTCCGATTATGACACAGCCTCTAAAGCTGATGCAGAGTTCCAGGGTTCCAGGTGTCCAGGGGTCGAGTGCAGTAAATAATTCTCTATCTTTTTCGATGCTCGACCTCTTGAATCCTTGGCCCCTTGAACCCTCACTAAATACGAGGTATATATGAAACTCAGGGTAAAAGACGCAGCGGAGCTGCTTCAGGTTTCGGAAAAGACAATCTATCGCTGGATAGCGCAGGAAAAGCTGCCTATGCATCAGGTCAGCGGACAATACAGGTTTAACCGGGCGGAGCTCCTGGAGTGGGCAACGTCGAAACGCATCCCCATGTCGCCTAAGATGATGGAAGAGCCGGAGGACACCTTCATACCCTCCCTGGAGGAGGCGCTCAAATCAGGAGGGGTCCACTACCGGGTTGGGGGCGCGGACAAGGTCTCGGTTCTTCGCAGCGTCGTGAATATCCTGGCATTGCCCGATGAGGTTGACAGGAAATTTTTATTCCAGGTCCTCCTTGCACGGGAGTCTCTGGGTTCAACAGCCGTAGGGGACGGCATTGCCATACCGCACGTCCGCAATCCTATAACGCTCCATGTCACAAAACCTCTTATGGCCCTTTGTTTCCTTGAGACGCCCATTGATTTCCAGGCCATGGACGGAAAGCCGGTCCACACCCTGTTCACCATTGTCAGCCCGACAATCAAGGCCCATCTCAATCTCTTGTCCAAGCTGTCTTTCGGTCTTCGTTCGCCCGGCTTTGCCGGGGTCGTGGCCAAGATCGGATCAAGGGAGGATATCTTTCAGGAAGCAGGCCGGCTGGATGCACAGCTCGCCGCCAAGTCAGCGGTAAAGGAGGATCAGGCGTCATGACCATGGGTCTGATGTTGACATCCCTTGCAGCGCTCATTTTCGGCAGTGCGGTGTGCGCCTTCGCCGGTTCCTCAGGAAGGAGCGCCTCCTTAATGGGAGTTGTCACAAGCGTGACCGGCGCTCTCCTGGCCGGCATTGCAGCAGGAACAATACTATGGACCGGAGGAGAATCATCCCTCCGCTTGCCGTGGCAGGTACCCTTCGGCTCCTTCTATATTGCTGTTGATTCCTTGTCAGCCTTTTTCATCATTACTATCTCCATTGTCTGCGCCCTTGCCGCCATATACGGGACGGCCTATCTGGATGCCTTCCGCGGCAAAAAAAATCTCGGCGCTGCCTGGTGCTTTTTTAATCTTCTCTTTGCCTCCATGTTATTGGTTGTCCTTTCCAGAAACGGCATATTGTTTCTGATCGCCTGGGAGGCCATGTCCCTCTCTTCCTTTTTTCTCGTTATGTTCGAGCATGAAAAGGCGGAGGTCCGGGAGGCGGGATGGGTATATCTTATAGCCGCCCATGTAGGCCAGGCATGTCTGATGTTTATGTTTATTCTTCTGGCCGGGCAGAACGCGGGTCTTGATTTTGATAAATTTACTACGCCCATCGGCGCTGCAGCGGCAGGTACGGTTTTTTTGCTGGCAGTTATCGGTTTCGGCGCAAAAGCAGGTTTTGTACCTTTGCATGTATGGCTTCCTGACGCACACCCGGCAGCGCCGTCCCATGTCTCAGCCGTCATGAGCGGTGTGATGATCAAGACAGGGATATACGGTCTTGTAAGGATAGTCTCATTGATCGGAGCGCCGGCCCAGTGGTGGGGTTGGACCCTGCTCATTATAGGCGCCGTCTCAGGGGTCATGGGGGTACTGTTCGCACTGGCGCAGCATGACATCAAGAGACTCCTCGCCTACCACAGCGTTGAAAATATCGGGATCATCTGCCTGGGGCTGGGTTTGTGGCTCCTCGGCGTATCAATAAACAATCCCGTTCTGGCCGCCCTCGGCCTGATGGGAGGACTGCTCCATGTGCTTAATCATGCGCTCTTTAAAAGCCTGCTGTTCTTCGGGGCGGGCGCGGTTGTCCATGCTACAGGCACAAGAAACATGGAGCTCCTGGGAGGTCTCCGGAAAAGGATGCCCCGGACAGCCCTGGCCTTTGCCGTCGGCGCTGCCGCCATATGCGGGCTTCCTCCCTTAAACGGTTTTGTAAGCGAGTTTCTTATATATTTAGGGGCCTTCGGGATAGCGGCCAAGGCCGGCGTTTTGGGGAGCCCGGCGGCGGGAGGCTTGATCGCCCTGGCAGCCCTTGGCCTGATCGGCGGGCTCGCTGCCGCATGCTTTGCAAAGGTCTTCGGGATAGTCTTTTTAGGCGAACCGCGCAGCGAGGCTTCGGTTGGGGCTCATGAAGTCCCACGGCCAATGCTGTTTGCCATGACCGTACTTGCTGCCCTGTGCATTCTCCTGGGGCTTGCCGGGCCTGTCGCCGTTAAACTTGCAACCCCCGTTGCAGGACAATTGCTGGGCAATGCACAAGTATCGGAGACATCAGCCATGGCCTGCGGACTCCTATGGAAGATCAGCCTTGCCGGAGCGGCATTGATAATCCTTTCCGGCTTTTTCTGGGGGTTGCGGAGACTGCTGCTTGCGGGACGCGTCAATACCGTTGGTCCAACATGGGACTGCGGTTACTCAGCCCCCAACAGCCGCATGCAATATACCGCTTCATCCTTTGCCTGGCCTGTGATCGGCATGTTCCGGTGGCTTGTGCGACCCAAGCTCCATGTTCGGTTCACAAAGGGGTTTTTTCCACAAAAGGCGGATCTATCATCCCATACCGGCGATATCTTCCGTCAGCGTCTCTTTTCCCCCATATTCAGATCGCTAAGTGAACTGGCTCAGCGCATCCATGGGCTGCAAGAAGGCCGCAACCAGCTTTACGTGCTGTATATAGCCATCACGATCCTGGTCCTGCTGTTGGTGAAAGTGAGGTAGTCTGATATGAACATTATGGCATCCATAGTCCATTTATTTCTGGCACTGATTCTTTCACCGCTCCTCATGGGCATCATCAATCGCACAAAGGCCATATTTGCAGGCAGAAAAGGGCAACCCCTGCTGCAACCTTATTATGACCTTATCAAGCTGATTAAAAAAGGCTCTGTTTACAGCGCCACCTCAAGCTGGGTATTCCGGCTGGGCCCGGTGATAGGGCTCGCCTCTGTTATAGTTGCAATCACGATCTGCCCTGCCGGAGGATTCGGGGGCATGCTCTCCTTTACCGGGGACTTTATCTTTATGGCCTATGCCCTGGGGTTGATGCGTTTTGTCACAGTGCTCGCGGCCTTGGATACCGGGTCGGCCTTTGAAGGCATGGGGGCAAGCCGCGAGGTGCAGTTCGCGATTATTGCCGAGGTTGTGCTGCTGCTGGGTCTGGCTGTGCTCGCCATAGGCACGAAGGAGATCAGCCTTGCCGGGATCTATGCCGGTCTATGGACCAATTCCGTCTCCTCTCTGGGCCCTGTGGCTGTCCTTGTGGCCTTTGCATTTTTAATAGTTTTATTGACTGAGAACGCCAGGATCCCGGTGGACGACCCTAACACGCACCTTGAACTTACCATGATTCACGAGGTCATGGTCCTGGATCACGGCGGAGTTGACCTGGCCTTTATACAATACGGCGCGTCCCTGAAGCTGTGGTTATTCTCAGCCCTCTTGACCGGCATAGCCATCCCGCTCAGGACAGGACTGCCCTTGACGGACATGGCTGTAAACATAATCGGCATTTTAGCTGTAGCTGTACTCGTAGGCATAATCGAGTCGGGCATGGCAAGGCTCAGGCTCTTGCATGTGCCCCAAATGCTTGTGACGGCCCTTTCCGTGACAGTGGCCGCGCTTCTTTGGATTCTGAGGTAATCTATGAACATGTGGACCGATATTTTTATTCTTGGCCTTGTATTGACCGACTTCTACCTCCTGGCCACAAGCCGTCTGGCGGCGGTTATTCAGACAACGGTATTTCAGGCCCTTGCCCTAAGCGCCTTTATGCTGACCATGGCTGACAGGCCCTGGCCTCTTCTGCTTGTGTTCCTTGCCCTTGTCACCCTCACCGTAAAGGGCGTGGTCCTGCCGTGGCTTCTGCGCAGGGCAATGAGAGAGGCGGGCGTTCAGAGGGAAATCGAGCCCATTGTCGGTTACAGCGCATCTGTGCTTATAGGGATGGTCCTGCTCGGTTTGAGCTTCATAATCTTTACGCCCCTGAAGGCATCAATATCCCACGAATCTGCTTTTCTTCTCCCGGCCGCGCTTTTTACCACCCTGACCGGTTTGATGATGATTGTCTCGCGGAAAAACGCCCTGACCCAGGTGGCCGGTTATCTGGTTATGGAAAACGGGGTGTATGCCTTTGGCGCGGCCCTTGCCGTGGAAGAACCTCTGCTGGTGGAGATGGGGGTATTGCTGGACGTCTTTGTGGCCGTGTTTGTCATGGGCATTACCGTTTATCAGATCTCCAGGGAGTTTGATCATATTGACACCGACCGACTGTCGGAATTGAAGGATTAATATCATGCTCATGAGTGTTGTTTTGATTCCCCTCGCCCTTGGGCTTTTGGCCCTCGCGATCCCCTGGAAAGGTCTCAGGCGGGGACTTTTGATCATAGGCGGGGTCAGTCATGGGATTATGACGGTTGTCCTTGCCCTTGTCCAAAAGACGCCTCCCACGGCAGGGGCCTGGATCGGCCTTGACGCGACCGGTCTCTTGTTTTTGTCCATCACCAGCGCCCTCTTCCTGGCCGTTGCCGTTTACACTGTGGGTTATCTCGGCAGGGATTCGGATCGCAGGGTCAGGGACTCTGTGGAAGGATTCTTATTCAGGAACGAACCGGAGGCCATATTTATCGCCTGTCTCCTGTTCTTCCTGGCCTCCATGAGCATGGTCTGCATAAGCCGCGACATGGGATTGTTGTGGGTGGCAATAGAGGCAACCACACTTGTCAGCGCGCCGCTTATCAGCTTTCACAGCCATCACCGGAGCCTGGAGGCGACATGGAAATACCTCCTCATCTGCTCCGTGGGCATAGCGCTGGCCCTTCTGGGCAATTATTTCCTGGCCTATGCCGGTCACGGCAAGACGCATCTCAAGCTGGATAATCTGATTGCAGGCGCAGCCACACTGGACAAGGCATGGCTCAAGGCGGCCTTTCTAATGCTGCTCGTGGGTTACGGCACAAAGATGGGCATGGTCCCCATGCACACCTGGCTGCCTGACGCCCACAGCGAGGCCCCTTCCATGGTCTCCGCGTTACTATCCGGCGCCCTTCTCAACTGCGCCTTCCTGGGGATCTTAAGGGGTCACTCAATCCTTTCAGCCGCAGGGCTCGGCCTTTTCAGCGGCGAGCTCCTGGTATTCTTCGGCATGCTTTCCATGGCCGTGGCCGCGGCCTTTATGATCCGTCAGACCGATTACAAGCGGATGCTCGCCTATTCAAGCATTGAGCATATGGGCATCCTGGCCCTGGGCGTGGGCATCGGCGGGCTTGCAGGAACGGGGGCCATGCTCCATGCCGTCAACCACTCCCTCACAAAGGGGATGCTCTTTTTAGTCTCAGGCCACATCCTCTTCACCTATGGCAGCAAAAAGACCGATGATGTCCGCCATCTTATTAAGACGGCGCCCCTGACAGGCATCCTGTGGGTGGCCGGGTTTCTGGCCATAACCGGCGCTCCGCCCTTCGGCACTTTTTTGAGCGAGGTGACGATATTAAAGGGCATGCTTGAATCAGGCCGATGGTTTGTAGCTGTCGGTTATTCTCTTGTGCTGGGAGTGATCTTCATTGCCATGGCAAGGATCGTGATCCCTATGGCCTTCGGACTCCCTGGACAGGAGAAGTCCTTTGAGCCTCCCCCTGTCAATCAACGGGCGCCCATCTGGTTTGCCGGGCCTGCAATAGCCATGGCCGCGGTTATCCTGGCCTTGGGCCTTTATATCCCGGGGATCGTCTGGAATTTTTTGGGTCAGGCAGCCGCCTTGGCAGGAGGTTTTTAAGATGTCCCCTGATAATTTCCTGATAATCACAAATGGCCAGGCAACAGATCATGGGTCCTTGCCTGTTATCCCCTTTGAAGAGTTCCGCAAAAACATAATAGATTCGGTTGAGGCCGGGTCGCGGCTTTCGGCCTTGCCGGTCTTCCGTCCTGACAATAACGGCCCTTTGAGAATGCTCTCTGTCCTGTCCCGGCCTTCATCCGGCGATTTTTTACTTATGGCGTGCGACCTGCCTGACGTCTGGCCCTCATTGACGCCCGACTGTCCGGCGGCGCACTGGTTTGAAAGAGAGATAGCCGAAACACATCATGTGAAGATTGAAGGCCACCCCTGGCTCAAACCCATACGATTTCAGCATGGCCAGGAGTCACACATAGGGATTACGGATTTTTTCCGGATGACAGGCGAGGAGGCTCATGAAGTGGCGGTCGGGCCTGTTCATGCAGGCGTAATCGAACCGGGCCATTTCCGTTTCCTGTGTCACGGCGAGACCGTGTATCATCTTGAGATATCCCTGGGTTATCAACACCGCGGCATTGAACGGGCCATGGCCGGCGGGCCGGGACCCCGGAGCATCCATTACATGGAGACCCTGGCGGGCGACACGACCGTCGGCCATGCGACAGCCTATTGCAGGGCTGTGGAGGCCATGTCCGGCATAATTGCCTCTCCCCGCGCCGAGGCCATAAGGGCCCTGGCAGCCGAACTGGAAAGGGTCGCCAATCATATAGGAGACCTTGGGGCGCTTGCAGGGGATGTCGGGTATCTACCGACTATGAGTTATTGCGGAAGGATAAGGGGAGATGTCCTCAACCTCACGGCGCTCCTGTGCGGAAACCGGTTCGGACGAGGTATGATCCGTCCATCCGGCGTGGCCTGGGACCTTGACGGCGAATTGATAGCGAGACTGCTCCATGGCCTGGATGCCGTGGAAAAGGACGCGACAGGCGCCATTGAGCTTATGTTCGATACGCCTTCTGTCCTTGCCAGATTTGAGGGAACGGGGGTTTTATCCCCTGAGACCGCTATTGATATCGGCCTGGTTGGCGTAGCCGCCAGGGCATCGGGTCTTGACTGCGATGTGCGCAGGGAATTCCCCTATGGCATGTACCGGTTCGCGCAGGTCCACACATGCACCTGGTCAACAGGCGATTGCTTCGCCCGCGCCTATGTGCGCTGGCTGGAGATCAAGGCTTCGCTTGAATTCATCCGTCAGCAATTGCTTGAATTGCCGGAGGGCGCCATTTCCCGCGATTTTTCGCCGGTGAGACCGGGTATGCTGACAGTCAGCATGGTTGAAGGATGGCGAGGAGAGATCTGCCATGTGGCGGCCACGGACGCCAAGGGGCGCTTCGCCTTTTATAAGGCGGTTGATCCGTCTTTTCACAACTGGTTCGGCCTGGCCCTGGCCCTGCGTAACCAGCAGATCTCCGATTTCCCGCTCTGCAATAAGAGTTTCAATCTGTCTTATTGCGGGAATGATGAATGAAGAAGGCGCACCCGCCTTCGCTCTACGAGCTTCGGCGCGCCAGAGGGGCGCAAGGCGTAAGGCACAAGGGGAAGAAAGTAATATCCAAGGCCCAAGACGCAGGGCGCAGGGCGTAAGGGAATATTAAAGATCTCAAATTTCAAATTTGAGATTTGAAATCTTACACCTTGCGCCACCTTGAAAAGAAGTCATATAACCATTAACGAGTATTTATCACTCACAACGAGTATTTATGTTACGCATTGTCAAAACCCGCATTAATCAAAAATATCGAACCATGTCATACCCGGACGGTCCTCCTCCGGAATTGCCGGCCCGATTTGTCGGGCGGCCCGTGGTGAGCCATGCAACCTGTAAAAGAGGCTGCGACCTCTGCATCTCTGTCTGCCCCGTGAATGCCATCCATCGGTCTCATGAAACCGGCGGACCGGTCATTGATACAGGCCGCTGCATCTTCTGCCGCGCCTGCGAAGGCGCATGCCCGAATGGTGCTATCCATTTCAGCCGCGAATACCGTCTTGCCTCTTCACCCCGTCGGGAACTTTATGTGCAGGCAGGCTCGCCTGATCACGCCCCCGCAAGGCACGATCTTGCGGTAAGGATATTCGGAAGGTCCCTGAAGCTCAGGCAGGTCTCAGCCGGAGGGTGCAACGCCTGCGAGGCGGACAGCAACGTTCTCGGCACCCTGGCTTGGGACATGGGCCGTTTCGGGATACAATTCGTTGCATCGCCCAGACACGCTGACGGCCTTCTGATCACAGGGCCTGTGACAGAGAACATGCGTCTGGCCCTTGAAAAGACCTATGCCGCTGTCCCTGAGCCCAAGATAGTTATTGCCGTAGGAGCGTGTGCCATATCCGGCGGCATTTACATGGATCACCCGGAACAGCACAACGGCGTCATGGATATTGTGCCTGTGGATCTATTCATCCCCGGCTGCCCGCCCCATCCCCTTACTATCCTTGACGGACTGTTGAGGTTTATTGGAAGAATAGGTTAAGCTGTAAAAATCAGAAATTGATCCTGCAAATTATAAAGAGTAAATGCCTTTAAAACACCTCCCTGATTTATTTTGTGTTTTAGAGTCATCTTCATTATTCAATTCACCAAGTACTATGTCAAGAAAGAATGCCTAACCGCATACCTTTTCGATTTGGTTTCTTGACAACCTGTTATGATTATGCCATTAACTCGCTTCAAGCTTCAAGAAAGCAAATCACTAACTTATTTCGGAGGTTAAAATGCGTATTCCCACTGTTATACTTGCAACTATTTTTTGCGCGGCGCTGGCCGTGCCCGCTTTTGCCCAGGGTCAGGCCCCGGCTCAGGGTGGCGCACCTCAGGGTGGATCAACTCAGGGCGGCATCGATAAGAGCGGCGACGTGAAACTGGATGTCACACAATTTTTCAATGCGGTAGATACCAATAAGGACAACAAGATTACCAACAAAGAATGGACAGCCGTCGGACTGGAGGAAGCGCTCTTAAAGTTTTTTGATCAGAAGAGCGAAGGCTTCTTTACAAAAGACGC
>Ga0153915_10005512_pt1 | contig 11774 bp, 9 predicted proteins | sample Opewatmetagenome_2_FD_107003 | JGI IMG/M metagenome (GOLD analysis project Ga0153915, IMG submission 107003) | Freshwater wetland microbial communities from Ohio, USA - Open water 3 Core 3 Depth 3 metaG | ecosystem: Environmental > Aquatic > Freshwater > Wetlands | place: USA: Ohio, Lake Erie...
CTAAGTCCTTTCTCGGCTACGCTCGCCTTCCCAGTACCGAGGTTGCAGGACATTTTTACGACGGGAGCTGTAGGTATGGCCCTTAACGATGGAAAGTGGGTTTTGATTGCGACGATTCTGGCGTCGAGCATGGCATTTCTGGATACTACAGCGCTCAATGTAGCGCTGCCCACCATTCAAGCCAGCTTGCAGGCCAGCGGGGCGCAGCTTTTATGGATCTTAAATGCCTATTTGCTGATGTTGGCCGCATTAATTCTGGTCGGCGGTTCGCTCGGCGACCGGCTGGGCCGTAGAAAAATTTTTATGCTGGGTATCAGTCTGTTTATGCTGGCGTCCCTGGCCTGCGGCCTGGCCCCAAGCATCCAATGGATGATCGCATCCCGTGTTGTCCAGGGGATAGGCGGTGCGCTGATGATCCCGGGCAGTCTGGCGATCATCGCAGCCTTCTTTGACGATGCCCAACGGGGTAAGGCTATCGGGACCTGGGCGACCGCGGCGAGCATCGTGACGGTCGCCGGGCCTCTCTTGGGTGGCGTGCTGGCCGACGCCGGGTTGTGGCGGGTAGTATTTCTGATCAACCTTCCACTTGGTGCCGTGGCGCTGTCGGTTCTGTATTTCAAGGTGCCTGAGAGCCGGGATGAGGCCGCTTCAAATCAAATTGACATCCTTGGGGCGATCCTGACCGTACTCGGGTTAGCCGGGGTGACCTACGGGTTTATCACCGCACCTGAGCTTGGCTACAGTAACCCACAGGTCTACGGAACGCTGGCAACCGGTGCGGCCGCCCTGGCAGTTTTTGGGTTGGTTGAAGCGCGCAGCCAGCACCCTATGTTGCCTCTGGGCCTGTTCCGATCACGCACTTTTAGCGGCTCCAATCTGCTGACACTGTTCCTGTACGGGGCTTTGAGTGTTGGGATCTTTTTCCTATCGCTGAATATGATCCAGGCTCAGGGATACAGCAAATCCGAGGCAGGATCTGCCTTGGTGCCCTTCTCGCTCCTGCTGGTAGCCTTATCCCGCTGGGCTGGCGGTCTAGCTGACCGGCGCGGCCCGCGCCTGCTGCTCGTCATCGGTCCTGCCCTGTCTGGCTTAGGATTTTTATTCATGTCGTTCGCAGGTCTTACCCGGGGGGCGTCTGATTATTGGACGGCTTACTTTCCAGGGGTTATGACGTTTGGGGTGGGGATGGGACTCACCATCGCGCCGCTGTCCACCGCCGTCATGGGATCGGTCGCAATACATTACTCCGGGACGGCTTCAGGGATCAACAATGCTGTGTCGCGCATGGCCGGAGTCCTGGCGATCGCGATTGTCGGATCGATCGCTCTGTTTTTGTTTGCTGGAGCGCTTAGAGAACGGACAGCCAGCCTGAATCTTACTGAGAAAGCCAGGTCGGCGCTCCAGGCCGAGGCGGGGAGACTGGGGGCCGCTACCGTTCCAGTAGAAGTTGGAACCGAGAACGCGGCAGCAGTTGCGACCGCTATCAAGCTGGCCTTCGTGGATGTATTTCGCTGGGTGATGATCATCTGTGCAGGCCTAGCCTGGATCAGCGCGTGTATGGCGGCTATCCTGGTTGAGCCTCGTGTAAGTAGGAGCGAGTAGATACAAAGATTAGATTCTTAAATTTTCTCTCTTAAGGGTAAATTTTTCCAGGGCTTCGCGGTCCACCATCACACCCAGGCCAGGGGCGCTGGGTACATCGATCGTACTATCCGCGTTGAGCGTGAAACGCTCGTGCGTGATATCCTGTAAGTAATAACGCTCTGAGGCGGAGATATCGCCGGGGAGAGCGAAACCGGGAAGGGAAGCCAGAGCCAGATTGGAAGCGCGTCCCACACCGGTCTCCAGCATGCCGCCGCACCAGACTGGCACACCGCGCTCTCGACATAAGTCGTGGATAGCGATCGCCTGACTCAGTCCGCCAACCCGTCCCGCCTTGATGTTGATCACCCGGCAAGCGCCCATCTCCAGCGCCTGGCGGGCGTGGCGCGCACTGGTGATGCTCTCGTCCAGGCAGATGGGGGTATTGAACTGGGCTTGCAGACGGCTGTGATCCCAAAGATCATCTTCGAAGAGCGGCTGTTCGATCAATAGCAGGTTTAATGCATCCAAAGGGTGCAACGCCGCCGCGCTTTCTAGAGTATAGGCCGAATTGGCATCTACCTGCAAGCGCACCTCCGGGAAGGCGCGGCGCACTGCCTGTGTTTCGGCGACATCGCGTCCGGGCTTGATTTTAAGTTTGATACGCCGGTAACCTTGCGCCAGGTATCCTTCGACCGTTTTAACCAGGGTCTCGGGCGAATCCTGGATGCCTACCGATACACCGACGTCCACCTGGCTGCGCACACCGTCCAGTAGCTGGCGCAAGGAACGCCCCTCTGCCTTACCCTGCAGATCCCACAAAGCCATCTCCAGCCCGGCTTTAGCCATCCAATGGCCGCGCACCTGGTCAAAATTGGTTTGAAAATCTGTGGGGCTGAAGAAGTCTTTACCCACCATCATCGGGATGATGAATTCGCTCAGGACATGCCAGGCGGTGCCTGTCGTCTCGTAGGAATAACCCGGATCGCGATCAGCGACGCACTCGCCAAAACCGGTGAGACCCTCTGCAGAAATTTCGATCAGGATACAATCCCGCGCGGTCTCGCGCCCGAACGAGGTCTCAAAAGCTGAGACCAGTGGCATGCGGATATGGTACAGGGTGATTTGCTCAATCTTCATAAAGTGCTATCTCCATAAACGAGGACGTAGAAGCTGCGTGGATGGGTATCTTGCAAGAAGACAAAGTCGGTCACCAGATATCCCCGGTTGAAGAGGTCTTCGAAGAGGCCGCGGGCGTGCAACCGCCAACGTAAAGCCAGCTTGTGATCGGCGGCTTTGAGCCTATAGAAATCTGAGGGGATCTCAACCAGCAGGATTGGAGCTACTTTGGGTCTCCCCGGGTCTGCCGAGCGTGGGAGCGGATCGTATCGGTCGCTGAAGCCAGGATGTGGGAAACCGTTTCCATCGATCTCCGTTGGGTTGATCACCTCGGCTCCACCCATAGAATAATGCTCCAGCTTTAGTGGGCGGCGGGCGTGCCTGCTCAATCGCCGATTGACGCGATGGGAATTGACCCACCAATCCACCTGGAAGCGGTCAGAAGGCAAACCTTCATTCAAACCATCGCGCAACTCACCATACTCGTTGCGCCGGTACGTGTTGCACACTGCGCCCAGCTTACTGATATTCAGGTAGGCGTTGCGGCTGATCAGCGGGTCGTAGGTCCAGGTAATCCGGTCCAACCCCTGGTGGCGAACCATCTGCCACTGGGCGCGTTTGAGGATAAAGCCCACTCCCTGGTCGCGGAACTCCGGCAGTACAGCGAGCATATGGGAGCAGTGCTTAAGACGAGGGCCGTCGGGGGTAGGATACATGCCCGGGAATCCAAAGACGAAGCCAACCATTCTCTCCGCATCGCTCTCGATATCCTGCACAAAGGCGCCGATGATCAACCCGCCGTTATGGATGGCTGTGATCAGGATATGAGAGGGGACAATCTCGGTCTCGCTGCCCGACCACACATGGCGCTGTAGATCTTCGACCCGGGCGATCTCTTCGGGCGTTTCCAGAATGCGTAGTTGGGTAACCATAGCGTATCGAGATCTCTACTCACCGGGGTGCTCTGCGCAGCAGGGCACGTAAGAAAGGGCCACGCCAATCCTCGCCGTGCAGATAATCCAGGCGTTGGGACATCCGTGAAGGCATCAGGTGGAATGCACGCGGGATGGTATCCAGGGCGCAGGTACGGTTAGCCGCCAAATAATCCAACCAGTACACCGATATAGGCAGGGCGGGGAAGAGCGCCTCGAGAAGGACCGTCAAGGCGCGCAGATAGGGAGGGCGTGTAGGTACCAGCCTGCGCTGGATATCGCAGGCCTGCATGATCATCTCGGCGATCTGCAAAAAGGTGAAATACTCCGGCCCACCGATCTCAAAGGTCTGGTTGCGCATCGCATTGTCCTCAAGCGCCCAGGTCAAGCACGTAGCCAGATCTTCGACCCAGAGAGGCTGGATGAGCGTGCGTCCACTGCCCGGGACGAGAAAAAGGTAGGGAAAGGTGCTGAGAAGCCCGGCCAGGCCGGTGGTAAAACCGTCATTTGGACCGAAAACGATCGCAGTGCGGATGATCGTATAGTCGACACCGCTGCGGCGGATATATTCCTCGGCGATGGCTTTGGCCTTCAGCACAGGGAAGGCGGAGGCTCGGTCTGCACCGAGGTGGCTGATGAAGAATAATCGTTCGACTCCGGCATCGGCGGCAACCTGCGCCACCAGCTGCGACCCCTGGATATCCACAGCCATCAAGTCGGCGTAAGCGCCACGGCGTTCCACTCCCGCCAGATGATAAACCACCTTCACACCCACCATGGCGGCTCGCAAGCTGCGCGCATCGACCAGGCCACTCACAGCCACCTCAACAGGTACGCTAAACGGCAGATCAGGAGAGCGAGGTGAAGGGCGGATCAGCGTGCGAACGGGATAGCCGGCTTCCGCCAGGCTACGGATCAGCGCTTTGCCGATAAATCCTGTACCGCCAGTGACGAGAATCATCGCACCGGCATTTTATGCTGTATTGGTGATTAGATCAAGGGCTTTATCTATTTCGAGCTGCCGCCGTTCGACCGGCGGTAAGCAGCGACAACCTCCGCCATCACTGCCAGGGCGACCTCTTCTGGGGTTTCACTGCCAATTTCAATTCCGATGGGGCCATGGATGCGATCGATCTGTTCTGTCGTAAAACCCTCGCCTAACAACCGGCGCCGCCGTTTTTCTTGGGTTTGTGGACTGCCCAATGCTCCGATATAAAAAGCTGGGCTATTCAGGGCGATTTTGAGCGCGGGGTCGTCGATTTTTGGATCGTGCGTGAACATGGCGATGGCTGTTTCTTTGTCAAGGTCGATCAGGGTAAAGGCATCCTCAGGCCAGGATTGGATCAAACGGTCTACATGGGGAAAGCGTTCCGGGCTGCCAAATGCCTTGCGTGGGTCTACGACCACAGTGTGGAAACCCAGGGTTTTGGCGATAGAGGTGAGCGCAATCGCGGTGTGCACTCCCCCCACGATGACAAGCGTCGGCGGTGGATTGATTACTTCGATAAAAATCTGGGTGGTCTCCATTCCTGGCGAGAGCGAAATGCGCTGTGAACGACGCTCTGCCATTGCCTGGCGGGCTTTCTCAATTACAATTTCAACCAGCCCATCTCTCAGTGGTTCCGTTACTTCTCCATTCTCTCCGACCAGAATTTCCCTGCCCAGCAGGCTGTCTGGTCCTTGCAGCACGGTTACAACGGCGAAGCGCTGGTTGGCCTGGATTTCACCGCGTAATCTTTCGAAAAAAGCCTGCTCGAGGGGTTTGACGAAGATATCGATGGTGCCGCCGCAAGCCAAACCAACCTGCCACGCATCCTCGTCGGCAACGCCATAGTGAAGCAGCTTGGGGCGACCTGTTTTGAGGGTTTCCACGCCGGCTTCGAAGACTGCTGCTTCTACACAGCCGCCGCTCACAGAGCCGGCGATCTTGCCACCGGGAGTCATGGCCATCTTGGCCCCAGCTTTGCGTGGTGAAGAACCCCAGGTCTCAACCACGGTTGCCAGGGCAACTGTTTCATCTTCAGCCAGCCATTCTACGATATCGGGTAGGATCTCTCTCATGAAATAATTCCCTTATAGCTGGCGCTGTATCCCACGGGCCCTCTCAATCAGGTGCAGGTGCTGTGCCAGTTCTTCGAGGCTCGCCAGGTTATGCACTGGCATGAAGTCGTCGATGTAAGGGAGAGCTGCCTGCATCCCACGCGCCAGGGGCTTGTATTCTTCGTAACCGAGTAAGGGATTCAGCCAGATCAAGCGGTAGCAGCTTCGCTGTAGCCGGGCGATCTCCACACTCAACAAATTGGCGCTTCCCCGGTCCCATCCATCGCTGATCAATAATACTACAGCTCCTTGCCCCAGGACGCGTCTCGACCAGTTAAAGTTGAAGCGTTTCAAAGCATCCCCGATGCGCGTCCCACCAGCCCAATCGGGCACGAGCAAGGATACCTGATTTAATGCCCGCTCGACATCACGACCGTGTAGCTGGCGGCTGATACGCGTGAGGCGGGTGCTGAACACGAACGCTTCGACCTTCTGCTCAAGCCCTTCGCTCAGGCTGTAAATGAAGTGCAGGAGCAATTGTGTATACCGTTCCATCGATCCGCTAATATCGGCGATAATCACCAGTGGGCGGTTTTTATATTTTGGTTGGCGGTAGGCCCATTCTAGTACCTCACCGCCATACTTAAGGTTACGGCGCAGGGTACGACGTAAGTCGAGCTGCCTGCCATTGCCTGGTTCCAGGCGGCGAGATCGCCGGGTGCCAAGCTGCCAAACCAGGTTGGAGATGAGACCCTTAATTGCTTCAAGCTCTTCGCCAGAACACTCGCTGAAGTCTTTCTTTCTCAGCAGCTCGCGTTCGCTATACGTCATCACAACCTGGATGATGGGTTTGCCGTGGTTGGTATTGCCTCTGTTCGCACCGTTCCCGGGCATTTCACTAGAAGGAGGCTTCAACGGCGGCGGGACAAAGGCGGGTTTCTGCCGGCGCTCGCTGATTGCCTCGCGGTGAGGTGCCGACCAACGATCCCCAGGCTTCTGCCAAAATGCATTAAAAGCTTCATCGAACAGGGGGATTTCCTCCTGCCTTCGGACGAGCAGGCAGCGGGCAGTATAGTAAAAGTCAGCTTTACTGCCGATTTGGATAAATTGAAGAGCGCTGAGCAAGTCGATCATCCGCCCGGTATTGACATTCAATCCCAGGCCGCGCAGCAATCGCCCGAAGAGAATGACGTTATGGGTGAAATTTCCATCTGTTTCAATCATATACCCAACCTGAGTATCATAATCCAACCATACTTACACGCTCGAGCAGTGTGTCAATCCCCTGGCTCTTTACTTTATCTACGTCATCCTGGTATTTGAGAATCACACCCAGTGTTTCTTCGACGATCCTGGGCTCGAGCTTCTCCTGGCTAAGCGCCACCAATGCCGCCACCCAATCCAGCGTCTCGGCAACGCCTGGGGCTTTGAAAAGTTCAGCACGCCGGATCTCCTGGATGAATGCGGTGACCTCGCGGGCGAGCTGAGATGGAGCCTGTGGGACCTTGGCATTCACGATCTGCAGCTCTCTCTCAAAAGAGGGATAATCAATCCAATAATACAAACAGCGGCGCTTGATGGCGTCATGAACCTCGCGTGTCCGGTTGGAGGTGATCACGACGACAGGGGGTTGCTGAGCTTTGATCGTGCCTATCTCGGGAATAGTGATCTGAAAATCGGAAAGGATTTCCAGCAGATAAGCCTCGAATTCTTCATCACTGCGATCGATTTCATCTACTAACAAAACCACGGGTTTTTCGCGCGAGCCTTCGATCGCCTGCAACAGAGGGCGACGCATCAAGAAGCGGGGACCGAACAGGTCGTCCTCTTCTACTTTTTCACCCCGCGATTCTGCCAGGCGGATATGCATCATCTGGCGAGTGTAATTCCATTCATAAACCGCCTGGCGTTCATCGAGGCCTTCATAGCACTGCAGGCGGATCAGATCGGCATGCAGCACCTCGGTGAGCACTTTGGCGACCTCGGTCTTGCCCACACCAGCTTCACCTTCCAGGAATAGGGGTCGCCCGAGTTTGATGGCGAGGAAGATAGACGTTGCCAGGCCCCGGTCGGCAATGTAAAGCAGCCTGTGCAAGGCATTCTGTAGATCATCTATGCTATCGACGCTTGGCATGGTCATATAACGATTAAGCTCACCCGCCGCTGGAAGCGTGGCGAGGAGGAACGACGAGCGAAGCTGTAGGCGTTCGCATACAGCGCCATGTTCGGCGGAAGTGGAATGCAACGGGCCAGTATTTTGATGTTTCCATCTGGTGAGAATACTCAATCCCGTTTACGTTAATTAAGATGGGGATACTAATCCTATCCTCCTTAGGCTAAAAAGCCATCGTAAACAACCTATAATTGACGGTAACGTTAGCATTTATGAGAGGCCAACAGGCGAAAAGCCCTCGACGTTCTCATCCCGCAAGCCGGTCAGCAAGCCGCCATGACCCAGGTGGGTGATGTCGAGGCGCGTGAGGCGGTCGCCAATCAGCAACCGCGGCAATATCCAATCGATCACGTTCGGTTTCAGACTGCGAGCGCAGCCAGGAGCGCCCAGCACGGGCACTCTCCCCAAATAGGCGACCAGGAGCAGGTTGCCGGGGTCTACCGGCGCTCCGAAGCTGGTCACTTCACCGCCCAGGCGCTCGATCGCCCTGGGCACCGCGTCCTGGAGATCCATGATACCCATCTCACCAGCAAGGATGATCAAGCCGCTGCTTTCCTGTACCAGTCGTTCCAGAGTCTGCATCAGCGTAGCTTCCCCCAAGTCATCTTCTTCAATGGAGATAAATTCCAGGGCACTTACGCAGGATCCCAGTCCTTCGACACGTGTTCGCAGTGGCAATTCGAAGGCTTCAATTACGCCCTGGCGTGTCCACGGCGAGCCGGTGAAGACCAGTGCGACGCGCCGGACAGGCAATGGATGCAACCCAAGCAGAGGCTCGTGTTCAGCACCCAGACGTTCTGCCAGGCGCACGCTTTCTTCCGGCAGCGCAAAAGGGATGATTTTCACGGTGACGGCGGTCTGACGCGGGCGGATGACGGAATTCGCCGGGCGGGTAGCTATAGCGAGCCCATTGATCTCGTTCAGGCGGTCAAGATGAGCTACTTCCACTCGCAGGACCCCCAGGGTTTCGGCCCGGAGGTTTACACGGCCGGAGGCAGGCCGAGTGACCTGCAGATGGCTGCCACAGATGGCGTGCCCGATCCGGCTGGCTGCCTCGTCCTCACTCACGTCGCCAGGCTCCGGCTCGGCGACATACAGATTGGTCCGTCCGATAGAGCGCAAAGCCGCCAGGTCGTCGCTGCTTAGCGGTTTACCCTTCGAGATCAAGCGGCCTCCATCTCGGCGGGCGACGTTGTGAGCGAGGATTTTCCCCGCGGCCTGCTGGATAGGCACCAGACCAAATTTCATGCTTCGAGCTTGCCTTTCACACCGTTAAAACGTATGCGTGAGATTGTAGATCATCCTTTTGAGAATGTGTTTTCACGCGGAGCTTGAAGATTGACGCGATTTATCCCTCGTATCGCAAACCTCCAGGGCGACCAACAGATAAGGCACACATCACGTCCTTCCGCACGAACTAAGCCCCACGGAAGAGCGAAGTTCAGGTATCTAAACAGGCGGTCTCATTATGCACCGCGATGAATAAACCCGCCTATATTAATTATATCAAAAAGGTCTAAGTTGGAAAATTAGACTTTGTATAATATATCCAGATATTTCTTCAGGATATCGCTAACCACGCTGCGCAAGGGCAGGCTGGCTGCCATTCCATAGACCGGTGCCATGCCGGTCTTCTCCTCCGGGTTTTGCCGCGTTTCCGCGACCGAGAGGCGCAAATCGCTGGTGAAGCGCTCGGCGACGCCGGGCTGTGTATGGCGCAATGTGACACACAGATGCACACAGCTCGGTTTGTGCAGCCCGTTCAGGCTCCAGCCGCGCTGCGCCATGCGCTCCATTACCTGGTAAATATCCAGCGACCGCGAGGCGAAGGCGATCACGAACAACGGGTCGCCCAATACGGATAGCTCAGGGATAGCCTGGATTTCTGCCCGGATGAATGCCGCGGTTTCCATGATTTTGCGGGTGGCTTCCAGGTAACCCTGCTCGCCCAGGCTGAGCATAGCGGCCCAACAAGCGGCACTCAGTGCACCGGGGCGGCTGCCGGCGAAGGTGGGGGAGAAGTATAGCCCACCAGGCCAATCGGCCGTCGTGTAATATTGAAAGTGTCGCAGTTCCGGGCCGCGATACAAGACGACCGAGGTACCCTTGGCAGCGTAGCCGTATTTGTGCGTATCGGCTGAGATGGAGGTGACGCCAGAAAGGCGAAAATCGAAGGGCGGCACGGGATAACCGAGCCGTTCTGCCCAGGGCAGCAGGAAACCGCCCAAGCAGGCATCGGTATGGAAGCCGATGCCGCGCTGGCGTGCCAGCTCCGAGAGCTCTGTGATCGGATCGATGGCGCCGTGTGGGAACGACGGCGCTGAACCCACCACGACCACTGTATCCCGCGTGATGGCCTTGCGGGCTGCGGTCAGGTCGGCTTTAAAGCTGCTGTCTAACGGGATGCGCACCGGCTTGATATTGAAATACTGGGCCGCCTTATCGAAAGCGGCATGGGCGCTGACCGGCAGCACCATCTCGGGGTGGGTGATGCCTCTGTGATGGCGTGCCCAATCGCGGTAAGTTTTCATCGCCAGCAGGATGCTCTCTGTCCCGCCAGAGGTGACAGTTCCGCACACCGGATCGCTCTCGTCTGCGGCATCAGAACTCAACAGGTGTGCTGTCATGGCGACGATCTCGGCCTCGTACTTACTGATGCTGGGCCATACGTCGGAATGCAGGGGATTGGACTGGGAATGGATAGCGTAGGCCTGGTTGAGGAAAGTGATATGCGCATAGTCACCATGGTATACCGCCCCCGAGACAAAGCCGTCACGCCAGCGTCTTTCTTCAAGCTCTTTCAATGCCTGCATCTCGTCCAGGATTGCCTGGCGCGGTCGCCCCTGAGATGGCAGGCGCGCGTAGCTAGGGAAACTGTTTTTATAGGGCTTGAGGGAGGTCTCCAATTCGCTGGTGAGCGAGCCCGTCTCTTTTTCTATCTCCTGGTTGACACTGGGGATCGCCCGTAGGTACTTCTCTACTATTGCTACCCAGTGTGGGTTGAGCCGGCTCAAGATGGAAATTATCCTGTTCATGCGTTGCATTGGATCTTCTCTTGAAAGTAAGAATATGAGGAAGCCAGGCAAGGAGGGATAAAGGGGGGATGGGTGAGTAGATACAAAATTCACCCGTTTAACCGAGCATAGATCGGCTTATTACGCTGGTAAATCTGCAGGAATTCCCGGAAGAGCGCATCGTAGACCTTTGTATTCTCTGGCGTGGGGGAATACGTGTGTGCGATATACACCCTCTCTGAGATTTCGTCGAAACTCATCGAGCCCATGGCTGCGGCTGCCAGGTAGGCAGCTCCGCGGGCGTTCACCAGGATGGGCTCTTTCACCTGCCGGATCTGCCGTCCCAGAACATCTGCCAGGATCTGGCACCAGATGTCCGAGTTGGCACCCCCGCCCACTACGTTGAGCGCCTCCAACCGCTGCCCGATGAACTTCTCTATATAACCAAACAGCCAGCGGGTGTTATAGGCCACACCCTCCAGCACGGCACGGATGATATGCTCGCGGGTGGTCTGCAGCGACAGGTTGAACAGCCCGCCGCGCACGGTGCGGTCGTCACTGGGCGTGCGCTCTCCGTATAACCAGGGCGTAAAGATCAACCCGCCGCTGCCGGCTGGGGCACGGGCGGCGATGCGATCAAAGATCTTGTATACGTCCGGCGTACCCGCTTCAGTGAGCAGCTCGTCCTGGTGGTAGAGGATGTTATCCCGCAGGAAAGTCAGGCAGGCGCCGGAGGTCTGCTGCTCGTTGGAGATCAGGTATTTGCCCGGGATGGCTGAGGGTAGCGATGCGATATTATGGAACAGGTCGGTCCGCTTATAAGGCACGTGGCAAGCCACCCAGGAGGAAGTGCCGATATAGAGGTGCGCCTCGAAGTCCCGCACCGCCCCGGAGCCCATGGCAGCAGATTGGACA
>Ga0153915_10005513_pt1 | contig 11773 bp, 5 predicted proteins | sample Opewatmetagenome_2_FD_107003 | JGI IMG/M metagenome (GOLD analysis project Ga0153915, IMG submission 107003) | Freshwater wetland microbial communities from Ohio, USA - Open water 3 Core 3 Depth 3 metaG | ecosystem: Environmental > Aquatic > Freshwater > Wetlands | place: USA: Ohio, Lake Erie...
TCAGATTGTGCGAGTATTATCAAATTCTGACCTTACCTAAGGATATTGTAACCAGTTCGGTGAAGCTATCGTTTGAAAAGCTATGGGATGGATCAGGAGTAACAAACGCAGGTTTATGTAAGGTCAAGGCTTTCTCAAAGCCAAATTCTGCCAGTTTTAAGGTAAACATATTCGAAATGTATGATGTTCAAGATGATAAACCTGTTCAATCAGCAAAAATTGAAATTGTTAATCCAGGTAAAGAGATTAAAGGAGCAAAAATATTAATAACGCAGGATGGTAAAAAATTTGGGACAATAGAATTGAATGAAATTCCCGAAAATTCAGCTACAGTTAGTCAGATTTGGATTCCCATTGTGTATTGTGAGAGCAAACTGGCATTTAGGATCAGTTCTGCTGAAGAGATCTTTACAGTCGAACAGACAATTGATGTAAAACCTTATAATAAGAATTATTTTGATGGCGGTACTTTTAACATATTAAATACAAACCATAATGACCTGGGATTTCTTGATACCCAGGCTGCCACAGCGGACTATCGATCATCTGTACTCATTGCACCTGCTATGGATTTAATGAAGAATGACTCCGATTTCAAATATACAATGGAATCAATTGAATATTTAAAAGAATTTCTGGTAAGGAATCCTGACCGCGAAGATGAAATGGCCCGACTGATGAAGGAGAAACGTTTTGTTTTTGGTGCAAGCTATATTCAAAATCTTCAGGTACAAGTAGGACGGGAAAAACTTATCAGGCAATTTTATTATGGACGTCGCTGGCTATTGGAACACTTTCCGGGATGCGATACGCGGTTTTATATGAATACTGATATTCCCGGACTAACCTATCAATTGCCACAAATTCTAAGGAAATCCGGTATTGATTATATAGTGCAGGGTCGTATGCCTTGGGGATTCTATTATTGGGAGGGTCTTGACGGAACATCCATCCCAATGTTTGCATTCAGATATGTCCCGCCTTTGATGAATCCGGTTAATAATACCGGCTGGCTAAAATTTCTGAATGAGAGGGAATATTATTACAAACCTCGTAATTTGCCAGGATGGATGATATATGATTTTAATTCTGATTATTTGCCGCCTTGCCCCGAAATGATTCCATTTGTAAAGAATCAAAATATTGCAATGAAAAAGTTTGCATCTGTATGGAATGACCACTTTAAAGATGATCCTGAAAAACAGATAGATCCTCCCAAGATACATTTTGTGGAACCTGAAGGTGCTTTAAATGAAATCTTTAATAAAGCTGTACCTGAAATCGAAACAGTCAGAGGAGACTGGCCTATGTCATGGGCATATTATGATGAACCCGGGCACAGGGAAGCCTTACTGATGGGAAGAAATGGACATAACGAACTGGTAAAAGCCGAAGGGCTATATTCATGGCTGGAATCTATCGATAAATCTATTTCATATCCGAAAGAACAATTCGACAGTGGATGGTTGGCTAACTGCTGGCCCGATCATGGTTGGGGAGGTAATCGGGGCACAGTGACCGATAGTTTTAATTTGGCTTCATACAAAAAATCGTTTCAGATTGGGGAGTTACTTACAAATTCTGCAGGGAAACAACTTCTTAACCTGGTACCACAGGGCGATATGAATCAGATCCCGGTCTTGATTTATAATTCAATCGGATGGGAAAGAACTGATATCGCCTCCTGTGCAATTAATTATCCTGAAAAGTGGAGGGGATTGGAACTTAGAGATGAAAATGGAAATCCTGTTCCTGTCGAAATAATTAATCATTTTCCTGAAAAACAGATTGTTGAAGTTGCTTTCCTGGTAAAAAATATTCCCTCTTTCGGTTTTAAAACTTATTATGCAACGGCAACAAAATCATTTCCCAAAGGGAATATCCTGATACAGCCCGACTCTGTCGAAAATGATATGGTCAAGGTAAGAATGGGAGAAGGCGGAATAACTTCTTTTTATGATAAGATAAATAAAAAGGAGCTTCTCAGGACAGATAAGTTCTTCGGAGGTGAGGTCATTCAGCTGACAGCCCCGGATATGGCATGGGAATCATACGCAGTTGTCAACATGCAGGATTTTGACAAAACAAGCCTTCATGAATTCAGAACGATCAGTGCAATGGAAAGTCCGATCCGATATATTATCGTAAAAGAAGCAAAACTTAAATATTTTACTTTAAGGGAACGTTTTATTTTAAATAAACATTCCCGGGAATTGGTGATTGAGGCAGATATTTTAAACTGGACTGGAGAGAAAGATAAAGAACTCAGGATTGTATTTCCTGTAAACTTGGACAATTTATTCCAGGCAAGCTATGAAGTCCCCTTCGGAACTGTCGAGATGGGGCGTGACGAGATAGATTATTCCTATCTGCCTGATAATTATGGATGTCAGTTTAATGACAAATATTCCAGAAAAGATCTCCCTTTCAGAGAGGCTATTAATTGGGTAGATGTATCAGCAGGTATTTATAAAGGCAATGGTTGTTTATTTGCGTCCGATATGACAGTCCACCTGTTTCATGATGAAACCACTAACCCGGCAGATTACCCTGTCGTTCAACATGTATTACTATCATCCAGGAAAAGTATTGCATGGAATCCTGAGTACTGGTTTACGCAGGCAGGTAATCACAGCTACCGGATAGCCCTATATCCCCATGAAGGAAACTGGAGATATGCATATAAGGAGGGATTAGCATTTAATTCACCCCTGGAAGTATTTGTTGGGAAAGGAGAAACGCCAGTAAACAATACTGTTTCTCCATTATCAAATAACCTTATTTCCATTTCCCCTTCCAACATAATTGTTTCTACCTTAAAACCAGCCGAGGCGGGGGATGGATTATTTCTAAGATTCTACGAAGCAGAAGGTAATTATACAAATGCAAGAATAATAGGATTTCAACCTTTACTAAAAGTCTATCTTACGGATATGCTTGAATATAATGTTAAGGAACTACAGGTTGAGGCGGACGGAAGCATTAAGATTTTGGTTAAACCATGGGAAATTATAAATATAAAAATTATAAACTAAGAGAATTATAGAAAAATCGCTAATGATGATCAGCTTCGGCCGGTTTATTTTGACCACCTATTAAAATGGTTAAATGCTTGTCAATATGTTATTTACAAAATTGAATTATTTCCGGCGAAAGGTGGTCAGAACCCCCGATTTTTACAATATTACCTCTTTAAATGGCTTGACAAATAATACTTTAACAGATTACAAAAGATTACAAGATCACAACCCACGTATTAGCTACATTTTACCCTGACAAAAGGAACTTCCGGGAAAGTGGTGAATAATAATATCAATGATAGAAAGAAAGTGTCTGTAACGCTATAAAAAGCACCTCCGTCATTTAGTCTAAGGGGATTAATGTAAAGGATTAAAGTGCTTATGATATGCAATTATCAGAAGAGAATAAGTCCTGGTTCAATCGGGTAAAGAATAAAGCCGATAGATATATTCCAATAATGAACAAACCAGATCTCATATTATCGGAGGGTGAGAAACAAAATATTCTAATTAAAGTTTTATGAAGATGTGGGGGAAAAGTGGGGATATATTAAAAATAAAAAAACGCAACAATCATATTTACTGATCATTGCGTTTTTCTTTTGTCGGGGTGGCAGTCCGTGTATTCCCGTTGTAGTGGCTGAACAACCTGAAAGATGATCCCCTATTTGATAGCTTCATGATCAACTGAAATTTCAGCAAATTGTTACAGATGTAGAAGCCAAATATAAGGCAGAGCATGAGAGGGGGAAGAAATGGCTGGAAGAGCAGGGGATGTTTTAGATGAGATTTAATGGAAATGATGAGAAACGGAGTAATAAAATTCAAGAATAAATAACGGCATAAAATAACCTTGCCTACAATCTTGTGTCTAAGTTTGTGTATCCATTAAAAAAGCCATCCACAAATCTTATTTTGTAAGTGGCTCATTTTCAGTGTAGCGAGAGGGGGATCCGAACCCCCGACCTCATGATTATGAATCCAAATCCGAATTTGTTATGTGCTGATTATTAAAATGTTATGAATGTGAAGTTCAGCAAAAATCCTTCTTTTTGAGGCAAATCCTTCTCCGAAAATCCCTCTCCAAAGCTAATTTTATTCGGAATTAATTTCATGCAATTTTACTTTAGATATTAATTGGAAAAATCGCTAATAATGAACAGCGCTGGCAGGAATAAAAACTGCGTTTTGATGTATGATATGGCCTGATTCGGTAAAGTATTCAATGACCTCACCTGAGAATGGTCCGCTTGATATTATCAGGTGTTTATCATCAAGTGGCACGATGGGGCCGAATGGTCCTGACATTATCAACACAGAATCCTCGATATAGATATTAAACTTGCTTCCTGTTAAATTTCCTGTTTTATTACAGGGTAATCTTTCAGCCATTAAATACTCACCTGCCAGAACATCCCAATTACCCTGACAAGTCAAATGCACTGGGTATTTTGGGCATATTTCATATGACAAATTATCCATATTAATGATCATATAACATGAGTCTGGTGAAGGATATTTTAAAAATTCGATCCTGATTTTATTAAAATCTATTGGAGGCTTGAATATCTTCGTCAAACCTATTTTATCCATCCAATGTGTCACTCTGAATTCTGTTTTATCAACAGGTATAAGGTCCAAATCAAACTCCCCGATTGCCCCCTTAAGTTTGTTGTTTTTTACTGTGATATCCATTACCTCACCAAATGCCGCATACTTCCCCGCATATTGCTTCAGAAACTGTCTATCCGCTTCAATTTTTAATGGTTTAATTGTTCTGTCATTTTCAAGATCCGATTTTCCTCCTATCATTTTATCCAAAATCTCAAGTGCAAAAGGGACGGATATATTTCCTGAAAAATTTATCCCGTTGCCGATTAATGCAATACCAAGCTTCCTATACGGTAAAAGAGCTATTAATGCACCAATACCTTCACCCGGGCCACCATCATGCCATACCATTAATTCAGAACCATGAATGTGAGTTGTTTTCCAACCCAATCCCATCGTTTCAGGATCGTTTTTTTCACTGTAATGGTCGATGAACATTTGAGATAATGTTTCCATGTTATCAAAAACTCCATTCCCTAAAACTGATTTCAGGAAACTTGATAGATCTTCTATAGTAGAATACAAATTGCCTGAAGGAATACTGTTTATATCGTATTGAATCATTGGATAATATTTGCCATTCTGAAATTCATAACCTTTTGCAATAATTTCAGGATCAGCAATATCATGTGAATTACAAGTACTGTTTACCATTCCCAGATCATTCATCAGATGTTCTTTCATAAAATGAGAAAAACCTTCACCCCGGTTCTCTTCTATGATTCTGCCCAGAAGATCATAACCAAGGTTTGAATACTTGTATCTGTATCCAACCGGGTAGGCCATAAAACAATCAGCAGTGGATCTTTCAAATTTTATAAGCCTGCCGGTATCATGCGCAGCGTCCGTCTCTAAAACACATTCATTACGGGGCAATCCGGATCTGTGTGCAAGTATGCTTTTAACGGTAATAGCTTTTTCTTCCTTATTTCTGCTCTGAATTTTGAAATCAGGCAGGTATTCGATTATTGAACAATCAAGATCAATTAATCCTTCCTCCACTTCACGGAAAACCTCGATTGCTGTAAAAACTTTTGCTATCGACCAGAGTTTGAAAACAGTTTTTACTGAAGCGTCGATGTTGTTCTCAATGTCTGATTTACCAAATGCTTCCTGGTACAGTATTTCCTGATTATCTACAATAGCTATTGCAAAAGCCGGGATATGATGTTTCCTCATCAGCTTATGAACTTTTTTCCCTGCAAAATGTTCTATGCCGGAATATTTATTACCGGATGAATCTTTATCGGGAATTCCTTTTTGCTGACCTGTGAATAAAATGAAGGCTGTCATCAAAAGAACCATTCGAAGCCAGATCATAATTTCATATTAATATCTATTGTTATTTCAAATAGCAGAATCATTATCCTGAATCCTTCCCTGGTTATCAAATTTGTTACATTCTAATTTTTTACTGCCGGAATAATATATGTTTGCAGTAACCTTTCGGGAGCAGAGATCTGAGAAAAGTTTTCTTCATTTAGCATGCCGGTATATACCACAACCAAATCATATTCAGGGATAACGTAAATCCACTGACCTCCATATCCCACAGCAGCATAATAATTGTTTTCGCTTACCCACCAGTGATATCCGTAATAGTAATCGGGAATATATTTTCTATGTATATAGGGCAGTAATGATTCTTCAATCCATTCCCGTGGAATGACCTGGTCCGATTCCCATTGCCCTCCTTTTAAATACAGGTAGCCAAATTTAGCCATATCCCTTGGTTTAAGCCTTATACCGTTACCTCCATACGGGATGCCGTTTTTATCCATGGCCCAGTAATATTCTTTTATAGCAAGAGGTTTAAATATTTTATTCTCCACAAATGAATCGGTTCTAATCCCGGCAGATCTCTCGATAATAGCAGAAAGTAGGTGAGAACCACCCGTATTGTAATCACAGGATGTTCCCGGAGGATATGCCATTGGCCTGTCCAGCACAAATTTCACCAGGTCATCACTCTCCATCCACAGGTTATAGGTATTTCTTAAATCACTATAGGAATATTCCTCTTCGGTCCATTCGAGTCCGGACGACATAGTCAGCATATGACGTAAAGTTATTTCATCTTTCAGTGAATCCGGATTTTCAGGAATATATTCAGGAAAAAAGTCCAGCACTTTCTGTTCCACACTGCCAATATAGCCTTCATGTATAGCTATTCCAAGAGCTGCTGAAGTAACACTTTTTGTGCATGAATAAATTCTGTGGATCGAGTCCTGTCTATAATCATCAGAATAATATTGTTCGGCAACAATATAACCTTTCCGGATAATCAGAAGGCTGTGAATATCGACATGAAGCCTTAACAATAATACAATTTCATCATTCAGTTCTTTTAACTTTTCCTCATCCATGCCAACCTTCTCTGGGGAACAGGTTCTCCAGGCCCCTGTGGGCCAGTAATCACCCAGGTAATTGCCGGATTTAATAAAATATTCTGACGGAAATTTCTCCTCAGCCTGGGGAACACTTTCACATGCAGCGATCAACAGGCATAGTGAAAGAAAAATTAATATCATATTCTTATTAAAATTCAATTCTGTATGTTAAATATGGAATGACAAGATTCTGATACTTCATTTCAACCTGACCAGTCTCAGCATTGTAAACTGGCCAGCGTTCATTTTTCCTGTTTGTGAGGTTAAGTACATCCAGCCTCCATATGCGTGTGCTATGCGTTTTGTTCCTTCTGTAATTCAGCTGGAGATTTATCCTGAAATAATCCCCAGTCCTGCCGGAATAACCCTCATCGAATTTATACACTTCCTGTCCGGCCTCGTTCGATTTCTGCAGGTCAAGAGGAAGGTATCTCATTCCACCCAGCCAGGTACAACTTGCACTTATTCCAAACAGGCTTAATGGGGCCTTCTGGGCAAATGTGAATTCCTTCCTGAAAATCAGGTTGCTTGCATAATTCCTGTTATAACGGGAACTGAATTCCTGTCCTAATTTATTAGTGTAGGTCGAATTATAAAGGGTACTATTCAGCATAAAGTAATAGTTATCGGCGAAGAACTTCTCCAGTGATAATTCAATTCCATAATTCTTTCCTGTGCCTTTATTCACAAGAATCCCGGTAGCATAACCCCAATCATAATTCAGCGCGGAATAAAAATAGGGGTCAAAGGGATCAACAGGAACATCATACAGGTACTGGTAATACATCTCACCCTTGAGAAAAAGGTCATCCATTATCCTGTAATTATACCCCAATACATAATGCCGGCTTTTGGTAAAATCGAGGTATTCATTTGGCCGGATATATTCCCCATCATGCAGCAACAGGTTGGCTTCATAAAATGTCATGGATTCCAATTTACTATGAATTCCAAATCCGGCTGAGAGAGAATGCTTATCATTCAGGTTCCATAAAAGACCGATCCTTGGTTCAATGGAATAATGATTATTCAGATAGAATTGCAGGAAATGTACTCCTGTATTGAGAGTCAGAGAACTAGTAATTCTGAATTGCCATTCCGAAAAAGCCTGAAACGTCCCGGTAATACCTTTTGCATTCGACCAATCAATCATAAATATGATATCATCGGAATGCAAAGGATGGTTTGGATCGGCGTACCGGTCAAACAGCGAATCCGAATGCCAACCGGAGTATGTATCATACATCATCAGATTCAGTATAAGCCCGCTTTTTATCCTGTGTTTTGCATTGAATTTCCGGTTCAGGACAATTGACAGTTTTGTGCTTGAATTCACCGCATCCAGCTCCTGATTGAAATCGATCGGATCATAGGGAATGCCTGTTACAGTTTTTTGCTCCTGGTAATTCCTCTGAATTGAATATGCCAGGATACTCTTCAGATATGTTTTTTCATTTAAAGAATATAAATGGGATAATCCGAATGTGCCCATGTCGGAGCCCCACTCCATATTGTCAGAGTCTATTTCATGACTTTTACCCCCGATACCAAAAATTGAAAAAATACCTGCTTTTTTCGTCGGGACATAAATTTTGAACGACAGATCCTGGAAATCGGGAACAGATTCAAGTTTAAGTCCAAGTTTTTGTATGATTTTGAAAGTACTGTAACGGTATTGAGCCAGGTAGGTTGCATTTCCTCCTTTTCTGAACGGGCCTTCTGTAGCCATCTCGGTTCCTAACAAGCTGAGTTGAAAAGTAGATTCTCTTTTTTGACTGTTACCATTTCGCAAATGCACATCAAAAACTCCTGAAAGAGCATTTCCATATTCAGCTGGAAAAGCTCCTGTGAAAAAGTCAGAATTGGACATCATGTTATTACTTATCATACAAATTCCACCGCCATTTGATCCCAGCTGGCCGAAGTGATTCAGATTCGGGACCTCAATGCCTTCCAGGTACCAGAGAAGTCCTTTCGAACTGTTGCCTCTTACGATGATATGGGACTGCCCGTCATTATCATTTTGAATTACACCAGGGAAAAATAATGCCATGCGGGTTGGATCATCAAGTGCCCCCGGGTAACCTCTTGTATCTTCGACGGAGAACTGCCTGGCACTGATGACAGCCATATCATTGATCGGGCGGGTAACATCCACGTTACCCTTAATTTTAACTTCCCCGATCTCAAGTACCGACTCCTTAAGTTCGACATCCAGGACAATTTCTTTTCCGCTTCCAACTAAAACATTCGAAATTGTTTTAGTCCCATATCCTATGCAGGAAATTTTGACATCATGCCTTCCTATTGGAATATTTTTCAGACTAAAATTGCCCTGGTCGTCAGAAATGCTGCCAATTGGATGACCGTTACTTTCAACTATGATATTCACACTGGGTATTGGCTGCTTACTGTCTATATCTCTGACCTGTCCCCTGATGGTTTGTGAAAGATTTTTTTTCTCTTTTTGGTTTGATCGGGGGAGAATCAATATTTTGTTTCCTTTTTCAATAAATTCCACGGTAGCCGTATCAAATAACTGTTCCAGACAATCTCTGACTTTTAGCTCCCGGGCTTCCAATCGCATTACTCTATCAACTGAAATATTGCTGCTGTAAGAGAAAGTAAAGCCACCCTGCCTGCTGATTTCCTTCAGGATATCCTCGATGGTCATTTCCTGTTCAGGTAGTAAGACTTTCTTTTCAAATAAAGATAGTTGTGCCCGTGTGGCGTGACCTATCAGGAGAAATAAAATAATTAATATAATACTTCTGGAAGGTTTCATTATCTAGTCTTTTCTACTCTTAATAATCATTTTAGCTCCGGATTTTTTATTCCATCTGAATGACTAATGTGTCACTTTTATAATGGTATGAAATCCCAAGCAGAAGTTTTAATTCGCCGAGGACTTCTTCAAGGGATTGATTATCATACACAGATGTAAGTGTTTTATTTTGTAATGTATCATTTTTAAAAGAAATCGTTACATGAAAGTGTTTTCCCAGTGATTTCATTACATCCTCAAGTGGAGTCCTGTCAAAGTGCAGTATGCCCGTTTTCCAGGAAATAAAATTCTGATTCGAAACCGGATATTTGGATATACTATCGGCAACAAATACGCCTTCTTCTTTAGCGGTCAGGAGGATGGCCTTCTTCTCATTATCTTTAGGATATAATGAAACCCTGCCATTCACAACACTTACCACAATCCGGCCTGTCTGAAGATCAGAATGCACATTAAAGGAGGTGCCCAGGACTTTTATTTCAGCGCCATCGACAGATATAATAAAAGGTTTATTCTTATCTTCAGCAATCTCAAACCACGCTTCTCCTGTGAGTTCAACCTTACGGATGTTATTTCTGAATCTCTCCGGGTAAAAAAGGGATGATCCATTATTTAGAAAAACCTTGCTGCCGTCGGTAAGATCCACGGTTGCTTTTTGATCTGTGGTTTGAACAACCATTTGATGATGTTGGATAGCCCGTTCCCCGGCAAGAATATAAATCAGATATCCAAGTCCGATCAGAATCACAGCAAGGGCTGCAATCCTGGCAATCGCATAAAACGCAGACCTGTTTCCCGGCTTCATGATAACCTTTTTACCTCCGGTTAAACGATCGTTTATTAACTGCCAGTCTTTTTCTGAATCAATTTTATTAAAGGATGAAAAAGAGGATGAATGGATCCAGATTTTCCGGATTTTTTCAAAATGTTCTTTATTTCCGGGATCAGCTTTAAGCCAGTGTTCAACATTCATACTCTGATCGGGAGAAAGCATGCCCTTAATATATTCCAGCAGAAATGAATCGGTAATATGTTTATTAGTTATTTTCATATACTGCCCATCAGGAGCCAGTCGGTGTTATATTTCGTAATTAATTTCTTATTCAGTCCATCATGAGAGAACCAGTGCTATTTTTCGTTTTTTTCCATACCTCCATTTATATGACAACTAATGTTCAGGTTACACGTACGCTAAAATCAATTTTTTTCCGTAATATTTTCAAAGCCTTACTGATCTGGGTTTCTACAGTCCTGATGGAAATATTCAATTTTTGGGCTATTTCCCGGTTTGATATTTCCTGTTGACGGCTAAGCAGGTAGATCTGCCGGCATTTTACTGGCAGTTCTCTGATTGCCTGGTAAATCATATTTTCCAGTTCCGTTTCAATCATTTTTTCTGTCCAGTCTGGTTCATTATCACTGAACATTTTACTGATTTCTGCATGATGTGAAAGATGAACTTTCTCCTTTTTGATGACATTCAGGCAGGAATTTCTAACCGACTGATAGAGATAAGATTTCAATGATGTCTGGATGGTGAGTAAAGATCTTTTTTCATAAAGGTTTACGAAAACATCCTGGACTGTTTCTCTGGCAAGGTCAGCATCTGATACAAATTTCTGAGCGAAAACAGTCAGGGGCGCATAAAACTCTTCAAAGATTTTCCGAAAAGCTGAATGATCACCGGATCGAATCAGCTTTAGCTGTTCTTGTTCCTGTTTTTTCAAAACAGACAGATTAGATATTCTTCTTCCGGCAATTAAATATATGGAATTCTATAATCTACTCCATTCTTAGGGCAGGAATTATTCAAAATTAAGTTGTTTTTTTATTTTCTTTAAGTCTTCATTCTGACCTTATGATTAAAAATCATATGAGCATTGAAATTAAATTTCTGATTGCCAGGACAATAACAATAAAAAATCCTTCTCCGTTTTTCGATGGAGAAGGATTTTTTGTTGTTTCAA
>Ga0153915_10005514_pt1 | contig 11771 bp, 11 predicted proteins | sample Opewatmetagenome_2_FD_107003 | JGI IMG/M metagenome (GOLD analysis project Ga0153915, IMG submission 107003) | Freshwater wetland microbial communities from Ohio, USA - Open water 3 Core 3 Depth 3 metaG | ecosystem: Environmental > Aquatic > Freshwater > Wetlands | place: USA: Ohio, Lake Erie...
ATGGCGTCGTTGCCGTCGCGGCGGATGTTGCGCACCGCGGTGCGGTGTTCTTCCAGCACCTTGTGCAGATGCTTGACCATGTCCTTGCGGCGCTCTTCGGTCAGCGGGGGCACCGGGACGCGGATGATTTTGCCGTCATTCTGGGGATTCAGTCCCTGGCCCGAAGCGCGGATGGCCTTGTCAATCTCGCCCATGATGCTGGGGTCGAAGGGTTGCACGGTCAGCAACTGCGGCTCGGGCGCGTGAATGTTGGCCACCTGGTTCAGGGGCATTTCCGAGCCGTAGTAGGGAACCTTGATCGTATCCAGCATATTGACCGAGGCGCGCCCGGTGCGCGTGGCCGCCAGGTTGGCGCGGAAGTCCTCCACCGCCTTATCCATGCGGGTCTTGAGCTGGGTGTACATCTCTTTCAAAGCCGGAATCGACGCGATTGCAGAAGGTGCCATAACGATAGCCTCGGTGTAAGGAAGTGAACGCTCGATTATAACGCGAGGGGTCGAGAGCGTGCTTTGAGGTACCACTGATCCCGCAGAGCGGGACTGATTAGAGCGCTGATACACGCTGATAAAAAAGAGAAACTTACGGCGGATTTGCGCGGACGAACGCGGATAGTTAGGCTGAACCGGCCCCAAAATGCTACATTTTTAGTGTCAATGTCTGCCCCTAATTCAAGATTCCTGCGTGCCTGCCGGTGCGAGCCCGTGGACGCCACGCCCATCTGGCTCATGCGCCAGGCCGGCCGTTATATGGCCGAATACCGCGCGGTCCGCAAACATCATTCCATCCTTGATATCTGCAAGACTCCGGCGCTGGCTGCCGAGGTCACGATTACCGCCGCGGAGCGGCTGAAAGTTGACGCCGCGATCATTTTTGCCGATCTGCTGCTGCCCCTGGAAGTCATGGGATTGCCGTTCCATTTCTCGGCGGGCGAAGGGCCGGTCATCCACGAGCCGCTGCGGACGAAAGCGTCGGTCGAAGCCCTGGTCACCAATCGCAGCTCGGAGCTGGGCTACGTGGCCGAGTCCATCCGGCTGGTGGTGAAGCACTTCGGCGACAGGCTGCCGGTGATCGGCTTCTGCGGCGCGCCTTTCACGCTGGCCAGCTACATGATCGAGGGCGGCGGATCGCGCAATTACATCCAGGCCAAGAAGATGATGTACAACGAGCCGGCCGCCTGGGAACTGCTGATGGGCAAGCTGGTGGAAGTGCTGGCTGCTTATTCGGAAGAGCAGGTCAGAGGCGGGGCCGACGCGCTGCAGATCTTTGACAGCTGGGTTGGCTGCCTGAGCGTGGAAGACTACCGCCGCTACGCCCTGCCCCACACTACCCGGCTGGTGCAGCGGCTGAAAGCCACCGGAGTTCCCATCATTTATTTCGGCACCGACACGGCCACGCTGCTGCCTTCCATGAAAGAAACCGGAGCGCAGGTGATCGGGGTGGACTGGCGCATGCCTCTCGACCAGGGATGGAAGAGCCTGCAACACGAAGGGGCTGTCCAGGGAAATCTTGATCCGGTGGTGCTGTTCGCCAGTCAGAAGGAGTTGCGCGCCCGCACGGAGGCGATTCTCGCCCAGGCCGGGGGAAGGCCCGGTCACATCTTCAATCTCGGCCACGGCATTCTTCCCGAAACGCCCGTGGAGAACGTCATCGCCCTGGTGAACTTCGTGCGCGAAATCAGCGCCGAGGGAAAGCAAACCCAGGGCAAGCATAAAGGAGCATCGCGATGATTCCCGCGAACGCCGCCGTTCTGCTTCTCGCCCATGGCAGTCCCCAGTCGCCGGACGACGTACCGGAATTCATGAAGCACATTACCGGCGGCCGTCCGGTGCCGGATGCGGTTCTCGAAGAGGTGCGCCACCGTTATGAACTGATCGGCAAATCGCCCCTTACGGAGATCACGATGGCCCAGGCGCAGGGGACGCAGCGCCAGATGGGCCTGCCGGTGTACGTCGGCATGCGCAATTGGAAGCCCTTCATCGCCGAAGCAGTGCAGCAGATGATGGCCGACGGCATCGAGCGGGTGCTGGCCATCTGTCTGGCTCCGCAGAATTCTTCCACCAGCGTGGGGCTGTACCGCAACGCCATGATGGCCCAGATGAAGCCCGGCATCGAGGTTCATTTCGTCGAGGCCTGGCATGACCATCCTCTGCTCATCAAGGCATTTGCGGAAAAGCTGGAGCCGCTCTGGAAAAAGGCCTGCGGCGAAACGGACGCGCCCGTGCCGGTGATCTTCACCGCGCACAGCGTTCCCACCCGGACGATTCAGGCCGGCGATCCCTACGAGCAGCAGGCCAAGGAGACGGCCCGGCTGGTGGGCGAGCAGATTCCCGCGCTGGCCGCCGATCTGTGCCACTTCGCATTCCAGAGCCAGGGCATGTCGGGCGGGCCGTGGCTGGGCCCGACGGTCGAAAGCGTCATTCTCAAAGTGAAGCAGCAGGGCCATGCCGGTGTGATCATCGCGCCCATCGGTTTTCTTTGCGATCACGTGGAAGTGCTTTACGATGTTGATATGGTCTTCAAGCAATTCGCCTCGGAACAGGGTTTGAAGTTCTGGCGCACGGAATCTCTGAACGCCTCGCCGGCGTTCATCGCGGCGCTGGCCTCGCTGGCTTCAGAACGGCTGGCCGCCGCATTCGGCCAGCCTGCATGACGCGCATCGCCATCATCGGCGGCGGCATTGCCGGCCTGAGCGCGGCCTACTACCTGGAAAAGGCCCGCAAGGGCGGCGCTTCGCTGGAATGGACGCTCTTCGAAAAGTCAGACCGGCTGGGCGGCGTGCTGCGCACCGAGTATCTTGACGGCTACATTCTGGAAGCCGGCCCCGATTCATTTCTAAGCATCAAACCCGATGCCGCCGCGCTGTGCCGCGAGCTGGGGCTGGGCGAACAGATCATTCAATCGAACGACCATCTGCGCAAGACCTACATTCTGGTCGGCCGCCGTCTGATTGCGATTCCCGACGGCCTGCAATTCATGGTGCCCACGCGTATCTGGCCCATGGCCACCACGCCCCTGTTTTCGCTGGGCACCAAGATCCGCATGGCGCGTGAACTGCTGACCTCGCCCCGCAACGGCAGCAGCGATGAATCGGTCGCGGACTTTGTACGCCGCCACTTCGGGCAGCAGATGGTAGACCGGATCGCCGAGCCCATGCTGGCCGGCGTATATGGCGGCAACGCCGAGCAGCTCAGCCTGCGGGCGGTGCTGCCCATGTTTGCCGCGATGGAGCGCGAACATGGCAGCCTGGCGCGCGCCACCATCAAGGCGCGAAAGAAATCGGCCGGCGCCCAGCCCCAGCCGCTGTTTACTTCCCTGAAGAACGGGCTGCAACAGCTTCTGGAAGCGCTCAAGCCGGCCCTGCACCAGCCCTGGATTCGCATGCAACGGCCGGTGACCGCACTACGGCGTCTGAACGATGGATGGCAGATTGATAGCTCCGGCCAGAGCGAGAATTTTGACGCGGTGCTGCTGGCCGTCCCGGCCACCTCGGCCGCCGCGCTGCTGGCTTCGATTGAGGCGGAGATCGCGTCGCGAATGGAAAAGATACAATACACGGCTTCGGCGGCGGTCGCGATCGCCTATGACAAGGCCGACCTGCCTGCCGGATTCGGCTTTCTGGTGCCCGGAACCGAAAGCCGCAAGATGATGGCCTGCACCTTCGTCCACAACAAGTTTTCTTTTCGCGCCCCGGAAGGCAGCGCCCTGCTGCGCTGCTTCTTCAGCAGCTCGCGCGTGCCCGATCTGCTTAAATACAGCGAGGCCGAGCTGGAAAAAGTTGCGCTGCGGGAATTGAAGGACATCCTGGGGCTGGAGCTCGCGCCCCGCTTCGTGCGCGTCTTCCGCTGGAGCCAGGCCCTGCCGCAATACGAAACCGGACACCTCGACCGGGTAGCGGAGATCCAGACCCGCCTCAAGGCGCTGCCCGGACTCAGCATCATCGGCAATTCGTTTTATGGAGTGGGCATTCCAGACTGCATCAAATCGGCGCGGCAGGCGGTGGAGAGGATTGTCGCTGGATAATTAGAAAGCATCCACCGCAAAGGTCGCTAAGGACGCAAAGGAAGATCAAGAGATTGAACCACAGCTCGACGATGCCGCAACCAAAATCCTTCACCGCAGAGTGCGCAGAGTGGCGCAGAGAAAGCCCAGGACCACTGAACTGTTCTGTGGACCATCATCGCAGGCCGCGAAGATTGTTTCCCGGGAAATAAACCGGCTGGTTCTCGTTTCCCCTGCGCCTCCTTTGCGTCCTTTGCGGTAAACGGGTTTGCCTGGTGCGCCTTCAGTGCTTCAACAGTCTTGGTTTTGGTTTCTTGCCCAGTTCTGCCTGCATCTTCTTTGGCAGCTTCTCAAATACCAACTGATAAGAAATCCGGATCAGCTCTTTCATTTCCGGCTGGCGCAGGGCCTTCAGGTCGGCGACCGCGACCCAGTGGTTGCGGGCCATGTAGGGGGCGGGGATGATGCCTTCGACTTCCACCAGCTCGGAGAATTTTTCCGGCGTGCATTTGAAGGAGACTTTGACCGGTGATTCCGGTTCGAGCGACACCACGCAATAAATCTTTTTCGCGATCCGAAAAAGCAGATTGTCGCCCCACTGGATGTCTTCGGTGGTGTGCGGCAGCGATTGGCAGAAACCACGCACCCAGTCGATGTGAGAAGACATCGCAGAACTATAAATGAAAATGCGCCACGGAGAAAAACAAGAATATTTGCCGCTGATTTGCGCTGATGAACGCTGATTAAGACCAGGAAAAAATGAAGACGGAAATGCCCTTATTCCTATTTTTCATCCTTGGTTTAATCAGCGTTCATCAGCGCAAATCAGCGGCAAATATTCTTCTCTTGTTTTTCTCCGTGCCTCGGTGATGGATTTTTGGTTTACAGCAACGGCGTAGCACCAGCGTCGTCGCTGGTCATGCCGGCGAACAGGTCATCGTCGTCTTCCTTGTTCTGCGAAGTCTTGTCTGCACCTTTGGTCTTGCGGCGCTCTTCGCGCAGATCTTTGAGCTTCTGCTGCTGTTCCGGGGTCAGGACGGCCATACGCTGCTGCACGCTCTGCTTGCGCAGGTCCTGCAACTTCTGCTTCTTGTCGGCATCGCTGAGGGAGCTGTCGTTGTGAACGGCCAGGGCCTGCTGGCGGAAGGTCTGGTTGATCTGCCGGAACTGCTGCTTCTGCTGGTCGGTAAGGTTGAGTTTTTGGGCCAGCATCTGCTGGCGGTGTCTGCGGGCGTGGCGGCCCATTCGGTGCTGTGGCTGCTGGACGCCGGTGTCGCCGGCGCCGCTCTGGCCCTGCTCTGTGCCCGTGCTCTGTCCCTGCTGGGCCATTCCGGCCACCGGCAGAAGAACAAAGGCTGCCACAGCCGACATCAGTATGCGAGAGTAAAAATGCTTCATTTCCGAAATCCTCCGCTTTCTTGCTGATAGTAACCCGGCTCCCGGCAAAAAGTTCCAGACCGGCCAATCCCGCCAATCGAAGGTAACTTTTCAGCGTTGGCCGGGTTGAATAGATTTGGAGTCAAACCAGAGGGGGGAAAAATGAGGAAGGCATTCGCATTCAGTTTCCTGGGGCTGCTGGCGCTAGTAATCGCTGTTCGTGTTCACGTCCTGGCCCAGGACCATCAGCATCATCCGGCCGAGGCTGCGCAGTCAGAGTTGAATTCCGCCACCGAAGGCATGTCACACCAGCACCATCATGAAACCGGTCCGCATATGCTCATGAGCAGCCTGCGCGATCCGAAGCCCGGCGACCAGGAAAAGGCGGAGAAAGTCGTGGAGCAGGCCCGCCAGTCGCTGGAAAAATACAAAGACTATAAAGCCGCCCAGGCCGATGGCTACAAAATCTTCCTGCCTAACCTTCCCCAGAAGATGTATCACTTCACCAACTGGCAATACGCGATGGGCGCGGCGTTTGCCTTTGACCCAACCAAACCAACTTCCCTGCTCTACGAAAAGACCGGCGACGGTTACAAGCTGATCGGCGCGATGTACACGGCCCCCATGCGCTTCTCCGAAGACCAGATCAATGACCGGGTTCCGCTGAGCGTGGCCCAGTGGCACCAGCATGTCAATATGTGCAAGCCGCCGAAGGGGCAGGAGATGGAGCAGCTCTCAAAGAACGCGAAGTTCGGCCTGCGCGGCTCGATTTCGACCAAAGAAGCCTGTGACGCTGCGGGCGGCACTTTCATGCCTCACGTCTTTGGCTGGATGGTCCACATGTATCCGTGGGAGAAGACTTCAGATGCGATCTGGTCGGTGGAACGGCAACTAAACAAGCCGGAAGGTGAGCACCAACATCACCACTAAGACACAACGCAGCCGAGCCGCAAAACCAAAACCTTACCACTGATGAACACTGATAAAAACACTGATACACGCTGATGAAAACAAAGAGAAACCTACCGCGGATCTGCGCGGATGAACGCGGATGAACGCGGATAAGACCGCGGGCCCTGTAATTTTGCAGACAACTTGATCACCTCGCAGAAGATCCTTACCCGTTTTTACTGCGCGAATCCGAGCCGCACGTCACGCGCCCGATGTCCCGATTTCTCGATGTTCCGATGTCCCGATCCGAAAGACCATCTCCCGGCCCGACTCTCCGCCTTCCGCGGGATGGCGCAGGGCGGCGACTGTGAATTGCGTGCCGCTTTCGAAGATGCCGGGCGTAACGCGGAAGCCGTCAGGCTCGTTTGCGACCCGCACCTGCACTCCGAAGTATTCCGGGAAGATCACATTTTCCTGCGTTCCGCAGCACAGATACAGCGACAGCAGATCAACGAACTGCAGCAGATCGGTCAGGCGTTCCAGTTTTTCGATGGAGAGCGGCTGCTTCGCCGCCAGCTTTTTCCGGCGTTCGGTCTCAGCGCTGACAAAGGTTTCCAGTTTGCGGCGGTCCTGCGGACTGTCGCTTGCAGATGCAATCCGCCAGCGGGCAACCCGGTCAAAATGCCGGCTCACGACATAGCCACCGGCGGCTGAGACGGATTTCGCCGTATCAATGGATTCCTGCCAGATTGCGGCCAACTGAACGGCACCCGCATCCAGAAACGATCCCGCCTTGTACTGCACGTTCGCCCGGCTCTTCTGCACGGCCTGGGCGTCGGGCACGCCCCAGCCGGCATCGTGCAGGGCGATGGCCTGAATCATCTGTGGATCAGGCCGGGGGAACTCCGGCGCGGCAATACGCTCTGCCAAAGCAGACGCCAGAGCGGCGTGCGAGGGCTGCGTAATCAGCCAGCAGCGGTCGTGCTTCTGTCTCTGCACGCGCTCCACCGCCGGCCACGCGGGAAGATACTCCTCCGACTTCCGGGACGCGGGTTGCAGTGGACGAAGAATCATGCGCGTGGACGGCGTTTGCTGATTCGGCCCGCGGCGGCGGCGCTGGCCGGGCCGCTGCTCGAAGGCGGCTTGCGCATCCCTTCGAGCAGTTCCTTCAAGGCCACCGCGTTGTTACGGGTTTCGTTTCTGGAAGAATAGATTAACGTGACCCTGGGATAGTCCCGGATCAATCCAAACAGGATTTCAAGATCGGGCGCCGCTTCCGCCGCTGAAAGCTCCGCGAAGTATCGCTTCTTGAAGACCGGCCAGTTGTCGCTGGCGTGAAACCATTGGCGCAGTTCGTCGGAGGGCGCCAGACTTTTGAGCCAGTGATGCAGCCGGGCCTGCTCTTTGCTGATGCCTCGCGGCCACAGACGATCCACCAGTACACGCCGGCCGTCGGAGGTGGCCGGCTTTTCGTAAGCGCGTTTAATAGCAACTGCCATGTTGAGCCGCCATGGGGGGTTCACAAAAACCCATCCCCAGAACATAATAGTCACTTGAGACAAAAAGCGTCCATCTTCATCACACTTGCGCTGCTGGCCGTTCTGGCCGGCTGCGGCGAAGACCTCTCGAAGAAGACCGATGCCGAACTGGGCCTGAACGAGCAGCAGGCCCGGGGCCGGAGGGCGTATCAGGTCCACTGCGTGGCCTGCCATGCCGCCTACACTTCTTCCTCATCAAAGGGCCCCACCATGAAGGGCCTCTATCGCAAGCAGTACCTGCCCAGCGGACTGCTGGCCAACGACCGCTTTGTGGAGGAATCCATCGTGCGTGGCCGCCGCATGATGCCGGCGCTGGGTGGCGCCATGTCACAGCAGGAAGTGGCCGATGTGATTGCGTATCTGCATACGCTCTAGCAATTGCCTTCTGCTCACTGGCTTTGGGCTTTGCTCGCGTAATACAATAAACAGTTGTCCTTCCCATGGCCACCACACCGGAACTCGTTCAGATTGATCTGAGCCCGAAGACGCCGCGGCCCAAGCCGAGCTGGCTCAAGGCCCGCGCCCCCATGGGCGACCATTACCACAGTCTGAAGAAGCTGGCCCGCACTCTTGATCTGCACACGGTGTGCGAATCAGCCCAATGCCCCAACATCGGCGAATGCTGGAACCATGGCACCGCCACTTTCATGCTGCTGGGCAACCTGTGCACGCGCCGCTGCGGATTCTGCGCCGTGCCCAAAGGCAAACCGGAACCGCTCGATTATGACGAACCCCGGCGGGTGGCGGAAGCCGTGGCCCGGCTGGGGCTGAAGCACGCGGTGGTGACCAGCGTGAACCGCGATGACGACAACGAAGGCGCGGCCCGCATCTTTGCTGAAACCATCCGGGAAATCCACCGCCAGGCCCCCGGCTGCCAGGTGGAAGTGCTGATTCCCGATTTCCAGGGACGCGAAGATTGCCTGCGGATCGTGCTGGAAGCGAAGCCTGAGATTCTGAACCACAACACCGAGACGGTGCCCCGGCTTTACCGCGCCGTGCGTTCCGGCGCCCGCTATGAACGCACTTTGAAGCTGCTGGCCGATGTGAAACGCTTTGCTCCGGGCATGGTTTCAAAAACCGGCGTGATGGCTGGCATCGGCGAGACCACGGACGAACTGATCGAGGTATTCCGCGACCTGGCGGAGCAGAAAGTAGACATTCTCACCGTGGGCCAGTACCTGCGGCCGTCCAAAGACCACCTGCCGATGACGCGTTATTACGCGCCCGAAGAATTCGCGTTCATGAAGACCGAAGCGCTGAAGATGGGTTTCCGGCACGTCGAATCCGGTCCGCTGGTACGGTCTTCGTATCACGCGCACGAACAGGCCGAAAGCACCGGACTGATTCAAGCAATTAGCAAATAGCAATTGGCAAATAGCAAAGGCTTTCTGCCGCTGATTTTCGCAGATGGCCGCTGATTAGCAACCGGGCCTGGTGCTCTTGCTAATTGCCAATTGCTATTTGCTAATTGCTTGGTTCGCTTATTCGCGCAATTCGCGGCCAAATGTTTTTACCACACGCGGCACGCGTCTTTGGGCGCCATGGGCTGGCCTTGCTTGCAGCCCCAGGCTTTGGTGAACTCCGGCATGTTTCTCACCACACCGTTCACGCGGAACTTGGGCAGCGCATGAGGATTGGTCAGCGCCTGGCGGCGGGCCAGAGTGTCGGACATGTTCGTGCACCACACCTGTCCCCAGCCCAGAAACAGTCTCTGCTCGGGAGTGAACCCATCGATCTTTTCCTTGAGTTTTGCCGGCGGTAGCGTAGCCAGCAGGGCCATGCCGGCGATGCGCAGACCGCCGTTGTCAGCCGTGTTTTCACCCAGCGTGAGCTTTCCGTTCAGCTTTACGTCATCCACCGCGGCAAAGCTGCTGTACTCATCCACCAGGCATTGGGCACGTTCGTTGAAGGCCTTGGTATCCGCGGCTGTCCACCAGTCGCGCAGATTGCCCTCGGCATCGAACTGCCGGCCCTCATCGTCGAAACCATGGGTCAGTTCGTGGCCGATCACCGCGCCGATGCCGCCGAAATTCAGGCCGTCATCAGCCTTGAAATCAAAGAAGGGCGGCTGCAGAATGCCGGCGGGGAAGTTGATATTGTTGTCCGTGGGGTTGTAATTGGCATTGACCGTGGGCGGCGTCATCTCCCACTCTTGTTTGTTGGGCGGTTTGCCGACCTTCGACAGTGTGCGCCGGAACTCGAAGGCGGCCGCGCGCATGGTGTTCCCCAGAGCGTCATCGGGCTCCACAGGGAGTGTGCTGTAGTCGCGCCACTTCTCGGGGTAACCAATTTTGTTTTCGATGGCCGCCAGCTTGATCAACGCCTGTTTCTTAGTCGGCTCCGACATCCAGGGCAGGGTTCTGATGTCCTGGCGCAACGCCACTTCCAGGGCCTGCACCATCTTCAGAGTCCGCGTCCGGGCTTCCGGCGGGAAGTATTTCTCCACGTAAGCCTGCCCGAGGGCTTCGCCCAGGTCGTGATCAACAGCGCGCACACAGCGCTTCCATCGCGGGCGCAGCTCCTGCTGGCCGGTCAGCGTCTTGCCAAAAAAATTGAAGTCTTCGCTGACCACAGGAGCCGGCAGGAAAGGGGCTCGTTTGTGGACCAGTTGCCAGCGCAGGTAGGTTTTCAGGTCGTCAAGGGACGCTGCTTTCAGCACGCTTTCCATGGCCTTGAAGAAATCAGGACTGGCGACATTCAGGCTGGTAAGCCTCGGCAATCCTGAAATCGAAAGATACTTCTTCAATGAAAATGAAGGAATGAGGGCCTGCCATTGCTCCGTGGTCAATTTGTGGTAAACATTGGCGGGTTCACGGCGCAACGTAACATCCATTGAACCCTTCGCCAGCGCGGTCTCGAGGTTCATCACCGCTTTGGCTTCCGCGGCCGCTTTTTCCGGGGCATCACCCAGCAGCTTGAACATGCTGGTGAGGTGGTCCACATAAGCCTTCTGTATCTCCACCGACTTGGCATCGGTCTTCAGATAGTAATCACGGTCGGGCAGAGCCAGACCGGCCTGATCGGCCTGGGCAATGACTTCCCTCGTATTCTTGAAGTCCGTGTCGGCGCTCATCAGGAAGAATGCATTCACGCCGCTCACGTGCAGGTGGGCGACGATATAGGGGAGAACCGACTTGTCACGCATGGCGTTAATCTGGTCGAATTCCGCTTTCAGCACGCCCATGCCGGCTTTATTGATGGCGGTTTCATTCATGCATGCGGCATAGTAGTCGCCGATTCTCTGCTGGTTCCCCTTGCGGCCGGGAGCCGGCCTGGCAGCTTTCTCGAGGATCTCATGCAGCGCCTCCTGATTGCGCGCATCCAGTTCGCTGAACCGGCCCCACGCGGGCTGGTCCGCAGGGATGGGATTCTTTCGGAGCCAGCCGCCGCAGGAGAACTGATAGAAATCAACACACGGATCGGCGGCCTGGTCGAGCGCCGTAGGATCGAAGCTGGGGGGCTGCTTCGCGGTCACAGCGGCTTTCGCGCCCGCTGCCGGTTTAGCGGCCGGGCTCGCCGCCGGTGATTTTTTACCCTGCCCGGCCGGTGCCGGCCTGGAACTCTGGGCCACGGCCAGGCCGGCCAGCAGCACGGTGAAGGTCAAACAACGAAAAATACGCATTTGTGTTCCCTCAAAGTCGTGAATATGTTCAGTTGCCGGAAGAGCCTTCAGCCGAACGACGATCTCAGCCCGCGAGCATAGGGCGGCGTGGAGAACCTGCTGGCCCCGCCCGGGTCAGAAAATCCGCAAACGGATTGTCAGATATTTTTTGGGATCTTCCCGAACCGCTTTCACCAGATTGCGCGTCTCGATCAGCATCTGGTCGGTATTGTTGTAGATCGATGGATCCTGCAGCAGACGCCCGGCCGTGCCCTCGCCGGCATGCAGCCGGTCCATCATTTGTGACAGGCGGGTTATAGTATTTTCCAGCTTTTTTGCGAACTCTTCCTCGCGCGCAAACTTGC
>Ga0153915_10005515_pt1 | contig 11771 bp, 9 predicted proteins | sample Opewatmetagenome_2_FD_107003 | JGI IMG/M metagenome (GOLD analysis project Ga0153915, IMG submission 107003) | Freshwater wetland microbial communities from Ohio, USA - Open water 3 Core 3 Depth 3 metaG | ecosystem: Environmental > Aquatic > Freshwater > Wetlands | place: USA: Ohio, Lake Erie...
CTATTATCGTTGGTCTGGGATCATGTCCACCAGGGGAAATGGATTTAGACCCATGACTCTGCGCACTAAACTTTCGAATAGCGAGCCTTTTCGGAGCGTTGCGATTTAATTATATGTGAATAAAAGTATAAGTCAAGTTTTTTTGCAACCAATATCGAGACAATTTACTGGATTAGTAATCCTTATAATGCTTAATGCTTAAATTGCGAACACCTGGGTGAGGGGGGCACCCAGATGTTCGCAATAATATTATTACATAGTTCCAACGAAAAGGCAAGTTAATGGTGGGTGAAAGTATCTTCATTTTTGACTGTGCTTGACAATCAGCATGCATCTGGTAAAATTAGCCCGCATTTGTGAAAACCTGACAAATAGGCCGAGATAGCTCAGTTGGTAGAGCACGCGACTGAAAATTGCGGTGTCGTCAGTTCGATCCTGACTCTCGGCACTCCTGACTGGAAATAGGTCAGACTTGCGGGCGTGGTTCAGCTGGTAGAACGTCTCCTTGCCAAGGAGAAGGTCGTGGGTTCGAGTCCCATCGCCCGCTCCTCGAATTGATAGTCGATTGTTGATTTAATAAGCACGCATAACAATCAAAGTTAGCAATCACCAATTTTTTAAAACGGTTCATATGGCGTCGTGGCCAAGTGGGAAGGCAAGGGTCTGCAAAACCCTGATCACGGGTTCAAATCCCGTCGACGCCTCTCAGAGCTGCTCAAAAGGGCAGCTTTTGATTTCATGGCAGCATTGTCGTTCGCTAAGTGGGTGGGACTTACTATGACCAGGCAACAGGGGGTACAGATACACCAGGCTACTTTGATCTGTATAAGATAACGACGCATAAAAAAACTACTTTATGCGAATATCTTTAATATCGCCAAAGGTGTTGATACCCAATATCCACTGGGATCCAATATCAAACTGGCTGAACTCAGCGATATCAGCAGGTGCGTATGAATATGTTTGTCCGTCCGCATCAAAAGTGACCTGATACGCCTCGTGTCGATTGCCTTCCAGCTGACCAGCTAGCAAATTGGTTAGAGGCCATACGGGGCTACTATCGCGGCCCTGTGCGACGGCAGTGTTAACCACTGTCCAATCCAATACAGTGAAATCACAATAACTGGCATAAATGCGATATTGGCAGTCCTGGACGACCTTTCCGGCGCCACTACCCACGTCAATCGTGTAGGGAGTTCCACATACTTCGGTAGAATTTGGAGCGGGGATGTCGCTTGTTTCTCTATATTCATCCTGGCATGAAACATCCTGTGCTTGCGCCGGTACATCCTCGTTCCAAGCGCTTTTTTGAACAGGCTGCTTTTCAAGAATGTCGATGGAGAGCTGCCACTGCATGCCAGACACGCTGGCGGTGACATCGTTCGTCCGGTTGCTCATGACGATAAAGACAATTATGGATGCGAGACAAAGCACTCCCAAAGTAATCCCACCGATGATTAGCCAGATGGGATTCTTTTTCGACACGGCGGTGGGGGTGGGAGCGAGCGGGGTTGATTCGACCAGGTTACCTCCACAGTTGGGGCAGCGCTGGGCGTTGGCTTTTACCGGTTGATTGCAGAAAGGGCAAGGCTTATCGGGCACTGGGGCTGTTTCATAGGCACCAAGCACCTCCCCGGCCTGACGAGCCAGACCGGCCTGGATATCCCCGCCGCACTGAATGCACAATTTTGTGCCTGTTGGATTAAGCACATTGCAATAGGGGCATTGGATGGCTGGACCTTTCTTAGCTTCGTCCAGCTTTTCTTTTTCAGTGATTAGCTCCTGCTGATCAGGTAACTCGAACTTGTCATCCTGCGCGATGGGTGCGCCGCAATTTGTGCAGACACGTTTCATCCCAGGGTTGATTGTGCCACAGTGTTTGCAGGTCCATTCCAATTCGACATAGCCAAGTTCTTTTTCTGTCATGGGAGCATCTCCTCATCGACTTCTATTCAGCTAGTTGTGCCCGTGCTCACGCTCAACAATACCCACGCCCTTATCCTCTCCTTGATAGAGCAAGACGATTCCAAAAGTTTTCAGCAGTGCTTCGGGGGTCAGAATTTCATCACCAGGGCCAACCGCGACTACCTCGCGCGCGAGAAGCATGGCCTGATTGCACTCTGCTGCTAATTGGATGTCATGAGTGGCCACCACAATCATAGCTCCGCGTTGGCGTTCTTCATCCATGATGTGCGAAAACAGCTTACGACCGGAGGCATCCAGGCTGGAGGTGGGCTCGTCCAACACAATAAGGTCCGCTTGGCGCGCCAGCACCTGTGCCATATAGACGCGCTGCTGCTGCCCTCCAGATAACATACGCAATGGAGCATCGCGCAGGTCTTCGATGCCCAAACGTTGCATGGAGGCGGTGATGATCTCCTCGTCAAGACGGGTCATTCGACCGAATAATCCTTTATCGCTGAAGCGACCCATCTGCACAACATCTTTCACTCGCAGTGGTAGGATGAAACCTGAGTCGTGGAACTGGCTCAAATACGCCAGTTGATGGGGGTTTTTGCCGGGTGGGTTACCCAAGACGGTGATTTCACCCTTAATAGGCGGCAACAATCCGACGATCGTCTTTAACAGGGTGGTTTTTCCCGAACCATTGATACCCACCAGAGCTAGCGACTCCCCGCAGGTGAGCCCAAAGTTAACCTGCGGTACGATGACCTCTCCCTGGTAACCAATATCCAGGTTATGGGCAATCACGCATGAAGATGAATTCTTTTCAGGGATAATAGATGCGGATTGCATAGGTCAGCCTATTTTGGGGGGCGATCCAAAAGTAGACAACGGGCGGCCGCGTAGGAAAAAGACCAGGAAAAAGATCAGGGTGGCTACTAGAACGATCGACGCGCCTGCAGCCAGGTTGAAATGATAACTTACCAGCAGACCGAAATAGACTGATAGTGAGCCAAAACCAGCCGCCCAGAGCATCATGCTCTGGACACGGCGGGCGATCAACGCGCCAGCACCAGCTGGTGCCAACAGCATGCCAAACACCAGCAGTGTCCCAACCGTCTGGAAGGAGGTGATCACAGTCAGGGCAACCAGGGCCAGCATGATGTTGTGATATAAACTTGCCGAGAAGCCAGCTACCTGTGCCTGTTCAGGGCTGAAACACAGCATTATGAAGGGACGGGCGCAGACAATAACAGTGACAAGTATGACCAAGGTGGCAGCCAATTGGATCAACAGAGCGCTTGGGGCGATGCCAAGAATCTCACCAAAGAGAACTCGCACAAGGTCTCCGCTGAATGAGTTGGACCGTGAGACGATCACCACCCCCAAGGCCAGCATACCCACGAATAATAGCCCGATGGCTGTATCGGAGCTCAGACGCGTTCGGCGGGTGATCAGGCTGATTCCACCGATCATCACCAGTGCTCCAATAGTCGCTCCGAGTATACCCGGGAAACCTAATAAAAGCGCCAAGGCGATACCCGGCAAGACGCCATGAGCGAGAGCATCACCAATAAATGCCAGGCCACGCAATACAATGAAGGTGCCAATGATCCCGCAGGCGAGGGACACCAAGACCCCGGCTAATAAGGCATTGAGCATGAAGGAATTGGACGAAAAGGGTGTGATAAATATGTTCATGTCTATCGCAGGTTTTCCACAATCGTCTGGTCCAGATTGCGCATAAATGTAAAGTACGAACCGTCCGGTGGAAGGATATGGGTAGCCAACTCAACGACTTTCACACCTGTCTCCCTGCCAATGGCATCTGAGATGGCGGTTGGTGTGCCCAGCTCAGAAAAAATCGCCTTCACCTGATTTTCCTGGATTAATGTTTTCAAAGAGGCCAGATCAGCAGCGGACACCTCTGCCTGGGAGGTAAGGCTGGGGATGATGGCTCCCACTAACTTAAACCCATAGCGCTGGGCAAAGTAACCCAACGAATCGTGCCCGGTGACCAATTTACGGTTCGCTGCGGACAGACTGTCTACTTGGGTGGTTATTTCTGTGTTGAGGCTGTCAAGTTGATTTTCAAGGTCCTGAGCACGAACCGAGACGTCTAGACCCAGGTCCGTTTTGATCTGTTCTGTCAATGCAACCAGGACTTGCTTCATTGTCAGCGGGTCTGTCCAAAGGTGAGGGTCGGAAGCTCCCACCATTTGATCGGGACCGCCATTGGGGATACCTTCTCCCTGGCCCACCTTGCGGATGGTAATGTGATCGGAAGCGACGAAGGTTTTTACCCCTTGCGCTTCAGCCAGTGATAAAGTTTTCTCCAACCCACCTTCCAAACCCAGTCCGTTCTGTACGATCAAGTCAGCTTTATTCAAGGTCTCGATATCTTTCGCCGAAGGCTCCCATTCATGTGGATCCTGCCCATTGGGAATGAGCACGATTACATTGGCTTGCGTACCGACCAGATCATTAACCAAAGCACCCAGGATCGAGTAGGTGACTACAATCGCCTTTTTACCTTCCTGCCCAGTCGATGAAGCGGGTTGGCATGCAGCTATCAATAGTGCAATAATGAGAAGGATATAGATAGCGTTTTTCATTGTCCTCGCCCTGATTATCCATCTAGCTGGGTGTAAATCGTTTTCATTATAGCATGGGTTATCTTGAGGTCATGGGTCCAGGAAGAGATCTATGCTCGGTATGCTGCAAAGATAAGTTGGGATGCCATCACTTAACAATAAGAACCGATCCTTTAAGAATGCTAATCACGAGGGAGTATCTTTTCATTGTCTAAATAACTCCTGAATAATCCTTAAATAAAATTTCGCTAAGATTTTCACAGATCAAGTTTTCACATGTGTTGCATCAGGTAAAAGTTCTAAACGAATCAGGTGATTTTGGTGAAAACCCAAATGCAAATTTCTCAGGAGGTATATTATGAACAGGAAAATTTGCACCATCTGCTCAAGTTTGATTTTAATCGCGGTGTTGTTATTAGACACCTGCGGCACAGCCGCGAGCACCTCGACTGTTTCTACAAGTAATAATTTATCAACGGCTGCCGAGCTGGCGCTCGGTACACTCAAGCTGGAAGGTACGAACACAGCGGTAACATCGACGCAGGCGACACAGCTACTCACCCTGTGGGAAGGATACCAATCTTTGAGCGAAAGCGACACAAGCTCCAAGGTAGAGCTGGAGGCTTTAGTCAAGCAAATCCAGGGGACGATGACAACCGATCAAGTCAAAGCGATCGAGGCAATGAATCTGACTGACCAATCGATGAGTGAGATCATGGGAACTCTGGGTGGGAGTAATAATGCCAGCGCCCCAGCCAGCACACCCGGCTCTTCTGGGTTGAGCCAGGATGTCCCATCGGGAGGGCAAGGTGAGATGCCTTCAGACGGAGGTGGCATACCCATGGGTGACATCACAGGAGGGATGACCACCCAAAGCACAACCACTGCAACAAAATCCACAAGCAGTGCTGGGACTTCTCAGGTGACCCCGATCCTGGTCAGGGCACTGATCCAGATGCTGGAAACGAGGAGCCAGACGACTGGCTAGTTAAATTGAGATTTCATCACCAAGATTCTGCTTGCGGCAGTCATGCCAGAGCATGACTGCCTGTATCTTTTCATAAGAAGTCATTTCGGCGCTACAGATTGGTTCTCAAGCTGCCAGAAGACCTCCTGTAATTCTTCTTCATCTTCCTGGAATGATAGATAACCCAAGATTTGAGGGGGAAAGTATGAAGGGGGATCAGTTGATTCTCTCTTCTCTGAATTGACGATTGAAGATCTCACGAGATTTCGAGCCTCCAAATTATGTCCTGGCTCTACTAGTGGATCTTCAGGGAAGGACAGAATGATCTTCCCATGCACTGTGGAGCGCCATGAAAGTGCGGAAATGGATTGAAGTTGGGACACATGCCTGTGAAGCCTGGCAGGGTGAATACCAGTGAGAGCGGCAAGCTCAGATATGCTCAGGGGTGGTGTAACCCAACTATCCCACGCCAGGCAGCGGAGCTGGATCCAGGTTACCAAGACTGCAGAGGGCAACTCATGGTTGAAGATCATATGGGTGGGGACGAAAATCCCACGGGGAGGAAGCAGGGAGTGGGTCATCAAAATATTACCAGATTTGTTTCAGATAAAACAAATCGAAACGATTATTCCTCGGGAAGGAGTGAGGTACGCAGATGGATAGGCACATGTTCATGAGCTTATTATAGCACATATGTTCTAATTTGCAAGAGTATTATGCAAACTTTCCGCAAAAAGCGCGATATTTTAAGATTTCGTATAATTATGTCATTCAGTCAACGTGCCTGTGTATGACATACTGATTAATACTGAACCTGGCAATCTGCTTAAACGAATACATTGGCACAAGTGTTGCACTACGATATTGAAGGCAATAGCTAAATCCTATCCCGTGTGGTTTGTAATCCACTGGATAATTAAGTAGCTAGACTTTAGAATGACAACTATCGACGCATGCATGGCAGTGGTGTGACACACAATCCTTGTCAAATTCCCGGGATAGCAGGCAGTTTATGCATAGATTAAAACCCAAGCAGCTCGTCCGCGATTTATCCAATTATCCATACCGGGTGGGTGCCAATCAGATTGCCAAATGTATCACGGCCAGGCAAGCCATTAAGGAGATTAGCAATGGTTCTCGAATTTGATGAAAAAGGAAAATTTTACACTGATGTCATCACAAAAGATGTAGTTTTATGTCAGATACAGACAATGACACATCACATCCGAGGCTATGTGCATGTTCGCAAGGGTGAACGTTTAAGTGATGAAATCAATCAAGCCAATCTTTTTTTAGCTGTGACCAATGCCGAAATCTTCAGCCTGGAAGGCGAAATCGTTTACAATAGCGACTTTCTAGCTATCAATCGTGAACACATCGTCTGGCTGATGCCCAAAGAAGAACATCAAGATAAGCCGGAGTGAACAGGAGAATACTTATGGAGAACCCAATGGAGTCCGGTAACCTACCCGCACAAGATTCTAACCTCGCCAAGCTGAAAGCCTTTCTTACCAACGCTGTATCTCATGAATTTACCCAGGTATCAACTTCTTCGACGGAACGAGCGGCACTTGTTCAAGATGGCCTGACCAAAGCTTATGAGCAAACTGGCTTAAAACTACCAGAGAGTCTGCGAGTTCAGCTCTTTAGAGACATTTTGAACGACTTGATTGGTTTTGGACCTATCCAGTCCTTGCTGGATGATCCGGAAATCAACGAGGTGATGGTCAACCACGCAAATAAGGTTTACATTGAACGTCAAGGTAAGCTCATTGAAACCAGTGTAAAGTTTGATGGTGATGCGCATATCATGCGTATTATCGAGAGGATCATCTCTCCACTTGGCCGCCGAGTGGATACGGATAGCCCGATGGTGGATGCACGTTTACCGGATGGCTCACGGGTTAATGCTGTAATCCCACCAGTTGCCCTTGATGGACCTATGCTCACAATAAGGAAGTTCAGTAAGACTAGATTCACTATTGATCAACTCATCGAATTTGATACTCTCACACGCACGATGGCTGATTTTCTGAAGGCTTGCGTCCTGGGGAGGCTGAATATCGTTGTTTCGGGGGGTACGGGTTCGGGCAAAACAACATTGCTCAATGTGCTTTCTAGTTTTATCCCTGAGACGGAGCGGGTCGTTACCATTGAAGATTCTGCAGAGCTCCGATTGGATCAAGACCATGTGGTCCGAATGGAGTCACGGCCTCCAGACATTGATGGTCGCGGGCAGGTAACCATCCGAGACATGGTCCGGAATTCATTAAGGATGCGTCCAGATCGAATCATCGTGGGTGAGTGTCGAGGGGGTGAAGCGCTGGACATGTTACAGGCGATGAACACTGGACATGATGGCTCACTCACCACTTTGCATGCCAACTCGCCGCGTGATGCACTCATGCGCTTGGAAACCATGGTGCTCATGGCAGGGATGGAGTTACCGCTAAAGGTTATCCGCCAACAGGTTGCTTCTGCGGTGGATTTGGTCGTCCACCAGTCGCGGCTGAAAAATGGTCCGCGAAAAATTACTGCAATTTCTGAAGTTGCGGGTATGGAAGGTGACACAATCGTCATGACCGATATTTTCAAGTTTGACCAGACGGGTGTCTCACCGGAAGGCGCAGTTGTTGGATATTTTAGGCCAACCGGAATTCGACCGATGTTCTCTCCACGCCTTGAGGCGGTTGGATACAGGCTTAGTGCAGAGATGTTTAGCACAGGGAATATACAACCACCTGCAGCTGGTCGCCACAAGAAATAAAGACAGATTTAGTCAGCCGTTATAACCCTGGATATCGATAAGGCGAATACCTCACAAGGCATGCGCATACCTTCACATATAATGGTCGAGGGTTAGTAAAAACACCCATCTATAAACCCATATATACGAAAAACTCAACCTCCTGAGAGGCTTCCGATAAAGCTCTTGTTTGCTCAGGAGGGGCGTGACCTATCCGCCTCAAGGCAAGTGTCACTGCTTCCTGCGCTCCCACATCTCCATGAGTGCCCGGTGGTCGGGCACATTTTCGAGGTAGGATTGCCGCCATTCCGGCACGTTGATCGTATCCGCCACTTCCATCAACACCTGATAGCCATTTTCAATCGCAGTCCGGGCTTTTTCATCTTCGCCAAGGGCATCGAAAACTTCAGCGCAAGTGCGGTAGACATATCCATAGGTACCACCCATTCCTACCCATCCGTGTTCTTTGAGGTATGCCCAGGCTTCATGAACAGTTTTACGCGCCTCGTCTAACTGCCCTTGCATGACAGCGCAGGCAGCCAAACCGGTTGTCGATTCGTAGGCTTGGGCAGCCAGCCCCTGGCTTGTGGCCAGTTCGCGCGCTTCGCTGAAACGCCTGGATGCGCCGTGCCCATCACCCATCACCAACAACACTCTTCCTAAACTATCTAATATAAAGGCCTTCATTTCGCTATCCTGGGTTAGGGAATTTTCCTGCAGGGCTTCATCCATCAATTGGCGTGCTTTCCGCAGGTCGCCAGTCCATAGATAAATATACCCCAGGGTTATTAGGCAATGTGCCAGCGGACGGCGGGCGCCGAGGGCTTCGTTGATCGTACGGGACTGCTCGATTAGCGACCGGGCCTGTTTATACAGCCCCATCTCAGAATAGGAAACGCCCATATTTGCCAGGCCCATCGCTTCCTGGCTGCGGTTACCCAGGCGGTGATCCAGCTCGATCTGCTCAATTTGCAGCGGAGTAGACCTGGCAACGTCGCCTAATTCGTTGTAACAACCAGCCGCCCGGTAAAGGACAAAAGCCAGCACGCTTTCGTCTTCCAAGCGACGAGCCAGTTGCAGGGCTTCTTCGATATTTTGTATAGTGGCAGGTTTATCACCAAGGTGTAAACTCGCACCTGCATTCGAGGAAAGCGCTTTTGCCTCGATCGCTTCGTTCCCACAGCGCCGTGCGGTTGCGAGCGCTTCCCGGCAGGCCTGGTCGCTGATGGATCTATCCCCTGTACGCAAGCTACATATCGACTGGCGGAAATAAGCCTCAGCCAGGTAATTATCATCGTCGAAAGCGCTCGCCAGCTCCAGCAAGGCGGTGGTGGCCGCCTTCCAGGGCTCAGCCTCGCCCAGCACAGAAAGAGCTTCCTCCCGCTCCAGCAGAGTCTGCCAGCGTCGTTCACGGTCGACCGGCGGGAGCAGCTCCAGCGCCTGGGTGTAAAAACCGGCAGCCTCACGCGGCGCCCCCTGGCCGAATGCACGCCTGCCAGCCTGCATGTACCAGTCCGCCGCAGCGTTCAACTCGCCGGCTCGCTCGTAGTGTTCCCCCAGCAGCCCGGCAAACTCATCCAGCCGCCCGGCCTGGCGCGCCTGTCGTTCCAGCCAGCCGGCTGCTATTTTGTGCAGCGCGAGGCGCTCGCGCTTCAGCACACTCTCGTAGGTCACTTCTTGCAGTAGGTTTTGGTAGAAGCTCCATTCGGTATCATCCTGGAAGGCTGACTCGGGCTGGGCCTCGATAAAGCCGCGTGTCTGCAGATTCCCCAGGGTCTCCGCCCCATTAGATACACCCAGAGCTTCTACGCCTCCGGTCCAGAAACGCCGACCGAAGATAGATCCACGCTGCAGAGCGGCTCGCTCTGGCTGGGAAAGCGAGCTCAGGCGGGTCAGCAGCAAGTGCTGCAAAGTAGCTGGCAGCGGCTGCTCCTTCAACCTTTCTGGCAAGAAGCGCCATGGTTCTGCACGCGTATCTAGGATACCGTGGTCAATGAACCAGTTGACCATCTCCTCTGCATAATATGGCACGCCTTCCGAGCGCTCGACTATCAGGTCGATGATCTGTTTGGGGGTATTTTCGACCTGCTGGAATAATTCTATTGCCAGCTCGCGCGTCGCCTGGTCGGTCAACGGCGCAAGGGATACCAGCGTGCCCCATTTTTCAGGCCTTGTTTTTTCGGGCTCTTTCTCTATGAGGGTAGAATCCTTGAATAGCGCAACCAACTCTTGCGGTGGGCTCCAATCCGGGCGAGCCGCGCTCAAGATGAATAGCCCATTTGACCGAGCGTTGGGTACCTCTGCAGGTTGCCCTTCGGGTTCACCATTGGTCTCACCTGCTGTTTCGCCCAGAAATACTTCCATCAGGTATTCCCAGGAGGCGGCATCGGACCACTGCAAGTCTTCCAGCAGTACCACAACCGGGTATTCCTGGCGCATAGACCGGACCAACTCACGGCTGACGACCAGCGCCCGCCCTTTCACCTGGATAGGATCGTTGCGCATGGCTTTGATGTAGGGACTGTTCTCGAAGGGTAAACCAACCAGCAGTCCCAGGGCATGCGCGGCTTCCTCGCAATCGTCTTGCCGAGAGAACTCCTTGACGCGCCTCACCCACTTTGCTTCCGCCTGCTCCAGCGGGGTGTCGTCGGTAATCTGGAAGCGCTCGAACCACATGCGCCGCACCAGTGCATAAGGCTGGTTGGCATCATCCGGAAAAGACCGAGAGCGCAGCAGGCGATAGGTTTCTTCGCGTAGGTCCATCCAGTCGCTCAGGTCCATCATCAGGCGGCTTTTCCCCACCCCGGGGTCGCTCAAGAGCTGAGCCCAGACCATGCTATGCTCCTCGTAAGCCCGCAAATAAGCCTGTTGCAGGGTTTGCATTTCAAGTTCACGCCCGATGGTACGGGTTTCGACGCCTGCCACACCGCGGGCCACATTGCGGAACGGGCGCGGCTTGGCGCTCCTTACCAGATAAGTCTGTAGAGGCTCGCTTTTACCTTTCACGGATAATGGAGGGCGCGGGGTCAGGTTGAAGACCCCTCGCACATAGCGGTAAGTATCGTGGGAGATCAATGTACCACCCGGCGGTGCTTCCGATTGCAGGCGAGCGGCCAGGTTCATGGCATCCCCACTGGCGGTGAATTCTTTATGGGTGGCATCACCCAGCTCACCCACCACGACCAACCCGGTGTGGATGCCAGCACGCAGCTGCACTATTTCTGACCGAGGTAGGTTTGCCACTGCCGTCTGACCATCTAAAGCAGCCCGGATGGCGTTTTCGGGGTCATGCTCACTGGCTTGTTTTGATCCGAAAAAGGCTAATAACCCATCGCCCAGGAATTGAGCGATTGTCCCATGGTGGGCGGTTATCGCCTCACCCAAGGTGGTGTGCAGCCTGGTCACGATCTGACGCCATTCTTCGGGGTCCAGTTTTTCGGCCATAGTGGTTGAACCGACCATGTCGATGAAGAGGATGGTGACCATACGGCGTTCTTCGACCGGAACCGACAGCGCCGCAGCTTGCCCCTCCAGCACAGCCAGCTTCTGATGTAAGGCA
>Ga0153915_10005516_pt1 | contig 11768 bp, 11 predicted proteins | sample Opewatmetagenome_2_FD_107003 | JGI IMG/M metagenome (GOLD analysis project Ga0153915, IMG submission 107003) | Freshwater wetland microbial communities from Ohio, USA - Open water 3 Core 3 Depth 3 metaG | ecosystem: Environmental > Aquatic > Freshwater > Wetlands | place: USA: Ohio, Lake Erie...
CGTGAGGTCGCACATCATCGCGAGCTCGCAGCCGCCGCCGAGACAGTGGCCCTGCACGGAGGCGATCACCGGCTTGCGCATGTTCCACGGGGTCATCTCGAGAGCGACGTCGTCGGTGAGCGACTCGTGCCACGCCAGCGCGTTGCCCTTGCGCGCCGCGCGCGCGGGGCTGGGGCCGATGTCGTACCCGGCAGAGAACGACCGGCCCTCGGCCCGCAGCACCACCACGCTCGTGGCCGGATCGCGGTCGGCCTCGTGCAGGCGCTCGACGAGCCGACGCTTGAGCTCCGGGCTGATCGCGTTGAGCTTGTCGCCACGGTTGAGCGTCACGATGCCGATCCGGCCATCCACGACATACGTCACGAGATCCTGTGTCATCACGGTCTCCTCCGCGCCGTGTATTGTGCTACAGAACCGCGGCCGGTGGGCAGATAACGTATCGGCCGCGGCCCGGGTCGAGGCTGGCCGACGCGATGCCATCACGCCGGCCGCTTGATGTACAGTGGCCGTCTGGGGTCAATCTGGGTGTCGAGGGTCGGGGACGTGGCTGCGATGAGCGATGACCGGGCGGCGCGGACGCGGGGACGCTGGCTGGAGACGCTCGCCCGGTACCGGCGCGACCCGGACCGACCCGGCTCCGCCGACTACTGGTCGCCCTCGCTCGACTGTGCGAGCCGCGACGAGCTGAGGGCCATCCAGGACGCGAAGCTCGCCGCCCTCACCCCGTTCCTCTACGAGAACAGCGCGTTCTATCGCCGCCGCTTCGACCGGCTCGGCCTACTGCCCACCGACCTCCGCACCGTGGACGATCTGCCGAAGTGGCCGGTCGTCGACAAGACCGAGATGATGGAGGATCTCAAGGTCACGCCGCCGTTCGGCACCTACACGACGCACGACGACGCCCTGTGGGCCGCGCGCGGCTGGATGATGTTCTCCTCCTCGGGCTCGACCGGCGTGCCGAGGGTCTTCCGGTATTCTCACGTCGATCGCGAGCTGTGGGCGTGGGCGAACGCACGGGCGCTGCATGCCTTCGGAATCCGGCCGGGCGACACCGTACTGATCTGCGCTGGCTACGGGCCCCACGTGTTCGCCTGGGGTGTGCAGTTCGCGCTCGCCCGGATGGGCGTGGCCTGCATCCCGGGCGGGGGCATGACCGGAGAGGCCCGCGCGATGCTGATCGATCGCTTCAAGCCCACCGTCCTCACGTGCACCCCGTCCTACGCCCTCCACCTGGGCCGCGTCATGGCGGAGCGCGGATTCGATCCGGCCGCGAGTTCGATCCGTACGATCCTCGTCGGCGGCGAGCCGGCGGCGGGCATCGAGGGCACGCGCCGACGGCTGGAGGACCTGTGGAAGGCCCGGCTCGTGGAGTTCTACGGCTGCACCGAGGTCTCGCCCCACTGCGGTGGCTACTCCTGCCCGGCCTCCACGCTCGGCCCGGGGCCGGTCACGGCGCACCTGATGGAGGACGTGCAGATCTGGGAGCTGGTCGACGCCGAGACCCGGCAGCCCGTCGGCGAGGGCGCCCGCGGCCTCACCGTCTGCACGAGCCTCAACTCCGAGAGCTCACCGCAGCTTCGGTTCCTGGTCGGTGACTACACGGTATTCACATCGGAACGGTGCGCCTGCGGCCGGACCCACCGGCGGGCGGTGGGAGCCTTCGCGGGGCGGGCCGACGAGCTCATCAACCTGCGCGGCGTGAAGATGTATCCCGTCCAGCTCGAGGCCGCGGTGCGCGCGGTGCCCGGCGTGGGCGACGAGTACGAGATCGTGCTGGCGACCACCCAGGACGGGCTCGACGTGATGACGGCACGGGTGGAGCACCCGGACGGCTCGATCAGGGCGCAGGTGGCGCGGGAGATCCAGGTACGCTGCGAGATACGGTGCGACGTCGAGGTGCTGGCTCCCGGCACGCTGCCGAAGACCGAGTTCAAGGCGCGACGGATTCGCGACACGCGCCGCGCGGGCTGAGCAAGGAGCTCTGGGCCAGCATGACGCCCGATGAGGTGAAAGCCTGGCGGAAGGCCGAGCGCGCGCGGCTCATCGGCGAGCGCGAGCGGCTCGACCTCGCGACACTCGACCGCGGGCGCCAGCGCATCGAGGGTTTGCTCGAGCGCTCCTTTCCAGGCCTCGCCGTCGCGAAGGTGGCCTTCTGCTGGCCGATGCGGGGCGAGTACGATGCGCGACCCCTGGCCGACAAACTGCGCACGCGCGGCGCGGTGACCGCGCTGCCGGTGGTCGTCGCGCCGGGACGGCCACTCGTCTTTCGCGAATGGCATCCCGGCGTGGCGCTCGCCTCCGGGCCGCTCGGCATTCCCTATCCCGCCAGCTCCGAGCCGGTGGTACCCACCGTCCTGCTCGTGCCGATGAACGGCTGGGATGACGCCGGTTACCGCCTGGGCTACGGGGCCGGCTTCTTCGACCGGACCCTGGCGAGCCTGCCGGCAGCCCGCATCGCGATCGGCGTCGGCTACGAGCTGGCCAGGCTGAAGACCATCTACCCGCAGGCCTGGGACATTCCGATGGACTGGATCGTGACCGAGCGCGGCGTCTATCGGCGCGACCCGGGTGGACTCGTCTTCCTCGGGGGGCCTGACCGGGGCGAGCCGAGCGCACTGGCCTCCCCGGTGTGCTACGCGGACGAGATCGCCCCCGAATACTTCGGCGATCCGAAGGAATAGCCCTGGAATCGCCATCGGTTCACGAGAGGTCCCGCTTCTTCGCCTCGAACTCCTCCCTGGAGATATCGCCCCGCGCGTAGCGCTGTCGGAGGATGTCGAGCGCGGCGTCGGCCGAGCGCGACTCCCGGCCCTGGCTCGCCAGCCACCGGATCAGCAGGATGATGCCGACGATCACCACACCCCAGAAGACGAGCATCATCAACATCATCCCGACACCCCACATTCCCCAGATCCCCCACATCGGGTGCATGCCCGATCCCCATTCGTACGGGCGCTCTTGAGCCGCCGCCAGCGACGGCCACCGCCATGCAATGACTCCCGCCAACGCTGACCAGACTCGAGTCACGTCCGCTCTCCTCTCCCCTACAGCTCGACGCGCCGCAGGCGCAGCGCGTTACCGATCACCGAGACCGAGCTGAGGCTCATCGCCGCGCTGGCGATCATTGGACTGAGCAGCAGGCCGAGGACCGGGTAGAGCACCCCCGCTGCGACCGGCACACCCAGCACGTTGTAGATGAAGGCCCAGACCAGATTCTCGCGGATGTTGCGCATGGTCGCGCGTGACAGGCGCCGGGCGCGCACGATGCCGCGCAAGTCGCCCTTGACCAGGGTCACCCCGGCGCTCTCCATCGCGACGTCCGTGCCGGTGCCCATGGCGATGCCCACGTCCGCCTGGGCGAGCGCGGGCGCGTCGTTGACGCCGTCGCCGGCCATGGCCACCACCCGGCCCTCCGCGTGCAGGCGACGCACCGTCTCGACCTTCTGCTCGGGGAGTACTTCCGCGATGACATCGTCGAGGCGGAGGACGCGCGCGACCGCCTGAGCAGTGATGCGGCTGTCGCCGGTCAGCATGATGACGCGCAGGCCTTCCGCCTGCAGGAGGCGGATCGCCTCTGGCGTGCTCGGCTTGATGGGATCCGCCACGCCCAGGATTCCCGCGGCTGCGTCGCCGGCGACCAGGAACATCACGGTCTGGCCTTCGGCCCGCAGCGCCTCGGCGCGGGCCGCGAGCGGGCCGGGCGCGACGCCAAGCTCCTCGAGCAGGCGGGCATTGCCCAGCGCCACCCGCCGCCCGCCCGCCACCCCGGTCACCCCGCGCCCGGTGAGCGAGCGGAACTCGCCCAGGTCGCTGGGAGCCACCTTCTTTTCGGCCGCTCCGGCCAGGATCGCCGCTGCCAGCGGATGCTCGCTGCCGCGCTCGAGGCCGGCGGCAAGGGCCACCACCTCCGCCTCCGTGGCCCCGGCCGTGGCCGCGACGGAGACCAAACGGGGCTTCCCCTCGGTCAGGGTGCCGGTCTTGTCGACGACCAGCGTGTCGACCTTCTCCAGCGTCTCCAGCGCCTCGGCGTTCCTGATCAGCACCCCGGCCTGGGCGCCCCGTCCGGTCCCCACCATGATCGACATGGGAGTGGCCAGCCCCAGGGCACAGGGGCACGCGATGATCAGCACCGCGACGGCGTTCACCAGGGCATAGGCCAGCTGCGGCTCGGGCCCGTAGATGCCCCACACGATCGCGGTCACCACCGCTACCAGCACGACCGCCGGCACGAACCACGCCGACACCAGATCGGCCAGGCGCTGGATGGGGGCGCGGCTCCGCTGGGCCAGGGCGACCATCCGGACGATCTGCGCGAGCAAGGTTTCGGCCCCCACCCGCTCGGCGCGCATGACGAAGCCACCGGTCCCGTTCACCGTGCCGCCGGTCACGCGGGCGCCCGGCACCTTCTCCACGGGTATCGGCTCCCCCGTCACCATCGACTCATCGACCGCGCCGGCCCCTTCGAGCACTACCCCATCGACGGGTACTCGCTCGCCGGGGCGTACGCGCAGCCGGTCGCCCGGTTGCACCTGCCCCAGCGGGACGTCCTCCTCGCTCGCGTCGGCCCGAAGGCGCCGAGCCGTCTTCGGGGCCAGGCCCAGGAGAGCGCGGATCGCTCCCGAGGTCGCACTCCGCGCTCGCAGCTCGAGCACCTGGCCGAGGAGGACCAGCGTGGTGATCACCGCCGCGGCCTCGAAGTACACGGGCGGCACGCCGCCGTGACGCATGCCGTGAGGTAGCGCGTCGGGGAAGAGCACCGCGAACACGCTGTAGGCGAATGCCGCCCCGGTGCCGAGTGCGATCAGCGTGAACATGTTCAGGCTGCGCGTGAGGATCGACCGCCAGCCCCGCACGAAGAACGGCCACCCGCCCCACAGCACCACCGGAGCCGACAGGAGCAGCCCCGTCCACAGCCGAGCGGTCGGGCTCAGCGTCGCCGCCAGGTCGGGCGCGGCCATCTCCGTCGTCGCGAGCACGAACACCGGCAGGGTGAGCGCTAGGCTCACCCGGAAGCGGCGGGTCATGTCGACCAGCTCGGGGCTCGGTCCCTCCTCGGCGGCGGTCGCTTCCACCGGCTCGAGCGCCATGCCGCATTTCGGGCAGCTGCCCGGACCGATCTGGCGCACCTCGGGGTGCATAGGACAGGTGTGGATGCGCGTGTCGGCCACCGGCACGCTCGAGGACAATGCGGACGGCACCACCGCGGCCGGACTCACGTAGCGCGCCGGATCGGCGATGAACTTCTCCCGGCAGCCTGGATTGCAGAACCAGTACGTCGTGCCGCCGTGCTCGACGTGACCTCCTCCGGCCTGCTCCGGGGCCACGTCCATGCCGCAGACCGGATCCTTCACGCTGTCCCCGCACCTGTGCAAGCGCTCACCGGTGGCGTCTCGGACCGTAGCCGCACCTCGGATCGTTCGTCCCGGGCATCGGCCAATGGTAGGCTCGGCGGCCCCTCGATGCCACCCCAGGCGCGCCGCCCCTTGATCCGGGCTGGCGGGGAGCCGGGTCGACTCGTCTAGCCGGGGAAGATCGCCGTGTGCCGCCGGCGACTATCGGTCCTCGGCGTCCGTCCCCAGAGCAGCACGGCGGCGACCACGAGGTAGACCACATACCCGGTCACTTCCAACGCCGACGGGCGTGCGCGATATCCCACGAGTCCACCCAGGAAGCTCCCCAGCACGTTCCGATCGCTCAAGAGAAACGAGGTGTCCCAGAGTGGCTCACCCATGGGCAGGAACCCGAGGCCTTGGAGCCGGCCGATTCCCGTGCTGAAGAGCCCCGCGGCCAGCAACAGAATGAAGACGGTGGTCACCGAAAAGAACTTCGACAGGCTCAACTGCCTGCCTCCGTGGAAGATGGCCCAGCCGATGGCGGCCGCCGTGGCCACGCCCGTCACGCCTCCGAGCACGTTGCCCCAGCCATTCATCGAGGCCGCCTGGGCCATGATGCCCCACAGGAAGAGCACGGTCTCAGCCCCCTCACGAAACACGCCCGTGAAGGCGATGAGGCCGACGAGCCAGAGGCGTTGGGTCGCCCGCGCCTCTTCGATCTGGTGCTGGACCTGCCCCCGGATGGACCGCGCGTGCTGCTGCATCCACCACGCGTGCCAGGTCAGGAGCACCACGGCGGCAAAGATCACGGTCGCCCCGATGAGATCGGGCCCCAAATCGAGCAGCGGGCCCGAGAGGTAACCGACGCCGACCCCCATCCCGACGCTGGCCAGCAAGCCCAGCCCGCCCCCCCAGGTCACGTAGCGGTAGCTATCCCGGGCGCCGATCTTCTCCAGATACGTGTAGACGATGCCGAGGATGAGCGAGGCCTCGAAGGCCTCGCGGAGGGTGATGACGAAGGTCGCGCCCATGGTGTACGAAAGAGCTACTCGGCGATGATCCGACCCTTCGCCGTCTGCTCGTGGTACTCCCCCACGAAGCGATAGGTGCCGGGCTTGAGCGCCGGAATTTTCAGCCGGACCGTCTTGCCCGCGGGAATGACCTTCTCGATCCGGAGATCGTGGCTCTCGAACTCCTCGGGTCCCTTGTCCTTGTTGGTGATGACCAGCACGAACGGGGCACCGCCTTTCACCTTGATCTCCTCGGGCTGGAAGCGGTTGCTTTCGATTGTCAGGGTGATCTCCGTCTGGGCGTCGGCGGTGAGCACGCCGCCCCCGAGAAGCCAGGCGCCGGCAACGGCCAGGCCGACCATCAGCGACATCCACGTCTTCGTCATGCGATCCTCGCCATTAGGCCCATGCCATACCGTGAGTTAGGATAGCCTAACAAAACGAGCCGTGTCAACCGGGCTCCGGCCTAAGCCTTCCAGGCCCGCAATACCTTGAGAGACCGGCCAGCGACCGCCACATGGCGGCCATCGGCGAGGCGTGGCGGCGGCTCCAGCGTTCCCGCATCACCCGTGTCGACCACCACTTCCCACCCGACACCGGGATGCGCCGCAGGCAGGACGAAGTCGACGGATTCTGGCTGGGCATTCAAGAGCACGAGCAAGGTGTCGTCGGTGATCGGCTCTCCGCGCTCGTTGACGTCGTCCATCGCGTCTCCGCACAGACGAAAGCCGAACGCGCGCAGCGTGGCCTGCCGCCACTCCGCCTCCGCCATCTCGCCCCCGTCCGGCCGGTGCCACGTCAGGTCCTTCATGTCGGCCGAGCACAGGGGTCGACCCTGGAAGAACTTGCGGCGTTGCAGCTCGGCGTGGGCTTTCCGGAGCTGGATCAGCCCGCGCGTGAAGCCGAGCAGGCGTCGGGCTCGGTCGTCCAGGCTCCAGTCGACCCAGGAGATCTCGTTGTCCTGGCAGTAGGCGTTGTTGTTCCCCTGCTGCGTCCGGCCCATCTCGTCCCCGCCACAAAGCATGGGAACACCCTGCGAGATGAAGAGGGTCGCGAGGAACGTTCGGATCCGACGCTCGCGGAGCGTGAGGATCGCGGGATCCTCCGTTGGTCCCTCCGTGCCGGTGTTCCAGGACAGGTTGTCATCGGACCCATCACGGTTACCTTCGCGGTTGGCCTCGTTGTGCTTGCCGTTGTAGCTGACGAGATCGGCGAGGGTGAACCCATCGTGAGCCGTCACCAAGTTCACGCTGGCGTAGGGGCGGCGACCGTCGTCCTGATAGAGGTCGCTCGAGCCGGTGAGCCGATAGGCCAGGTCGGCCACCTGACCGGGGTCCCCGCGCCAGTACCGTCGGATCGCGTCGCGGTACCGGCCGTTCCACTCGGCCCAGCCCACTGGAAAGTTGCCGAGCTGGTAGCCGCCCGGGCCCACGTCCCAGGGCTCGGCGATCAGCTTGATCTGGGAGATCACGGGGTCCTGACGGATCACGTCGAAGAAGCAGGCGGCGCGCTCCATGGCACCCCCCTCCCGCGCCAGGCTCGGCGCGAGGTCGAAGCGGAACCCGTCCACGTGCATGTCCAGCACCCAGTAGCGCAGGCTGTCCATCAGGAGCTGGAGGGCGCGGGGCTGCCGGAGATCGAGCGTGTTGCCGCATCCGGTGGAATCCTGGTAGTGGCGCGGCTGGCCCGGGACGAGCCGGTAGTAGGCCGGGTTGTCGATACCCCGGAAGGTGAGAGTGGGCCCGAGGTGGTTTCCTTCGGCAGTGTGGTTGTAGACGACGTCGAGGATGACCTCCAGTCCCACCCGGTGGAGGTCCTTGACCATCGCCTTGAACTCCCGCACCTGCCCGCCCGGGCGGGGGTCGGCGGCATAAGCGGCGTGGGGGGCGAAGAACGCGATGGAGTTGTAGCCCCAGTAGTCGCGGAGTCCCCGCTGGACGAGGGCATGTTCATCCACATGGCCATGGACCGGGAGCAGCTCGACCGCCGTGATCCCCAGCCGGGTCAGGTGATCGAGCGCCGCCGGGGCGGTGAGCCCGGCATACGTGCCCCGGAGCTTCTCCGGCACGCCGGGATGCCGGGCGGTGAAGCCCTTGACGTGGATCTCGTATACGACCGAGCGGTGCCAGGGGGTCCGTGGGGGCTGGTCTCCCTCCCAATCGAAGGTCGGATCGACCACCACACTCCGCGGCACGAAGGCGGCCGAGTCCCGGTCATCGCGTGAGAGGTCTCCCGACGGGTCCCCGACCCGGTAGCCAAAGACTTCGTCCCTCCACTGCAGCTCCCCCGCGAGGGCCCTCGCATAGGGGTCGATGAGCAGCTTGGCCGGGTTGAAGCGGAGACCTTGGTCTGGGGCGTGGGGTCCGTGGACCCGGTAGCCGTAGAGTTGACCCGGGCCAAGGTCTGGGACATACCCGTGCCAGACGAGATCGGTCCGCTCGCGGAGGGGGATTTGCTCCCGGGCCTGGCCGGTGTTCGGCCCATCGAAGAGACAGAGCTCGACGCCGGTCCCATGCTCGCTGAACAGTGCGAAGTTCACGCCGGCCCCATCCCACGCGGTGCCCAGCGGATAGGGCCGGCCCGGCCAGAGAGGCGATCGCGAGGCCATCGGGCGGTGTCAGGCGTGCTGTCGCTGAGCGGTTCGACGCAGGCGGGGAATAAACGCCGGCGTGGCCGCCGCGTAGCGCGAATAGGCTTCGCCGAACTCGACGCGCACCTCGCGGTCCTCCTGCCGGGCCAGGCGCACGTACATCCAGACCAGGATGGGGAACATCACGAGAGTCAGCAGGGTAGGCCACCGAAGCAAGAACCCGAGCATGATCAGGATGAACCCGCCGTACTGCAGGTGGCGGACATTCGCATACGGGCCCGTGATGGCAAGCTGGCGGGCCTGTTGGGCCGCAAAGAGGACCCGCCAGCCGACGCCAGGAGGACGAACCCGCCGCCGATCAAGGCGCCGCTGAGCAGATGCAACGGGTTGACGTCATGGGACAGCAGGTCGAGCCCGGGGTAGCGCCAGTCGCGAGCCGTGCGCGGATGCGTGAAGCTGAAGGCGAAGATGACGAACACCGCGGCGTTGATGACGACGAGCGACCAGAGACCGTAGGCGGACACGCCAGAAGAAGCAGGTACGGAAGCACGCGTGGGCCCTATGCTCCGTCACGAGGAAGAACCCCGCGATCCCGAGAAAGGCCACCAGCACGAGACCAGAGCGCGACCGGAACCAGGAACGCTCTTCCGGTGATTCTCCAGTCATGGGTGCTGCCCCCTCCTGCTCGACGATCAGTCTCCCGCGGAACATGCCCATCCGGCACGGGAACTCGAACGCACCCCGATCTCTGGCAAGGAACTCGTCGACGGGCACAGTCTACCCCTCGGGCCGCGTGGCCGACCCTCCCTCACTTCACCACGACCGTGCCCGTGTGCGAATGAACCTTGCTGCCCGTCACGTGCACCGTGTAGTCGTACGTCCCGGGCTTCTCGAACTTGACGGTGGAGCCGGCCTTCCCGACGTAGAACCGGATGGCATCGTTCCCGGCGAACCAGACATGCGCGGTGCTCCCCGAGGCGTTGATGAACCGCACCTCTTCGCCCGCCTTGATCTCCACCGTCTGCGGCTTGTTCTCCTCGCGCGCCACGGTCACGGTGGCCGCCGCCCACGCTGCGCCGGCACCCAGCGCCAGCGTGAAGATCACCACACCCCCCACCAGCGTCGTGAGCCTCCTCATCGCTGGCCTCCCCTTGGTTGATGGTTTCCCGGGTCAGCGGACCCGGCCCGTCGCCCTGAGCCACATGGCCAGGGCGCTGTTGTACTCCGCCAGCGCGGATACCGAATTGAACCGGGCGCGCGTCAGGCTCACCTGCGCGTCCAGGATCTCGAGCTGGATCCCGCGCCCGCTCTCGAACCGCTCCTTCACGATGCGGTAGTCTTCCTCCGCCTGCTCCAGCCCCTTCCGGCTTGCCTCGACGCTCTTGCCGGCCGCCGCCAGCATCAGGGCCGCCCGGTTCACCTCCTTGGCGATCTGCTGCCGCGCGAGCCCCTCGGCTTGAATGGTCCCGTCGAGCTTCGCCTTGGCGGTCTTGAGCGCGTTCTCCCGCAGGAAACCGTCGAAGAGCGGGAGCGTGACCACCACTCCGACGGAGTAGCCATCGGAGGTGTCCGCGCCTGACCTCACGCGTTCTGCCTGGGACTCCCAGGCCCGGTTCTTCATCCAGGCCCAGTCGTACATGTAGCCCACGGAGACCTGGGGGAAGTAGTTGCCGTAGGCGGCCCGCACGTCGGCCTGGGCGGCCTCCCGCTGCCGGGCGGCGGCCTTGAGATCCGGATGGCTCTCGCTCGCCTGCCGGATCCCCTCTTCGATGGACAGGATGGCCGGCGTGAACTCGAGGTGATCGGCCAGCGTGATCGGGGACGAGAGATCCACGCCCATCGTGGTCTTCAGCGACACCAGCGCCAGATCCACGCGGCTGCGCACCATGGCGTCCATCTGCGCCGCATCCGCCAGCTCGGCCTCGTCGCGCAGCAGGTAGTAGCGGGGAATGCGCCCCTTGTCGAACATCTCCCGGCTGACCCGCAGGCGCTCCTCCACGTCCCGCAGTAGCTCCCCGGTCACCCGGGCGTTCTCGGCCTCGCGCAGAGCCGCGATGTAGTCCAGCCGCGCCTGCATGGAAACGTCGAGCTCGGCACCGCGGAGCATCTCGCGCGCGGCGTCCGCCCGGGCGGTCGCCGCCTTGTAGCCGTAGTAGTCACGCCCGCCGGAGAAGAGGGGATACATGGCGGTCAGGTTTCCGTCCCGATTCCGGTCTGTGTTGAACACCTGGTAGTTGCGGGCCATCGTGTTGCCCGCCGACGTGTACACGTTCGGGGCCATCCGCTGGTCGTTGATGTAGCCATTCGCCGAGAACTGCGGCCAGAACGGCGCCAGGGCTTCCCGCCGCACCGAGTCCGCCGCGCGGGCCTCCGCGTCGCTCGCCTTGACCCGGAGACTCTTCTGCCGAGCCAGATCCACCGCCTGCTCCATGGTCAGGGCGCCCTCGACCCTCGGAAGGGGCTGAGCGCCGGCGACCGTTGTCAGCCCGACCAACATGGAGATGACCAGAACCGTGACCTCAATGCCCCGAATGCCCCGCATGCGATCCCTCCTTGGGCTTGCTGGGTGGTTCCTGCTGGTCCTTCACGCCCGGCATTCCCGGCATCTCCTCCTTGCCCTCCGGCGCCTGCGACGGGGCGGGGGCCGGACTCGCGGCGGCGCTGATCCGGGCGCCCGCATACAGTCCCTCATGGCCGCGCACGACGACCCGCTCATCCCCCGTGAGCCCCTCGGCGACCTCCACGCGCTCGACGCTCTGCAGCCCGGTCATGACGGCGCGCGGCTCCGCGCGCCCGTCCCTCGAGACCCACACGGTGGTCTTCCCGCCCATTCGC
>Ga0153915_10005517_pt1 | contig 11768 bp, 11 predicted proteins | sample Opewatmetagenome_2_FD_107003 | JGI IMG/M metagenome (GOLD analysis project Ga0153915, IMG submission 107003) | Freshwater wetland microbial communities from Ohio, USA - Open water 3 Core 3 Depth 3 metaG | ecosystem: Environmental > Aquatic > Freshwater > Wetlands | place: USA: Ohio, Lake Erie...
ACCCTGAGCGGCAAAGGCGCGACGCTCGCGACGGCGTACAAGCCCACGTTGCTCGATCTGTATCGCAAGGACCCGCTTGCGGTGCGCGAGCAGATCGAGCGCGAAGCAAGGCGCGCCCAGGTGAGGGAAATGCGAGCATTGTTTAGGCGGATTTTTGCATGAACCCGGAGGTACGCTCGATCCCGATTCGGGACCGCACGCGTTGTCCGACATATTGGAGCCTGATGGCCGCCGCAAACCCCACCTACTTCAGCGCGTGATTCAATACAGCGGCCAGCCTGATCCCTCCCTTCGATAGCTGCTCGCGCACCACCCGGAGCGCCCGATTGTCGTAGGTGGCGTTCAACCGCTCGCCCGTGCCGCCGTGCTCGTCAACGAAGGACTTCTCGCCCGTGAAGTTGTACGCCACGTCCTTCGCCTTCGAGAAGGACTCCATAGCCCATTCGGCGGGTGTTCCCTTGGCCCAGTCTGCGGCATGCGATTTTGTGATCTTCTTGTTCAAGGCTGCGCCAACCGCTTTGGGGTCCTTCCCTAGCCTCATGACGAGCTGCCTGTCCCAATAGGCATGAAGATTGTCCGGGACAGTCCTGTGGCGGTAGAGAACCGGAACCTCATTGCCACCCCGATCCTTGTGGTCGGCCGCGTGCAAGGGCTGGTGCAGATCCCCGACGAAATGCTCGAGGAACTTCAGGGCAAGGATCTTCTCTTTCCTGGAGGTCGCTGAGTCACGGAGTTCCGCGCTGAACTGTTCGATCTTGTCCACCACGCAGTCATCCGCCGGCCCGGCGCTGGCAGCGGTTCCCGCGGGCAGTTGCGGGTGGTTGGAGCAGGCTGCGTCCAGATTTGGACTGTCGATCTCGATATCGACGAAGTGCCAATTGTGGGTCGCGGTATAACGGACCTTCGTCGTATCCCGGTCCGAGTCGCGATATTTGTCGGCCCACGTCGCCCGGCTGACGAAATCCGGCCCTGACAACTTGTTCTTGTCGGCGCCAAGCAGGGCATCCACCTTCTTCCTTGCGGATGGCGTGAGATGGGCGTACGCAATGACGGCGATGATCTCGTGGCCTTCATCGCCCCATGCCCGGGAATCGCGAGCGCACAACGCTGCCACAGCTCCCAGCACGAGAAGTCCGCAGCGCCTCATTGCGCCTCCACGAGGGCAGGAATATTGTTCGGATACTTTATACGAGAGAAAGTTTTCAGTCTCCTTACGGAGGCCTCTGCGAGGACCGTGCGTGGGAACAGGGAATCAGCGTGTGCTGTCTGGCGCCAGGCCTCGAAGACCGGCACGACACTCGCTCATGCTGCGAGCGCTTCTTCGATCAGTGCTGCCGGCCGCGCTTTCGGCAGCGATTGCCGCGCCGGCGGCGGCACAGAACTGCGGCTGGTCTCATATCGACCACCGCGTCACCTATGACGAATCGGGAGCCTGGAATCCCAAGGTCTACCGCGGTATTGTCGACGCGCTGACGATTGCCCAGATCGGGGGCGCCCTATGGGAAGGATCGGAGTCGCGATTTGGCAAGTCGATGTGGCAGGGGATCGACTCGGAGATTATCTCCGGCGTAACGGCCAACGCCAGCAAGTACCTCTTCACGCGCGTCCGGCCCAAGGATCAGAACGACCCCTGCCTCTGGTTTCAGGGCCACTCGAATTCCAGCTTTCCGAGCGGCGAGGCGGCGACCGCCGCCGGCTTGGTGACCCCCTATGTGCTCGAATACGGCAGCGAACATCCGGCGACCTATGCCTTGCTGCTGCTGCCGCTCTATGTAGGTGCCGGCCGGATCAAGAATCAGGCGCACTGGCAGACTGACGTACTGGCCGGCTGGGCGATTGGCGGCGCGTCCGGCTGGTATTCCCATGGCCGCGACGTTCCGATCCTGATAGAGCTGTTGCCACATGGGGTATCCGTAGGGTTGCACAAGCAGTTCTAGCAGCGTGGAATGCCTTTGAACGGTTCCAACAGACTGGTGAAGAGGATCGGACACCTGCTGAGAGCCTGCGCGGGCCTCGCCCTCGCCGTCATCGGCACCGGGCCGGCAGACGCCGACCCGGAAGTGCAAGCTCTGGCTGTCCTCGCCGGGGGGGCTGTCCTCGCGGCAATCTTCCTCGATCCCTCGGTGCACGAAGAAACCGACTACGCGGCCGTCGAGGCGGGGCGGTTCGACCCGGTGAAGGACGTGCAGCAGGCCAGCTCCTTTGGCGCCGAATACCGAAGCAAAGCGATCGTATGGTGGAAGCTTCGACCCTTCGTTGGCGCCGGCTTCACTTCAGACCAGAGCCTGTACGGCTATGGAGGGATTCGCCTGGCCACGTACTGGGAGAACCGCTTCGTGATCACGCCGAGCTTTGCCATAGGAGGGTACAGCCGCGGCGAAGGCAAGGACCTGGGCAGTCCTCCGGTGATCGGCCGCTTCGGTCTCGACCTCGAATATGTCCTGGACCGCGGACTGCGCCTCGGACTGGCGTATCACCACATGTCCAACGGGAAGGTTCTGGGTCAGACCGAGAACCCTGGAACGGAGATTGTCGGCCTCACCGTTTCCACGCCGCTCAAGTAGCCGTCTGCCTTCTGCTTCGACGCGGTTGACTCGCGATGCGCATCAAACCTCCGAGATTTTGCGCATCGTTCAGGGTTCTGCAAGGTACTTGTTGGTAAATCTGTTCGGCGGCGCACGCCCGTGCGATTGATGTTCTCCGTGGCGAGAACGCAATGAACGTAAACAGGAACTGCAACGTCGTAGTGACAGAAGCGGATGGCAGCGCAGCGAATGAACTCGAGCAGGTCGATCGTAAGCCTTTCGTCAGGTTTCGAGGCGCTTCGATTTGACGTGCATCAAATCAGGGTCCGTCGGCCATCCTAAGTTGAGATGGAATTCTTGAAAGGAGACATCATGGAGAAGGATCTTCGTGCGATTCTGAGGCTGGCCGGCGCGCTATTCGCCGTGGTGACGGGCTTGTGCATCAGCGCCACGGCGAATGCGGTTCCGTCCTACGCCCGGCAAACCGGCGTCGCCTGCCAGGGCTGTCACACTGTTTTCCCCGAGCTCACGCCGTTCGGGCGGTCGTTCAAGCTGAATGCCTATACGATCGACAATCTGCCGCAGGTGCAGGGGATGAGCTCTTCGAAGGAGATGGAACTGCTGCTGAACCAGATACCGCCGCTGTCGATCATGCTCCAGGCTTCGTACACCAAGACCGGAACAGCACTGCCGGATTCGAACGTGGCTGGGGCCAACGCGCAGAACGGTCAGGTGCTCTTCCCCCAGCAGGTGAGCCTCTTCTATGCCGGGAGAATCGCGCCGAATCTGGGGAGCTTCATCCAGATCACATACGACCCCGAAGCCGGGACCGTGGGCTTGGACAATACGGAGATTCGCTACGCGAAACAGGTCCCAAGCGTCGCCGACGGGTTGACCTACGGGTTCACGCTCAACAACAACCCAACGGTGCAGGACGTCTGGAACAGCACTCCTGCTTGGCAGACGCCCTTCGATCAGATGACGAGCGCCGCTCCCACCCCTGGCAAAGCCACCCAGATCGACGGCATGCTTGGGGGAAGGGTCGCTGGCCTGACGGGATACGTGTGGTGGAGAAACTCGATCTACGGCGAGATCGGCTTCTACCGGTCTGCGCCCCAGGGTTTCGCGGGAACGGCGGGGGCGGGGCCGCTTGACAGCAACGCGGGAGGCGTCCTGACGAACTGGGCGCCTTACTGGCGCGTCGCGTACGAGCACCAGTGGAGCCGGAATTCGCTTTCGGTCGGCGCCTATGGAATGACGGCGAAGATCAGCCCTGCCGGTGACCCGGCGACTAACCCCGTTCCGGTTGGGCCGCCCGCCGACAAGTTCAGCGACGTTGCGCTGGACGGCCAGTATCAGTACATCGGCGACGAGCACATCTTTTCAGCGCAGACGACCTACATCAAGGAGAAACAGACTCTCGACGGGACCTTCCAGCTCGGCGAATCGGAGAATACGAGCAACGACCTGAAGACCTTCCGGCTTGGGGGCAGCTACTACTATCAGCGCACCTACGGCGGCTCGCTCGGCTATTTCTCAACCAGCGGCAGCGCGGACGCCATCGTGTACGCGCCCGCCGCCGTGACCGGGTTCGCCAACAGCAGTCCCAACAGCAATGGCTGGATCGGAGAGCTCGATTACGTGCCGTGGCAGAACGTGAAGCTCCTTGCGCAGTACGTGAGCTACCAGAAATTCAACGGCGCCAGCAAGGACTATGACGGAAGCGGCCGGAATGCGAATTACAACAACACGCTCTACGTGCTCGGCTGGTTCGCGTTCTGAGAAGATCATCCAGAAATGAGGCGATGAACATGAGATCCAACCTGACATTAGCATTGGCGCTTTCGGCGATTGCCTGCGTGGCTCCGTCGCTGCAGGCGCAGGAGGCGGATGCAAGCAAGCTTGCGACCCAGGTCTGCGCGTCGTGCCACGGGCCGAGAGGCGACAGCATCTCGCCCGCGTTCCCGAAGCTTGCCGCCCAGCGCCCTGAGTATCTCGAAAATCAGCTGAAGGCGTTCCGCGACCGCACGCGCGCCGACCCGATGGCGCAGGCCTACATGTGGGGGATGACTTCGCAGCTCGGCGACGAGGCAATCAAGAACCTCTCGGCCTTCTATTCCGGGCAGAAGCCTCCGCGAGGCAGGGCGGCGGATCCCAAGCTCGCCCAGGCGGGCAGGGCCATCTACGAAGGCGGCATCCCGGGGGCGAAGGTGCAGGCCTGCGCAACGTGTCATGGAAAGAACGCCGAAGGCAACGCGATCTTCCCGAGGCTCGCCGGGCAGCACGCCGAGTACCTCGTCAAGCAGCTTGTCTTCTTCAAGGACGCGCTGCGCCAGGGCGGCAACTCGCCGATGATGCACGACATCAGCACCGGGATCTCGTTCGAGCAGATGGAGGCAGTGGCCGCCTACCTCGCGTCGAAATAGCGGGCAGGCGGTGCGCTCCGGTACTCCGCGGCGGCTCCCCTTCCTTCTCGCCGCGTGCGTCGCCATCGCATCGGCGGTCTTGCACGCCGCGGCGGATCAGACCGACGAGCTTTCCGGCCTTCGCGAGCAAGCGGCGCAGCTCAGGCAGAAGCTGGAGGGCATCGAAGCGAGGATCCGCGAGCTGGAAGGCCCAGATCGGGAAAGCCTTGCTCCCAGAGGCGCCGCGCAGGCACAGGGTGTACGCAGCGAGGCCGCGGCCGGCGGGCCGGTCTCCCCGCTCGTGGCGCTGAAGAAGAACTGGGCGCAGGTCAAACCGGGAACACCCGAGGACAGAGTCCGGGAGCTGCTCGGAAAGCCGGAGAAGGTGCTGCGCATCGACGGCGCGCTGGTGTGGTATTACATCTATCCGGACATCGGCCGGGGCTCGGTATTCTTCGGCGCCAACGGAAAGGTGTCGAGCGCGCAGTCACCGCACCTCGGCTGGTGATGCAGCAGCTAGTCGGAAAGGCGTAAGATCTCCCCGCTCGAATCACGGGAGGCCCCATGCGCTTGTTTCGCTGGAGCACGATATTGATTCTGCTGACGGTCCTCGTCGGCGCCTGCGCCTTTTTTCGACCGGATCCGGCGAAGACGCCGGTCGGCAAGCTGACGGTGGCCTTTCGGAACGAAACCGTTGCCAACAACCGGCTCGACCCGATTCGCGACAAGGTGAGCCTTGTCGACGCAAGAGAAGCAACGCCTTCCATGCTGGCCCTCGCCGCATTCCCGACCGATGAGGAGAAGCGTGCATTGGAGGAGTGGCAGGGCATGAGCCGCTCCTGGCAGACCAAGGTCAACCAGCAGCTCCCCAAAGCATCGGCCTGGATGATCCCCATCCTCGAGGCATACCGCGCGGCCTCGCTGACTTTGCTCGCGAGACTGCACGGGGCCCGCATCGATTACGGGCAATTCAATCAGGGGCGGCTCGAGCTTGCCACGAGAACGGACGAGACGATTCAGGCTCGCGCCGAGGAGCTCAAGGCGAGAACGCCGAAGTCGCCGGCGGCCAGTCCCGCAATCTCGACGTATCGGGACTCGCTCCTCGAGCAAAAGCTGGTCGACCGGCAGATGCAGCCGATACAGGCAGTGCCTTTTACCTGCACCCGGTTCGGGAGCGAAGCGAACTGCTACTAGCGCCGACCGGGGCCGGGCAGCCTCGGTGTCCTGCTTCAATTCCCCTCGCGTCGAATGTGGTCCCGCCGGTGCGCTTCCGCCGCGAACTCTTCCAGGTCGGGATCCAGCGCGTTGCGCGCGGACACGATTCCGACGAGTTTTCCCTTCTCGACCACGGGCACGTGACGGAAGCCGTTCTCGTGCATCAGGAGGAGCGCATAGCCGAACGACTTGCCGGGATCGACGGTCTTGGGCTGGGGCGTCATGACATCGGCCAGGCAGGTGGCATTCAGATCGCGGCCTTGCGCCATGACGCGGAACACGGCGTCGCGCTCGGTGAAGATCCCGATCAGGCTCTCCTTGTCGACGATGAGGACTGCGCCGACCTTGTTCTTCGCCATCTGCTTGGCGGCTTCGCTCACGGTCATCCCCGGCGGAGCGATGAGAAGCTTCTTCCGCTCCATCACGGATTTGACTGGCTGGCTGAACATGACATCCTCCGTCCTGCACTCCAATCGCGTGCGCAACCCAGGAAGGCGCGAACCTCGCGACGCCATTGGACGCAGGCAGGCCACCCTTTTCCCTTCCCGTCTGCACCCTACAGAGTTTTCGAGCCTCCCATTTGACGTACATCAAGGCCAGCCTAAGCAGCCCCGGTTCCAGTCCGATCCAGGGAAAATGTCCGCTCTGAGCCGGAGGAACGGAGTCTCGCCGCGCCGTTCGAGGTCTTATCGCGCCCGGCTTGCACGCTCCGCCGCTCTCGCCACTCGGCCGCCCTCCGGAGGGTCCGGGCCGCACAGTCGCTCCAGAGGCTGGATGGACATACAGTAATCGGCCATAATGCCGGCTGTGATGGCGAGTCTTGCCGGACTGAACGAGGCGCAGCGCGCCGCGGTGACCCATGGCCCGGCCGGGCAAGGGGGCGGCTGCGCCGCGGGCCCATTGCTCGTTATCGCAGGCGCCGGCACCGGAAAGACGAATACCCTGGCGCACCGGGTGGCCCACCTCGTGCTTCAGGGCGCGGCGCCGGAGCGGCTGCTTCTCCTCACCTTCTCGAGGCGCGCGGCCGAGGAGATGGTGCGCCGGGCGCACCGGATCGTCGCGCAGGCGCTCGCTTCCCGCTCCGGGACTTCTGCCGACCCGCGCTCCCCGGGCGTCCGGCTGCCCTGGGCCGGAACCTTCCATTCGGTTTCGAACAGGCTGCTTCGCCGCTACGCGCGTCACATGGGACTCGAGCCCGGATTCAGCGTCATCGACCGCGCCGATTCCGCCGATCTCATCGACGTCGTGCGCCACGAGATGGGCCTTTCGTCCAAGGACCGCCGCTTCCCGCGCAAGGACACCTGCCTCGCGGTCTATTCGCATTGCGTAAACACCCGCCGGCCGCTGGAGGACGTCCTCGCGGAATTCTTCCCCTGGTGCACGGAATGGAGCCGGGAGCTCAAGGGCCTGTTTCAGCGCTACGTCGAGGCGAAGCTCGCCCAGCAGGTGCTCGACTTCGACGACCTGCTCCTCTACTGGCACGCGCTCATGCAGGACGCCGCGCTCGCGCGGGACGTCGGCGCCCTCTTCGATCACGTGCTCGTGGACGAATACCAGGACACGAACACCCTGCAGGCCGACATCCTCCTGTCGCTGAAGCCGACGGGGGCGGGGTTGTGCGTGGTCGGCGACGACGCGCAATCCATCTATTCCTTCCGCGCGGCAAACGTCGGCAACATTCTCGATTTTCCCTCGCGCTTCTCGCCGCCCGCGCACGTCGTCACCCTGGAGGACAACTACCGCTCCACGCAGGCCATCCTCGATGCCGCGAACTGCCTCATGGCCGAGGCCTCCAGGCAATACCGCAAGGAATTGCGCGCCCGGCGCGGCTCAGGGGACACCGGCTCGCGCCCGCGCCACGTCACGGTGCAGGACGATCAGGCGCAGGCGCAATACGTGGTCGAGCGCGTCCTCGCTGCGCGCGAGCAGGGCGTGCCGCTTCGCCGGCAGGCGGTGCTCTTTCGCAGCTCGCACCACAGCGACGTGCTGGAGCTCGAGCTCGTGCGGCGCGGGATCCCCTACGTGAAGTACGGCGGGCTCAAGTTCCTCGAAGCCGCGCACGTGAAGGACCTGCTCGCCCTCCTGCGCTGGGCCGACAATCCGAAGAACCGCATCGCCGCATTCAGGGTGCTGCAATTGCTGCCCGGCATGGGGCCGGCGAACGCCGATCGCTGCTGGAGAGCCTTCGAAGCCGCCGGGCACGACTGGGGAGCGCTCGCCGCCTTTCACGCGCCCGCGGCGTCGCGGGAGGATTACGAAGCCCTGCGCCGGCTGCTGGCCTCCATCGGCGCGGAATCGACGCCCTGGCAGGGCCAGGCAGGCCTCGCGCGGCGCTGGTACGAGCCGCAGCTCATGCGCCTCTACGAGGCCGGGGCCGCGCGCGCGGGCGACCTCGAGCAGCTCGAGCGCATCGCGCTGCAGTTCGCGACGCGTGAGCGCTTCCTCTCCGAGCTCACGCTGGATCCGCCCAACGCCACTTCGGACATCTCGAACGCCGCCTCGCTGGATGAGGACTTCCTCGTCCTCTCGACGGTTCATTCGGCCAAAGGCCAGGAGTGGGACCGCGTCCACGTGCTCAACGTGAGCGACGGCAATTTTCCGAACGAATACGCCGCGGGAAGGCCGGAGCAGATCGAAGAGGAAAGGCGCCTGCTCTACGTGGCGATGACGCGCGCGAAGAACGAGCTCGACCTCATCTCGCCGCTCAAGTACTACGTCACGCAGCAGTCGCGCTCAGGCGATGCGCACGTCTACGGCGCCCGCAGCCGCTTTCTCACCGCCGGCGTCATGGCCGCCTTCGACGCGGTCGTGTGGCCGGCAGGCGATCAGGCCACGGAGCCGGCAGTCGAGAAGCCGCTGCCTCGGGTCGACGTCGCGTCGCGGCTTCGCGGGCTGTGGTCGTGAATTCCGCGCCCCGTTCGGGGCGCAGCCACCGCTATCGCGGCGCTGCGAACCTCTGCGCTGCGGCGGCCGTGTACATCTGCAGCCCTTTCTGGACGATCTCGATCCATGCGCCGTCGGTGACGATCTGCCTCGAATCCTCGTAGTGCACGCTGAGGCGGATCGGATCGGCGCGCCCGGTCACGTCGAGATTGGTCGCGATATCGGCATTCGCGGCGATCGCCCAGAATCCCGGCCGCAGGTAAGCCCAGAATTGCTTGATGTGCGCGTCGACGACCACGTCGGGCGCCTTGCCGCTGTCGGCCTGAACGACCTGATACCCGGCTTGGCGCAGGGCTTCCGAAAGGCTTTGCCGGACGACCGTCTCCACCGTTTGCCCCTCCTGCAGAAGGACGTCTCCCAGCGCCTTGCCGAAGCCGCCGCGCTTCCTGCCTATCGCGCGCAGCTTGGTTTCGGCGGTCGCCTGCGCCGAGCCTTCGAAGCCGAGCGAGGGGACATTCGCATCCTGTGGAGCCTGCTCGAACTGCCTTTCGTCCTTCACCGAGCGGATCATCGCGGTCTTGCCCGTGCTCGGCGCAGGAGCCGCGCCGGCGGCCTCCGGCGCGCCGAGCGAGATCTCGCTCCGGCTGGTGGCGCAGCCGGCGAGCGCTGCGCATGCGATCGATGCGGCGAGGGCGACGATGTGGCGGGGCAGCATGCTTCCTCCCTTGAGGTTTGAGTGAGTCCCGGCCTGCTTCGGAGAAGCTTGAGCCTAGACGCTTCGGCGAGCGGCCGGTTGATCGAGATCAAAGGCGCGCGGGATTCCGCGCACGAGGAGGGCGGCGTCTAGTTGCCGGCGCGCGCCGCCGGGACCGGTGAATGCCCCGGCGCCGGCTGGAGCCGAAGGCGCGAAACGACCGCGACGACGAGGCCGCCCGCGAGCGCGAGGCCGGCCAGCCAGATGAGCAGCACCACCGCATTCGCCAGGTCGAGGCTTGGCCACGGGACCCTGACCAGCGCATCCCAGCGCTCGGTCATCCAGTGCCACCCGATGTGCGCCACGAGGGCGCCCAGGATGATGGTCCCCACCCGGCCGGGGAGCACGAAGCGCGTCACGAGAGCGAGCGCCGGAAGCATCACGGTCAGCACGACGATCTGGCCGATCTCGATGCCGACGTTGAACGCGAACAGCGAGACGAGCAGATGCGAGCCGGCGAACTGGAGGTCCTGCCTGAGCCCGTAGGAGAAGCCGAAGCCGTGCACCAGGCCGAACAGCATCGTCAGCAGCACGCGGCGCTTCAATTCGACGCCGATGATGTTCTCCAGCGCCATGTACACGACGGACGCGGCGATGACGGTTTCGACGAACGGCGGGAACCAGGCTCCGACCGGCGCCAGGCTGAACGCGGAGCCGATCAGCGTGAACGAGTGCGCAAGCGTGAACCCCGTGATGACGGTGAGAAGCTGCCGCAGTCCGCGCAGGGGAATGACCAGACAGAGGAGGAAAAGCAGGTGGTCGTATCCGGTCAGGATATGCGCGATCCCCAGGCCGATGAATCCCGTCGCGGCGCGCCACCACGTCGGATTGAGCGCCACCGTTCCCTGGCGACTGGTGATCATCATCGCGCGGCCATCCGTGCCGAGCGGCTGATATCGTAGGGCGAGCTTCAGATAGTCGCCAAGCTCGGGCGCGGCGGTCGTGCGGATGGAGAACTCCGAGTCCGGAGAGCCGATCGGATAGGTGATCCGGGCGTCCACGTAGCCCTGATCGATGTAAATCCTGGTGCCGCGTTCGAGCGGCTCGGCCACGTGGCTCGACGCTTGCTCGTAGCTCTCGAAGGAACGATCCGATGGCAGCGACAATCGCCCCGTCGCGTGCGACGCGACCAGCGGCCGATCATTTTCAAAGAGAGTGATGTCCTTCCGGATCGCAGCGAGCGCTCGCTCGACCGCCGAGGCCGAGTTGTCGACGTCGATTTCAGCGCCGGCAACCGGAAACTTCACCGACTTGAACAAATAGAGGGGCGCACGGACGACGAGTTGGGCCTCGCCCGGCTCGATCTTGACGAATGCGTTAATGACGGCGTCAAGCTTGAATTCGTGCGCGCACACGATCTGCGCACATGCGGTGGCACAGGCAAAGACACTCCATGCCGCAGGTCGCAAACCGCGAACTATCATTCCATTCCTCGCTACAGGTATTGAGCCGGCGGCATGCCAAAACGAACCCGCGTCAACCGGCGACGATGCCGGGTGACGCGGGTAGCCGAACGCACGAGTCGCAGCCGGAGGCCTTCACCTCAGGCCGCACCCCGCATCAGTCGCAATCACCCTTGCCGTTGCCCCACCAATCACGGCCCTCGCACCGGACGGGCGTGAACTTCTGGATGCGCCGGCCGTTGATCGTCTCGCCGGTGTAAAGGTTGCCCTTCGAGTCGAGCGCGACGCTGTGCAGGAACGTGAACTGGCCTGCCTGGAGTCCAGGAGAGCCAAACCCGGAGAGGATCGTGCCCAGCACGCGGCTCATGATGTGCAGGATCTCGTTCCCCCCGTCGACCTCGAACATGAACGTCTGCCCATAGTCGTTGGAGAACGCGAGGTCCCACGCCGAACCTGCAGTGCCGAGTCCCGGTACGCCGCCGATTCCCAGCGTCACGCCGGTCCCCGGAACGACCGGGATGATCCGTTGCAGCACGCCGGTCTTGGTGAAGACCTGGATGCGGTCGTCGGCGCGATCGCACAC
>Ga0153915_10005519_pt1 | contig 11766 bp, 4 predicted proteins | sample Opewatmetagenome_2_FD_107003 | JGI IMG/M metagenome (GOLD analysis project Ga0153915, IMG submission 107003) | Freshwater wetland microbial communities from Ohio, USA - Open water 3 Core 3 Depth 3 metaG | ecosystem: Environmental > Aquatic > Freshwater > Wetlands | place: USA: Ohio, Lake Erie...
AAGCCCGACACGGGCCCGCGCCGCTTCACGACGACGATGAAGTATCTGCGGGCGTGGCGGGGGCAGTTCGCCTACGAGGATCACGAGGCGCCGTGGAGCATCGTCGCGCCGAACATCGACCTGAACATCACCAACGTGCCGCAGTATCACGGCACGGCGACGTTCAAGGGCGGCACGATCAGGATTCAGGACCACCTGCCGATGTGGGGCAATTTCACGGCGGCGTTCGTCCTGGATGGCCCGCGCGTGCACCTGCCGCGCATCGACATCACGACCGACGGCGCCGAGACGACGGCGTCGGGCGACGTGGACCTCTCGCACTGGCCGGACATGCAGTACGCGGTGAAGTCGCGCGTGCACTTCGCGCGGATGCGCGAGATCTTCTTCACCGATGAGAAATGGAGGCTGGCGGGCGACGGCGACTTCACCGGGACGTTCCGGCTGTACAAGGGCGGCCACAACGTGAGCGGCAAGTTCACCAGCCAGAACGCCGGCGTGAACGCATACCGCTTTCCGGCGCTCAACGGATCGCTGCAGTGGAACGAGCACGGCTTCGACGTGTGGAACGCCGGCTCGAAGTTCTACGGCGGCGACGCGAGGTTTCAGTACTCGATCAAGCCGCTCGGTGTGCCGCAGCCGCCGACCGATCGGTTTGATGTGACCTTCGCGCGCACGGATCTCGCCGCGTTCACCGACTTCGAAGCGCTGCAGGGCGCGCGCTTCGGCGGGTCGGCGGACGGCCACGTCTATCTCGAGTGGCCCGCGGGCCGATTCAAAGAGAAGCGCGGCGGCGGCCATCTGGTCGTCACGCCGCCCCCGGGCGTCGCCCTGATGACGACGTCGCTCGACGGCGCGCGCGCGGCGGACGCCGGTCACAGCCGGCACGAGTGGGGACCGTTCGCGCCGATGCCGCTGCCGGCGCATCTGCCGATCGGCGGCCGGATGGGCTTCCGCCTCGATCCCGCGAAGTGGGAGGTCGATGGCGGAGAGTTCCGCACCGAGCGCACGCACGTGTTCTTCGACGGCGCGGCCGACTGGGACGCGCGTGGACGTTTCAATTTCCATGTCGTGAGCCGCGATCTCCAGGAGAGCCAGCTCGTGCTCGCCGGCATCATGACGGACTTCGGCGCCCGCACCGGCCCGGTGCCGTTCGGCGGCCGTGGCGAGTTCGACGGCCGGATGACGGGCCCCTTCAATCGTCCGCGCGTCGAGGGGACGTTCCGCGGCGAGGATCTCTGGGCGTGGGACACCTTGTGGGGAGACGGCGGCGCGCAGGTCGTCGTCGAGAACAGCTACGTCGACGTGCGCGACGGCGTCGTCCGTCTGAACGGATCGGAGATCCACACGGACGGAAAGTTTTCGCTCGGCACTCCCCGGACCGACGGCGGCGACGAGATCGACGCGCGCTTCCGCGTCGTGAAGCGCGATCTCGCGTCGCTCCGCCACGCGTTTCAGATTGACGAATATCCGGTGAGCGGTCTGTTCTCGGGCGAGATGCATCTCACCGGCCTGTACCAGCGTCCGATCGGGTTCGGCGCGATGACGATCGACGATGGCGCCGCGTACGGCGTGGCGATGCGCAGGGCCGGGGCGTCGCTGCGCTTCGAGAGCCGGGGCATCCGGCTCGACAACGTCGACATCGGCATTTCGGCCGCGCGCGGCAGCGTCACGGGCGCGGCGTTTGTCGGATGGGACTCGACCTACTCGTTCAACGCGACCGGGCGCGACATCCCGGTCGACAGCGTGGTCGCCGCGAAGTTGAAAGGGCTGTCGGCGGCCGGCGTCATAGAGTTCACGGCCGACGGCAGCGGCACGTTCGAGATGCCGCGCAACAACGTCAGGTTCCGCGTGGCCGATGCGTCCGTCGGCGGGCAGCCGGTCGGCGACGTGACGGGAACGCTGGCGCTGCGCGGCAACGAGCTCAGCGGAGACGTCAATGCCGCGTCGCCGCAGCTGGCGCTGACCGGCGCCGGCCGCATCGCGCTCACGCCGCAGGCCGACTGCGAGCTCTCGTTCAGATTTCACGACAGCTCGCTCGATCCGTACGTCCGTCTCTTCCTGCCGAACCTCTCGCCGTACACGACGGCGGTGACGAGCGGATCGGTGCGCGTGGTCGGCGAGCTTGCCGACATCGATCATCTGCTCGTGGACACGACGGTCGACGTGCTCGACATGCGGCTGTTCGATTACGCGCTGCGCAACGATGGACCGATTCACATCACGTTCAATCAGCGGACGATCGACATTCAGAACCTCCAGCTGACCGGCGACCTGACGAAGCTGACGCTGCTCGGCCGCGTCAGCCTGCGCGACGAGCGCATCGCGCTGCAGGCGGTCGGCGACGCGAACCTCAGCATCCTGCAGGGATTCTTCCGCGACGTGCGCGGGTCAGGCAGCGCCGCACTGAAGGCGTCGGTCGATGGTCCGCTGCGCAACCCGTTGTTCTCGGGCCTCGCCGTCATCACCAACGGTCGCATCCGCCATCTGTCGCTGCCGAACGCGCTCGACAACATCAACGCGTCGATCCGATTCGACTCGCGCGGCATCCAGCTCGATGACGTCAATGCGTCGGTGGGCGGAGGCCCCGTCCAGTTCTTCGGCCGCATCGGGCTTGAAGGGTACCTGCCCGGCGAGCTGAACGTGCTCATCACCGGGCAGGACATGCACCTGCGGTATCCGGAAGGGATTCAGTCGGTGGTCGACGTCGATCTCGCGCTGCGCGGCAACGTGAAGGCGCCCGTCATCGGCGGGACGGTGAACGTGCAGAGCGCCGTGTGGACGCGGCGGCTCGACGCGCCGGGCAGCATCTTCGATCTCGCCGCCCGCGCGTCGGGGGGCGGAGAGGCGCCGGCGCCGAGCGACATCGCCGCGCCCGTGCCCCTTCGCTTCGATCTCGAGATCAAAGCGCCGTCGGCGTTCAGGATGGACACGAATCTCGTCCGCCTGACCGCATCCGCGGACCTGAACCTGCGCGGGACGTACGACAAACCCATCCTGCTCGGCCGGGCGGAAGTCGATCGCGGCGAGGTGAACTTCGAGGGCCGCCGGTACCGCGTCACCCGCGGGACGATCGACTTCGCGAACCCGAATCGCATCGAGCCGTTCATCGACGTCGAGGCCGAAACGAACGTCCGCGTGCCCGGCCAGACGTATCGCGTGATGGTGAGCGTCACCGGCACGCCGGCGCGGCTCTCGCAGCCGACGCTCGAATCGGATCCGCCGCTCCCGCAGGCCGAAGTCGTCGCGCTGCTGCTGAGCGACGTCCAGCCGGGACCGCTGTCCGCCGTCGCGCCCGAGCTGCAGCGCCTGCAGAATCCGAATCGCGTCGAGACCGACATCCTCCGCACGCGGGCCACGCAGGCGTTGAGCAACCCGATCTCGAGCGAAGTCGGGCGCGTCGTCGAACAGACGTTCGGCGTCGACACGTTCCAGGTGTCGCCGTCGTTCACCGACCCGAACGCGCTGACGTCGCGGCTCAATCCGACGGCGCGCGTGACGATCGGCAAGCGCATCTCCGACCGCGCCTACCTGACCTTCTCGCGCAGCCTCAACTCGACCATCAACGACCAGATCCTGCTGCTCGAATACGAAGCGTCCGACCGTTTCTACTGGGTCTTCTCGCGCAACGAGGACGAGCAGACCTACGCGATCGAATTCCGCGTGAGGCATTCATTCTGATCCGCCTTCGCCCAGGGCTTCGGCGGACAGGTCGCGCTGTGGTCGCCGTGGCGGCTATCACGCTTGCGTGGGTGGCGCCGGCGCGCGCGGACGTCATGGAGTATCTCGGCCGGCCGGTCGCCTCGATTCGCCTCGTCGTCGACGGACGCGACACGACCGAACCCGCCCTGACGCGCCTCGTCGAGATCGAGGTCGGGCAGCCGCTGTCGATGCGCGGCGTGCGCGAAACGATGCTGCACCTGTTCGCGATGGGCCGGTTCGACGACGTCCGCGTCGATGCGTCGGTGCAGGGGACCGGTGTCGCGGTCCGGTTCGACATGATCGGTGTCCGTCCGGTGTCGGCCATCGAGTTTGCCGGCAACACCAACGCGCCCGGCATCGACCTGGGCCAGCTGCGCCGTGTCGTCACCGATCGCGCCGGGCCTTCGCCGCCGGCGACGCGCATCGAGGAGCTGTCGCGGCGCGTTGAAGGGGCGCTGCGCACGCGCGGCTACCGGCGCGCGAAGGTCAGCGGCCGCATCGCGCCCGCCGGCGTCGGTCACACCGCGCTCGTCTTCGACATCGACCCCGGCGCACGCGCGGTCATTGGATCGATCGACGTCGTCGGACCGGCCGCCGCGCGGGGCGAGCTGCTGCTGCAGCTCAAGGTGGCCGCCGGCGCGCCGTTCGAGCGCGACGCGCTGATCGCGCGGATCGACAAGTACGTCGCGAGCCGGCGCCGCCAGGGGTATTACGAAGCCAAGGTGACGCTGACGGATCGGCCGGTCGACGACGACCGGACGGTCAACCTGACGTTCACCGTCGAACCTGGGCGTCACGTGCGGGTCGTGTTTGCCGGCGATTCGTTTCCGGGCGACAGGGGCGAGCTGGTGCCGGTCGAGCGCGAGGGCTCGGTGGACGAAGATCTGCTCGAAGACTCCACGGCGCGGATCGAAGACGCCCTGAAGGCGCAAGGCTACAAAGACGCGGTGGCGCCGCACGAGCGCACGGACAGCGACGGCGACCTCGTCATCACGTTTCGCGTCTCGCGGGGACAGCAGTACCGCATCGCGCGCGTGACGATTGACGGCAACACGTCTGTGCCCCTGACGGACCTGCAGCCGGCGCTCCGGCTTCGCGAGGGCCAGCCGTTTTCGCAGGCGTCTCTCGATGCCGAGGCGGCGGCGATAGAAGATGTCTATCGCCGATCCGGCTTTGCGGAGGCCAAGGCCGACATCAGCGTCATCCAGCAGCCGATATCGGCCGGTCAGGTTCCCGTGGTGGTCGCGATTCAGATTCGGGAAGGCATCCGTACGCTCGTCCAGTCGGTGAAGGTGACCGGCAACCCGTCGATCATGGAATCGACGCTGCTCGACGGCCTGCGGCTGCAGCCCGGCCGGCCGTTCGTGATTGCGAGCCTCGCCGCCGATCGCGATGCGATTCTCGTGCGCTATCTCAACGCCGGTTACGAGAATGCGACGGTCGACGCGAGGCCCGAGCTCAACCGGGAGCGCACCGCCGCGAACATCGTCTACGTGGTGCGCGAAGGCCCGCAGGTGCTCGTCGATCACGTGCTCATCATCGGACCGGAGCGCACCGAGCCGTCGATTGTCGAAAAGCAGCTGCAGCTGCATCCGGGCGATCCGTTGAGCCGGGAGGCGGTGCTCGACAGCCAGCAGCGGCTGCGTTCGCTCGGCCTCTATCGCAGCGTCATGATCAGCGAGCTGCGCCATGGCGATGAGAACCGCCGCGATCTGCTCGTGTCGGTCGAAGAAGGGCCGGGCACCAGCGTCGCGTATGGCGGCGGCTTCGAACTGGCGCGGCGCGTGGTGGCCCCCGACACGGGCACCGCGGCCGAAGAACGGTTCGACGCGGCGCCGCGGGGCTCGTTTGAAATCAGCTGGCGGAATCTGTTCGGGACGAACCGGTCGGCGTCGGTCTTCTCGAGCCTCACCCTGCACCCGCAGGGCACGAAGCAGGAGGGCGTCACCGAATACCGCGTCGTGAATACATTTCGCGAACCGAAGGTCTTCAATACGCCGATAGACGGGCTGGTGACGCTGCTCGTCGAGCAGCAGTTCCGTTCGAGCTTCAATTTCCGCCGGCGCAGCGCCACCGCCGAAGCCACCAAGAGATTCGGGGGCGCCGTCAGCCTGCTCGGCACGTACCAGATTCAGCAGACCGAGGTCTATAACGTCACCTCCGATCAGAATCTGATCGACCGGGTGTTCCCGAACGTGCGCCTGTCGTCGTTTTCGCTGTCGGTGCTGCGCGACACCCGCAACGATCAGATCGATCCGACCGGAGGCCAGTACTTCAGCGCGTACGGGCAGCTGGCGGCGAAGGCGCTCGGCGGACAGGTCGGGTTCTTCAAGTCGTTCTTTCGCGCATCGGCATTCCGCCTCGTGCCGCGTTCACGAAACGTCGTGCTCGCAGGCAATGCGTTCCTCGGGCTCGCCACTGGTTTTCCGCAGCAGAACCCGGACGGCAGCACGATCACCGACCCGAGCGGGGAGCCTGCCCGTGATCTTCCGCAGAGCGAGCGGTTCTACGCCGGCGGCGATACGACGATGAGAGGGTTCGCGCTCGACCAGCTGGGCGTGAGGCACACGCCGCCGCAGGTGAACGATACGATCGACGCGAACGGGTTTCCGCTGGGCGGCAACTCGGAATTGCTGTTCAACGTCGAGCTGCGTGTGCCGGTGTGGCGCCAGGTCGAGACGCATGGATTTCTCGACACGGGCAACGTCTTCAGGCGCGCGGTCGATTTGGATTTCGCCGAGTTTCGATCGGCCGTCGGGTTCGGCGTCCTGTACAAGTCGCCGATCGGCCCGCTGCGCTTCGATCTCGGATTCAAGGTGAATCGTCTGCCCGACGAGAGCCTGACGGCATTTTTCATCACCTTCGGCCGCGCGTTCTAACGATGACGAGACTTCAGATTGCGGGATGGCAGGTTGCCGGATTGATGCTGCTGGCGGCCCCGGTCGCCGCCGAGACGATTGACCGTGTGGTCGCCGTCGTCGCGGGGCAGTTGATCATGTTGAGCGACGTCGTCGCCGTTCGCGATCTCGGGATTGTGCCTGCCACCGCCGGCGGCGATCCGGTGGGATCGGTCGTGACGAAGCTCATCGACCGCGAGCTGATGCTGGTGGAAGTCGATCGCTACGCGCCCCCGGAGCCGGACAACGCGGACATCGAACGCGAAGTCGCGGCGGTCCGCGCGCGCTTTCCGTCCGACAAGGCGTTCAACGACGTCCTGGCGCGATCGGGATTCGATCCGGCGCACGTGCGCGAAATCGTCCGGCAGAATCTCCGTCTCCGCGCGTATCTCGAACAGCGGTTCGCCGCTCCAGACGGCGATCAGCAGCGGCGTCAGAAGCTCATCGACGACTGGGTCGCCGGCCTCAGGCGCCGGACGCCGGCGGTCATCGTCCCGCAGCGAAATACTGAAGCAGCTCGATGAGATTGAATCCGGAGTGGCTGACCATCGGAGCGATGAACGACCGCCGGCGTAAATAGACAGCGCCCCAGTAGAGCCCGAGCATGCCCGTCGCGATGGCGACGTCATTGCCCTGGAGGCGATGGCCGACGCCGAACGCGACACTCGAAACCACAAGCCCGGCCGCGGGACCTCCAAGCCAGACGTTGAAGCGGTGCAGGAGGAAGGCGCGCTGAATCTCTTCGCGGATGCCGCCCGCGACCACGACCACCAGGGCGAACAGCATCGCATCGCGCGGTCCGTGGATGACGTCTTGCAGCGGATTGCGATCGACGTTGTGCAGCGACGGTGCGAGCGCCTTGAGTCCGCCGATTACGGCGATCGCGACCGCGAAGGCGCCAATCGTCAACGGCACGCCAAGCCCGGCTTCCCGTAAGGGAGGCCGCGAGCCCAGCAGCACGTCGCGCATGCGTTCGCCGTGCGAGCGGACGAAGATAATGACGAGGCCGACGAGAATGACCGTGTCGACGAGCGAGAGCCCGACGACGTATCGAAGGGAGAGTGCGCCGCTTGCGGTCAGCGGGCGAACGCCGAATGCAGCCAGCGTCGCGCCGACGGCGAGCTGCGTCGGATAGTCCGAGCAGAGTAAGACTTCGAAAAGCGCGATGATCCGGCCAATTAACGGCGGTTTCTCGGAATCTATAATCACTTCAACAAGCTTACACAGTTGTCCACATCTTGCGTCTGCCCTAAAAGAGAGCCACAATATCTGGTAGATCGGCTGTTGACAAACGGCGAAGTGGAGCGCATATTTGTTCGCCGTAGCGCGACCAGGCGATCGGACGGAAACCTCCCAGCTTCTGTCTTTTCGCCGGGCTCTTTGGCCCGAGATTCAATCTCCCGCCGCGCCGCGCAATCCAATCAGTTTGACGGTCTCTTCCGGGGGCGGGGAGCGATCGTCGCCGCCCGGGTAACGCCGGAGTAAAGGGAGCTGGGTACATGAAAGAGCGCGCTGCCTATCAAGCCGCTGGCGCCGGCCAGCAGACGGTCGAGAGCAGTGGGACGTCTCACGTGCCGGTGCCTGTCGAAACAGACAAGCCACGCGCGAAGAAAGCCGTGGCGCCGGGGCTGACGTTCCAACGCTTCTTCACAGAAGCCGGAGTCGATCCGTTCGACGAGATCGAATGGGAGCTCCGCTCGGCCATCATCGGCAGCCAGGGCGGCGAAGTCGTCTTCGAGCAGCGCGACGTCGAAATTCCGAAGTCGTGGTCGCAGCAGGCCACCAACATCGTCGTCTCGAAATATTTCCGCGGCCAGATCGGCACGCCCGAGCGCGAGTACAGCGTCCGCCAGCTGATCGGCCGCGTCGTCGACACGATCACCATGTGGGGCCGCAACCACAAGTACTTCGCGAGCGAAGAAGACCTGCAGGCGTTCAGCGACGACCTCAAGCACATCCTTGTGTACCAGAAGGCCGCGTTCAACAGCCCGGTCTGGTTCAACTGCGGCTTCGAGAAGCAGCCGCAGTGCTCGGCCTGCTTCATCAACTCGGTGCAGGACACGATGGATTCGATCCTGACGCTGGCCCGCACCGAGGGCATGCTCTTCAAGTTCGGATCGGGCACGGGCACGAACCTCTCGCCGATCCGCTCGTCGAAGGAACTGCTCGCCGGCGGCGGCACGGCGTCGGGCCCGGTCAGCTTCATGAAGGGCTACGACGCGTTTGCCGGCGTCATCAAGAGCGGCGGCAAGACACGGCGCGCCGCGAAGATGGTCATCCTCGACGCCGAACACCCCGACATCGTCGAGTTCATCAACTGCAAGGTCGAGGAAGAGAAGAAGGCCTGGGCGCTGATCGACGCGGGCTACGACGGCTCGTTCACCGGCCCGGCGTATTCGTCCGTGTTCTTCCAGAACTCGAACAACAGCGTCCGCGTGACCGACGAGTTCATGCGCGGCGTGCTGGACGACGGCGTGTGGGAAACCAAGGCCGTGCGCAACGGCGAGGTGGTGGACCGCTATCAGGCGCGCGACCTGATGCGCCTCATCGCGGAAGGCACGCACGTCTGCGGCGACCCGGGCATGCAGTTCGACACGACGATCAACGAGTGGCACACGTGCCCGGAGACCGATCGCATCTACGCGAGCAATCCGTGCTCCGAGTACATGTTCCTCAACGACTCGGCCTGCAACCTCGCGTCGATCAACCTCATGAAGTTCGTGAAGGCCGACGGCGAGTTCGACGTTGTCTCCTACAAAGCCGCGATTCAGACGCTCATCACGGCACAGGAGATCATCGTCGACAACGCGAGCTATCCGAGCGAGGCGATCGGCAGGAACAGCCACGCCTATCGTCCGCTCGGCCTCGGCTACGCGAACCTGGGCGCGCTGCTCATGTCGCGCGGCCTGCCGTACGACAGCGACGCCGGCCGCGACTACGCCGCGGCGCTGACGGCGATGATGACCGGCGAAGCCTACGCGCAGTCGTCGCGCATCGCGCGCGACCAGGGCGGTCCGTTCTCGGGCTATGAAAAAAATAGTGTCCCGTTCCTGCGCGTGATGCGCAAGCATCGCGACTCGATGCGCGACGTCAATGCGAGGAACGTACCTTCAGATCTGTATCAGGCGGCGAAAGCGTCGTGGGACGATGCCGTGGAGCTGGGCGAGCAGCATGGCTACCGGAACGCGCAGGCGACCGTGCTCGCGCCGACCGGCACCATCGGCTTCATGATGGACTGCGACACCACCGGTGTTGAGCCGGACATCGCGCTCGTCAAGTACAAGAAGCTCGTCGGCGGCGGGATGATGAAGATCGTCAACCAGACCGTGCCGATGGCGCTCAAAAAGCTCGGCTACACGCCGGAGCAGGTGGACGCGATCATCAACTACATCAACGAGCAGGAAACCATCGAAGGCGCGCCGGGGCTCAAGGAATCGCACCTGCCGGTCTTCGACTGCGCGTTCAAGGCGGCGAAGGGCCACCGGTCCATTCACTACATGGGCCACATCAAGATGATGGGCGCGACGCAGCCGTTCATCTCGGGCGCGATCAGCAAGACGGTCAACGTCCCGAAAGAAGCGACGGTCGACGAGATCATGCAGGCCTACATCCAGAGCTGGAAGCTCGGGGCGAAGGCGATCTCGATCTACCGCGACGGCAGCAAGCGCACGCAGCCGCTGAACACGTCGAAGGACAAGACGGCGGCCGAGATCGCGCAAGCGGCGGCAGCCTCGATGGTCACCGGGCCGATTCGCCGGAAGCTCCCGGACGAGCGCCATGCCCTTACGCACAAGTTCGACATCCAGGGGCACGAGGGCTACATCACGGTCGGCCTCTTCGAAGACGGCATGCCGGGCGAGATCTTCCTCGTGATGGCGAAGGAAGGCTCGACGATCTCGGGCTTCGCCGACGCGTTCGCGCAGGCGATTTCCTACGCGCTCCAGTACGGCGTGCCGCTCCAGGCGCTGGTCGACAAGTTCAGCCACGTCCGGTTCGAGCCGTCGGGCATGACGAAGAACCCGGAGATCCGCTTCGCGAAGTCGATCGTCGACTACATCTTCCGGTGGATGGCGAGCAAGTTCCTGTCGCCCGAGGCGCAGTTCCACGCCGGCGTCAACGGCCGCGAGCTCGAGGAAACAACCGCCGCACCGGCGGAGCAACTCCCGTTATCGGCGGCGTCCGCAGCGCCAGCGGCATCCGCGAAGGCGGGCTCGTACTCGACGATTCAGAACCAGGAAGACGCCCCGCCGTGCTCGACCTGCGGCGCGATCATGATCCGCTCCGGCGCTTGCTACAAGTGCAGCAACTGCGGGAACACTTCTGGGTGCGCGTAGAAGTTAGAACTGAGAAGTAAGAAGTGAGAACTGGGGCCGGGCTTATGCCCGGCCCTTTGCTTTTTGAGACTTGTCAGATGAAGCCGAAAGACGTAACAGAACTGCTCGGAGAAATCAGAATCCATTGGAGTTCGCTGAAGGGCCTGTTGCTTGTCCTCTTCATGCGCAACAGTGGAGGAATTGCTCGCTAAACGTCGTATGCAAGTTTCTGACGATTATCAGACTCGACAGTCAGCCGCCGTTTGCGCGTTTCTTCTGCATCGGAATATCCCGCTGGCAAGAAGAGAATATGAAGCCTGTAGAGACGTTGATGACGCCTCGTGGCGCTATGGCGAAGCGTTTTTGGCAGCGTACGAAGGCGACCTAGACAGAGCCTATCGCTGGTATCGTGACGCCTTCTCCGCGCCATTACTTGAAGAAACAATTCCCATTCAATGTGAGGAATTCATCCAGATTGTGTTGGAGGCAGAGCCGGAGAAATACTGGCTGGCATTCTGTCTGGGGCTAATCAACCACCGTGCAAAAGGAGATCTGGTAGCTGCGCGCCGTGACTTCGAAGCGTTCCTTGGCTGTGCTGAACGCGAGGGAAGGTTTCCGAACCAGATTCGTGCAGCTATGGAATGGATTCGAGAAATTGATGCCAAGCTCATTGACCACCAGCGGGCGAAGGCGCTTCCGGCTGGTGTCGGCTAGCGACAACCGTCGCGCCGCGGCCGGCTGACTTGTTCGCATTAACCGCGCGCTGAGGTTCTCAGCGCGACGAGCTCAGTTCTTCGTGCTTAGTTCTTAGTCCTTGGTCCTTGCTCGATCCTGCGTGGGACCACGGACCAGGGACC
>Ga0153915_10005520_pt1 | contig 11765 bp, 13 predicted proteins | sample Opewatmetagenome_2_FD_107003 | JGI IMG/M metagenome (GOLD analysis project Ga0153915, IMG submission 107003) | Freshwater wetland microbial communities from Ohio, USA - Open water 3 Core 3 Depth 3 metaG | ecosystem: Environmental > Aquatic > Freshwater > Wetlands | place: USA: Ohio, Lake Erie...
ACAGGCTTTCTGATCGTATCTAAATAACTTCTCATATAATGCAACCCTTCTTTTTTTCATCAGCTTATAAAGCAACTTCAGCTATCTTCTTTTTTGATCGATGGCTAACCCAGCCACAATTTAGACAACCGTCTTCCAATAGTTCTTTGGATGGAGCTGATTTACCGCACTGGGGACAGGTTTCAGTTTCTTCACTGACCCTGCCGGAAACAATCCGATTCAATGCTTCCGTCCATTCCTCTATTTGCTCTTCCCCAGCGAAAGCTGCCACTAATTCCGTTGAACCAAATCGATAAGTTACCTCCAGCACCAATTCCTTGGTGCTGTTAAGGCCACTTGTCTTCCTCATTTCGGTCTTCGTGCTGCAGATGGTATTAACCGGCACGTCAAAAAACAACTTTCTTTCAAAATCGTACCACCAGCACAACCTGTTATTAGTCAGATAGAGATGACCAGGCCTCCATGTCTCTTGCAAAATACCGGAAGCCGGTACCAAATACCATATTTCCCTCCCTCGGTGAGTAATTTCCTCTGCTTCTGTCAGGAAGTCAATAAGTACTTCTTCAAAAGCCGGAAAGACAGGATTCGTCTCCAAGAAAAGGCCGATTGTTGTTAGATTTTGCTCTATAGCCTTTTTTAACTGAGTTGTTTCCACGGCACTAAGCCGATGTACCTGGTTCTGTTTATCCATAAGATAAAGGACCCGTTTCTTTTTTTCTTTAACAAAGTGGACTTCTTCTCTTATTAACAAAGCCTTTATTTCTTCCAGAGGCACTTGAAAGGCGATTTCATCAAAATCTTGACGATAAAGAATAAGCCTTTTATTCGTTAAATAAAAATAGCCGGGTCTCCAGGCAGTATATATTCCTTTGCTATAGTAATAATAGCCATACATTTTTAGGACTATTTCTTCCTCTTCAAGTAAAGAAGGGCTATTTTTTTTCAAATGCTCTCTCTCCCATGCCCTGGTCTTCTCATCCCAAGCCTGCATCACTCCATATTTTAGCATCGTCTCCATCCCCGCTATCGCAGCCCTTAAGTTTACGCCAATTAAAGGGATTCCCGCCACAGAAATGATAATATCCGTATTAATTACCAGACCTTTATCTAAGATTCGATCCAACAGATCTACCAAGGTCGCGTGAGTGTCTCTGGATGGTTCCATCTTACCCTCCTATACGAAACTATAGGGTGGCCAAGGCCCTGTAAATCGGACGAGAAATCCTTCCATATTGTTGATCGCCTCCAGTTCTTCACCCAGTACCTTACTCTTTTCCTTGAAAAGCAAACAAGAGAGATTCAATAACATTTGTTTATCATCGTCCAGTTTTTTGGTCTTTTCTACTTTTATATCATCCACGCACCTTTTAATTCTCTCGTAAAAATCTTTAAAGTACCTTTCAGCCTCTGCTTCCATCTCTTTCTTCAAGAGATTTTCCAATTTTTGTTTATACATATATGCCAAGCCCTTGGATTTGGATTTTAGCTCCTCATTCAGGTTCTTGATTTCTTGATTGTTTTCTATCAACTTTTTTCCAATCACCTTTGGATCCCAAATAATTTGAACTCCATACTCGGCTCTGTCTTTAAATTTTGCCAGTTTTTGTCTTAAGTTTTCATAATCGTCGTTCAACCACTTTTTGATATTTTCATCGGAAGGTATATCCTCTTCCCCTTTGATGATGGTATCAAATCCCAAGGGTAAAACCGTACCGAATTTTTCCATGGCAATATCAACCACTTTTTGGTGTTTCATTACCCAGGTTTGCATAACCTCATTATCTTCTGAGGTATACGGTTCGGCAGGACAATTATGAACCACCGCGCATAGATCCTGACAAGGAATCGTATAAACCTCGTTATCATCTATTCCAATATTGCCAAGAGCTATCTTTTCATTACCTCCGGTAATACAATAAATATATCTTGCTCCATCCATTTTAAATTTTCTCGGTTTATTTCTAAATTCCTTTTTCCTCTGCCTCTTTCCTCCACCTTTCGGGATTTAACATCTTGTCCAATACTTCATCCACAATACTGTCCAATCCATCCCTGACGGATTTAACGGATTCGGTCACACCCTGTTCTTTTTTGATCTCCTCTATGGCTATATCAAGATCCATCAAGGCTTCTCCCAATCGTTCCATTTCTTCTTCGGACAAACTGCCAGCTTCCATACGTTTCATTGCCTGAAGATTGAGTGCGTCTTTAATTACCTCCACTATGGCGATAACTAAACCTAAAACTCCGTGTTTCAGGTTGTCTTCATCAATATTTACAGGCATCTTATTCTGTTTTTCTTTATGCCTCTGCTTTGACTGTTTTGGCTTTGGCAGAGACCCAGCCACACCATGGACATCCGCTACTTAACAGTTCTTCTACCGGCACTTGTTTATTACATTGTGGACACGTTTCTTTGCCTACCATAGCCTCTTTCCAGGAGGCTGTCTCGTAATTGGTGCCGGAAGGAAACTCTAAACCATATTTTGCAGCCGTCTCAAACGAAGCCAAAGCTGCCCGCACCTTGATGCCCAGAAGCTCCACTCCGGCAACAGATACTGTAATGTCAGCATTGATCACCAAACCTTTATCCAAAATACGATCGATGACATCAACCAAGGTTCCGCCCTTATTATCATAATCTTTCCTTGCCTCTAAAGCCATCTTGTTTTACTTTCTGCTAATTTACTTTCGGGATTCTTTGTCTAATAATCTATTGAAAGGGTTTTGAAATCCGTTTTCTCCTCATCGCTGGTTGTTTTACGGCTTTCTGCCATATCATTATTTTGGAGCGAGATAGACTTCTCATTATAAAATTCTTGAATTTCTTTCAGCCTCATTTGAATAGTATTAAGTCTTAGTGAAATCGATATTTCTTCGCTTCGCAAGCGAGTTCTTTCCTTTTCAAGCATATATAATTTTAAGAAGTCAGATTCCTCTCTGTTGGAGATACCTGATTTAACAACATTCTGCATGCTTTTGATGCTCTGAAGTCCTTTTATCGCACTGGAAATTGGCATACTCTTCGGATTTAATGGTTTATTGATGGGCAATCAGGAATATTGTTCGATAAGTTCATCAACAATGGTCCTTACTTTTTCCTGATTTGTTTTTGAGCCAATCCGGCTTGTTTCGGAAGTAAGAATATCCTGGCAGATTCTTCTGAATATACTTTTAGATTCAGAAGGAGTGGTTTTTAATGTTGCCATTGTTTTAGCAATCATAATTGAACCTCGAATAGTCGGGTCAAATTCGGTTTTCCCAGACTCACGCAAACCTCTGACAATCTTGACAATTATTTCAGTGTCTTCCAATGAAAGATCTGATTTTGCCCTGGTTATCTGCAATTCTGTTTCATAATCGAAATGATCAAGATCCAGCGTAACCATCCGGTCGCGCAACGCATCCTGGGTCCGGTTAACGCCGGCATATTCTTCAGGATTTGAAGTAAAGATGGCACGAAATTCAGGATGCACTTTCATGTAGTAATCCTCCTCTTTTGTTGCTGATGTACTCAGCATTCTCTCCTGGAGGATGGGAAGCAGAATGTTATTTGCTTCAGGACGTGAACGTGTAAATTCATCGTATATCAATGTAAAACCATTTTTCACAGCAATGGTTAAACGGTTATTCACCCATTGTTTGGTCATGTCTTCTTCATATTTGTGGACAGAATGAATAAACTTGTCGTCTAGCTTTCTGTATTTATACCCTTGTTCACTGCCGATGAGATCAGAAGTTTTATACTCGGCATCGCCGTGAATAATGACTACCGGCCTTCCGATTTTATTTGCCAGATGCATGGCGACCGTTGTTTTTCCGGTTCCGGAAGGTCCCCTGAAATGCACCGGAAATCCTGCTTTTATATAGGTAAGGCCACGGTCGGTAATGTCCTTAATGTAATCGGTCTCTACAAAATTGGACATTGGTCGTAGCTCCAATACGGTATTCATCTCATTGTTGTTGATCATAGCTGGGTAAGTTGGTGAGTGATAGATCGAATTCGTGGTTAGTTGTCAGAATAGCCTTTGCCTCCACAACGGGTACAAGGCAGGCCATCGCTTGATTTTCCCGTTCCTTTGCATCGGGCACATATGGTGTCACTTATGCATTTATAATGCCCCTTGCCTCCGCATACGATGCATGGGACCCTTGCTCCAAGCGGATTTTTTCCTGATCCTGCACAGAAAACACATTTTTTTACAGGCTCCTCCACATGAACCTGCCCTGTGCCATTACAAACCAGGCAATGAGCTATTGGAGAGAGTAAATCAAAAGGGTCCTTCCCCATTCCACTGCAAAATGCACATCTGATTTTTTTTGACATCGCCTAAGCAGGATTAGGAATTCACATGTTTTCTTAGTGGAAAGTATATATTTTCAATTTTCTGAACTTTCCCTTCATCCAATAATACTTTAGCGATAAATCCAAGCTTCATTCGCGTTTCGCCAAGTGGTTCTTCCATTTCTGAAATTTTCACACCCTTGGGATGTTTATTGATATAATCCAGGACTTTCTGTTCCAGTGTCATTGGAACGATTGGTTTGGCGATCACTTTGGGCTGAGCTTCAACCAGACTTTCATTTACTACTTCAACATTTACAACTTCAACCGGGGCTTCCTTTTTTGTCTCTTTTTCCTCAACTTCTTTGGCGAGCTCTTGAACCTGAACAGGCTTAAAAACGCCCGTTGTCTTTAATTGGGCAATGGCGATCTGCATTTTTTTCCACTCTGCAGTCCCTTTACCTCTGTCTTGCGATAAATCTCCAAGTATTCCGAGGGTAGCTTTTTGAATATCATCCACTTCTTTACGAATTCCTTTTATTGCTATGTGGATTCCTTTCATTATTCCATTGTAGCCGTTGAGTCTAACAACTTCGCCCTTGTCAAGGTCTTTTCTCAGCTCTTGAGCCATCTTTTGATTTTCTTTGCTGATTTCTGATAATCTTTTCTGAAACCCTTTTAGCAATATTCTGGTGTATTCAACACCTTCAGCCAGATTTTTACTCAAGTCTGCTCTAAGTTCAACAGACATTTTCAGATGTTCTTTTTCGAATTTTTCAAGTAAGTCGTTGGCATTTTTGAAAATTCTCAAGACTTCTATGTTAATGTTTTTAATTTCATCGTCAATGCTCTTCATAAGGGCATCAAATTCCTCTATTCTGTTTTTTTCGTTTTGTCTCCTGTCCGATTTTTCTTTTGTAAAAAATTCACCCAACTTGTCAGCCATTATAACCCTTTCGGCGGAAAATTCATTAATGATGTTGAGGGTGGAAGTTTGAATTGCCACAACTTCTTTTTGGATGGATACGATCGATTGATGAATTCCGTTCATTAGTTCATGATAAACATTCAATCGTTCTTTCTCCCCAAGTACCAAATCGTTTTTAAGAGATTTAGCATTGACTTTTAAAACAGAGGCCATTTCCTGATGATCTTTGCGAAAACCTTCAAGGGTTTTCTGTACATCATCCACAAGTTCTTCATTTTCCTTGATCCGCTGCTTGAATGAAGCTAAAATATCTCCACTCAAATTTTTCATTTCTGATGATAGTCCCATTTTGATATCTCCTTTAGTTAAACGAATTGTTTGTTACTTTTGTTAATTGACCTCTTTAGGCACTTGGCTTATAAGGTTTATTTCTTTAATCATTTGATTTTTAATATTTTTTAGATCCTGTATTAAAAGATGATTGCCTTTTTCAAGTAAGATCTCAAGGCATTCCATCATTTTGTTATGCATTTGCTGAAAATCAATGAAAGTTTTCATGACTGTTTCCTTCCTCATTTCCTGTAATTTTAGGATCTGAGAAAGCTGTTCTTTGATGATGGATATCTTTTCACTGATATCTTGTGCAGTAATATCTTTGATACCCAATAAACTATTTTTAAGCGATTGAGCTGTTTCTTTCTGCGATTCAATAAAGATTAAAAACTGGCATTCAGCTTCCCCTTCTTTTTCATCAAGTGTGCTGAGAATATCCGACATCAATGTATTGTAATCTTTTTTTCGTAGAGATCCATTTTTCGCAAGCGTTTCGCAAAGTTTGGCATTTAAGAGGTCTCTTTCCTTCCTGAGGTCGTTTAGAGAACGCTGAACGTTATCAAATAGAGATTGTGATGATTCAGTAATAATTTCGGATGATTGGAAAGCTGTTTGAATTTTTTGAATCCTGTCTTCGTAAGAAGATATAACATGATCAAAAAAACCATCCATATTCAATTCAGTTGGTGTTCTCATATTTAATAGATTAGTTTGGCTTAGATCTAGGGAGAAAACCTTTTCTAAAGAGGAAAAAATTCTTGGTAAATCATGCTTTCAGCATCAGGCAAGAAAGGATGTTTAGCAAGAATAACTGCTTAACTGCAAAATGCCTATGCGGCTTTAGCAGTTAATCCGATAGCTTCTGCGTACTTCAGATAAGTTTCAACAGAGGCTACCACAACCCTTGCTTCAATAGCAAGCAATTCGATGCCCACCAATGATACTCTTACCCATGCATCAACTACGACGCCTTTGTCAAGGATACGGTCAATGACCTCTACGAGGCTTGATGACCCAATTGTCTTTTCTACTGCCATTTTTTTATCTCCTATAAGTTAGTTAATAAAAAACCGTACTTTACATTTGAGGGACGGCATTACCTCAGCAGTTTACAAAAGCAAAGAACGTGCCAGAGGTGTTTTTCAAATCAAAAACGGATTGTATTCGATTTTAATTAGCTAAGTGTAAGAGAATAATAAAAATGCACTCTTTAAAAAAAAACTTTTTATCAGGATAAACATAGGCGAGGAGATGAAATACAACTAAAAAAACGCGTAGATACGTGGAAATGCGTTATTCTTCTTTTTTGCCAATTGTGATGTTGTATTTTTCCATTTTTCGACTGAGGGCATCACGATGTATTCCTAAAGCATTGGCTGCCGCCTGTAGATTATATTTGCAGTTTTGGAGTACTTTACGAATCATCATTATTTCATGAACTTTCAAATTGACAGAGTCTGTAGTACCCTCTGACAAGGGATTTTTTGCTGATTTGACCGGGAAGTCCGATATTCCAAGCGAACGGCCTTTGCAAAGAATGATCGCTCGTTCAACTAAATTCCTTAATTCCCTGACATTCCCCAGAAAATCATGTTTTGTCAAGACGTCAAAAACTTCCTGATCAATTTTAAGTTCCGGTTTATTGAATTTAACGGCATAGAAATCCATAAAATGGATTAACAGAGGCTTGATATCTTCAGGCCTTTCTCGCAGCGGGGGAATATGTATATGCAGGGTATTGAGCCGATGTAGCAAGTCGAGCCTGAATTCTTTTTTTGCAACCATTTTCTCAATATCATGATTTGTAGCAGAAATGATGCGGAAGTCTGTAGAAATTTGTTTGGTATCACCCACTCTGGTAATGACTTTTTCTTCGGTAGCACGCAGAATTTTTGCTTGCAGATTGAATGGCATATCGGCAATTTCATCTAAAAACAGGGTGCCTCCGTTACATGCTTCAAAATAGCCCATCTTATCGGTAATGGCACCGGTAAACGATCCTTTTTTATGGCCAAAGAATTCACTTTCCAAAAGCGTTTCCGTAATGGCGCTGCTGTTGACGGCACAGAAAATACGATCTTTCTTTTCACTGGAGTAATGAATGATTCTGGCAATGTTCTCTTTTCCTGTTCCGCTTTCTCCAGTAATCAGGACATTTGCATCCGGATAATTTGCGGCAGTAACGGCCTGCTCAAACACCTCCAGTATCTGAGGGCTGACACCTATAAATTGCCGGTCAATCTTTTCTTCAAGGCTTTTTGAAATCAACGAATTCTTTTCTTCCATCATTTTAAGCTTTCGTTGCATTTGAAGGTATTTTTGAGTACGCTCAATGGCTATTTGAATATCTATAAACCGAAAAGGTTTACGTAAATAATCAAACGCTCCGAGTCTCATGGCTTTGATGACCGTATCCATATCGCCATGAGCCGAAATGATAATGACTTCCATGTTGGGATATTGCACTTTTACCTCTTTCAAAATATCAAGGCCATTCACGCCAGGCAACCGCACATCGAGAATCAAGAGATTTATTTCATGGTTCTTCAAAATCTCCTTTCCTTCCGATACCGTGTTGGCCTCAAATGACTCAAAGTCCGAATCAATAAAAAAGCCGCTCAATTCTTCTGTGAATTGCTTTTCATCATCAAGAATCAGAATCTTTATTTTGTCCTTTGTTTCCATTTTTACTTTTTCTTTTGAATATTCAAAGCCAATCTGATTTTTGTTCCATTCATCCTGTCACTCGTTATGCCGATAGTTCCATTCATTTCCTTAATTATCTGATAACAAATGGACAATCCCAATCCTGTTCCCTTTCCTTCGTCCTTTGTAGTATAAAATGGAAGTATAATATTATTGATTTCATCATTTTTAATGCCAATTCCGTTATCCATAATTTCAACGATTAGAAATTGATCTTCCTGATAGGATTTGACTCCAACAATCAGATCACAATAGTCCTTCTGCTTGTTTTTCTTTTCCATCACTGCATCTTTGGCATTCACCAAGAGATTAACGATCACCTGCTCAAATTTATACGTATTGCCGACAATTTGAGGAATTCGTTTATCAAGTTGAAGATTCAGGCTTATTCCAAGATGTTTGAATTGTTCCGTTATCATCGAGGTGGCATTTTCGATGCAGGAATTGACACTGAAAGCTGTCAATATGTAATCATCGTGACTTCTGGAAAAGGCTCTGATGTGGTCAATAATATTTCTGATCCGAATGATGTTTTCGAAAATTTTGTTCGATTTATCTTTTAGGAATTCGATGTCAATCGTATCTGTCTTGGCCGATTCAAATAAAATCTTATCCATAATCGAAATGATATTTAAGGGTTGATTGATCTCATGAGCAATACCGGAGGCCATTTCTCCAAGATTGGCCATGCGATCGGCGTGAATTTGCTTTGTTTCCATTTTTTTTCGTTGGGAAATGTCGCGTATGATGATCATAAAAGAAAGAGGTGTCCCATCCGATTTTTGTATTAAGGTTGAACTTATTTCTCCGGCAAAAATGGCGTTTTTTTTCTTTCTTATTTTTAATCCGACATTCTGTATAAGCCCTTCATTCAATGTTTTTCCAATGATTTCCTTGATCTTGTTTTTTTCATCGGAAGGGAAAAACCGAAAAATATTTTTTCCAACCAGATCCACTTTGCTCTCAAAGCCAAATAGTTCAATCCCAATTTCAGAAACCTCTGTAATGACTCCTTTCAGGTCGATTAATAAAATACCATCGGGAGAAGCATTCAATATTGTTTTGTATTTTTCTTCGCTTACTTTCAGCGTTAGCTCCATCGCCTTACGTTCAGTTATATCTTTTGCAAAATAGAGAAACCGAGTTTCCGAAAGTTTTACGGATTCGATTGTACACCATCGTTTTGTTCCGTTTTTATGATTGAATAATAAATCTGTTTTTGAGGTACCAACCGTTTTTTTGAAATGAGTCAAACCATCTTCAAACGATTCTTCTGAAAGAATATCCAGAAATGACATTTTTAAAAGCTCCTCTTTCAAATATCCTGTTATTCTGCAGGCGGCTTCGTTTACTTCGAAAAAATTCCCGGTTTCATCCGCAACAAAAACACCATCGGGAGCATTATCAATATAACTCCGGTATTTTTCTTCACTCTTTTTGAATGCATCATTAACTCTGGTCAATTCATCGACCGTTTTTTTCAGTAACGTAGCCTTTTTGGCAATTACCCGTTTTTGATTGAAAAGGTCAAGAAATACGTTGATTTTAGACAGCAGAATAGTACTATCTATTGGTTTGAGAAGGTAATCGACTGCACCGGAACGGTATCCCTCGAGTACTTCCATTTGATGGCCATAATAAGCTGTCATAAAAATAACCGGTACTTTGTATTCCGACCTATCTGCATTTAAATTTAATGCTAATTCATAGCCATTCATTCCAGACATCTGGACATCAATAATTGCCAAAGCCAGTTCGATTCCACGCGTTTTTTCAAGGGCTTCTGGGCCCGAAAGTGCTAAAATCAAGTTGACTTTCAATTTCTGAATGACGGCTTTGGTCAAAAATAGATTATCCTCATAGTCGTCAACAATAAGTATAGTAGGCAACTGTTTCATGGCAATAATTTAACAAAATGGCAACTACTCAGCCCCCCTTAATATCCTTAGATATTATTGGCTACCGCAATAAGTGCGGAGAAGGGATGTTGACTATTCTTCTTAGCAGTTTGAGTGATGGAGTGCAGTTGGCAGAAAGCGTCAGCTCCCGGGTCGGATCTGAACAGTCGCAAACCTCCACCACAGAGCCATCGACCGGAGAAAGGTCTTTGCCACATCGAGTGCAATAATGGGGCTGGTGTTCTTCTATGACATCCGGATCGGAGGTCATCTCAAGGGTGTATCCCTTGTGCCCTTTTTGACCGCCTGTGGGCTTGCCGGACTTCTCCCGCAAAGAACGTGTCGAGCGCAGGGCTTGGGCTTTGATGGATTCCTTGGATGGGGGAGTGCTGCTGTTGTGACTGTCCTTGGGCGTTTCGTATTCGGCCAAACGAGCCTCCAAAACGATAATCTTCTTCTTGAGTTCTATATTTTCTGCTGTTACAACAGCGAGTTGCCTAGTTAAACAATCAATTTTTACATTGACCGCTTTCAATACTTCCGACATATCTAAAACTTGCTCTTTCACTGCGTGAAGATAATGAATATCAATTATATAAACAAAAAATTATGCGAATATTGTTGATCTATTTCATCGAAATGCAGAAGATTGGTTTTTATCTTTGGAGGGGGCTGAGTAGTTCCTATTTTAAATCTGAGTTTTCCGTATGGTGATAAGCTCCCAAGATGTTCTTTTTCTCATTATTTAGTTATAATTTGCAGCTTGAATATATTCCCATTATGCGGTTAAACCAATTTGAGAAAAGATTCCCGAACGATGAATCATGTGTGAGCTATTTTAAGACTATTCGCGAACCTCTGTTGCCTGTTTGTCCTGCCTGCGGAAAGCACGAGTACTCTTGGATTGAGAACAAATGTGCATTCGAATGCAAGATTTGCCGATATAGAATCTCATTGAATAAGGGAACAGTCATGGAACACAGCAAGCAAGGCATTAAGGATTGGTTTTATGTGATACATCTCATGACTTCAATTAAGCAGGTATTATCTGCAAAAGAAGTTCAATATCAGCTTGGGAAGAAGCAATATTTTCCTGTTTGGCTGATGATGATGAAACTGCGCAGCATTATGGGCAAAAGGGAAGATGCGTATAAGTTGCGTGGTGAAATAGAGGCGGATGAAGCATTTTTTCCCACAAGGACAGAGAAAGATTATTGGTATAGACAAAAATCCGGTGCTGGAAGTCAACAACAGACTAAAGTTCTTGTAATAGTTGAAAGTAAGCCTGCTGAAAACGTGATAATCACTTATGGCAATAGTTCGGAAAATTTCTCAAATGGCAAGATGATGGATTTCGCTAAAAAAAGTCGAACATGAATCCATTAAAAAGGTAGTCCATTATATGAAACGAGCATGCCTGTACCAGGCACCCAAGCAGATGATAATCGGCATGCGGTGTTCCATCTGGCCTTAAACGAAAAATATAGTAGAAGATGAAACGAGCATGCTTGTAAAAGCGCCCAAGCGTGGTATAATTAGGGCATGCGGCGTGCATACTACCTTAATTTAAAAATAGATATTAGTATGAACAAAATCTTCGCTGACTGGAAGTGGT
>Ga0153915_10005521_pt1 | contig 11765 bp, 14 predicted proteins | sample Opewatmetagenome_2_FD_107003 | JGI IMG/M metagenome (GOLD analysis project Ga0153915, IMG submission 107003) | Freshwater wetland microbial communities from Ohio, USA - Open water 3 Core 3 Depth 3 metaG | ecosystem: Environmental > Aquatic > Freshwater > Wetlands | place: USA: Ohio, Lake Erie...
ACCATTAAACAATATATCGAATCGCACAACCAAAACCCAAAGATATTTGTCTGGACTGCTTCGGTGGAATCCATTATGAACAAAATAAAAATAACTAAAGATCTGTTGGAAACACTACACTAGTGCAGTAAGTTCCCCAGCCGCTCCCAGCGGATCCATTCACTATAGTTGCGAGCTTCGTGATTCCGTGACCAGTAAATTATAAAGGCTTTCCCTTCGACATCCCTCAAGTCTACAAATCCCCAGAAACGGCTGTCCAGGCTTTCATCACGGTTATCACCCATGAAGAAGATAGAATTCTTAGGAACGGTTACAGGACCAAAATTGTCTCGGGGCTGCATGGACTGCGGTAAAATATTTCTATCGCTGAAAACCCCATAGGAATCTTTAAATTCTTCATCATTTATGAATATTTTTTTATTTTTTATTTCGATTTTATCGCCGCCAACACCGATAACACGCTTGATGAAGTCTTTGGACCGGTCGTTCGGGAAAATAAAAACTACAATTTCTCCTCTTTTAGGTTCTCTGACAGGAATAATTGTTTTTCTTAATAAAGGAATTTTTATGCCGTAAATGAATTTATTGACTAAAATATGATCACCAACCAGCAGCGTCGGCACCATTGAACGTGAGGGTATTTTATAAGCGCATATTATGAATGTGCGAATAAAAAGCGCTATTAAAATAGCGATAATAATTGTTTCGACTAATTCTTTAACTTTTGATTTTGGTTTGTTATCTTGCGTCATATTAAATTGTTAACTCCTAAGAATAAATATTGGATAGAGAAAAGGCAATCATACAAAGGGAAAGGAATCCTTTAACTATCTTTTTCCCGGCCATGGCAAAAATAGCGCGATTAATAGCTCTGTAGGGAGCTTTTAATTTAGATTGCCGGATAATTTCTATGGTTAATATACCGGAAAGGCCTCCTGAAAAGAATCCTATCCATGCGCCCGGTCCCCAATAAAACGGTGTAAGCAGAAATGCTCCTGTCAAAGCTCCCGATGCTGCGGCTACGATAGATTTTCTGGAAACGGCCGGTTGAGGCGTTTCACCTATAACCAGAAAAAAATCGATTGTTTCAGCAGCTACAGCGGAGACGAAAAGAAACAAAATAATTTTCCATCCGACATGCTCAAAGCCGGTAAAAATTGAATAAAACAAAACATCGAAAAAAATGACGGCAGCGCCGGGTAGACCAAACAAATTTAAAAAAATGCTCGCAAACAATATCAAAATAAAAATTGTAAATCCCGCTGTGGCGAAAAATGACAATTTAATTTTTCCTCTTCATCTTAGAAATCTGCAAATTTTCAAAAAGCAGCACAATCGGACAGGAAATAAATACCGAGGAATAGGTGCCGAATACGACGCCGACAAGCAGTGAAAAAGCAAAATCGTGAATGACCGCTCCACCAAACTTATAGAGGGCTAAAACCGTGAGAAAAACCGTCAGAGAAGTCAGGATAGTTCTGCTCAATGTTTGATTAACGCTCATGTTGATGATATCGCCCAACTTCTGTTTGGGATTAATCTTTACATTTTCACGAACACGATCAAGCACAACGATGGTATCATTGATGGAAAAACCGATAATAAAAAATATTGCCGCAAGAATAGATAATGTAAATTCAATATTAAATATGGAAACAGTGCCGATAAGAATGAGAACGTCGTGAACCAGAGCGATAATGCCGCCCAGCGCATAACGGAACTCGAAACGCCATGTAATATAAATAAGCATGGCAATCCATGAAAGAATAACGGCAAAAAGCGCCTTGCGCTGGAAATCCATACCTACTTTGGAACCGACTACTTCCACACGCCGGATTTCATATTCTTTGTTAAAAGCAGCCGTCAGCGGGTTTCCCAGATTATCCGATAACATCTTTTGATCGCTGAAGGATTCGTGTGTCCGGATTAGAAATTCTTTCTCACCGAATTGCTGGATTGTACTGTTTTCCAGTTTCGTTGATTTCAATGCCGTCCGGATCTGATCTGCGGAAACATCCTTTTGAAATTTTACCTGAATGATGGAACCGCCGGCGAAATCTATACCGAGGTTCAAGCCGCCGTGAAATATAACGGAGACTATAGCGACTATCGTTAAGATAACCGAAAAAATGATGGCATACTTCATTTTTCCGACAAAATCTAAGTGAATCCCTGGTTTTATCAACTCCATGCTCATATATTATATCTCCTGCCTGCGCTTGAATTTAAATGCTTAATTTTTTGATATTAAAGTTCCAGACAACATAATCAAAAATTACTCTGGTGACGAAAACAGCTGTAAAAAGACTGGCCAGAAGTCCGATAATCGTGGTTACCGCAAATCCCTTGATCGGTCCGGTGCCGAACATAATCAGGAAAACGGCTGATACTATACCGGTGATATGTGTATCAATGATTGTCATAAATGCCCGATTGTAGCCAGTTTCCAGAGACAGGCGGATTGTTTTTCCCGTACGCAATTCTTCCCGTATTCTCTCAAAGATCAGGATGTTTGCGTCAACCGCGACACCGACCGTTAGAAGTAAACCGGCAATACCCGGTAACGTCAGGGTTGCCCGAAACGCAGCCAGAACACCGAGCACCAGAAATATGTTGATGATGAGTGCAATATTGGCAACGGAGCCGGCGAACCGGTAATAGACAATCATGAAAATAATGACAAATAATGTACCGATAAGTGTGGCTATTATACCTTGTCTTATGGAGTCACTGCCCAGTGATGGACCAACCGTTCTTTCTTCCAGAATGTTGACAGGGGCCGGCAGGGCGCCTGCGCGTAAAACAATTGCCAGATCGCGTGCTTCATCCATAGTAAAAGTTCCTGTAATCTGTGCCTGACCTCCGGAAATTCTGTCCTGAATAACTGGCGCTGAGTGGACAACTCCGTCCAGAACTATCGCCAGGCGTTTGCGGACATTTTCACCGGTAATCCTTTCAAAATCGATGGATCCCTGAGAATTAAACTTTAAGCTAACAGTTGGATCACCGAAACGGTCGGCAATTTGAACTTTGGCTGTTTCCAGTGATGCTCCGGTAAGAAGAGATTTGTTTTTCAATAAATAAGGCGTCTGGCTTCTTTGACCGGTGGATTTATCATCCCGCATGCCGTAAGCAATAATATCTCCTTCCGGAATATTGCCGCGCAGAGCCTCGTCCAGAGAATTTTCTTCATCAACAATTTTAAATTCCAAAAGGGCTGTTTCCCCCATTAGTTTCTTGGCTCTTTCCGGATCTTTGATTCCCGGCAATTGAATTAATATGCGATTGTCGCCCTCCGGTATAATCTCCGGTTCGGCAATACCGAATTGATCGACTCTGTTTCTAATAGTTTCCAGACTGTGTTCAACGGTAAGTTTTTTCAGATCAATAGCTCTTTTGTCTTTAATTTTTAAAATGACAAGTTCTCCGCCTTCGCGTGGGTTTGTTGAAGCTATTTCCAGATCAGGATATTTGTCGCGCAGTACATTTTCCAGAGCGGTTTTTCCCGCAGAATCTGTTAATTCCAATGAAATCGTGGCATCCTTGGCTTTCCCCAGATTACGGAAACGCACTTTGCTGTCCATTAATGATTCTTTTAAATCATTGGAATTTCTTTCCATCATGGATTCCAGAGCTTTTTGGGTGTCAATTTCCAGAACGAGATGCATACCTCCCTGCAAATCCAGACCCAGATGAATTTTTTCCTTTGCGAGATATTGATTCCATGGAGATGGAATATTGGAAACAAATGTAGGTATCAAAAAGTACAAAGCAGCAAGACACACAATTACAGTGATAGCTATCCTGATTTTTAAAGATTTGAACATGAAATGCCCCTTTCTATTATTATGGCTTTGTTGAAGTTGCAGGAGCCGCTGAACCGGATTTCTGAATAACAGCTCCAATGGCGCTTCTAGCCACTTTTATTCTTACTTTATCGGCAATTTCCAGCGTGACAACTGCATCGGCCAGGCCTGTTATCTTGCCGTGAATACCTCCGGTGGTCATTACCGTGTCGCCGTAAGCGAGGTTGCTCAGCATGGCCTGAAGTTCTTTTTGCTTTTTTTGTTGAGGGCGAATCAGCAGAAAATAAAAGATCACGAAAATTATCACCATAGTTGCGATAAATCCCCAATCTCCTCCTCCCCCGGCCGCTGTGCCACCCGGGGCACCGCCCATAGCGTATGCTAATGTTATCAATTCAACTTCCTCCTTATGCCGATTCTAAATTAAAGCATAGCGGCATTGCCGTTGCCTCATATCATCTTTGATTTAGAAATGGTATTAAATTAGTTCCTTTATCAGAATTTTCTATAAAATCATCTTTTTATTTAAAAAATCTTTTTTAAATTTTAAGAAAGACCCTTCCTTTAATGCCGCTCTGATTTGCTCCATCAGACGCATATAGTAGCGGACATTATGAATAGTATTCAATACCATAGCCAGTATCTCACCGGCAACGTAAAGATGTCTTAAATATGCCCGGGAATAATTTTTACAGGTATAACAATCACACATTTCATCAACAGGATTATTATCTTCCCGCCAGCGGGCGTTTTTTATAACAATATTTTCTGAATTTGTAAACAATAATCCGTGACGGGCGCATCTGGTAGGTATCACGCAGTCAAACATGTCTATCCCGCAGGATACTCCGAAAACAATATCTTCCGGTGTGCCAACGCCCATAAGGTATCGTGGTTTATCCGCAGGCAGTAAAGGAGTAATGGAATCAGTTATTTTATACATTATTTCTTTAGGCTCGCCTACGCTTACTCCTCCCAGCGCGTAACCGTCAAAACAAATAGATACGATTTGTTCCACCGCCTGTTTGCGTAAATCCGGATAAGAGCCTCCCTGAATAATGCCAAAAAGCGCCTGATCGCTGTTTGTTTTGGCTTCTTTGCACAAATTAGCCCATTTTACAGTCAGATTCAGAGATTCTTCTGATTGAGATAAGGTGGCGGGGTAGGGTGTGCACTCATCGAGGCACATCATAATGTCCGAACCAAGCGCCTCCTGGATATCAATAGCTTTTTGAGGACTTAAAAAATGTCTGGAGCCGTCAATGTGCGAACGAAACATAACGCCGTCAGGTGTGATTTTGCGCAGAGCGCCAAGACTGTATACCTGAAAACCGCCGCTGTCGGTTAGAATCGGATCAGGCCAGTTCATAAACCGGTGCAGACCCCCAAGTTTGCTGATAGTTTCATGGCCGGGACGTAAATACAGGTGATAAGTGTTGCCCAGAATAATTTCCGCACCGCAATTTTTAATCTCTTCAGGCAGCATTGATTTGACAGTGCCCTGAGTGCCTACAGGCATAAACGCGGGTGTGTTCACAATACCGTGAGGGGTAATCATTTCCCCCAGTCTGGCGTAAGTATCAGCATCTTGTGTTATTAGATTAAATTGAAAAGACATTTCTTCGGTATCCTAAACAATCAACATGCAGTCGCCATAACTATAGAACATGTAACGGTTTTCTGTGGCGTGCAAATAAGTGTTTTTCATTAAATCCGTTCCGGCAAAGGCGCAAACAAGTAAAAATAATGATGATTGCGGCAAATGAAAATTGGTCAAAAGTCCATCAACTCTTTTAAATTTATAACCGGGATAAATAAAAATATTTGTAAATCCGGATTGGGCATTTACATATCCGTCATTATTGGCAGCACTCTCCAAAGTTCTGGTGGATGTCGTTCCCACGGCAATAAGCCGGCGGGCATTATTAATTATCCGGCTGCTCTCGGTGCTTATTTCATAATATTCCGATTCCATAACATGTTTTTCAACTTCATCTGTTTCGATGGGTAAAAAAGTTCCGTAACCTACATGCAATGTAATCGGGGCAATTTGAATGCCTTTAGATCGCAGTGCCTGCAAAACATCTTCTGAAAAATGCAGTCCGGCAGTCGGAGCGGCAATGGAACCGGGATCCTTCGCGTAAATTGTCTGATAACGTTCCATGTCCGTGACATCAGGCCCGGAATTTTTCTTTCTCTTTATATAAGGCGGCAGAGGGGCTCTGCCGAACTTTTTTAAATAAGCGTCAAAACCATTTTGGGAAAAAAATTTCAACAGCCATTTTTTGTCGGATATGCGGGATAAAACCTTTGCCTCAGAGTTATCACCGAGAGCAATAACATCATTTTCGCGCAGTCTCCTGGCCGGTCTGAGCAAAACTTCCCATGTCTGAAAATCTTCCCGTACTTCTTTTCTGGTCAGAAGCAATATCTCCAGAATGCCTCCGGTGGGCTTTTTACCGAACAGCCTTGCGGGGATTACCCTGGAATCATTAATGACCAGAACATCGCCGCTTTGTAATAAATCCGGCAGTTGAAAAAAAAACAAATCCGCCGTTTTTTCTTTTTCCCTGTCGAGAAAAAGCAGGCGCGAATGATCGCGCTTTTGGCATGGATGCTGGGCGATAAGCTCATCCGGCAGAAAATATGAAAAGTCTTTTAATTCCATATGGCTATTTATCGTGAAGAAGTTCGGGCAAATAATCAGATTATTGAACTGCTGTCAACATAATTACGCTTAGCTTCTTCCAAAATATAGCAGAATCAGCCCGATAATCATTGCCGATATTCCCAAAAATCGTAAAACAGAATCAGGCATGGTTGTCATTTTGATGAGATAGATTTTTAATTTTTCCGGGAAAACAAAATACGGAAGGCCTTCAATAATAAAAACCATTCCCAGTACGCAAAGAAAATCTTTCATTTTAATTCCTTTGTTTTTGCATCATTCCAGAGTGCATCTATCTGGGTAAGAGTTGCTTCTGCCGGAGGTATGCCGAGGGCGGACAGTTGCTCTGTCACATAGAAAAAGCGTTGCAGAAACTTTTCTGTAGCTTTTGACAAAGCGGTTTCTGCATCAATAGATAGAAAACGGCTTACATTGACAATAGTGAATAGTATATCTCCTAATTCCGCCTCGATTTTTTGATTGCTGTAGCCTTTTACGGCATCTTCGAACTCCGTTAATTCCTCTTTTAACTTTTCCAGAATGCCTTCGGTACCGGTCCAATCGAAGCCGTAAGTTGAAGCTATGGACGTGATTTTCTGAGCTCGTTTCAGTGCCGGAAGCGAGAGGGGAATACTGGCAAATAAACTATCGTCCTCATTTTTATTGCTACGTTCTTTTTCCTTTATTTTTTGCCAGTTATCCTTTACTTCCTGAACGGAGTTTACTTTTTTATCGCCGAAAACATGCGGATGCCGCCGGATCATTTTTTCATTTATTCCATCCATAACATCACTTAAAGAAAATAAATCCGATTCGGCGCTTATCTGGGCCAGAAATAATATCTGGAAAAGCAAGTCCCCCAGTTCTTCCTTCAACGCTTGCGGGTTTTCCTTGTCTAGAGAATCGACTACCTCATAGGCCTCTTCCAGAATATATTTGCCAATGTCTTCTTTTTTTTGTTGCCGGTCCCATGGACATCCGTCCGGCGCGCGCAGTTTTTTAATGAGTTGAGTCAGTTCTCTTAATTTTACTAGATTTTCATTATTAACTTTTTCCATTTACCTAAAAAATCCTGAAACAGCAGTTTTAATTAATATTTTATTTGTGTTCCGTAGCATATAAAAAAGATGCTGACAATATATACAAACAATATGGTTTTTGGGGGCTGTTAGCAGCAGTCTTTATTTTTTTACCAATCTGAAGGTATTATTTATCCCATCAAACAAATTGTAATTAGTATAAATTTAACATTTTAGTATGATTATGATAAATTATTGTATTTATTGGATATATTTCAATTTCGGCAAAGTGGAGGCTAAAGCGGGCTTTATTTTTATTAACGCTTTTGGCTATAAACATGAATAGAAATATTTTTGCTGTAAAATTATTAAATTTGTTCTTGACAAGGCAAAAAAAAAGCGTATTCTTCGCGTTCAATAGTAAAAAAGCTTGGATCTTGGGTTATTAAACCAAGTATCATGAAATCTTTGAAAGGAGGTTTGCCGTTAATGAAAAAAATATTTGCTATTTTTGTTGCTATGCTATTCGTTGCTTCTTTATCTCTTGCAGTCGTCGGTTGCAAAAAAGAAGAGAAGGCAGCTGAGGCTCCTAAAGTTGAAGCACCCGTTGCTCAGCCTGCACCTGCAGCTACTGCTGTACCTGCACCTGAAGCTGCACCCGCACCTGCTGCAAAATAATTGCTTCAAGATAAATCAGCGGGACAAATCAATCGGACATTCCTTTTTAAGTGAATGTCCGATTTTTTTATTTCCGGAAGGATTGATTTTTTTAAAATATGTTATACTATAGAGTCACTTAAAGCGTTTATAATAACTAACCGCATTATTAACTTTTAAAGTATAATTGAAGAAATATTAGCAGGAACTTCAGATCAGAAAAAAAGATCACAATAAAAAAGATTATCATGTTAAAGAATGTTGTCTGTCTTGAACTTGAATTCAAATAGATGTCCCCATAAGTATAATTTTGTTATAATTCAGGAGGTTTTTTTATGTCAGAAAGAAATAATAATTTATTAAAAGGTTTATTTGTTGGCGGACTGATTGGTATGGCTCTGGGGATTTTGTTTGCACCCAAAAGCGGTAAGGAGATGCGTGGAGACATCGCCAGCAAAGCTGATGAACTTTTAGTAAAGGCGAAAGAAGGATATGGAAAAGCCTTTGAAAAAGGCAAAACAGCTTATGACGCATTAGTTAATAATTCAGAATCAAATGAAACATCAGCAATAGGGGATGCTGCAAAGGGAGAAAATAAAGTAAGTGAAATGGGTCATAAGGGCATTGAGGCTGTAAAAGACAATAAAAATAGATTAAAAATGGCGATTGAAGCGGGATTACAAGCTTATAGGAATGAAATAAATAAAAAAACAGTTTGATTATCAGCATAGCATTAAATTAAAACACTGTTATGGTGATAATTATTAAAGGAGGAAGTTCATGTCTTTAGAAATTGCTTTATTAATTTTGGTCATTATCCTTATTGTGTTGGTGATTTTCTCCATTCCAATTCTTCTGCAGATATGGCGTATATCAAAGGATCTTACAATTACCCTACAGACTTTAAATCAAAGCTTTCCCGTGATATTGAAAAACCTGGAAGAAATTACCACAAATGTTAACGGCTCTACCGCTGTTATAAATCAAAAAATTCAAAATTTTGCCAATACTTCAAATCGGTCAAGTTTACTTATAAATGATATTCTTAATAATATCCAATTCATTGCTCCATTAGCCCTGAAATTGCCGATTTTCCGGATAATTGGAAATGCTGTCGCGGTTGCCAAGGGTATACGCGCTTTCACTGATGTTCTCTTAAATAAAGAAAAAGTTTAAACCGGACGTAATCATTATGAAAAAAGTAACATTTTCCAGTAAATGGGGCAGTGTAAAAATGCAGAAAAAGCCTGTTTCCTCTGATGCAGGAACGGGAAAATCAGCAGAAGAATTAGTCAGAGAAATAAAAAATTCACAAAAACTTTCGGCAAGTGAAGACTATCGTGAAAAGTCATTGGCGATTAATGGTCTTGTTTGTGCCCGATGCGGCCGGGAGTTTGTCGAATCGAAAAGACAACTTTTAACTGTCCATCACAAAGACGGTAACCACAACAACAATCCTGCCGATGGAAGCAACTGGGAAAATCTTTGTGTCTATTGTCATGAAGATGTTCACAGCCGGGGAATACTTGCGGAATATCTCGGTGATAATGTTCATGGCAAAGAGGTCAGTCTTGTATATGAGGATTCACCTGCTGCCGTCGGTTCCGGAATGCTTGCCGAGAAATTGAGAAAGGCGCTGGAGAAAAAATAGAAGGAGAGAAAAATCTTAACGGAATATCAGGTTCGAACCTCCCTTTCCCTTGACCAGTTTATCGCCGACCGAGGTTCCGCAATGAACACAGCTGTAATCATATTTTTCTCCTTCCTGAAGAATAAGCAGCAATTTTTTTCTTACTGCAACAGCTCTTTTGCATTGAGGGCAGAACAATTCCGTGGCGTCAAAATCTTTATAAGCTTCGCTCATTTTTTATCTTCTTTTTCCGGAATGTTTTCCCAGTTCTTCAGCCAGACTTCGGCCTCACTATCACTGGGAGCACGATAGTCTCCTCTGGGGGAAAGCGATCCGCCGGAACCGACCTTCGGGCTATTGGGGACGCAGGAACGTTTATATTGTGAGGTTTTGAAAAATCTATATAAGTAAACATGAAGCCATTTTTTTATTTCCTTCAAACTGTAAGAGTTTCTTTTATCAGTGGAAATATCCGGCCAAAGGCCTTTTGTTTTATCCCTCCAGGCATGATAGGCCAGAAAAGCTACTTTTGAAGGTAAATAACCGAAGCGGGTTATGTAGAAATTATTAAAATCCTGCAGTTCATAAGGACCGATAGTATCTTCCGTTTTTTGAATGTTAATGCCGTCTTTTCCTCCGGGAATTAATTCGGGAGATATTTCCGTTTCAAGTACATCTATAAGAATTTGAGAAACTTCCCGCGAAAACTGATCAGTGTTCGCGACCCAGCGAATCAAATGCTGAATAAGTGTCTTGGGAACGCTGGCATTTACGTTGTAATGCGACATGTGATCGCCGATGCCATAAGTGCTCCATCCTAAAGCCAACTCGCTTAAGTCTCCCGTACCCACGACCAGAGCATTACGCATGTTCGCCAGACGGAAAAGATGTGCTGTGCGTTGTCCTGCCTGAACATTTTCAAAAGTTATATCGAAAACTTTCTTGCCGCAGGCATATGGATGCTTGATATCTTTAAGCATCTGCAGGCAGGCCGGTTTGATATCGATTTCATTTGTTTCCACACCGAGTGTCTTCATTAATTTCAGAGCATTGTTATACGTTTTTGTAGAGGTGGCAAAGCCGGGCATAGTGTATGCCTTGACATTTGATCGGGGTAATCCCAGAGAATCCATTGTCTTCGCGGCAACAATAAGGGCGTGGGTGGAATCAAGTCCGCCGGAAACGCCTATGGCAATATTTGATATGCCGGAGGATTTCAAACGTTTCGATAAACCCTGAACCTGAATATTATAAGCTTCATAACACCTCTGGTCACGTTTGGAAGGATCAGCCGGAATGTATGGGAAGCGGGGGTATTCTCTGTTTAAGAGAATCTTTCCGTCAGGAATGTTCACATTAAATTCAGCTTTGCGAAAAGATGAAATTTTCTCTTTAAAATAAAAGGCGTTCTGACTGAAGGAAGTTAAGCGCATCCGGTCCTGCGCCAGACGGTCAAGGTCTATATCACTGTAAATTATTTGAGCATGTTGTGAAAAACGGGCGGATTCAGCAAGCAGATTGCCGTTTTCATAAATCATTGCGTGTCCGTCCCAGGCCAGATCAGTTGTAGATTCACCGACGCCGGCGGCGGCGTAAAGATAGGCGGCGACGCAGCGGGCAGATTGATTGGCTGCAAGCTGCTGGCGGTATTCGGATTTACCGATAGTTATATTGGAAGCGGACAAATTGCCTATAACGGTAGCTCCGGCCATGGCCGCAAAACTGGATGGCGGAATCGGAACCCAAAGATCCTCGCAGATTTCCAGGGAAAAACTGAAATTATTAATATTGGAAACTTTAAAAATTATATCCGCGCCGAAAGGAATATCATCTTGTCCGGCTAATTCTATTTTAGAAGAAAATGCGGCGGATGCGGGTGTAAACTGCCTGGCTTCATAAAATTCCCGGTAATTAGGCAGATATGATTTTACGGCAACACCAAGTATTTGCCCGCGGTAAAAGACAACCGCACAGTTGAAAAGCCG